>Ga0307515_10004487_pt1 | contig 28869 bp, 11 predicted proteins | sample 17_EM_MG_FD_194513 | JGI IMG/M metagenome (GOLD analysis project Ga0307515, IMG submission 194513) | Populus trichocarpa ectomycorrhiza microbial communities from riparian zone in the Pacific Northwest, United States - 17_EM | ecosystem: Host-associated > Plants > Roots > Unclassified | place... | reverse complement strand
CTCAAGGCTGCAAACCAATACAAAAATGTAAAATCACCAACTTCTCTTTTTTTCCTTTTCTTCTTTTACAGAAAAATATGTATCGAACCAAATTTGTATATTTAAAGGCCTCCTATTCTGATTCCAATTTCGCTACAACAATTCCATCTAACCACACATGATGGGAAGTCCTCAGTGAGTAAAAATACAAGGAACAAGCACCATGAAAGAAGTAATTACAAGAAATCTCTAACTTGAAAAAAGTTTCATGTAGATACTGCTTCAATGACCATCAATAAGAGATGAAACACATAAGCTCAAATTATCACCAGGGCTCAAAGGAAGAGTTTTCTCAATATTACTACAAAAATTTCTCAGGCAGCCAAAATTCACGAATCTAGCCAAGAAACACTATCAATATCAATATAGCATCACATAATCCATGACAAATCCTTAAATTCTACAAATTTCAATTCCGTGATGTGCATCAATCCAACTTCTACGAATCAACCACCTAATCCATAAAATTCAACAGCCTAAACATAAAGTCCTCATAGATCAGCAAGATTCCAGGAAAATGAATTCAAAACACAGACCGTAAGTTTCTCAAGCATCCAACCATCAAAGAACACAAACAAAAAGGCTTTATCAAATTCAATCAAAATGTTCAGCAAAGAAATAAATGATCAAGGAAAAGATTGATATATATATCATACAAGCTTCTTCAGCTTTTCTTGAAGCCACCAAATCAACACCTCTTGGTCGAGTTCCAATATTTTCTTGAAGCATATCCTCTACAACAGAAGCAGCAGAGAAAGGCCAAACTTGTTGTTGCTGCTCTGTTGCCATTCTTTTCTTTTCTTTAAAAATACCACCACCCCACAACAACAAAATCCAATCTTTCCAATTCTAAAGATCTTACGTAAAAAAAAAACAATTCAAAATTTTCCCATTTAACCTCAAAAAACACCAATAAAAGTAAAAGGTTTGTATTTTTCTATGTATACAATGCAATGTGTATGTATATATAGCTGTTGTTCTTGTAGTATTCTTTGAGAGAAACAAGAAATGTGGTGTTTCTCTAGATCTACAAAGAAGGTTTTCTTGAATTATAAGGAGGGAAAGAGAGAGAATTTTCCCGGGAAAAATTTCTCTCTTAACTTTCTCTGTGGTATTGGTTTCTTTTCTTTCTCTTTCTCTTTCTGTTTGTGTTGTTGCTGAGTCTAATATTGAAGAGAAAAGGGCTGCCCGAACCTGGTTCCGAGCCTCCCGGTTTGGGCTGGTTTATAATTTTTGTAGGGTATAGAGAAAGTGAAGGGCTAATTTTTACCTTCATATATTTTTCAGAATACTATTTATTGCTCACTTTTTTTGTATTTTTAAAACAAAAGGAAAACATTTACCTATTCAGAATATAAATTTTTTCTTCTTTAGTGAACTTGAGAAAAATCAAAGAGTTTTTTTTACTTTTTCATGCCTATAGTTTTATATATATTAAAGAAATATTTTTTTCCTCATCATATTTTATAAAAAAAAAAATTCTCGTTTAAAACAATTCATTTATGATAAAAAAAATCCTGTTCGTGTATTTTTTTTTTTCATATATTTTATTGAAATAGATTTCTTGGAGTGATTATTTATAGAATTTGAATATTTTCTATGCTAATAAATGAAGGAAAATAGACTTTTAATTACTCATCTATAATTTTTCCAAAAAAAGTTATGATAATAATTATATCCTTTGTTTTTAATACCTGAACCTGGCTTTTCTTTATTCAATGAACACAAAATCTAGGGCATAGCTAAAGCTAATCAGTTCAGATTCTTGATTTCATTTAAAAAAAAAAAAAAAAAAAGCATTGAAGTTTTGGCTCTTGATTGTCTTTGGAATGACGATTAAGTTCCACGAAATCTCGTATGTGACAAACCAGCTTTTTCAGATTAAATGACAAGATATAGGTATAATTATAATACATGGTATGATGTCTTTTTTATCTCTAAATTCTCCGTTTTTTTTATCAAAATAATAATCAAATATTATTTAATTGTTTATCGAGAAATCCCTTTACTATATATATATATATGATTTTGTTTTCCACAGGAAACATAATTTCTGCCTCACCTGAAATAAAAGTAGATCAAAGGAATCAATCAACTGGCCATGTAGAGCAAAGAGAGTCTAATCTAACCTCCTTAAATTTGATGGAAAAACATACAATGTTGCTTTCACTTCCCACCTTACATAATTAATGGCAGGAACTTCATTAACCTTGCCAAGTGCCAAGACAAGAAGCTCCATCCCTTTTATGTTCCTTTATATTTACATTGAAAATGCCACCAAAAAATAACAGAATAACAACTCTTCTATGATTATCGTTCACTGAAATGGACTGTCTTTTGCTTGTGTATAAAGGCTAGATCGACATGTGATCATGATTAGAGAGCTTAATCATATCATTAAATAAAACTTATAAATTCATGGTAATATTAAACAACACCTCTTATAATTTTAAGGGGTATAATTTAACTGATTAAATCCTGAATTTACTTCCTGAAAATCATCAGTTTGAGTCCCACAAATTGTAGGGTTATTGGAAGTTTACATGGTTATTAATTTCAGGACCTGTAAAATTAGTCGAAGTACACACAAACTAATCTGGATATCCGCGTTAATTAAAAAAAAACATTACCTCTTACTTCTTGACATACCAACATTGTACTTGTCAGCAAATGAAACTTTATCTGCAGAGAATGTTACTTGAAAATGTTATTGCTTCGCTTATTCTTTGAACCTTACGCTATTTAGCAACACATTAACTAGCAGACATTTAAATATTCTCCGAGTTTATAGCACCAAGAAATATAATAAATCTTTGTGTACAATGCGTGACTTTTAGCCTCCAATTAAAGAAAATCCACGAAAAATAAGATTTTTTTTTTTAATGTGTTAGTTTGAATGTGGCTAGTTTGTGTTAAAGGAAACTTAGTTTTTACCATTTTTATTAAAATTAGTTTAGCTTGATAGATCAATCTAATAACTTGTTGGTCTAGGCTTTATGGTTGAGTTTTAAAATAAATCATGCGGAAATTGATCTAATCAAACTCTAAAAGTGAGTATTTTATATCCAGTCCGGTTTTAAATAAAAAAAACTAACCAAATTGAATTTGTATTTTTTTAATTATAAATTGAATTGAACTGATTAACTGGTTCAAACCAACCAGTTTAATTTGACTGTTTTCTTTAAAACTGGTTATACATATATCCATTTAATTGAGTTTTTTAGGCCTTTCTATAATGGGCTTGAATTTTTCTTAACTTATTTTGGTTTTATTTTACTATAGATCTAAGGTGTTTTTCAAAGAAAAAATATTCTTTGTTATGGGCATGAGATTTTTTTGGTCCGAACCAAATTAATTCAGTTTGATTTAGTCGATTTCAGCCTTCTCAAATCGAAATCAAATTGAAAAAAAATTTAAGTTTTTAAAATCAGTTTTTTCAGCTTATTTCCTCGGTTATGTTTCTTGGGTTATTATTTTGTTTGTTTTCTTGGTATTTTTAGTTACTCGGTTTTTTAAAAAAAAAAATCAAAATAATTTTATTTTGAATTAATATGAGTTAACTCATTCAAACCATAACCCGAGCCTTAGACCGGGTTTAATAACTTTGGTTTTAAGGCGTAAAAACCAATACGAGAAAAACAGCTCCACATTTTAAAGCGAAGAAAAAGTACCATTACCTAAATAAATTGCGACTCCATATATATATATATATGATTGACCCTAGTAATCAAAGTTTGCTAGAACATATACAGAAATTCTCTATATCATATATAAGAATGAAACGAGGTTAGTGAGATCATAAACAATCCTTGTTGTTTTAGGCAAATGGTCATTAATTTTCAGTCATCAACATATAGTTGTTAAAAGATCATTAATTTATATATAGTTACCCACCTAGCTAGTCCAATAGATACATACGTGAAGGTTTAATTTCTTCATGACACCAACCAGAAAGTAGAGTGAAACTTTAAGGCCATAAGCAACTCATCTGAGCTTCTTTATTCACTAAAGGAAATCAGTAGGACAGACTCAGATTTTCAAAGGAGAAATGGGCAGTTTCTCCTGTAGGACCTGTGCATAGAAAATGAATGACCATATCAAAATCAGCCGTCAAGAGAAAAAACCAGGAAAAAATCATGACATTGTCTGGGTGCCATTGCAGGTGTCTCTGAAAGATGATGGCGAGCCAGATAACAATTCACAGACACAGTGAGTGGAAAGCACATGATATGTGAGCATCGTTTCATGATTTGGGCACATTAATCTCTATTAATTAATGTTTTTCTACCAGTTCATGCAAGGGTTATACGAGGAGCTTCTAACCAGGGCGCTCGCTCGTCCTTGTCGGGAATTCTTTTTCAATTGGAAAAACGATTGTAATTTATGTGGTTTTATTATTATTATTATTATTATTATTATTTGTAGTAGTATTATTTATCAATGTTATAGCCATGAGGGTTGTTATGAATTTTGGTAGGTGAATCTTGGACTGTTTAATAGGAGACTTGATTCAAGTCGAGTTTCAAAAAAAATAAAAACAATTAGGAGGATGTTCGATGTAATCCAGTCATAAATTTAAATTTTTTAGTGACCCGGTTTCTTAATAATTTATTTTTAAAACAAAATCATCTTGATTTATTTTAAAAAAATATATATAAATTAATCATTGATATATAAAAACCTAATGTGTTCCTGAGCGAAAAACATTTAACTAAAACGTTGTGAAATTTTCATATTTATTTTCATAAATTAATTTACAAAAAAAAAAATGCATGCAAAGAGTCCTTATAAATTTATACGGAGATAGCTCATCGATTGATACTAAAATCATGAATTATATAAATAATTCAGGCTTAACAAAAAAAAAAAAAGTTTAGGACAAATTATGTTTTTTTCCTTTGCAAATATTATTCACTCTTATTTGAATTTTTTATTCACTACATTATTTGGATTTCAAAACAAAAAAAAAAAACCCGTAATCTGTTCAATGGATTATATTTCGGATTTGTCATTGACTAATCTGCCAACCATAATATCGTTTGTTTGTGTAAGTAAAGCGGTAAATAATCAATCATAACAAGGACTTTAATGTCAATTCAGGCCCCTTGTTCCCTCCAATATTTAAAATGTATTCAAACATATGGTTCGGACCCAAACCTCATAGGTTCGGATGATTAATTTTCAGAAATGCGTAATTAAGGGCCATTAAAGTAATAGTGGCCCCCCCGAGCGTGGTCCAAGTGAGGGCCCAGTGAACCATGCCGGCATGCTCTAGTTAACGCCATACGGATGCCGGCCCAATCTAAACCCTTCATACAAGTGGGCTCCCTTGGCCAGGTAAAAGACCGACCTAAAACATATCTTCATTTTTTTATTATTATTATTAAATAAAAATTTTAAAAAAGGTTCACATGAATTATTCTTTTCTCTTTTGTAAATAGTAAAAAAATTTATGTGTTTAAATAAAATAAAGAGGAAAATTTGAACAAGAAGAAATTTAAATAGGCCATGCTTCTTCCAAAAGACTGGGGCTTAATTTTAAATAAATAATTGAGGTGTTTGATTACATAGTATTTTAATTAAAGATGTTGTCAAGAACCACGTTTAAGACTCGAATTAAGAATTGGTTAGTTAATAAAAAAAATAATATTATTATTTTAATTTATTAAAAAAATAAATTGAATTTCACTTGAAGTCTAACTAGGTTATAGACTACTTACAAGATCGATCAAGTTTAACTAAATTAATTCTTAAATAATTTAATATAAAATTTATTTGAAATTTAATTACCTTATCAATTCAATTCGAGTTTAATAAGCCTTCTTTATATTATAATTATTATAAAATTGTATCTATACAGTTATAACTCACTCCTAATCCACACATGCAATGATCTAATATCAGTAAAATTGTAATAGTTGCTCAAGCCCAAAGATTTTTAAATATCGCAGTCAACTTTCATGAAGATACCCACACCTAAGCAATGTAGCCTGTCCTTACACCCAAAAAAAGAATGGACAACAGCAAACAAAAACAATGTACCTTGTCCTACGACGGACTACACATTCTTTATATATATATATATATATATATAATAATCTTTTCCTTGAACAAATGCAGCCTGAAAACTTCCTCCTTTGTCGTTTCCTGCTTTCCTAACCTTTCTCAAGGTACATCAATGATGATTACATTAAAATGTACTCAATTTCATGTGGTTCATCATCATGCATGGTTATAAAACTCCTTCCAATTCAATACTTTGATAAAGATTGTCAAAAAAAAAAAAATTAACATGATATGAAAATTTGCAAGTAACTAATATATTGATAATTCTAACTAAAAAATTAAATTATATTAAAATCTAATAAAAAAAGAGCTACGATAACTTCTTTAATTTTCTTTCTCTAGGTGGTGATGTGATGCAATTTCTTCAACAAGTCGATAAAACTTTACAGTTAAACAAGACTGCATGTGCTGCTGGAGACTGGTCTATATCAGGAATCACTTCACCATTGTAGGGCAATATCAGTGTTCCTGTGTCCTTAACTCAAGTGCCCTTTAAATTTAGGCATGATCAACATTCCAAGGGGAAAAAAAGAATAAAGGGTGTCTTGCAACTTTAGAAATTAACATACTGATTTTGGAAACTGAAAAGGATGTATCTTAAGATCTATCCCAAAGACATGGGTTCAAACATGTGACCTGTTTGTTATACCAGTACAACACATACTTACAGATCGATGAGGTTCATGTGCAAAAACTAGACATTCAAAGACTATCAATGATCATGACTGGAGTTTAATATTGGTCTCGTAATATGTAATAAGGTTGCCCTAAAGCTAGGTCCCAGAAATGAAAATGATACATGCATTTTTGCTTTCTATCAAGAAAAGATTAGAGGGTGGAAATTTAGTATTTGAAAGCTAATTGAAATCATATGTTCCACTAATAACTTTAAACATGCGCCTGAAATTGTTAAGTATGATCTTAAAGAAGTGATCATAGATTAAGGATTATATGCTTCTTCTTTGAGTTTTATTAATGCAGAATCTAGTTCTATTATATAATACTTGATTGGAAGAGGTTCGAGGCTTTATTTTGAAGTTGATGTATAGTTAGTTGATGATTTAAACCTTGACATGACGAGAAGGGAGGGGGGGCTGCTTATTCCAGCAAGTAATGACTTGCTAGTTGCTATCAAGACCTAACACAGTCAATTTAATATCAAATTAGAAACAAAAGTTCCATCTTTTGACTCTTTTTTGTGTAATCAACATCTTTTTAGTGCTTAATAAAACCAATAAACATGAGCGTATGAGCCTAAAGTTTAGGGTTTATAGGCCAAGAAAAGAAGTCAATGCAGCGGGTCCAATCTACACCTTTTTTGAGTACTTGGGATCCTTCGGGTCCCAATTTCCAAACCCAGTTGGAAGGACATGTCAGGAGTGAGATGCAACTCATTCCCAAGAAATCATGACAGCAATTCATTCCAATTCCTTTTAGCTACCTTACATTGTAGGACCAATTTATGCATGATGAGGGGTTAAAGCCTTGCAAAGAAGTTATTGGTTTCTGGACCTTTACCACTTTTGAAACAAAAGCTGTCATTAACTTAAACAATCCTCAAATTCTACGACACTCTTGTCTGTTTCGTCCAACATTCTTTTAACATATTTCTCTAAAACCCCAACTACATAAAGAATAGATAAAAAAAAATGAGGTAACATGAACAAGGCAATGTAAAGAGGGCGTTGTTTATAGGAAACTTTGTTCAAAATCTGATGTTCAATCACACTTATTCTTTTCTGCTTGCACTCTCCACCATCCTTTTTTTCATTGCAGCCCATGTGTTCAAGTCACCTCATGAATCCCCCAAGCACTTGATGATACAGATTGTTTAACTCCTAAAATCCCTTAATCTTTTTCGATTAGACAGAAATGATGATAGATTAGCCAAGTTTTGTAGGCAATGTACGTGACAAATAGTCCATTAATGTGTTGAACTTAATGATGCCAAGAAAACATAAAAGATAGAGGTCTAATAAAGCTTTAGTCTGCTAAATGACTTGCCAAATAACTATGCTCATCCCTTTTATATATCCTCGCACTAAATCCAGTGTTAACAATGGAGGAAAAAAATTAAGGAGAAGATAACTAAACAATGTTTTTCTTTAGGGAGGCAAAGGTTCTATTTTGTAAGAAGTGATAAACATTATCACTATTATAATCTTTGATGTGGTACGTACGTAGTTGATGAAAAAGCTTTGAGAGATTACGCATATGGTTGCCATAAACACTCCAAGTAATTGAATTGGACAACTGAACACTCTTCAATTCTTATACGGGGAAAAAAAGGAAAAAACCCATGAATTGCTTCTATATAAAAAGTCATCACAGCCTAAACATATCCATGCACACTACTTTGTGAATATGTAAATATAATACATGCATCTGTAGGATGTTATGCATAAAAAGATACTAGATGAGTTGAGTTATCATGTATAAATTAATCATGAAATCCATCACACTTATTAAACTCAGTCTGGTCTAAGGCTCACATAATATGTTGGACAAGTTAATTCGGGTCAATATAAAATAATATTGTTTTAAGATTTAAAAAAAATTATTTTATAAAGAAAAAAAAAACAGAGTTCTGATTGAACCAATAATTAATCCGCTATATCTAATATGTTTAATTGAGTAAACTTTCATCAAGTTTAATTTTAATCTTATTCCGAGTTAAATTTTAAACCATAAAATTAATATATAAAGCCTAATTAAGTTTAAAAATACTGCTTTTAAATATAAAGAATTGACGGGAATTCGGATTCATCCGATAATTATATATCACTTATTATTTCTAATAAGTAATTTTGAATCTAGAGCAATGAAATGGGTAGGCAATCATGTTTGGAGAGACACCTTGCAAATTTTGGTGGCATGACTGCAATTCCATGGACATTGAAATGCTTTTCATTGGATTCTTCGGAATTCTTTTGACGACTACAGTGGGAAATTGTTGTTGTAACGTAATTTTCACGAGGGCAAGGTCCCCTTCATTGTCAAGGATGTTTTCCTTGATTCCTTTCAGAAGTAAATTTTTGACGGTACGCTTGCAAGCAGTGTGGTCATGAATAATTGAAATTGTGTTTTACTTTAATCATAATTTTGAAAATGTTTGATTAATTTTGTTTAAGTTTCACTGAAAATTCTATTTGGCAACTTTAATTATAAAAACCTATAATTTATAATTTTCTTAAACCTATTTTTTCAAAATATAACTACAAATGCTACCTGATGAAGATGAACAACGGGATGTGCAGCGATCCATGTTCTTGAGTCATGTCCATGGTGACAGACTACATTAACAAATTCCATGTTCTTGCCTGTCTGCAAGCCATGGAGTTTGTGAGCTCATTTGCTCATCTTAAACTAAAGCCCAAAGCATTAGCAAGCCTGTCTACTGCAAAATGGTTAGTTAATTCGGCCTTTAGACCTCCAAATCATTCTTTCATTTTCTTGCCAAGCCCCATGAATATCAAGGAATATGGATTCGAGCCCGAAATCTCAATTTTGAAGCAAAACTCGTGGAAGCATGAGTCGCTTATAAATTTACAATATCAAACAACCAATTTAATCCAAGAATTTAACAATTTGTTAGATGAAATTAGATATTGCAAAAAAATCTATATATAAAACAATTTTAAAATAAATTTATGTAATTTCAGTGATTAAAAAAAAATCATTCCCGTTTAGGGAGTTTTATAGTTCATGGTAACTCGATCCAGAACGTGAATATTTTCGATCCTAATTTGTTATTTATATGAAATGGAATGAATTTCCTCTTTTGCCTCGCATGAAAAGAGAATGAGCTGGTATGGTTATGGTAATTTGACTATGGTGGAAGCGGCTGCTAGATTACGACCACCTCCGATATTTTCCTTTAGACCAACCACAGAAAGGGAAGCCATGTCTACCAGGCCAAGCCAACTTGGATACCCAATCCGTTCTTGCTTTTTGTCTTTTACGATATTTGTTCACTGCTCATATATATATATATATATATATATATATATATTGTTATAGGAGGTGTTTAGTAACGGTTTGAACCATGTTTTTAAAATTTTGAATTTTTTTTATTTAAAATTAATTTTTTATATTTTTATATTATTTTGATGGGCTGATATTAAAAATGTTTTTTAAAAAATAAAAATAAAATATTATTTTAATATATTTTCAATTAAAAAAATACTTTAAATCATAATTATTACTACATTCTTAAATATCCTTTTATAATTAAAAAAACATTTTTATTTTTATTTTTTTTATTTTTTTTTTGTTAAGGTGTAGCACCACAATACTGAGTGTTTATTTGATGGGCGCACTTAGAAAAGATAAATATATAATAAAAGAGAAAATCAAGCTTGAGCCCACCAAATATGATAAAAATAAAAATAAATAATTATTCTTTGAATACAGTAAAATCTCTCGGATAAAAAATTCTCAAGCAGCACGTGCTACATTTCAAAACACTTAAAAATCATAGTAAAAAACAACTTAAGAACAGAGACAGAAACAGTGTGATCAAACACCAATCAAAACCAGTTGCTAGTCCAATCTACTTGCGGTGCATGTACATCCACTGTTCCTTTAGATTGAAACAAACAAGAGAAACCCAAAGTTATCCACGCCGTACACGTGTCTCTCAACTCGTCGTCAATAACCATGTGGGTCTATGATGTTCCATATCGACGGTGCTGATTTCTTCAAGTATGTGTCCCATATCGACGGTGCTGATTTCTATGATGTTCCATATTGACGGTGCATTAAGTGATTGAATAACGAGTAAGGGGATATCGTTTGATACTGTATTGCGTTGTTTTTTAAAATATTTTGTATTTATAAATATATTAAAATAATATTTTTAATTCTTAAAAAAATTATTTTAATATTAAAAAATTAAAAAATCAAAATATATATTAAAAAATTATTTTAAATAAAAAATAAATATTTTTTTACCAAAGAGTGCGTGGGCCGCGTTTCCAAAGACTAATGGTCGCCAACCTAAGTTATCATTGCTTTCTTGTCAACTTTGTGGCTTAACTGTTGAATTGACAAAAGTGAAGGGTAACCAGGTAATTTTACGATGTTCATATTCGGACGAAAGGTCAAACGAAAGTCTCTGGGTGAGCGAATTCCACGTGGTTTTCTTGTTTTTGAAAGGATAAAAGGAAAGAATAATTTTTTTGTGATTGGTTTTTTTCATGGAGAATAATATGCTAATATTAATGGGAAATCATTTTTTTGCTTAACATTATTCTTTTAAAAATCAGCGTTTAAATGAGTTTGTTCTCGCATTGCTGTAAGGGATTCAAATTTAATGAAAAAATGTTAAAAAAAAATAAAAATAAATAAATGCAAATGACTTGACTAAATATAACATGTTTGTTATGGTATATAAAAATTGATTAAAATTACTTTATTGTAAGAATTTAAAAAATTTGGCGATATGTGTTTTTAGAATATTAAAAACATGTATTTTTTTATTTTTTTTCTTTTAAAATTATAAAAATTACTTTAAATTTATCTAAAAATATTTATTTATTTTTATATTTTTATCTCTATTTTTTCAATCAAATATATTAATGTCATTTATATTAAAATACTAATCAAACACAAGTAAAAAACAGTTGATGTATCATTTAAACAAATATGAGATTTAATAGTATTTTCTTGAGAAGTACAGCGAATTCTGATAGATTACTTAAAAATATTAAGAAATTCAAAAAAAAAAAACACGAATCACGAGAGTTCATTGGAAAATTCATTTACGAAAAACACTGTGCATGTTGTAATTTTCCAAAAAAAAATACTTTTCCTAACTATTGGGCTCAATCAACTCGATCTCAAAATCTTTGAATTCTCTTCATGTCTAGCTAGCTGCTGAATTTTTTTAAAAAAATGAAGAAGGTGACCGGCGGATGTGGTAAGGTTAGGGATTTTAGCCGAGGAGCAAGAAGCCCCGCCGCATGCGTGTTCGTATGGGGGTGGTGGAAGACAAGGACTGGCTAGTAGAAAAATAAAGCATATCTCCACTCCTAGATTCTCATAGTCATCACTTTTGGTTTGTTCATGATTAAAGATGGAACCAGGGCATGATTTGAAATAAAAATAAGAATCTTGAAAATTTAGTGTGTCTTCACCATTGTTATAACTTTTGTGAGAGTGATTTGACAAAAAAAAAGATTTAAGAAAAGTTCAATTTCAAGTTTCTACCACAATTTGAGATAAAATAAACATATTTAAACAATAAAAACATGTTTTTTAAATGTTTTTTTTATGGTTTTGATATATCGATGTTAAGAATAAAAAAAATTAAAACAAAAAATCATAATTTTAATATATTTTTAATTAAAAAATACATCTTACCACAGTACCAAAAACATAAATGACACTCTTATGTTTTATGTTTAATAACCTGGTTTATTTATAAATAAGATGATTTACATGATAATTTCACCTTTGAGATTTAGGTTTGATTGGTAAGTAAATTTTCTCCATGCATGGACTAATTCATACAAGAAAATAATTTACTATGAATGCATCAACTCAAATATGAGTGATTTGTTTAAGATTTAATTAAAAAAATTATTTTTGATGGATGAAAATGAGCTTGAAAACATTTTTACAAAAAGAAAATAGAAAAATAAAAGAAGGGTTTGTATTACTTCCTCAATTACAAGCTTATTGAATAGGATGCTCCCGTTGTCATTCATGTTCAAATTGTTGGAGCTTTGGATTTAATAATTATTAAAATTTTACAATTAAAAACACTTTGTTAAAATTGAAAACATTATGCTTTTGAAAAAATTATTAACTTTCATTCAATTGCATTACAAAAAAAAAACACATAAATTAGTTTGCAAGACTTCTAAGAAGAAGAAAAACTTTCGGTCTAGATTAGCTTTATTTTTTAAAATTTTATAGGGTAAAACTTTGAAACTAATATTCAAAAAAAAATTATTACATTTATATAAATGCATAGGGCTAGCATTTACATCTTATATATCTTATATTTTTATAATGATCAATTAAGAACTAAATCATGCCGCTATGAGCATGTTTGAGGATATTTGGAAATATTGTAGTGATTATTTTTTAAAATGTTTTTTATTTAAAAATGAATTAAAATAATTTTTTTTAAAAAAAATTATTTTTAATATCACCACGTCTAAAACGATTCAAAAACATAAAAAAATAATTTTAAATAAAAATAAAATTTTTAAATTTTATCCTATCCCCACTTGAAATATAATTTTTCACCAGCCTTGTACTCAAGCAAATTAATCTAATCAGACAAAAGGTAAAAATGTGGATATTCTCACCGTGGAATATAATAAAATAAAACCTGCCTGTTTTTTTTCACAAAATACGTTTCCTATTAATAGTCGTGGAAAGGGGCCAAGGATGCTTTAATGAGATCCTCCAAGAGCCAGCTAATGAGGTCGAACCATCGCGTAAGCCATAAATAATAACGTCCTAGCACCCGTCAATAAATAAATAAAACTAATAGTGCTCATAAAACAAAAATATATACACCAAGCAATCAATCGATAGTTTTCTTTTAGGAGTTAGGCTTGAGTGGATTTGCTTTTCCATTGTCATCTTGATTTGATACAAAACAAAGGTATCCCAAAAAGTTTTCCTTTTTTTTTCATTTTATTGTAAAAGATATTTTAAAATCAATTTACAAGATCAAAAATTATTTATAACTAATTCTATTAATACATATCTCATATCAATATATTAATTTAAATGTAAAAACTATGTTTAAAATTATTCCATTACCTAAAAAACTAAATAACAAGTGTGTTTTACTATAACTCAATCCACAATAAAACATGTATTGGCTTACAATTAAATTATATATGTGCCCTTTGATAAAAAAAAAAAATTAAGCTTTTTGGGTGGGAGTGTTGATGTTTTTTTTTTTTTTTTGATATTAAAAATAATATTTTGGCTCCAATGTCAACAAAATATATAATTGTTGATCATGGGCTTTTATTAACTTTGCATAAATTTCTTAACAGTAAAAATACATATTTGCCTCCATAGTAAAAAAAAAAAATATTGTGCTGCTAAATAAGGATGCAATTATGTCTTTAACTTTAGAAGAGACAAAACATAAGCTTAGTTTTTTGGGGTATTTTTATACTTTTAATGGGTGTGTTTTGTGTAATTACCGCGGGGGGGGGGTTGATATTTTCACTTTTTTTTCAAATTTTTTTAGTGCTTAAAATTGTTGGAGCGTGCTCGACATGCCCCAACATGTGAGTGGAGTCCGCACCGTTCAAGCGATGGGTGTGACATCATCCGATGGAAGTAATTGGCCTTTCATCGTCTTCCTAGATGTGTCGTCGTGTCCTCTTTCATTTGGAGTGATGTGTTGCAACTTATGGTGGTCGGATCGTCATCGATGAGTGTTTGATTTTGATTTTTTTTTTCTCCTAATAGGTAATGTACAACATTGTCCTTTTTATTTTTTACTTTTCAATTTTAGTCCTCATTCTATTAATTTCTTATTTTGTTCCTTCCATTGATAAAAGTTTTTATTATTTTCAATCTAATATTTCAATTGCAATTTATTATATGTTTGATTTTTCACTTCGGTTTTTATTTTTTCCTTGGCATTTTTGTTGAAGTTTTTTTTTCTTTCAATTTCATTCTTTAATCAAAATTTCTGTTGTTTATTTTTTTTAGTTGACTCTTATTCTTTTGATTTTTACCTTCACTTTTTTTAATCATTTAATTTGTTAGGAATTCAGCTTTGAACAATTTAATTTTTTTGCATTAGTTTTTTTTCAATATTGATTTTATAATTATCTTCAAGTTTTTTCTATGGGTTTATCCTGGTCTCATGATTTGAGTCATGATTTTTGCATATCTTTTTTTAATATAAATTTTTTTAGTTGTTTTGTTTCTATTTTATTTTTCAAGGTATTATTTTAATTCATTTATAATTGTTTTTATACAAATAAAGTTTATTTTTTTAAATAAAAAATATTGGTTTTTAAATTATATTGTTTATGTTTTCAGCCTTGTGTAATAGTTTTTCTGGCGTGAGTTTATTTAGTAAGTTTCATTTATATTTATCTTTTAAGTCATAAGTTTTTTAAGGTGTAGATTTATTTTTTATTTATTTAAATAAATAATTTCAGTAAACACAATTAGATGGATATTTTATTTTATATTGTGAAATATCTTGACCTTACTTGTATAGACTTTTTAATTTACACTTTGGATTTGGTTATGTAAAAAAACATATTACAGCAACGATATAAAAGAAGGTTTGTTTTAATTTTGCTTGCATACCCAATATTTTTTTAAAAAATAACTAAAACTCAAAATATACAATTCATAAAAACACAAAATCTAACTATTATTACATTATGAACTAGTTCAACTAAAACTAAAAAGATAAATTAATTCATCAAAGAATTGAGTGGTTTGTTTTATGGGTTTTACATCATGGATATAAAGGAAAGCTGTAGGAATTATTTTTCCTATGTCTATATATATATATATATATAAAAGGTGCTTTTAAGATTTAAATATATAATTTATTCTGGAATTATCACCCTGTATGTATAAATTTAGACCAATTAGTGTAAGATTAGTTTACAATGTCAGGCTAAGCTATGGTTCAAATTATTTTATGTAACGCAAAAAAAACAAAAATTCATGTTGCAAAGAATTATTTGATGTTATTGAACTTATTGTTAAATTTAATCTAACATGTCAATTTTAAAATCTCTTGATCCGATTCATTATCTAATTCAAGTTTAATATTAAACCGTGTGAAAGTTGTCATAACATGATCAATTAACTTGGCAGGTCCCATAGCAACCTGAAATGACTAGAAAAAATCATGATTTAGTTTTTTTTTATAAGAAAGCAAGATGTTTTTTTTTTTAAATACTAAGACGATAATATATTAAATCGATCTAGACTTAATGATTTAACCAGTTAAATATGTGTTTCGAATCATTAATTCCACTGAGTTTAAATTTTTTTTTTAAAAAAATATATATTTTTAATTACACAATAACAAAGATAAACACTTGTAAAACCAAATACAAAACAAACAACTAAAACAAGTTAGGAAGATAAACTTAAAATCAAGTAAATATGGAAGAATGAAATAAAAAAAAATTAAAAAGATAAAAAAAAAGATGAAATGCAAAAAGGAAAAAAGCCATCTCTTTCACTGTTATAAGTGGACACCCCGACATTCTTTCTTAGATGAATTAGGTAATTAATAGACAAACATGCTAGTTAGATTAGAGCTATACTGTGAGTCAAATCGATAGTTCTTTTAATATAAAAAATTTAAGTATTATCAATTTATTTTTTAATTATAAATTCAAAATATAATATATATTGGATGATATTTTTTTTAAATTAATATAATGATATATTGGATTTTTGTTTTCAAATATTGATAAGTGATATATTAAGTCGACCAGAGTTAATTTATCAAATTTACGACTCGGGATATAAAATTATAATACAGCTATAGAAAATAAATTAAAATAAATTACAAGGTTCATTTATAATCATCTGAATGTTAAAGGACTAAATTAAAAAAAAAAAATTAAAAAAGAGAAAAAAAGTACCCGAGTTAACCTGCTAAACCTATAACTTGAGTCATAAGATTAAAATATCATAAAAAATAAATAAATAACTTACAAAACTTCATTTTCAACAAATTTAATGTACAAAAATAAAAAGGAGAAAAAAAATAAGATAAAGATAACTCCACTAAAAGAATATTAAAAAAATATAAAATATATTTTTTAAAACAATTTGAAGAATAAATTGAAAAAAAAAAAGAGTAGTTGAAAGGTAAACTCAAAAAGAAAATTAAAAAAAAAGCTAGATAAAAAAATTACTATTTAAATAAATAGTATTTTATAAGTATAGCTACAGTAGTTTTTAGTGTTTTGTAATTCGATTAAAAAAAAAAATACATGGACAAACGATGAGTTACATGATTCTTTTTATGTAAAGTCAACAATTGTAGTCTTTTAAGGAAAATCCAACTAATCATGTCAAAGATAAAGTAAAAACAATTATGGAAAATAAAAAAAATAGAAACTTTTGCCATAAATGTTAACTTTCACAATATCCAGTAGTAATTCATCTAGTAAAAATAAATCAAATTTATAAACCCCCCCCCTCTCTCTATCTCTCTCTATGTATACGAACAAAAACGACATCATAACACAAAACAAAACGCAACAACCTAACTGGTAATAAAATGGCATTTCTTACAATAATTTCCACGAATGACAACATTTCTCTCCTCTGTGTCATCTTCTTCCATCTCTTTCTCAGGTATCAAACAACCTTCTTTCTCTGTATGTATATACGTTATTTTTCTTATATTAAAGGAACAATCTTTACTGTAAATTAAAACCTGTATTTGATTTAAAGTCTCTTTTGTGGTTTTAGTAATAATTTTAGTTTTAATTTCAATTATTAACCTGCTCTTATGGGTTCTTTCTAGAGGGGATTTAATTTATTCATTAGCTCTTAAAAGGGTAGCTAAAGGTTTTTTCTTTTCTTTTTTCTTTGGGATTTGGTGCTTTTTCGGGTTGGTTTTAAGGCGTATATGAAAGGAATGGTTTTGGAATCTGATCTGTTTTTTATTTTTTATTTTATCTATCGTGGTTTATGTTAATACAGATCGGTTATGAGAAATGACTGGTAATTAATGAAGTTTCCTGGCAGGATTCGCATTAATCTTGTTAGCCCATTTGAACCAGGAGATAAGCTAGAAAGAAAGAGAAAATCCTAATTCAAGAATCTTGGGATTTATTTTGATATAATTTGATTTGATGTGTAGATGTGTGGATTAAAAACTGTATTTCTTGGATGAACGGTTGAAACTTGTGGTTTAATATTTGGGTTTTTTGGTGTTTCTGTGGGTTGTGCAAAGATAGATGGGAAGGGGAGAGCAAATCAATTATAAGAGGAATCTCAAGAAAAGGGTTAGGGATAAAGATAAGGGTTCCGATGATTCCGATGAGGATTACGTGGTTGAGAATGAGGAGAATTTATCAGATGATGATTCGGAGGATTGTCAAGTTTCTTTAGATGGGTATGCATCGGAGGAGTGTTTTGATAGTTTTGTTGAGGAAGAGGAGGGGGGAGAGGGCGAGGAGGAGGAAGAGTTTAGGAAGCCTGTTAGATCAAAGAAGAAAAGGAGTTCTTTAGGGAAGGGGAAAATTGAGGGTAAAGCTTCTCGGAAGAGAAAAAGGGTATCTCATAAGGATGAGGATGAGGAGGACGACGACGACGACGACGAGGAATATGTTAATGGTGACGGGGATGAAGATGATGAAGAATTCACACTAGATGAAGAAGATGATGATTGTTTGGATGAGGATGATGAATTGACAGCGGAAAGGAAGAACAGAAATGTGAAAGTGGTCAAGAGGAGAGTGCCAAAAGGGGGTTCTCGAAGAGTTACAAAAAGGAGGAGAAAATCTAGGGTTATGAAGAAGCCTTTGGCAAAGAAGGGGATAAATAAACGTAGGTTGAAAAGGAAAGAGAGGTGTGAATATGAAGATGAAGATGATGGTGATTTTTTAGCCGATAGCCCAGTTGCGAGAGAAAAGAGCAAGAAAACTTCAGGTGTGAGAAAGAGGAAATTTTCTGTGAATTCAGATTCGGATTTTGTGTCTAATGGATCATCTGATTATGAATATACCCTTTCTGAGGAAGAGAGAGAGCAAGTGAGGGAAGCCAGTCAGTTGTATGGAGAATTGAAGACTAGCTTGAGAAGTTCGTCAGTTGGGAAGAGAATTCAGGAGAATGGGGATTTATGCCAGCAGACAAAACCAGTAGGAAGAAAAGGTAAGGAGAAGGTAAAGGAAGAAAAATCAGAGTTAGGAAAGCAGGTATGTGGAATTTGTCTTTCTGAAGAGGACAAAAGAAGATTGAGGGGAACATTGGACTGCTGCAGTCACTATTTCTGTTTCACTTGCATCATGGAGTGGTCCAAAGTAGAATCTCGTTGCCCTTTGTGCAAGCAAAGATTTAGCACAATAGCTAAAAATGGAAGATCAGCAATGGGGGTTGATCTGAGAAATATGGTGATAGAAGTCCCCATGCGTGACCAGGTCTGTCTTTGCTAGTGCTCTGTGCCTATTACTTGCTTTGTTCTTTTATTTTTTCTTATTTCGTGTTTGGATTGGTTTATTTCTTCATATAGGTTTATCAACCAACTGAGGAAGAAATCAGGAGCTACATTGATCCATATGAGAATGTGATATGTAAAGAATGCCATGAAGGCGGGGATGATGGCCTCATGCTACTATGTGATCTCTGTGATTCATCTGCGCATACCTACTGTGTCGGTTTGGGGCGGCAAGTACCCGAAGGCAATTGGTACTGTGATGATTGCAGGCCTGTTGCTCTTGGATCCACAAGTTCCCAAGCTCAAGATCCTTTGCCTGATCAATGGAATTCAAGCAACAACATATTTAATAGACCATCACCCATTTTGAATTTAGATGAAGGTTTAGATCCCAATCTAGAGTCTGCACCTCGTTTAACCATCCCACAAGTATCTGGGAGTCTATCGTCTCCCAGATTTCTGACTGGAGATATTCATGTAGCTTCACCAGTGTCTGTAGCAGGGGCATCTACTCTCTCTGGGAGACGTCATCTACACCGTCATATACGGACTCTCCTTTCAAATAGGAATCCATCAGCAAATATGAATCCTGTGGCTAATAGAATCGATGTCATCTCAGCTGCCAGCTTGCATAGTGATTTCTTAAACTCACAAATTGATCCAGTTAGGGAAACGGCTCTTCAAAATTTAAGGACACAAGAAATTGGGACATCAGAACAGACACCCAACAAGGAGAGATTGCAGGCTAATGATCATCCCTCTTCTTCATTTCAAAATAGGGATTCTTATTATCTGACACCAAATCAATCGAGAAGGCAAACAGTTCAGGATCCAACTATTACAACTGCTGACAGACCTGTCAATTTGACTTTATGGCCTGATCTCATGGGGATCAACTCAATACCTGGTTTTGAACAATCCCATCAGTTCAGAAGCAGATCAAGCACTGAGCCCGATGGTACTTTGTCCTCATACCAAGTGAGAGAACAAAGCCAGTTCTATGACGTGAAGGAACAATTGCAATCAATGGTAAAAAACCACTTGGGAAGCTTGTCACAAGATATTGAATTAGGTATGTGAAGCTCTCTTTTTTGTGGTCACCCAAGTAGTTTTTACTTATTCAGCATTTCTGTTGTTGAGGGCCTGGGGAGACAGGAAGTTGATGGAGAAACAAGCTTCCTGTTCTGGGATGTTAAAATCCCTGTAATGCAATCAGGGCTTTCCAATATTCATCATCAGACATGACATTTTATTTAGATTTCTTTATTTCAGGCAGGCTTGAAATGCTTGAGAATTCTTATATTTCTTATTTGTTGGTTAGATACATGACAGTTATGTTGTATTAATCGCTTTTTAACCATGCAATGGAAATGCTTAAAAATGGCTTATTTCTACAAATGCAGACCATGATACTTTCAAGGATATAGCAAGGAGTTCTACACATACCATATTAGCTGCTTGCGGGCTAGAGCACAAGAGGAGTGAAGTTCATACAGTGCCCCTACCATCAACTTGTACACACAATGATAGAGTGGTCGCTGGGCAGACAAGTGTGATGAGAGGTTGTTGCTCATCTTGTTTTGATTCTTTTGTAAGGAACGTAGTGAAGAGGATCATGGACACAAGACCGCGACAGTGGTTGACTTTAGGTCTTTAGGGTTTGATGCAGGGAGAAACTATTTACACTCCCTTTTTTTGTTAGAGTTGGACAAACATTTATGGTTAACTTGTTCATAAACATAAATGACTTGACATTGAGCACACAAAAGCTCCATTCTTATTTGATCATGATACTCATTGTTTAGACTGACTAAACCGTACTGTTGTTGTTTATTGCCAATCCTATTTTCTGTCCAGGCTATTAGTTTATTTTGGTGACTCTTTCCTATCAGTTTCTGCTCATGCTCATTATAACATGCATCGAAGCCAAGTTGATGCCATGACAGGTACTTAACTATTACTAAGAATAGTGTAAAAGATATTTAGGCCTGTAAATTACCATTTAAAAAGAAGTGGGATATAGAAAAATATATATCAGGGAGATAAAAATATTTTATTTTCTAAAAGAATTGATTAAATGAAAAGATATTTGTCCGAAAATGTCAAAAGGTTGCTAGATGCCCAAAACAATTTCACCAGAGAACAAAAAAATCTTCGAAGACCAAACCCATAACTTTGTCATCAAGGTCAAGGCTTTTCCTTTGTCTTAAGCTCTCTCTGCTTTTCCACAAACACCACCACAACCCAAATGACAAAGCCAGGAGACCTAAACGTCTCTATTAGTCCAGTGATAGAGAAATGGCTTCAAGAAGGCCAGAGTATTAAGCAATCTGACCTCCAACAATCCATCAAGCAGCTGCATAAACACAAGTACATAACCGCTTTAGCCAGGCTCTTGAAGGTACTTTATCTCTCGTCTCTATTATTTATTGGCTCTTCAAGATTCAATGTTTTTGGGTGTTATCATTGAAAAGTTTTTGTTTTTGTGTCACGAAGTTGATTAAACGATCCTGGTCAGTGAAACGTGACTACATAACTTGAACCTTTGTTTCCCATTTTTGTGTTAGATATCAGAATGGATGAGGCAAAGAGGTTATGGCCAAGCAGTGGGAGACATGGTGGTTCAACTGGACTTAATATCTGAAGTCGCTTAGAAGTAGATAAATATTGTTAAAGCCTTCCTGACCATAGGAGAACAATTGGTACTCTTTGAAACTGGTATGTGGAGAATAAACATTTGGAGAAGGCAGAGGCCATGATGCAGACAATGAAGGAACTGGGCCTAGCACAACCATTGTTTTTCACTTTGAGTATGTAGAGATTCTGATGTAGGAGATGGAAGACAGGGGCATTTGGTGCAACAAATACTCGTTCAAGATCCTATTAAAAGCTTAAGCAATTTCTTCTAATATTGAGAGAATGGAGAAAGTTCCGATGAATATGGAAAGAGATCGTCGGATCAACTGGAAAGTTTGCCTTGCCGTGGCAAAGGGTCACTTGAAAGCCGACTTTACTGAAAAAGCTTTAACAATATTGAAGCACTCAGAACAATTATCAAGGGTAATGAGAGAAGATATGCCAAAGAGAATCTATTCTCTTTGTATGCTGATGTTGGTAATAAGTATGAACTACATCGTTTTTGGCGTTTCTTTAAGAATTCTGCAAGTTTCTATAATTCAGGCTATCTACATATTACAAGCTCATTGATGAAATCGGATGACTTTGATGGCGCTGAGGAGGTTTGGGAGGAGTGGTTATCATTGAAGACATTGTTTGACGTTCAAGTTCCAAATGCAATGTTCACTTGTTATTCCAAAAAAGGTCTTTGGGAAAAGGCCCGAGGCATTTGTGAAAAAGATTGCAGAGAGTGGGAGCTTGGTGCATACTCATTTGATCTTTTAGCAACTGGATATAGTGTCGGCGGTCTGATGGTGAAAACAACAGAAAGAATAAAGAAAGCAATATGGGCTTGGTTTGTTAACGTGGCCAACCACGCGGTTGGATGTGTTAACAAACACACACTAATGCTTTAGCTGCATGTCTTGAAGGTCTGAAAGGCCAGAGGGGTGTGGAATTATCAGAAGAGCTTTTCAAGTTAGTTATGGAAAATTGTCATTTCGAACCAGCTATTTATGATAGATTAAAGACTTGTATTGAATATGGAAATCTCTGAGCAGTGAGTATCACGGCATTTGAGCAAAGGAAGATGATGATCAGAGTCTTAATTGGAGAAACACCTGGTAATCGTCATTGTTGATAGAACCGCCATTATGCATGTTGCACAACGCACACTAGCTGAATACTTTATCAAATCTTTGTTTCCCATTTGTGGCCTGAATTCATGTTCTTTATTTTTACTTTTTACCCTCAGTGTCAAAAGACTGGGGCATGTCAGAATAAAAGTGACATAACAGTGGAGGCAAATCTGCTCCTTCATACAGGCTAGTCATGATCTGGAATTGGTTGTACTCCAAAACTTGTTTTCAACAATTGGCCAACCTGTAGTACCTAAAAGAATTTAGTTGGTGCAGGCAGATGTACTTGCAGGAGATATCTACGGTCTTAAAGTCTCTCTTATCACTCGCAGAAGACAAAATATTAGTTGTTTCAGTTATTTTCGCGGATCCAGTATTTTGGGTATTGCTATATCCCTTGACCCAACTGCCTGACATCTGCTGGCCTGATAGCCAAATTTGAGTCTTCCTTTTGTTTATATTATACTTGAGCTTCAGGTCAACATCATCAGCAGAAAACAAGCAACCCAATGGCTTGAACTTTGATAATGGAACACACAAAATCTTTAATAACTAAATGTCTTCGAGAAAATGCTTTTCTTTGACAGACTAGTTTGATGATCAAGAACTCACCACTGCTTAACAATGGAGCCAGCCCCGCCAATCCACAACACTACCCTAATGTGGCCATCAAAACAAAGATTGCCAGCAAACACTCCCACAGTCTGCAACAGGTGGGTGGGTAAATATATTTCATGCAGAATAATTTCTTGCAGCTAACAAGGCTGACAGGAGATGCCTTCAAAGAGCAGATGTGTGTTTTATTTATTAAGATATTTTGTAATTTCAAATAACTTACAAGAAAGTAACACAGATATCCATTAGCAAAGGATAGAACTTTTAGGAAGTAACTTTTTTTCTTCTTTTCCATTTAATCATGACCTGAAAGTAAGTCTGTCCAACAACTAACGTTCACATGCAACATAACTTACTCATTCCTACATTTATTTAACACTCCGTGTTTAATACATTCCCATCTTCACCGCAAACAAACCAAGATTGCAGGGCACTTAGTTGCAAATATGGCATTCGATACTGTAGCAGCCAGCATGAATCCACTTCTATAAAATGTCATCAGGAATTGTAGACAACAACAGCCCTTGTACAAACTCACTCCTTTTGGCCTTCTCTTCCTTATCCTTAATTGACATTGGAGGTGACTTCCTATTTCTGCAACCAAAAACAAAAATATAGCACCTGGATGAGAATAGCCAAATGATTTTGCATACATGTACACGGATGATCCTACATTTAATGCAGGACTATATTTCACAGCAGCAGCCAGGGATGGATTCCAGTTTGAGTTTAGGGAAGGGGTTATAGACTTAGAGTGACCTTGTTATTATTCAAGCACCGACTTCAAGTACATGTAGGACCACATGATTGAGTAGCATGATCCCCCAAAGTCAAGATTCAGGCACTCCGGAAAAAAAATTCAATGGCTGAAACCATAACGAAGGGTGAAACTATAACAAAGACGATTGAGCAGCATCCTCCCATGTTACACATGACGTAGAGATCTTATGATCAACTTAGAGCTTTGGAAAAAATGGCTAATTAATTAACTTTTTCTCACGTTCTTTATAGTTTCACTCTGTATACTGAAATGCTTTTGGTGACTATTGGTAAATATAATGTAGAAATAACAGAATTGGATAGGCAAAAACTGCAGATCTTGATACATAAATCAGTGGTGATTCCATAAACCATCCAAACCACATATCCCTTTCCTTTTCTTCTCTGAAAAATTCATTTAAACATCAAGGTGGCTGACCAAAATGATTGCAATGCAAACTTTAATGTGCTCTATTTCAGTAAATGAGCAAAAAATCATACTTTATCATGCAACATAGATAATAATTAATTTAGTGGGAAAAAGAAGAAGAAAATCTGCAACTTTTTAGCGTGGGTGACATAAAAGAATTCACATGTGTGTGTCCTAGGATACACAGCTTAATGTGTTTGGGCTAGGTGAAAGCAGGACAAACTTAGTATGAGCAACTTCTGAGATTCTAATCTTTAAAGTCAACAGCATGGTCAGGTGTTTGTGGTATTTCTAGTCCAGCACAGAATAATGTAGCAAAATATTTGCACTATTCACATTAATTTTATCAACTAGTTAGAAGTCTGCAAATTGAATATGACAAATATGATACCATAAAAAGACCCATGGTCAATATCTATTAAAAGGTAAGTGCATCTAAGATCAATCCCCTTCCAACAATAGTAGCAAATTACGAAAGGGAAATAATTTCTCTGTGACAGTGTACTGAAGAAAGCGATTAGGATATACATTTACAACGCATACAAAGAATCTACTGCATGAGTTAAGTAGGACAGAACAGAGAGAGACAGACTAGAACAGAATAACATACCGTTCTGAAACATTCCCATCCGTGCCTTTCTTAGCTGAACTTGTTTCAGACAAAAAGGAAGGCTGGGAACTCGTGAAATCATCAACCATGGGTAAAATGAATGAAGATAATAATGGATCAGGTGCTGCATTGGATGAGGAAACTATACAGGACGAACCGCCAAGAAGGGATTGTAGATTTCCTTCTCGCAGTTCTTTCCTCAACAAAGAAAGGGTTGAATGAGGTCCACCTCTACGTGATTTCCTCTTGCGCTGCATGTAATTACTTGTCAAGGAACTCAACACAGGCAAGTCATCTTGGTTCACATGATTTTTGATACTGAAGCTCAAGTCAACAACAATGAAAATTAAGTCTAGCAAATAACCAAAAGCATAAGAAAGTAATCTAAACATTCCCACAATAAAAGAAACACGAAGTTGAAATTGGTTTTGGAAGCAAACGAACACATGATCACCTAAGGAAAACAAATCATTAGAGCTAGTGATAACTCAATGGAAAAGGATATCTTGAATATATTTCCATGTTGTAGGGTTATATGTGCAACCATGTCAACACCCACCCTCATTGCACAAACTGGGCAAACCTGTAAATAAACAGCATCTATAATGAGCAAAATTAACCTTCAATAAGATCTCAACATCAGAGCCCATAACAAATAATCATGATTCAAAAAATGCACACTTAATATGATAGGGAATGGCCTCTTTGTTTTATAAATCACAGCTAGTGTAGTGCCCTAATTACTATTTTACAACACTGTACACCACATCATGGGCAGGGGAATCATAATCATACAAAACAAGTGGCTTTATGGGTAATAACCCCCATTCCTATCCTATCATCAAAAGTAGAGCTCACTGGAATGGATGAATTCTTAAGCTAGTAAGGTCAAGTTTTCCTATCTCATAATTATTTTCAATGTCTATGCCCATCAAGGGATTAGCATTACTGAATAGCACATAAAGACAATACTTCCTCAAAAATCACTTCGAAGAACTCCATGCATCAGTAACACTGAAGGAGGAAGACATTTGAGGCTAACTCAACTCTACAAAAACTTAAATATGCACATTTATGGTACTTTTAGCACTCAGGCAAACCCAGTAGATACAATTAACTTAGCTTGTTCAAGATGGACTAACCTGGTACCCAACTGGTTGTCAGTGATACAGGCACGACATTAGAACCATTTATTCTAGACAGTAGGATCTCAATTCTCATATTTTGAGGTCATAAACATGAAGTAGCATGCTACATGTGTGACTAGAGAAGAATTCTGATAGGCAAAATAAATGAAATTTTGAACTCTATGAACATATGCAATTCAGCTATTAACATATATAAAGAAAGATAGTCCATACCCCATTCTTTGATTCAACAGGATGCTCATCATCAATGTGACAACACAGCCCAACAATATCAAAATATTCGGAACAGAATGGGCATGGAAACTCCTCCCTTATATCATCATCTCCATCAATTTCTTCAAACCCCATAAACATATCTGCATTTGCAAACATTATAACTATTATTTGAAGTTTATGAGAAAATTTCCTTAGTTTATTACATTCAGAAACACTAAGCCTCCATTTGATAATAGTCAAATTCAACTCAATCTGTTAAGATTCATGATTCTCAAGCAGTCACCACTGATATCAGCTAAGAGGGCTGATTCCCTTATTAACTCCCAAAAAAGATTACTAGTTGCCTCAGAACGAGAATTTATTTTGCACCTCACCAAACCTCGACAACAACACTTGATCCTCATTCACTCCATAAACAAGCACAAGATTTTCACAAAGAGAAACAATTTTCTTTTCTTTTTCTTTATAAAAAAGAAGGAACCTTTGAGTTTCAACTTTCAAGTAACAACCATGTCAAGCTCAGTGAAGTGTAGTTTCCCTTTCAGGGGTTATAACAAAGCCATAATGAAAAACCTTAACACCACAAAACCCAAATTTCTCATCTTTCCTCATTTTCCCATCAAACAACCAAAACAAAACACTCTTCTTCAATAAAGAAAAGAAAATTGGATTCCAAAACCTTGCAGTTTCATTCATATTTTCAATGGCCAAACAACTTAAAAATCCAAACTTTAAACACTAACACTTTAAATGACCATAACATTTCACTTTCCAATCATTTCTCAAAAACCAAACAGACCATTGTAAACAAGCAAAAGACAAAGAAACGACTTCGGGGTTTGGTGCAACCAAGCTCAATTTACTTAAAAATCCGAACTTCAAACACCAACACTTTAAATTTCCATGATTTTTCGATCTCCTAATCATTTCTTAGCTACCAAAAAGACCAATAAACAGGCAAAAGACAAAGAAATGACAGCTGGGTTTGATACAACTAAGCTCAAATTGCTTAAAAATCCAAAATTTATAAATTTGAGACAATTAAACTCCCATAATACTTAACTTTTCCATTCATTTTCTAAGCAACCAAAAAACCCCATACATAACATGATAAGATAATTTCCAAAACTCAAAAAAAAAAAATCTCACCAGATCGTGATTGAAGAGCTGATTGGTATCTCTTAGAAGCTGAAGAAAGACGAGCACTCCATGAATCAGCATCCATAGCTCCTCCCTTTAAAATTAATTTTCTTTGAAACTCCGAAATTCTCAACCGATCCTCAGTCGTTGAAAAAAAACAGTGGGTTTCCTAATCGAATTTTGAGGCTTTGATCTTGAATTTACGCAAATGAATACCCTTGAAATTAGGGGTTGAATCAGTGGAAATGATGATACTTGATAAGGAGGGTTTTTTTATTTGTTTTTTCTATAAAAGGAGTGAGAGATAATACAAGGAGCTGTGTTTTGCTCGTCGAAAAAAAGGGAGTCTGGTGTTTGGTGTGCTGTTGTTTTTATAGTATTTTTTTTTTTTTGTATTTTTGATAAATTTTATCAATTTTTTTGCCGTTAATTTAGAAGAAAAAAAGATTTAATAAATAATTAATTTTTGGAAATAAAAAGCAAGAGTGTTCCGGTTGTCTTACTAGCTGTTTTTTTTTTTTTTTTAATTTTAACTTTTTTAAAACTTGTATCATGTTGGTGTACAAAATAAAAGTTGTTTTTTCAACTACTTACTTTCTAAATCTATCAATTTTTATATAAAAATACTAAATTCTTTATTACATCATTTTGAAATGTACATGTTTTAAATAATACTAGCATATTACTGTATTATGTAACAAGTTAATAACAATTTTTTTTAAATGTAAATAAATTTAAGAATATAAAAAATATTTTAAGTGTTTTATGTTTTAATGGCCTTGGGTTTGACAGCAAAATCAGACCCAGGTCTTTTAGATCTGGCGGCCATGCTTGACTCAACAACTTTTAACATAAAAAACAGTAAAGGCAACATTTTTATTGTGTTACAATATCGTCCACAATGCAAACACTTTATGTTTACAATGTGGTTTATTGTGCAATGAATTTATGTT
>Ga0307515_10004486_pt1 | contig 28870 bp, 18 predicted proteins | sample 17_EM_MG_FD_194513 | JGI IMG/M metagenome (GOLD analysis project Ga0307515, IMG submission 194513) | Populus trichocarpa ectomycorrhiza microbial communities from riparian zone in the Pacific Northwest, United States - 17_EM | ecosystem: Host-associated > Plants > Roots > Unclassified | place... | reverse complement strand
AATTTCACCATATGTAGAGTATTTCTATTTATTCTGGGGGCATTTGGCTGGATTGTGGTTGTGTGATGTGTATTTTAAAAGCTGGCCCATCTGTGGGCCCAAACCCGGTTACCGGCAAAGGGATAGGGGTTGGAGTCGAGTGTACTTGGAAGCCAGGGGTGAGGTATACCTGGGAGTCGAGCCGGAGACGATCTATCTGGGCGCCTCCAAAGGGCGGCGAAGCCGCCACCGTAACTTGTAGAATACACGCACACGGTTCTCCCCAACTTCCATATCGTAACAATTTCCTTCGGATGTCTTTCGAGTGATAGATGATGATGCTGAACGATTTCACTCTTTTCTTAAGACCACTTAAAACATCCTAAGGGAGAATTTAACGATCTAGATAATATTAGGCCCCTATACTTGTATGAAGAATGCACCGACCCCATCATGACAATAGCATATAATCGCACTCTAGGAAACAACATTGCAGGTTACTACAACTGAGAGTGAAGCAATCCCCTCGCACCTCCTGCTGCGAACCAGAATCACGACGCCGCCATCTTGACGTATCAAAACCCGAGTTTTTTATACCTCTATTTCCACCGATGAACCACCACACCCCCCGCAAAAAGCAGCAAAAGAATCGCCGCCTGCACTGGCACAAACACAGCCGTCCGAAACAACACGGCAGCGCTCACCAGACAGAAAATGACGGGCACGGCGAACCAGGGTTTATACGGTCTTCGCAACGACGGCTCGCGGAAACGGAGAATTACCAAACCTACAACGGAGAGGAAGAAGAAGGTGTATTCGGCCATGCCTGGATTGTTAGTGGGAGAAAGAGGGAGGGGGAGGGGGGACGAACCAACGAATGTGAGGAGTGTGCGGAAACTGCCTGTGAGGATGTAGGTGGTGGTTATTAGGAAGTTGAGAATCATGGCATTACTGTTAGGGAGAGGAAAGGAGTCAGCTAGAGTTTGTAACCTTGTCCGTCTCGGGAAAGGAACTTACATAGGGATATTCCACCGTTCCTTTACAGGTACCTCGGCCGCGGAATCATCTTCATCCCTGCAACCATCGCCGCCGCGTTCATTTCCATCTTCACGAGCAATAGGAACATATCCATTGCTCCCCTGCACCTGATTCTTAGCTCGCCATGGAAACCCAAAAGTCCACCGCCCTCGACCTTCTCCCCCGACCCCCTTCCTCCGAAAATCCAATAATCCCACCAGTCCCACCTCACTGAAAAGTTTTGGGAGATACCCCCTCTTCGCTGCGGCGACGGTCAGCCTTGCTGTGACAAAGACGTTAGCACTAGTCGAGCCAGCGCAGGAAATTGCAACGAGTATGGCAACGATGGCGGCCGCGGGGAAGCCAAGGAGGGATCGTGCTGCTGTCTACGCATTCGGTCAGCGGAGTGGTCGAGTAAAAGCGAAGGTTGGGGTGAGGCTTACAACTGCTACGGCGTTACTAGAGCTGACATCCTTCCATGGAAGTAGTACGTAGTACGCGGCATTGGCGAGTTCGAAACATATCATTACCACTGCCATTGCAGTATGTATGGCTATGGGAAGGTCACGACCGGGGTTGCGCATTTCGCCAGCGATGAAGTTTGCCTTTAGTACAGGACAATCCGTTAATACTATGTGTGTGAAGAAGGTCATGGAGCGTGAGGGAAAGGGGATAACCTAGACTCACATTATCCCAACCAGAGTAAGCCCACAATCCCGCATAAATGGCCGCCGAGTAATGGCCCAACGATTCCCACAAGCTCAATCGCGTCCAGTCAATGGGTACCCCGCCAGACATACTTGGCCTGGGATGGAACCAATTTTTCGAGTACCAATCGCTTCCACCCCAAGGAGGCGACTGATTCGGGCTAATAACGTGGCCAAGAGCGACAGACACGCCTCCAACAACGATCAGTGTCACGGTAGTAAGCTTCATGACGACAAACCACTCGCCTAGCCGCGCAGATATGTTATTACTTATAGAATTTAGCAGGACCAAAACCATCAACGCGAGAACGGCGAAGAGCTTTTCACTCCAACCATCCGTCGACTTGCTTGCTGTAGGATCAACGATGGCAGAATCGATAGACTCAACCAACAGAATGCTCAGAATCGCCATAGAAGCAGGCTTTGTGACCATAATCCATATCCACGACATCAAAAAAGCCGCCATGTCGCCGTAAATATACCTTAGATACTCCTGCATACCTCCACTGCGCGGTAATGCAGCACCAAGCTCCGCTATCGATGTCGCGCCCGTCCATGCCAGTGCTCCTGCAGCGATCCAGGTGACAAGCGCGGCGCCAGGCGAGGCTACATTGCCGTCAATTTGCGCAGGTGATGAAAAGATGCCAGATCCGATCTGTATGCTGACAAGAAGCACAAAGCCATAGCGCGCGGAGAACTGGCGGACAACGCCGCTTTCGCTGCCGTCCTGCACGGATGATCGTCGTGAGAGGGGATATTCACCTTCCTCGTCAGCAATGAGCGGGCGGCTCTCGTCCAGCTGGTGTTTTGCAGCATCTTCGTCGTTATTGCTATTGCTTGCGCCGGAATGATGTTGCTGTAACGAAGGGCCGTTATAGCCGGCGAAAACGCTCATTACGATACTCGCTGGAGGTTCTGTTGGCGCGACACTTGGGCGGAAAAGGTTTAGAAAGTTCGACTATCTGGCAAACGGTTGATTAAGCGAAGGGTGGATCTAGTGAACAGGAAGATTTGGTGAGTCGGGGATCAGGCAAACGAGAGGATTTGATGAACAGTAGGCCAGAAGAACGATTAATATGAAGCGCTGTACCGGAAGAACTTCCGGGTGGTTTTTCCGCACTGTAAATTTTGTGGAATCATCTGCCACAATTCGAAGTGAGGACGGTGCATCTATTCGCTAGGTGGATAGGCAGCACAATTGCTTCTTTTCAGTTTGCTAGGCACAGGCTATTCGATGTGCATAAGTGAGATAAGTACACCATTGTTGGATTTGCAGCTAAAGTATACTTCCGGAAAAGAACCTTCCGGCGCTGCAGTAAATCATTTTCCTTGTATCGAATACATGCTGGAGATAGATGCAAGTAGCAGCACCTGGCGATTATATCTCGCAATTTGTTTTTCTACATATGACCGACCAATCAACACGAAATTGAGCGAATTTTTGTTTCCGTCTTCCACTTAACCTTCAGCAAACTGTAACCAAATTTTTAGCGTCCGTTATAGCCAGGTCAACTATAAACTCTATACTTAAGTACTCCAAAACTTTAAATGCTTAGAATTAAATGGAAGGGCCGTGCCGCAGTTGCCGCAATCTATCTGACATATCAAGTGCTTCTCTTCTGATAGTCGGGGGATAAGCTGCGGCTGAGGATTAATCCGGTGAAATTCTCCGATGCAAGCTGCGAATACCTTATCTCTGCATTCGTTATCGGGTGGTCATCCGGGCGTTTGCTTGCAGAGGGTATTTGTTTGTACAGGGCGGACGGTTAAATGCATTACATCGACTGATCCTACCGAGTAGGTTCAGATGCATATGAGGAACTGCGCACATTCCAGCAGAAGTGTAATGTATCGTAGACACTTTGTATAGTGAAGTCAAGAGTTACATGATGCGTTCGCCTCTACGGTCATTGTTTAAAAATGCAACGCTCGACTTCATGACCCCGACGCGGACCTAGAAGAAGAGGAATTAATTCCGAGGACGAGCTAGGATAAATGCCATCTCAGCATAACAGTTCTGGGCCCGTCTTATGCAGGCCTAGAGTGTACAGCGGTAAAAAGCTATAACTGCCCCGCTCGCCCATTATGCCAGTTCTGGCAAGACGAGTGCCCAAGACACTGAGGAGCACTCGGTTGGATGGTGCAATATCACGTGGGATTGATATGCCAAGTTAAATAAAGGTTTCTTGTTGAGCCCCAACAAACAAAATTCATACAAAAAGTACTAACTTGATTTGGGAACTTTCTAATAGGCAACTATCTAGAAAACAGAGTGGAATTAGATCTGCGGCCACATTCCGAAACTATAGATCTGCGAAACAAGATAATACTATAATAAATATCGTACATTTTGCATGTGTGGTTGCGGGGTATTAACATCACCGGATATGGCAGCAGGAAACGCAATAACTCCCAACATGACGTGATATATGAAGAGGTAAGTACTATTAGGCGACTCGACATTAGTGCTTTTATGATCACCCGCTATCTAATCCATCTTATAATTGTAACCATCTTCAACATTACCCGCCTTCTATAGTACATTGCCCTCGTCATCATCGCTATCCATCGGATGATAATTTTGCTTCAGTAAGAAACAAAACGATAAACGCAAAACTACAGTACCGGGGATTCCCGCATGGTCACCCACTGCAGTACTAACCCGGCGATAACGTGCTTAAATATGGCTGAGCGGACGGGAAGCCCTGTATTCACGTTTCTATGACCGTAGCTGATTTCCCAGCCACTTAAAAATACAAGACCGGCATTATGTATGGATTTCAGTCATACATGGACGAGATACTTCTCAGAACGAACTCTACTTGGCTGCGGTGGCTGCGGTAGCTGCGTCTTGATAGCTCTACTACCCTGGACCAATTACCGCTCCTGCCAAACCCACCCGCTTGGAGAATATCATACTCCTCGACCGTGCTCATGGTAACAGCGTTATCGTTACGTATACCTCAATTTCATGAGATTCCGAAGGCTAGAGAGAGAATTTCTCACCAAAGTAACAAATGAGATTCAGATAGCAAATTCAACACACTGCATGCATAGCCTAGAGAACTCCTAAAACCCCTCATGCGTATTCAAGTAGTGATGTCAACAAATTATGTTCTACGACCAGCCGGTCACTTAACATAGTACATTCTCCCATCATCTGTATCTAGTGCAGCAGTCATGGACACGTTGCCAGGCGCGACAGTTACCCACTTCGTATGCCACGGAGTGTCCCAGCGCTCTGACCCCTCCAACGTACACTCGCACGTAACCGATCTCTAAAGCGCGCGTGACATATCTCTTCGCCTACTAAACCGCTGACAATTCCTCTCTGAACTTTGGACGAAACTATCCATCTTGCGAGTTCTTTCCAGTTAGTAGGATACCCGCATGTCATTGGTACACTCTAGGAAATTGAGACTAAAGCATTAGCCCATATGGCCAGTGCATTTTACCAGAGCCTTGCGGAGAATTTCAGGCACGTAGAGAATGATAAGGACGATCATGCAATATCGCTAGCATGGCATAAAGGTATGATGGCAGTGAGAGCATGTGATCCAAACGAACTCGTTACCTGAACACCTTTTGTCCATTTTGGTATATGAATTTATCAAGTTTCATCTATGAAGGGTGTCAAAAGCAGGGAAGAAATTGAGCGGGGATGAGGAGGAGGGAAGAGAAAGAGCGTGGAGAAAAGTTAGAAAAGTTACCGATATAGAGTAGAGATGGGGAAATTGGACGGGTGCGTTCGAATGTTCATTCATGAGAAGCTCGGGGGACCCAACAAAGAGACAGTCGCCGAAGAACGAGAGCTTGCACGGAAAGAGAATATAAGGGTAAGTTTTGCAGTTTATTTTGAATAGTAGGCTTTTTTTTTATAGCTTTTATTTACTGAGCGCGTAGTTTTTGTTGTATTGCCATTGCAATAACTGTAGGTATTGATAGATGAAGTTCGTATGACCGTCTGGAAGTACCGCACGCCCAAACGTCCTTACGAACTCGCGTGCTGCAAACTTGCAACTTAATTACAACTACCATCTTGACTGAGTGGTCAACGATCCGAGTCTATTTTTAAGTTACCGGATTCCACGTGTAGTTAGTGGGTACAGTCTGTAAGCAGACAACAGTGAGCACGGACAGGACCCAACCTATCCGGGGACTTAAGAAGTTAACAGGTAGTTTAGGTACTTAGGTACCTACTATACCTCAGTATGAGGTTTATTTATAGCGCCCCAGATGCCAGCCCACTGCTTTTACTGTCCACTCTCACATACGTGCTAACTTCTATGGAACTCCACAACTTTAAGACGATAAAAGGTCACCATCGGGGCTAATGCCACCTGTGACGCTACTGTACAAATAAACTGGATATCTACGACCAGATTAGTATAAATACAGATTCATCGTCCTCGATAATTAGATATGTAATATTATGAAGCTTGGAACCCATACATGGTGACACATCATTCCAACCTAGCTACGACAAGACGTACACTTGCACATACACAACCTTGAGATACGATGTCCCAAAATCCTACTTCTCCACCTGTAATTCTCCACCTTGATTTTCCTGGTCTTCACACTCGAGTACTCCCTCATCGCCATGTACGACGCAATCAGTTCGGGTGCTAACGTTCTCAAGCATGATGCATTGACCCAGCAACAAAACTACAGTACCGGGGATTCCCACATACCGGCGATAACGCGTCTAAATAGGGCTGAGCGGACGGGAAGCCTTACGTTCACACGTCTATGCCTAGCTGTCTGTGCAGACTTTCTTGTTGTTTTCGATCTGAAACTGCAGTGCTACTCATAAATCCAGCAACTAGAAACAGCAGTACCCCATTGGAACATAAATACTCACGTTTTGCCTTCCCTCCAGGTGGGTAAGGTTTCTCCTGGGGAAGCTTGGGTCGCACGATCGAGGGCGTGGAAGCGCGGAATTGTGATCAGATATCATGAGACATGAGGGATATGATGTGTTTTAGACTTATAAGCGCTCAGCTAGCGTTGCACACGAGACGAGACGAGACAAGATATGAGATACTTCCGGGCCCGCTCGTCTCGATAGCTATTCAGTCTTGCTCGCCCGGGCTGGGATCAAGCTACCAGATCCCGCGAGTACCCAGACTTTAGGGGTAGGTTTATGCACCCTGTACGCTCCGTGATAAGTTGTGACACTTTTTCATGTAACAGAAAAGTTAAGCTTTCCGAGTCATGAACTAGTTGTAGGTGGCAGGTGTCGGGAGTCTATTTTCAATAACGAGGTGATGAGATATATAGAGAGGACACGTTCATATTTCTCTGCTACGCCTTTTTGTAGAGTGAACGAGGCATCACTCCTCTATCGCCATTAAGATATTCCCCACATAATGCAATGCAGATGGATGTGGTTTCCATGCTTTGATATTTGGTTGAGCTTGTAGTCAATCTCAAAAGATGAATAGGGGCATATAGTAGTATAACACCTTTAAAACACTGCTTGGAACGAACCCCTTGATTGGGCCTGACATACTTCATATATCATTACTCGCAAACTTGCAGTGCCCGGCTGCTACTATATGGCCTGGAATGAAGTCGCCGATACACTGAGGTCGCCGAATTGACTCACAAGCTCTCTCGTAAGACTCATACACAGCTTTTCACTCGCCATCTGCTCCGCCACGGTTATTTCCAATCCGTAGGCTTCCATAGGCTTCACGGGGCTCCAGGCTCTCCTTTATATAAAGACTGAGATTCTCCCTTAGATAGTTCAATAGACTTCTTCCGCTTTACATTCGCAACACCGGTGTTGCATGTATATATAGAGCTGACCGCTAGCAGGGCTTGATAGTAAGGGGCACACTTCTCTCTCGTATATAACTCGCGTCTTTCTCATTCTCTCTTCTCTGTGTATCTAAGTCTATACACGCGCACGGTTCTCCTCATATTGCAACACCCGATGTTGCATATCCGGTGGTGGCAAAGGCACCAAGTTTTCTCTGATGATTCTCTGTGTATATAAGTCGAGCCTTTCTCCTTCTCTCTTCTCTCTGTATCATAGAATCTATACACACAGGTCTCCCCTACGTACTATAGCAACACCCGATGTTGCAAATATGCATGGATCGTCTGTTACGACCTTGTATGAGCACAGTGGATATGGCTTGTATGAGAATACGAGCTTGTATCAGGACTCAGGGTAATGCATCACAGATAAGTGTGTATGCATACGGTAGATCGTACATATACGGCACTCTGACCCTCGACTAGTTAGATATACAATCAAGCTTCTCTATCTTATTATTCAACACCCGAAAGCTCAATATTACTCTATGGGAGGAACCGTGTGTGTATGGGGGTAGGAAGCAGTCATAAGTGCAAGTGCACATACGTATGTATGCAACGCTTAACGTTATCAGCGAGCCCCGTCATAAACGTTAGGAATGCATTCCCGCCCCGTGTATTAGGAGCTTAAATCAGCGCACGAGTACCCGGACCTGCTCGTCTCGGTGCAACACTACGCTCAAGGATCCGGAAACAGGGATTAGGAAGCGAGCATGAGAGTTTATAAAACCGGTTATTTGTATTCGCACACAGTAGGATTCGAATTTCACCCAATTTTAAACGAAAGACATCTCTTACAAACAGGAATCGCATTTATGGTAGGTATATACCTAAGTACTTAAGTAGGTAAGTAGGTACCTGCAAACAGAACGATCTTCCGCCTCCTAGAAGGAGTCACCATTGCTCGCTGGCGGGATTGTTAGGTTGAGTTGGATTTTCAAATTGCCCTTGTTCAACATCGTCATCACGCGGAACTTCCCTTTGCTATAAAATTGCCACCACGCATTGATTCTCACTCGATGTTCTTCGGTCCAACCTGTTAGAATGCTAAGTACCTTTATATCTTCTAAGCGAACTATGTAATCGTACTTGAGTTTTGGACTTTCAGAGTATATACAAACCGCACCCGCCCTTTTAGATTGAATCAACGAAACGACTTACACCCATACCTAAACTCTAACACAACCCCCGAGAGCTGTCACTTTCTTATGTCGAGTGACTAAACAACCTCATGCAATTCCTCCTATGCAGTGTTATAAAAGGCAGGCAGAGAAGTTGGGGAGTTGAATTCGCTGCCGGAGTGGTTAAAGCGCCCCGATTTGACCCTGTTCAAGTGAGCTAATAGCGGCTATAAACCCTAATACTTACAATATGTGCCCAAACATTGCAAGCTCGGCGCTCAATCACAACTACTAAGTAGCTACCCTAATTGATAGGTACCCTTGCTTAAGCAGTGTTGGTGGAATACGACGCACTAGAGCCACCCCGCACGCCCAACTTAGAGGCGGGGCTATGTACTCGATCGTACGCGTACCGTGGAGTAAGGCCAGTAATTTCCCCACTTGTGTTCGTATTATATCTCGCTTATCGCTATTGGACACACTACGGCGGCCAGGTGCAACAAAACATTAACCTTCATATCTCCGTCGCAACTTTCTTGCAACTCAGTTTGGGCAACACCCAGTGCATAACCCAATTTTTTTGCCTCAGCCGTAAAAAAAAATTGATAGACTGATTAAGAAGCCAGTTAAACACAATATAGTCAGTTCTTAAGAACTCTCAAAAGAAGGTGGGCAAGTGTTCAGGTGGTGGTAGATAAGAAAGGTCATATTAGGCCGATTTGCATATGACTTTAACTACCGATCACAACAATATCTAGCTGTTCACACCGAGACACGCAGTTAGGTACTGCAATAGAAAAAATTCATGGCAAACCAGATAGCCTTCTGCTTTGTTGACACGCAAAGTGCGCGGAGAACTCATCAATCGTCTGAATTCTAAAGAGCAGAAGAGAAAAGGAGAAAGCTTAAGTACATAATGTTAAGATAACTATACTAAAAGTGGCAACCCACGTAACAGCCAAGCAGTCACATTATGCGCGTCGATGATCTCCGGCGAAAGCCCAGTATTTCCGTCAACATGCTTGATCGATAGAAATTTTGTTTTGGCAAGTAAATTGTATCTCTTTTCATACTCGGATGTGATTTTGTAGTCACTTAACTTTGATATGTAGTCATTAAACTTTGATGTGAAGTCATTGAATTTTTGATCTGTAGTCATTGAATTTTTTGATGCGTAGTCATTGAATCTCGATGTGAAGTTATTGCAATAGGATATGTTGCTTATAATGCGTTGTCTGAAGACTTCAAAGTCTGACGAGTGATAGGCTGGGTGATAGTGCCGAAGATCAACAATTCAACACTGCTGCTACTACCACCAGCCCCACCACAACCCACCCTCTTTAGACTTTAGACTTGGATAGACAGACTAGACAACAGACGAGTTTTCCACCCGCCACTGCATATACGTGTCAACACAAACAAACGCTGGAAATCGTAAAACGCTACGACTAGAACACTTCATATATACAATACAGATGATGAACCTATCTACTGAGGGTAGCAGTGTGTCGAAGGGGGAGTGGATACTATGGCGCTTGACTGGATGCTTCTGGATAGCGTTGTCCGCAGACTTTCAGTACAGAACCTGACATTCTTGATCGCCAACAGGGCTGATGTGAATTATTGTCATTATTATTCTTTCGGTTTACATGATACCCCTCTTACGCTGGCTGCAGAACGTGGGATTATCAAGCATATACACCTTCTACTCGATAGCGGCACTGATATTCTACTGAACATCGGGAATTACAAAGAATCTCACAGATTGCAAGGTTTCACGGTCACTTGGAATTGGCAGAGATATCGATATTGGTAGAAATTGGGGACAAGGAGATGGCCAGGAGGAATATCAGTATAACCTCAGCCACAGGTGAGTTAGCTAGCCGGTCAGATAAGCGAATCGGCACTTACTAGTTGCGGTTGAAGAAACCCCGGTGACGGTGGCTGTGGCGAGAACTACGAAGCCAAAATCATTTATGTACCATGCCACGCTAGCGATGGGGTTTCTCATCATGGCACCCGCGGCAGCTTGGCATCTCTGCCTTCATAGCCTTGGTTGGGTTTTGAGGAATCGACAGCTCGTGTGGGGTATTTGCGGCCCGTATTTTATGGTGTTTTGTTGGTGTTGGTACATCATATTAATATTTAGGGTGTTTGGTTGGTGCTAGTACATCGCGTGGAAACTTGTTAAGGTGTTTTGATGAACATTTATGGGTGCGGCGTTAGTCACTATTCACAATAAGGTTAGTGGTTGGTATTTTTTGTGCCGTAAGGTTTTCTGTATCTGGTGGTCAGAATTTGATCTCGGTTTCGTGCTCGCTATTTCCTTGAATCGATCAATTATGTACATGGCTCAGTGGACAAATGATGCGGGGTAGGGTTTATTATGCCTGCCTAGGCATATGAAGTACGTGCTATCGCATAATTGCCTTCTAATCTCTTGGTGCTGTGTTTTGATTGTACTGTACATCCCGCTTTAGATTGTTCCCCATGATCATCATGACCAAAATTAGTTCCTTGGCTTAATTTTCTCTAGGTTTCTTGATAGCTTGTTTTGCAAACAGGAATTCAGTCCATAGAGATTCGTGTGGGCTTCATTGGCGCAGAACGTCCTAGACGGATGCCCTTTAAGTCTCGAAGTTCGGTACACTACCGAATGATGGTTTCATGATTGAAACCCTAGCCCACTAGGTTTCTGGATCCAACATCCCCACATCCACCACAGCTGTCGTTCCGCCAGAGTTAGTAGTACGGCAAAAGACGCACTGGCTATTCCACTGCTTTTACTCACTGTGGAGGGGATTACTGGGACGTTAATGGCCACTGAGATTCAAATCCTTCACACGGGAACTTTCACCAGCTGCGGGCTGGTACAAGCCTTGCGCGGGACCTCTCTACCTTTGTATGGGCTCTGAAGAGGTGTAAGAGTAATACCAATTGCTTGCGAATACTATCATCGGACCATGCGGATTTGTGCTATCTATTTTAAGCTGATTGATATCTAGTACATGCGGTTCATATGTACGATAGTGGGTGCCAGTAGTGTGGTCAAGAACCAATGCTAGAATCAGACATGAACGCAGGGTCTTGTAGGCTGACATCTTGTAAGGTGGGCGACAAGGAAACATCTGGAAGTTCGGATTTTGTTAGCGCGGCGTAACAGATACATATAGCGAAATATATCATTCACAATAAGCAATACTAAAGTCACTGGGAGATGACGTTCAGCCAGCCAATAGAATGAACCTACGAAGATCGGCAGCTTAGTCCCTTGAATATATTACCAGTACAAGGCAAATCCATGCCCCAGCTTAACTATCAGTTCCGGATTTGCCTTGTCTGCTGGATTAGGGTTTTCACGACTACATCTCATATATTTGAATACAAAAACAACTAAAGCTCGCCTGTCTATTTACGCGGATATGCCAAATGAAGACGTTTCCCTGCAGCATTACCAATGACACATAAGATGTAAACGCCCTAGTTTTATGGAGCGTAGTCATGCTCAGAGAAGCCGGTTGCTCGAGGCATAGGGTTATCATGGTGTCTGTGGGGAAATACTTATTCGAATATACGGAATATCGAACTAACGGAAGCTCGGAGTACATACTATTCCTAGAGCTCTTGGAGTTGAAGATTACACCCAACTACTGATGAATGTTACACAGATGTAGATGGGAAGCAGCTAAGAGGGGAAATTTTTGCGGGTTGTAAAGAACCTGCGACTGGCACGAATGGAGCTCCGAGAACGGGCAATCCCAATACAGTCCAATTGCAAGCACTGCTGGGTATTCTCACCATCGAATTACTCCTTAGCGATCTTCATCACTAAATACTATCTCCTTCTATGGCTCGCTGTACATAATGGTTGTCATTGCATATCGAGTGAGATACTGTGCAACAAGCACTTATTAAAACGGTTATACCTCTGTGAAGAAAATGAGCACAACTCGTGACGTTAGGTAACCTCACTTCCAATTTCTACGGGTATCCTCTGGGATTATGGGTATGGAATCGAGATATCAATCACTTTAAGGCTGGCACCACACCGGAAGTATTGAAAATCCCTGCGGTGCGTTTACGTGTTCGGGCACTCACTTACCATTGGCGTCGAGAATGGGGTCGACTATAACTCGAAACTATGCCTACTTGATGCCGCAGCTGGTTTACAGTCAGCCTCTTGGGGGATACGAAGGCGCAGGGCGGCGAAATATACCGACTGCATGTTCGTAGAATACTTTCGCTTACTCCACGGTATTATTGGCTGGAGGATTAATTCACACGATTACAATTGGTAGACACTATTAACTAACGAGAAACCCAATCGTGAATTGTCCCAATCGTCCCACATGCAGCCGCTAAAATATTTCAAGCAAGGGATACCCCTCCCGTTCCTATCCTGGTGCGAATCTGCGGTTCACCGGCACTTATATGTGTAGGGTACAATTGTACCAAAATTCGAGATACCCTGTACCGCGTGGAAAGTGTCAGCCTTCTACCAACAATGTGCTCCAAGCCCTTGCATCCGCCATCTGCAGTCAGCACCACAGCGGAGGTGGGAAGTTAACTTTTTAAGAGGCGCAAAACGCCATTGCACAGCTTTGGGTATGAGTCGCAAACGCACAAATCCAACACCTTGATAGTGGGGAACCTTTGTTCTTCAGCATGGCTATGAGAAAAGAAACTCTAGTTTCTTGGCGCTGGTTGTTTGAAATAGATACTATGCAAAAAAATTTCAATCACAGCCAAGACTCACAGACTGAGACATTGATAAAGAAAGACCTTGTGATATTCAAGACATGCTGCGGAATAAGAAATGAAGGCTGTGAATACTTGAGCTGAGTAAATGAAATCAGACAATTGTCGGTTTGGATCAAAATTTACACTGCTGAATAGTATTTGCACTTACAATTTGCACAGCAGGTATTAAAAGCAACGAAATGAAGAAAGAGTTTACATTGATTTCCATAAATCTTTTGGCTCAGTATCTATTCTCGCTTTCGTATGTTCTTCTCGAATTGATCAGCAGGGGAATGGTGCGATTGAATGAGGTGCTTATGCACCACGAACAGTTCATGCATGCATGAGCAGACACAAGCTGTGGGTGGCATGCGCAGACCACCCCGCAGTGATGGGGCTGTACTTTAAAGTGGGCAGAAGTTGTTTTTTCGTCCGATCAAGTTTCTTCGGAATCGCAGCTTCTTGTTTTGGCACATGTAGCTTACACAGTTCTATTTCAATGAACTTGAAGGAAGAAAGCTCAATATTAGATTGTAAGAAAAGAAAAGAAAAAAATATATCATAAATTACCGTCCTCGTACGATCGTGTAACACAATAAACGAAACCCGAAGTAGCCTTTGTTCAATCCCTCTGCACCTGACTCCACCGCACATCATCATCTGGACGTAGGCTGGGACGCCAATGTCTCGTCATTGCCAGCTCAAATTGGTCATCGCGTGTTGTATAATGTGACGTTGGTCGTCGGTTGGCGGCCGAAAACGAAAAGCTTGGGATAGTGCTCACACTGGTGAAGCTCTTGGATTCCGGTGAAGAATAGCTGCGCTGATGAAGTGGTACAAGCGCAGGTCGCGCAAAGGGCGTTACGTATACCAGGGGCTTACTTTGCTCTGCCGCTTCGACGCCGGGATCATCGGAACTGAAGTAATGTGCAGCGTCGTCCTCATTGCTGGCCTTCGAATATCTTGAAATTGGTGATGTAGTTGGTGTTGTCACTCGTGCAGACACAGGAGCCACTTCGAATTCGGAGTACCGTCGGGTGTATGTAGTGACATTATCGACGAAAGGCGTAAAAGATATCCGGCCTTTCCATCTTCTTTCGCCGCTAAGTTCTTCGTCTAAGTATCTGTATAGTTGAATGGCGGAGAATGCAATGGTGCGCTGTGTGTATCGTGCTCGGAAGCTGTCGTTCTTGATCTTGCGCCATGTATTGGCAAATATAAACGTTCCCTTCAGCCCGATGAAAACCCAGAGAAGCAAACACACCGCAGGCGTTGCAATAAGGACGTTGACGGACATTGTTGTAATATTTCCATCCTCAACCACAAAGTCGGCTACCTCGTCCGGAACCGCATTCGCCCCATTTGGTATAGCAGTATTCGCTAGTCCATCCTGCATCGCTTTGGAAGTGAGGACTGTGGATCGGACTACCTCGCGGGACCATATAAATGACACGAGAATGATCCGCTCTAGCTCGGCTGTGACGCTTCCATGGCTAATATCCGCCGAGCCCGTGTAGGCTATGTTTAGTGAAGAGCCGATGAGGGCTGAATACCCTAAAGTATTTGTAACTTTAGCCACGGCCGGAGCGGAAAACGCCCGTTGGAAGACTTTCTCCTGTATGAACCTCGATAGCTTGAGGCCCTTCGAGCTGACGAGTTCGGGTAAGCCCAACTCTGAGTCCACCGACCGGCCTCCATACATCCATGTGTCTCTCTGCTGACAGGACAATGCCGGCCTTCCTAACTTGACTCGGTAAGTAAGCGGGGCCGTTCCATTCACTTCTTCGGTCGTATACCAGATATCGTCCGTATTTGCTTTGGGACTCGGCCGTCGGGCAGTGTGTGGAACGATAGCATACTCCCTGACGCGATCTTCGGAGCTTATTGGTTTTTTCAGGGCCAAGAATTCAACATACGGTGGTAATTTCTCTTCGAATTGGAACACTCCGATGGTGTTGCTCTCATTGAGTTCTTTCCACGGTTGGTATATCTCCACAGTCTTGTTCGACCTTGATAATCTCCAGTTATACGCTGTCTCGCAAGAGCCACTCACAGTATACAAAAGGCTTGGTGCTCTCTGAAGGCCAAAGTCGTAGCCATTGATGTAATAAGTATAGTTGAAGGAATACGGAGGGTCTTCTCCACCAGAGACGGGAGTCGTATTCGAATGCCCGAAAATGATTTTTCTCTCGTCTTTCAACTTACTTCCTACCCGATTTAAATCTGCCAGAGCGCTAAAAGCCTGTGATGCCATATAATTTTGGGAGACTTCTGGTGGGATGTTCGTCAAATTCGGGAAGAAAATGCTGTCTGGTCGCACTCGGGCAACATTGCCTAGACGAAGATTTCCAGGAACAAGGACACCACCGACCGCGTTCGCTGTGAGCATGCCGAGAGCAAAAACAATGAGCGAGACTCCCAACCAGAATGTATTCCAGTCGATTCCCCATAGACCATCCCCGTTGACATAAAACAAGATCTTCCAACAGTACGAGACGGCGATTATTATGATCGAGACGGGATCGTTTGTGTTGTAATAGCCGACCAGCAAGGCATACCGGTTGCCGTTTCCGCGGAGAGGAAAAATTCCAATTACGATATCTTTGAGAATACGGGCGATAGCAACGAATATGAGGATGAGGAGCAATGCGTACGCTGCAACCCAAGTAGAGCCCTGTGAGCTGGTGACGGCGACGGCACGGACAACTGAGCCATCACGCATTGGCATCCAAAACCACTTCGTCACCCCCAGTATGTAATGGACATCTGTCGGGGTAGTGAGGTTACCCATGGCGAAGAATTCTAGGCTTGTCGGTTTGTAATATTCGTGGTGGAATTCGGAATGCTAAGGTTGGAGCTGAGGTGACCGTGTGTATAACGCTTCAGATTTTTGAGCACACGGCCTGCGGACGTGTAGTAAGTTGACTAAAGTTGAATGCGATATTCACCACCCTGCAGGCATAGCCGTATTTTGGTTCGATCGATAAGTCGTACAAGATAACACACCCTCGGATTAGAGTTGCATTTGAAGACTTATTGCTGGTACCTCAATGAAGTAACATTTCATCGCGATAGGTGACCTTGCTTTTGGATAACCGTTGCGGGCACCAATCACGATCAAAGACAAACGCACCAAGGATGTTCAGGCATCAGCGGTTCCAAAGAAGCTGTGGGGTTTTATCTTAGCCAAGATGCAGTGTGTATACTGATATAGAGGTGGCTTACATATGATAGAAGCGCACGATAATTATGGAAGTAATGCCAATAAAGTAACGTAATATTCTATTTTAATTTCCATTGTCGGGTCTCATCATTTATTCAGCGCGTTGTTGATAGGTTACCAGTATTTTTTTTCTGCGCTTTTGTTACAAGCGAATGGTTAATTCGATTTGATAGATACTATAAGAGTTGGAATGTCAGCGGACGCGACGTGTTGAACAATGTTCTCAAATATCCAAGATGGATTACATTTACTCTATATCGTTGACAGAGCATGCTACACTGAACATCTCGACTGTGCTGGGCTGAGTTTCTAAAAAGCGGACCATGCTTACGGTACATCCCGACACGTCCTGCGATACATGCTTTTTATAACGAATCGACTGATTGATATGTACCTATTGGTTGCATGTTGGTAGATCTGCTAGTACACTTGCTGGATCTGGACAGCCTTGCGTTGCCCTCTATCACATTGGTGACGTGACGACGGGAAACTCCCGCCGTAATCCATCCATGCTCCCGGATATAAGTAGCCGGGCACAACCTACGGGAAAGGTCTGAGCAGTATCTCTTCCTTTCTCCACACTTACCCGCCACAATGCAGTTGTCATCGCTATTGATCCTTGCCCCAGCTTTCCTCATCGCCTACACCAATGCTCAAGGCACTGCAGGTATGGGTCTTACCGAGGCGACCCAAAGCACTCCCGAGCTCGCAGGCGTCGCAAGCGCGCTACTAGCCGCACCAGCAGTGGTCGCAAGGGCAGAACAAATGGGAGCTGGCGGTACCCCAGTAAATATGTTTGCTCCGGTAAACGTCGCCGGTTCTCGCTTATTTCGCCGCCAAAGTGAATATGATATTTCGTACCAGATAACACATGCCCCTACCGTCGTTTTGAAGAGGAATTATTACAAAGAAGAAAAAGTCACATATCCTGTCGGCGTCGAAGAATCGTTTCTCGACAATCCCGCATTCTTCAACATTGCTCAAAATAAGTCGACTGGTCAAAGAGTGGTCACAAGCGCTATACCGTCCAAATCCCCCTACAAAAGAGGCTACGAGCCTCCGCAGGTGTTGCAAATCTCCAGCGGTCTCGGAACAACAGTTACCACCGTTAGTACTCCGATTAAGTGGAAATATGGTTGGATCTTTCCTGTTACAGCGTCCGTACACCCTGTCAGTCTTATTAATTGTGGTGCTGACGGGCGTGTAACAGCTTCTTTACCCTTCCCGAAACTGTAACGGACACCCTTAAGCAAACGGGGCTGATAACCTTTTGGAAAGCAATCAAGAAGGAGGGTGTGGGCCACAAGATTGACAAAACACCAAGTGTCACAACTTTCGCGCCTCTGAATCCCCTCGACTGTGCAAGTGTCCTGGATGTCATCCTATTCGGTTCCGTTATCTACTCGCCAGATTTTGTCGTAGGAACATTCAAAGCGGCATCGGGTGCGACTTTAAACATCACCCAGTCAGGCGGTAGTTTCTATGTCAACGATTCAAAGATTGTCAGGACGGATATCATCACCGAGAACGGTGTCGCCCACTATTTCGATAATGTAAGTTCCCTGATATAGCTCTATGGATATATTTTCGGCAAAGCTAACGCCTCCCAGAAACCAACGAAGTAGGACTAATGATTGACCGGGAGCTACCGCGATGAGGTCTTTAATTTTTCATGCGATCACGAGAGATGATAGGGTTAAGGGTTAATTAGGATAATGGGTAATGGGAATATGCGTATTCTTAATCTTTGGAATGCCTCTGGCTCTGCCTAACTGTTTCTTTTTGGTTTTCTATCTGGACTCAAAGACTAGTATTGGTAGCTAATGGTGAGCTTGTGCTTAATTAATGTCAACTGCATGTTGTCGCATCGATGTTCTCCAAGTTTTCCTAGAACACTCACACTACCTATCATTCAATACAGCCGCACGGCATGGCGCCCAGAGGCCACGGGATGTATTTACCCCACTCCAATGCAATCACCGTCCACAATTTGTAGGTGCAGCAGCTTGCCTAGAGACATGGTCTTGCCCGACCCAAGATCTGTAACATGCAGGCCAGCCCGAATGTTTCCAGCATCTGGTTGACCTGCATAAGGATTCAGGATTGCATGAAAAACCAGCGCCTAGTCCAGCTCGGCGAAACCTGAAGCTTTGCGATGTTGCCACCCACGACTATGCCGGGTAAAACTATGTCAGTACGGAATGTGTAATTGTCCGGTATACACGCCCCCGAAGCCGAGGATGAAACCTTTTGTGTGTGAGGTTGATTTCAATTGTGACCCAAATTTGAATAAGGTACTATTCTGCCGATGGGCCACAAACGCGGCTGGCAGGGCGTTTACAGTCGAGGAATACACACCTTCACGCAATATCACTCGCGTCTTGGTGATCAATCGTGTTCATAAACTCAGAGTACCATTTAACCTAAGCATTTGTAAAGATGCTCCAATGACCTAGTGGGGAAGTAAGTCGATCCAAGGACTCTGGTCCCACTTCCGAGTAGCACGGCGCTAGACATGTGTAATCGTTGCTATCCTAACTACAACAGTGCATAAAGAACGAAAAGTAATCAATAGAGGGAGATACTTAAGATGTGCGGTATAGTCCAGTAAATCTAATGGTTTTATCGTATATCCAATGAGGAAGAGCGTTTTTAATAGGAAAAATAAACCGTTTTCGATACCTAACTCGGTGAAGTCTGAGGAAAAACGAACGGTAGAGATCGCTCGGAATAATGTTACCGAAGGGGCTGCAAAATTCGCACATTCAGCCAAATAACACGGTACCTCTCACTACCAGTAAGATACATGAGCGATAGCGTTTGCATTGTATCGCGTAGGTACTTGAGAAGTACTGCTAGCCAATTGGTCAAAAGCCAAGACGCGCGGCGGGAGGGCTTAGAAACCCGGGATGGTAGAGTTGGAACCGGCCGAAAGCTTCCATTCGCCAGGACCCAAATGCCGCAATGTCGCTATATGCAACATTCTGGCACATGCCTCACACCTAACGGCCTCTAGTTCATCTGCTGCTCCTTGCAAGGTGTGTAAGCCACACTGAGCACGCAAACCTACATAGAAGTGAAACCAACAGATGGAAGTTCGCCAGCTCTATACCGTAAGATTATACGGTGCCGAATTAGAAAGACCAGCCATTAGATTAGTACAAGTTACCGATGCGAGGTAGGCAATTACCGACGAGCTAGTCATATATATACCCTACCTCACCGATCTCACCTAATCTGTCTATAAGTAGGCAGAGAGATCAAACTGCCGATGCAGAATCATACTCAACACCGGCAGTGGAGTTCTCGGGTGTGGCCTCCACAAAACGGCAGATTCAATGTCGTTCAGGCAGTCTAAAACGAAGGCTTGAACGACCGACACCAAAGTGGCGGCGGGAAGGCCCTATTACCATGTTTCTACGCTATAACCGTGGCTGTTTAACCTTAGTGTTGCAAGATCCAAGCAGCTTATTTGTCCATTCTGGAAATTTTCTACCTACTCGTGCGAGTTTGAGCCTTGAAGCGAATAGAAACGTACCATCGCCTGGTGTTGGGTACGCAAGCTGCCACAAACTACAAAAATCACGGATAGAGCCAGAAGCAGTATACAGCTGACATAACTATTCCTGCATGCTCGGTTTTTGGAGATTGAGGTTGGTCCGTAGCAAATCTCAAGGAGAATTCTTTACCACACAGTTGCTGGTTGATCTACAGTGGTTCACACTGTTAATTGGTTGAATCGGTGAGAATTTTTGGATATGTTGGGGGTCACTGTTTTATGACCAACATCATTAATTCGCGCTCATACTGGTAGCCATAGATCAACCAACTACCTAGGGATTTATGACTAGACGATCACTGCACTATATAGGGATAGGGTAGGAAATGAGCTGAACAGACAGTATTACGGATGCACTGGAACTAGAAGCCTTCATTTCTTTGACCCACTCATGTGCTCCGCAGTGTTCAATGTTACATTTGGATAAACCTTCAATACCAAGTGACTAGATCCATACGTAGTACTGAAGAAATTTGATTTTAGCTCTAGAGGATTTGCCTACTGAGTTTCCGCATGTTAATGGAAACAGCTTAAGGAAAGAACAGTATGAATTAGCTGGGATGGTGTGGGTCGAAGTTTATGGACCGATCGGGCCTGGTTCCCCACATTCGGGGCTTCGTCAGCTGTAGAAGAGTAGAATTTAATCTACTTACTCTATCTCGTTGGGTCAAAGTCCGATCGGGCCTAGTTGCGGCCTACTTGGCGTGAGCTGGCAGTTTCGATGTCGTCACTCGAGATCTTGAGCCCTATAGTTCGGTGTGTTTCCGGACGGTCAACTTTGAAGTCATTTCACGCCTTGACCGAAGCACTGAAGCCAGCTGGTTTCTCAGAGTCATCTAAATTTGGGTTGTCTAAGACCTGCCTAAACACGCGGCCCTCAACAAAACTTCCATACTTTGCAGGTTTCTATCGCTGTTGTTGAAACTACCTGCACGACTCCGCACCTGGTAGCCGGTGACTGCATGATATAGAACACCAATTCGGTCTTGACTCCGTGTATTTCGTGTCCAGTAGATACCAGGAGACAAGTGTCTATTCTGGGTTTCTGTCAGCACGTACAACACATTTATAACAGCTGTGATCTCCTTCAGTGTGGCAGAGACAAGTCTCGGTATCTGGGTGTCCATCCTTCTCCTTCTCCCTCTTCGAATTCCTCTTCCTCAAGTTCTTCGCTCTCTACTTACCTAATTGTTCACCCATCTGTAATCAATCAGGACTTAAATAATAAGATCAATGCGAGTGCTGATCTAAGCTGTATGTAGCTAGTTCTTGTTACGGACTGAATCCTTCCCCAGTAAACGTCAAGTAACCCAATGGAGTAACCTTGACCAAGGGCTAGGGTTCAATTGTGAGACCTTCATCCCGAATCAAAGATCGACGAACAAGTCACCTCAGCCTGTTTCAGAGCATTGGTTTCGGCTGCGTTTGGGAATTGATCTTCTCTGGCGGCTAATAACCTGCCATGTCGGAGCTTTCCGAGATATTGACACGGACATTTGGCCGAATTTGGCGTATCGATCACAGAAGATTTCCATGGATTGCTTTTTTACATCCTTGTGCTTCTCCGACTTATAATCTATCAACTTTTATTTTACTAACATTCAACTATTGGAGAACGGCGTATACGATTGGCGAAGTGAGGAATCCGATATTGCAGCTGAAACGAGACACGATGTACTATTGTGCACCCATCATCCACGAAGTACCAGCCATGACGTCTTTAGTCACCAATTCCTCAAGCAGCACGATACCACCAATCGAGCTCGATGCAATAAGGAACTTGGAAAGAGGGGCCTGAGCCCATGCTTATGATATCATCAAGGAAGAAATTCTCCAAGTACATTCCCTGATTCCCTGCGACATTGGCGATGTCAAATATCGTACATGCTGATGAGCTTACTTTGACCAGTGACTTTGACCACTGGCTGGTCACGGCAGATTTCCCGAAGAATGGTGCCGACACTTGATCTGCACGCTACTGCGGTATACTGTTTAGCTATTGGTCTGGGTATGCGATTGCTACATTCGGCAACCTGAGGAAGGTTCATCCACCACCCTCATACCTTCACTGGAGCTCGGCAGCAACTCAGCGCCATAAAGCGGCACTAATAATTTTCTAAGTTCTTTACGGCTACTGAGAATTATATATTGCTTGCAGCATACAACTCGAGAGGTACGGCTACGCCGCATGCTCCCTGACGGTAGTGCATTACATTGCAGTATGCAGTATCGTTTCTAAATCTTGTGGCCACAATCTGAAAGCCCTAATACTTCCATGTTTACTATATAGAGTATAGTGAAAACTCGTCCGGAGACGCGAAAGCGGAATTCAAGAGACTTATGGGAGCTGCGGTTGGTACAATGGTCTTGTTGCCGACTGCCTTCACTACGGTGTATATATGGTTGGTCGTCTGTAAGCATGGACATAGAGAAGTCAGTGGCTGCCCTGCGGATGGATTGCGTTAGCAATAATTATGTTTACAATTGCTATGAGTCTTTGAAAGACTATCGCATGGGAATGTTCTCAATGACCAAGCACCTGTGAGCTTACTTCGCCTCAAATTCATGGCCAGTTTTGGCCACCTCTTACCTTTGATAATAGTACGGTTTTTATGCAAGATGATTCTGTGGGTCTGTATCACGTAGCATAACCCTCATGACCATTTGTGTAGGATAGCAGGATAGCTCTTGTTTTCGTGATGGATAAGTCTTTGCTTTCGTGATGGATAACTCTTATGATGAATGTTTTGTAGGATAACCCTTACATATTAAAAAATAAAACGAGGGGAAAAGAAAATTGCATCATCAATATACCAGGGCAAGAATTTTTTTGGGCTTCTTCCTGGGCGCTTGAAGGTTGCGACAAAATGCAATGACTACTTAGAATTATTACCGACACACTAAACTTTAGTGACTGGAGTCATAAACCCGACATGACTACTCCATCAACTTTGTCATTAAATTATAACGGAACACAACAGGGCAACACCACCCACACTCTCACAAACTACAAACCCAAGCCGCAAGCGAATCAACGAGTAACAAGACTCTAAATCCCCAAAATACCCGAATTCTTCTCTGCGTTTTTGTCTACAATAACTTTATTGAATAATCTACCTAATTTTATATAAAAACTAGCCAAGTAGGTAGGTACTCTAAATAATATGACCCAGCAGAATATTATCCTAAATAAAAGTCGATAATAGTGCATCTTGTTTAATTATTTCCCCGGAAAAATCACATTTATTTCAAAAACCCATCTTCATTAGCCGAGCTTTGGGATCCAGAGCTCGAGGCTCCTTAGCCATGTTAATTGTCCTTTATATTTGTTCTAATTTACAGATCTCTGTGCAATTTCCGGGGCGAGAAAACAGCGGCGTTTTGCCGCCTTAAGAAGAATGGTAATTCGTCACAGTGCTAACATTAATATTTGAAATCTTGATATTGTCGAAATCCCAGCCTCTAAAAGGAACATAACTACGCAGGAGTGCGTAGTCCGAGGTTAGCTCCACTGCCTCGGGCTGAAAGTAGACGATCGACAGCAAATAGTGCCTCACGCGACACTTTAAGTCATTCGATTTGTTTCACCTATGGTGCTTGGTGTGGTGAATCCGTCAACAGGGTAACATTACTACAACTAACACTCAGAGTAATCTTTTCGAATTCCAGAGTCAATCCCCGTATGCACATACACTAAGCTGGTAAGGCATTTTCGAACCAGAGACCCCCGAAAATAGCAGAAATCGGGTTCCAATAGCGCCAGGTGTTAGTTTATACTTTCTACAGAACATCGGAACGGCAGTTGCATGTTTAGGCTTCTCAGATATCGATATCGCACTCGGTCATGGAGGTATCACTCGGTTGGGATGGGTTCTTCCAAAATGACAAATGTATATCGGAGCGCAGACAGACGGCAATGGCGCCTCCATTATAAATTTCTCACAAACGCGCAAACAAGTGATGGATACGAACAGGTTTTTCATATGGCGCTCGTTATTGCAGCATTCATTGCTAACCGCTCCATCATGACACAAGAAAACAATCCATAATTACACCCCACTATCCTCACGCAACCTCCTTCCCGCCCCCCGCTTTCTCTTCCACCTCCCGCTCTAACTCCTCAAGATAATCCCTCCTCCTCATGCTGGGCACAAACCACGGCGCCTCCACCCACAAACTATCCATCGCCTCTAACGGAACCTTACTCGTCTCCGGCAGGAGAGCCCAAAAGAAACCCGCATTCGTAAAATTACACACCACAAAGAGGATATAATACCTCCACGCGACCCTCTCCATCGCGATGGGGGTAACCTGTCCAATCATCGTATTCACCGCGAAGGAAGCCATGGTAGCCATGGAGACGCCGCGCGAGCGCGTGGTAGTATTAAACACCTCCGCGGGGATGATCCAGGATAGCGGCCCGCACGCGGCAGAGAAGGAGAAGTTGTAGATCCAGGTTGTGACGATGAAACCGATTTGTGCGGAGCGCGGGTTGTCGCTGGCGGGGGGGAATTGGCGGAGGAGGAGCATGCCTGCTAGGAAGCAGAGGCCGTTGGCGATGTTGGAGGTGATTAGGGGCCAGCGACGGCCGAGGCGGTCGATGAAGAGGATGCAGAGGAATTGGGCAATGAGGGCCTGTGAGGGGTTTTAGTAGAAAGGGGAGGGGAGTGGAGGAGGGGGAGGTACAATGATGGAGTTTATTGCTTGGTATTTCAGGGTTTGTTCTGTGTTCAGGCCGATTTGGGCGAATATCGTGGGGGAGTAATACTGGACTACCCCCTTCTGTCAGCCACCCCGCGACCTCAGAAGGGAAACATACTCGCAGAAACCCCAGTCATCTGAATACTCCCCTGCAACGCCACACACAGGAACACCCTCCGAAAGTTCGCCTTATTTTTAAACAACTCCCCCCACGTCTTAGCAGCATGATCATGCTCGAACGCCAACGACTCCTGAATCTGCGAAAACTCTACGCGCACCCACGGATCCTCCTTATCCCCATGTGCGTGCAGGTTCGCAAGAACCTGTAGCCCCTCCGGAACACGGTCGTTGTCGATTAGCCACCGCGGAGACTCGGGGAAGAGGAAGATTAGGAGCCCCAGGATGCCGGCGGGGATACATTGCAGCCCGAGAGGTACCCGCCATTGCCGGTCGTCGTGGGAAGAGAACCCGACGTAACTGTATGCGTTAGTACGGGAGGGACAAAGGAGGGACGTACATACCAGCCGTAGCCGATCCAGGATGCACATAATGCGCCTTGAAGCTGTCAGTATCCAACTGGAAAGCCCAGCCGGCGGGTGGTACAGACCAACACCCAACATGAACTGCTGCAACGCCGTGATGCGACCACGAATCGTCGGGTGTGCGAGTTCGGCCTGGTACAATGGCACGATCATACACAACGTTCCGACGCCGATTCCAGCTACGAACCGGCCAGCTTGTAGATACCGGATATTCTACCGCGGCGTTAGACAATCTCGCTAGGGGAGGCAGGAAGGCGTACCTGACCACCAGCTTGCAGTGCTCCGCCGAGGATAAACACTGCGGATGCGGAAGCGATGGTGGCTCTTCGGCCGATCTGGGGATGTTAGAGTACGCGTTGGATGAGAGAAATGCGAACCATGTCACCGAGATAGCCGGCAACAAAGGCTCCGCAGAATGCGCCCGCGGTGAAGAGGGATACGACAAGACCACTGGTAGTTTTTAGTGGGAAATGCAGGAGGAGGGAGATCATACACTTGATCCGCGTTTGGCGAGAATTTCTTCGTGAAAGCATCTGAGGCGACGACCTGTGCAATGATACCCTACAGCGCATGCATTCCCGTCAGTAAATTAAACTCCGAGGTTAGGAACCGTACTGACCAAGTCGTAGCCAAAGTTGAAAGAACCTATCGACGCAAAGAGGCCAATAAGGAACTGATACCATTTTGGCGGGAGCGCCATGATGGTGCCTGGAGGTCGGTATCCGGTGATTCAAAGGCAGCGTGTGTTTTTATTGCACCTCCAGGACAAGGAGTCCGGAACAGTGCGGTTATATACTCCTCAGAGAGATGACCCTACATACCTGAGTGGAAGGTTTATGGGATGTCGACGTCGGTAATGCATGCGAAATACCGGGGTAGCTTATTATTTTCGAAATCCGGGGTTTCGCGATGGGAAGCTTAAGTACCCGGCTAAAAGCTCCGGACGTTAAGGCTAAGCTGGGCTGTAACGGTGTAGATCAGGCGGCAAGGACGGGATGTGGCGAGTCTTTGGCCTAACTCGAGATTGTGCTGCTACACGAAATCTAGCTAGTGATCTCTACTTGGCCCCGATTTCGAAGACTCTAGTTAAGTACCTGGGTACCCCTTCTACCGCGGCAGTAGTTGTGATCGACGTTGAAAGTATGTACTCAATCCCAACGGCGGGACAGCTCGGCAACCACCAAGTATCAATCGACCCCCGATTGGGTTCCGTACATGCGGTATTTTCCGTTCCCGTTGCATCACTTCTCGCACGTTGGCAGCGAAGATGATCAAGCTGAAGCTCACCTCCTGTAGCCAATAGTATTTAGGCGTCAGAAATTCGTTCCCATGTAACCCAATGCTTGTTTTCATTTAGCCTCCGCCCGTTGCCGCGCGGGATGACGTTTTGACTGCACAGCGGAATCGCTTGGGTAATTACTCCGCTTCTTTCAATTCAGGCAATCTGCGGGTCCGGCTGAAACGTCTTCTGCCGTGTTGGCGGGGTAAGAAGCTTTGTGGGTTCCATCCCTGCGTCAAATATCTCGGAAAAGCTCTGCCTGACATATAGTCGTGATACAGTACTCTATAACAACCACAACACCCAACTCTCATTCCACCTCACCACAACCGCAACACGCAACCATGACAACCTACACCTTTACCCCCGTCACCTCGGCCCCCTCAATCAGCATAGACCCAAACCGCCTCCTCTCCCCCATCGCCCGCGAAATCTACTCCGGCTTCACCGAATCCCTCTCCCCCTCCCCATTCCCCCTCTCCACTAACGAACCACAAACACATAAGCCGCTGTATCTACGGCAGCCTGTACTCCCCCGGGCACCCGCTTTCTGACGAAAATGGCATTCGCACCGACGTCATCGCCGCGATAAAAGAGCTGCGGTGTCCGGTGGTGCGGTACCCCGGCGGCAACTTCGTCGCGACATACCACTGGACCGATGGCACACTGGACCGACGGCATTGGGCCGCGCGAGAAACGGCCAAAGCGTCCGGAACTCGCTTGGAACGGGGTGGAATCTAATGCGTTTGCCACGGATGAGTTTATGAAGTGGTACGAGGTGGCGGGGACGAAGCCGTATCTGTGTTTGAATATGGGCACGGGGACGCTAGATGAAGGTATGCTCGCTCCACTACCACCGAGGAAACGAGAAGGGGCTAAGGGGAAAGCACTCGCGTGGGTGGAGTACTGCAATGGCACGAAGGATACTACTGGGCGAACCTGCGGCGGTCGAACGGCCAAGAGGAGCCGTATAACGTCAAGTACTGGGCCTTAGGCAACGAGTGTTACGGCGAGTGGCAGGTGGCGCAGTCAACGAAAGAGGACTACGCAAAAAAGGCGTACCAGTGGGCGAAAGCACTAAGCTACTGGATCCAAACATCAACCTGATCCTCTGCGGAGAGCTCGGCTATGTCGAATGTACCCCCTCCTTCTCCTCCTCCCCTTTCCCGCGCTGATAACCTAGGGGACCGCCACGTCCTGGGCGAATGCATAAAGTGGATCGACATGCACTCGATCCACGCCTACACCGCCGACAAAGAGTTCGTCCCCTCCCTCTCCCCCCAGGCTACTAATACCGTCAACCACCTCCCCAACGCCTCCGGTCCCCTCGCAGCCGAACGCGCAATCGAGATCTGCGCCTCCCTAATCGACATGGCGCGGATCTCTTCAGGGACTACCAAGCGTCCGAAAATCTGCTTCGACGAATGGAACATCTGGGATCCCGTCCGCGCCCCCGGCGATAAAGGCGCAGAAGAGCGCTACACCGTCTTGGGCATGCTGGCTACGGGCGTGTGGTGCAACGTCTTCGTCCGACAGTCTGCACACGTAGAGATGGCAAACATCGCGCAGAGCGTGAATATGATCTCCCCACTCATGACTACTGACACGGGGCTCTTTAAGCAGACGACGTGGTGGGTGTACCTCTTGTTTGCAAAGTATATGCGTGGGAGGACACTGGGGGTGCATGTGTGCTGCGGGACTTATGGCGGGAGGACGAATCCCACTTGGTTGCAGAGTACGAAGAGTGTGGGGTGGTTGGATGTGAGTGCGGCGGTGGAGGACGGGTGGGTTAATCTTGCGGTGGTGAATTTATGTGCGGAACGGGGGTGGGAGACAGAGATTAAGGGCGTGCCAGAGGGGAGGGAGGTGCAGGTGTATTTGGTTACGGGGGAGGAACTTGGGGATGTTAATACGGAGGAGGAGACGAGGATGGAGGTTAAGGAGAGTACGTGGGTTGCGAGGGAGAGGTATACTTTTCCGAAACACTCGTTTACGATGTTGAGGTGGAGGTTATGAGTAAGAGAGGTTGGGGTGAGGGATAAGCGGCAGGGTACGACTTGTTCACGCACTACACTCTCGTCATATGCATAACAAAACAGTAATAACCGAGAATCTGATTCAAGTCCATCTGCCTCCTGTGCATTTAGATGATGACGATAGGTGATTCCGTACGGTA
>Ga0307515_10004485_pt1 | contig 28870 bp, 22 predicted proteins | sample 17_EM_MG_FD_194513 | JGI IMG/M metagenome (GOLD analysis project Ga0307515, IMG submission 194513) | Populus trichocarpa ectomycorrhiza microbial communities from riparian zone in the Pacific Northwest, United States - 17_EM | ecosystem: Host-associated > Plants > Roots > Unclassified | place... | reverse complement strand
CATGATAGATAAATATAACCTCCCCCCCCCCCCTAATATTCCTATATAAAAAAAAAAAAGCTTCCATCCACCAATGTATGATTCGGGAATTATATGAATCATTCCTCTCTCTTTTTTTCGAAATATTAATATCACAACTATATTTGTTAAGGAATTTGAGAAGAAAAAAAAGAGGATATACTGACTATAGCGTGCCATCCTTGTGGTACTGTGTAAATATCCCACCAAGTTGTATACCTTAGGCTTGATTCCTATACAGTAATTATTGCTGCTGCTATTTTCTAAAGCAAGGGAAAGCAAGGCATATATTCATAGTGCAATTTGGTGGAAAACCCATATTCCTTGAGTCGATTTGGCCAATATTAATGCTAGCAAAGATGTTGACAGCTTGCATGATCATATATACAGGGAGAATTAAGCCAGGTGCATTGGGAGACAACGTCCTATCATTTTCCTTTCAATAATTATCTACTTTTTCTCTGTAGAGTTATGAGATATATGGCCATTATGATCTCATAGTTCGTGATCATTGCCTTTCACTTCACCATTACGAAAAGAAGGGAAAAAAAAGAAGGGAAAAACCAGTCATAAATAAACATTTGTTTTTTATGATGAATCTTATGTCCCCAGAAAGCACTAATTGCATCTATCACATATCAAAAAAATTTGGCCCTATTTAAATGATCAAGCCAAAGTTACTGGGCATACGATTAATGTAAATTAAGGACAAAATACTAGCTCGGAATTCTTTTCTGATTGTAATTATCTGATCATAGATTATTTTGACTCTGCTATAGTGCATGGAAATCATCTTGACTAACAAGAGTTTAATAAATTAATTTGATGGGGCATGCAGGATAATGATAAGAAGAACATACTGGCAGTCCAAACTCTTAGAAACTTGATCATGGGATCAACCCTAATGGCCACCACCTCCATCCTTCTATCCGCTGGCCTGGCTGCCATTATAAGCAGTACATACAGTGTGAAGAAGCCACTAAATGATGCGGTTTATGGGGCTCACGGTGAATTCATGGTGGCGTTAAAATACGTCACAATCTTAACCATCTTCATGTTCTCATTCTTTTGTCACTCTTTGTCCATAAGGTTTGTGAACCAAGTTAACCTGCTCATCAATACTCCACCAGATCCCATGTCCATGGTGACCTCAGAGTATGTAAGCGAGCTCTTAGAGAAAGGGTTTGTCTTGAACACAGTGGGGAACAGGCTCTTCTACTCAGCGATGCCTCTCTTGCTTTGGATATTCGGGCCAGTCCTTGTTTTCTTGTGTTCAGTCACAATGGTCCCAGTGCTTTACAACTTAGACTTTGTGTTTGGTAACGGACAGGGAAAGATTATGAACAGGAATGGAGAGATCGGAGACTTTGTATGACAGCAAAATATTAAATTAAGGAGATCAATTAAGTATTAAATGTGTCTTAATTATATATTCACTAGCTCTCACAATTAATATATGTAAGTGAGGTTCGTGTGTATGCCATTAATGAAACTATGGACAACCTTTGTTTTAATTTCCATGGGTAAGAGAGTTGGGTTTTGTGTAATTTCCCATGTTTGTTTAGGTGGAATATATATGAATCAACTCATTGCACGAGGCGGAAGCCATTACTTTTCATAGTGGAAACGAATTTGTCATGTGTGCCACACACACAAGTTGATGTTTTATATAACATTTCAATCTGATATTAATAATTACGTTACGTCTCAATATATAATTAATTTTGTATTTTCCTTCATTTTTGGGTTCAAAGATGAATGAAATTAATTAATTAAAATATAATAATGAACTTTCTCTAGGTTTACTATAAGATCTATTGTGTATTGGACCTAATTTTTGCTACACATAAATTACCAACAAGTTATTGATTATCCAATTATATATGTCTAACCAGCCTTAAAATCTTTTATGCTAAAATCTAATGCTAGCCCGACTTAATTAATGTCAATAATATCAGCTTTACTTTAAGATTCAGCTTACAAATAACAGCCCATTTAGAGCCCACTGTTAAAATTCAAAGCCCATCATTTCTCTGCGGGTCATAAGAAGCCCAGTGTGGAACTTATCTGTAATATGTTGCACTGCCCCCCATTTAGCATTGCCGATTGTCTGAGTCTCCCTCTCTGTCCGATCACTCCCTCTTTACTTCTTCTGCAAGGTAAGCTTGCTTTTCCCTTTATTTCTTCACATTTTCCTCTCTCATTTTCTATCTTAGCTTTCTTTTTTGTGATCAAAGGTTTAGCCTTGATTTTCACCTGGTTACTCTCTTTTTTTCGTGCATATTTTGTGTTTTCATTTTAAAGCTCTAACCTTTGGAAACTTGAAAAAAAGTTTGGATCTTTTTGTTTAGAAAGATGGTTACTTTTGGCATTTTGAAGCATCGAAAATGCTCCCATTTGTAAATACTTGCCAGAAAAACACTGAAATCTGTGGATCAGTATTGTTGGTTTTCGACCTTTTTGTAGTGCTAAAATGGAGTACTCTTCTAAGAGGTTAATACTTGTTCTGTTGTTGGCATTTCGTTTGTTTTATTGAACATGCATGCTAGAAATTCAAGATTTCGTTTTTGGTAAAATGGGTTTTTACACTTCTTGGAGTAATTAATTTACTTGCGTTTCTTCAATGGGTCATTTATGCACTTCTTCATTGAAGCTCAATTTTCTAGATTCTTGGTGCTTGCATTGATGGGGGCCGTGCTTTGAACTTTACTTAGGGTTTCATGTTTTTCAACAAGGTAACATGACTTTGAAGATTTTTAATACTTCACATATGGTAGCTTTGCACATTTCCTTTCTATTAATTTCATGTTTAAGAATACCCTAAAGAATGAGAGATTTTAGTATGCTTGAGTAGCTGAAACGAGGTTTTTAGTCATTAGTTCTTTAATGAATAACCTATGCAATAGAATCTCCAAGGTGTATCATCCAGTTTTATGGCAGTATAAGCTCATTTGGTCATCAAGGAGCAAATATTAATTTGATAGTCATGTTATGATTTTCCTGTATATTTTTCACTAATTATTTCACAACAATGTTCAAACAATCTGGTGATAATTGTCTTGCAGCTGCAGCTATGACTGCATCATATCTTCCAGCGACAACAGACTCAATTGCTCTGGCTTCAAAAGCTGAGGACCCATTTGAGGCCATTTCCATCCTACACAAAATACTTGAAAACCCTTCTTCTTCTCCGGATGCAATTCGCATAAAGGAACAGGCCATTACCATTCTATCGGACCTTTTCACACAACATAACATGGCTGAGGATCTTCACGCTCTTCTTACTCAGTTGATGCCTTTCTTTGCCGTGATCCCAAAGGCTAAAACTGCCAAAATTGTCAGGGGAATAATCGACTCTGTTTCCAAAATACCTGGAACATCTGATGTCCAAATTGCTCTTTGCAAAGAACTAGTGCTGTGGGCTCGTGCCGAAAAGCGTGCTCTCCTGAGGCAGCGAGTTGAGACAAGGCTTGCAGCTCTTTTAGTGGAAACTAAGGAGTATTCAGAGGCACTGGCCCTGCTTACCAACTTGGTAAAAGAGGTAAAGGGAGTGGATGACAAGCGACTTCTTGTGGAAATACTCTTGCTTGAGAGTAAGCTACACTATTTGTTGAAGGACCGTCACAAGGCGAGAACTGCTCTCACAGCTGCGAAGAAAGCTGCGAATGCTGTCTATATGCCACCAACTCAACAAGGTGCCATTGATTTGCATAGTGGGATTCTCTTTGCTGAGGACAAGGAGTATACAACAGCTTATAGCTATTTCTTTGAAGCATTTGAAGCACTTAAAGCTGTTGAAGACCCAAGAGCAATTTTCAGTCTTAAATACATGCTATTGTGCAAGATCATGACGAACCAATCTAAAGATGTTGCTGGGCTGATTTCTTCTAAGGCAGGCCTTAAATATTTTGGGCCAGAACTGAATGTCATGAAAGCAGTCGCCGATGCTCATTCCAACCGATCTTTGAGGTCCTTTGAAAAGGTGCTGCGGGATTACAGGTATCAGCTGGAGACAGACCCAACTATCTACAATCATCTCTCATCCCGTTATGAAGCTCTTGTGGAACTAAACCTGTGTAGATATATTGAGCCTTTCTCAAGGGTCGAGATTCCACACATTGCTGGGCTGATTGATTTGCCTGTTGACTTTGTGGAGAAAAAGCTGGCACAAATGATTCTGGACAGGAAGTTTGTTGGGATACTGGACCAAGGTGCTGGACATATCATAATATTTGATGAACCCAAGAAGGATGCTCTCCTCCCTGCAGCTCTGAAAACCATCTCCAGCATTGGCAAGGTTGTGGACAACCTTTTTGTCAAATCTTCCAAGATTGTGCACTGAAGAGATTTGCATTGCTTGAGTGCTGCATGTTGATTTCCATTTCCAGTCCTTTTGTTAAAAAAAAGCCTGTAGACACTTGACAGTGTTTCGGTTCCAAACTCATGTTCCTGAATTCCTTTGCTAGTTAACGGTTGACTGATGTTACAATTGGTATGCTGACCATATTCTCGATCAAAATCCTGATACTGGAGGTTTTAGAATCCTTTAATGGCCCAACAAGATATTTGTCTGTTCACATCTTTGAGTCCTTGTGAACCCTTTTAGGCAGATAGCAAGATTTGACACTAAGACCCATTAAGGTATGTGTTATCTAGCCTATCCAAATCCTCTGACCTGAACCCTCTGGATTTGGGCTTTATACAAAACAATATCACTACATGACTGTCCAGCTGGTTATATGTATTTGGCAGTCCATTCTCTTCGCCTGGAACATTCAACAACTGGAGTGCAAGTAACAACAAAATCTTTTCCTACTTTACGAAATAAACAATACGAGGTGGGTTTGCCGGTAGAAGCTGTGTTTTGTTTTGGAAATTTTCTAACCATGAAAAAACTATAATCTATGGTGCCTTAACAGTGAAGAAACTCCACTAGATGGGTTTTCTGTGCAAAGGAAAGTTAAAGAAAGAAGGAACTTTTGATTCTGATTGTGGCTGCAACGTGGGGTATGCTTGATAATTCGCTGTGTAAAAGTTAGGTATTAACCATTCCAAAAGCAGGCAAAGTTAGCAAAAAGCAATAATATTATTAGTGTTAGCATTACTTTTTTCAAAAAACAAAAAACACTTGTGATAATTAAGTGGATCTTCCCTGGTTTGAGCACGACGTACAATTATATAAAGCATTTTATCAGCAACTTTGTCATAAGGACGGTGGCAGTCCAAATCAACCTTCCATTGCTTTGTCCTTGACTTCTCCATAATAAACCTTAGACGTGAGTTTTATTTACTACAACACCATCCGCTCAAGCACAGTTATCCCCTGGCATGGAGGACGAGGGTTTGGTCATGTCGCCTTCATGCTTATATTCAAACAAAGAATCGTAATCTGCTTAACCTGCGGATTAGTTAAAGAATCCTGTGATTGGAATAATATCGTGGTTGTTTATACATCGTAATTACAAGGAAATGATGGCGAAGAAGTCCGGAACACGTCAAACAAGTAATCCAATATTAACAACCATAATTTTAAGTTTTATCATTAGATTAAACTTAAATTTAATTAGGAGACTTTACAAGCAACCGATGCCTAAGAAGACTTTCAAATTAAACTTAAAAGATTTTTTTTTAATTATTTTTCTAATTAACTTTAGTTTTTAATTACCTTTTACCTCTTTATAAACACGGTTGGAGTTTTATTTTGTTATTTTTTTTTCATTGTTAATGAATTATGAATTTTTCAGAAAATACCATAATTTTCTGTACTTATTTTTTAACATTTAAAATTACAATTCCAAAACTTAAGAACCCTAATTTCTATCAACAGAAGTGATGCAGGAAGAAAGTTAACTCTTAATGTCGGTCCACAGTGACCAACATGCGTTTAAACAATGGATTCGGGAAGGTAAATAAGCAAATAAAGCAATGACATATCCGTAATTATCAATAAAGGTTAAAACTTTTTCACTTTGGCACCACTGTTGCTTCCTTCCACTACTCCAAACTCCCAAGCAAAGACCTGTACTTTGCTCATTCCAGGATCTCTAGCTCTCTATAAATAACTCCCATGTACTCCCCTGATCACTTCCCTCACTCTTTTTAATTTCTCTAATCATAATAATCATCATTATTAGTAGCTGCAGGAGTTGAAGCTAATCAACGAAATGGAGGAGCAGAAAGCAGGAGGAAGTGATGGGATGAAGAAAAGTGAGTCAGAATTGGCTGATTTTTCTGCTGAGATTTATGGCTTCTTCAGTGATATTTTTTCTGGTGATCTTTCTTCTTTCCCTGTCAACAAAACTCGGGTTAGTAACTGTCTCTTTCTCCGAGAAAAATGTTATTGCATAGTTCCTATGCATGTGGATCAAAACAGTTTGATTGGTTGGCCGCAAATCCATTGTAGTCAACTCAAGTTTGTAGTAAGTTATTTGTTGTCTGCTAATGTAGGACATCGTGAATGGTTTCTCAACTTGTGGTGGATTAACAGAATCCTGCTTCCTCTGGTCTCAAAATACCAATCCCAAGAATTCCAGTGTTTCAGTGTCTACTGATGCCCAGTCATCACTTTGTGGTATGAAACCAAAGTCATATGTTCATCTAGCTATGTAGCTTAGCAGTTAATCTGATATGCTATTTAAGGATGTTTTGTTTTTGTGGTTTAAAATCTTAATTAATGGCTGGAAATTGGTCAGTTGGCAGTCCAATGTCTGCTAATAAACCAAGAGTGAAAGATAGCCAAACTAGAGTTGCTGCCAGTGTTTCGTCTCCTGACCAATCAGATGAAGATGGTCTGTCTGAGCAGAGCACAAACCCTCATGACATAAAACGTATTAGAAGGTAATATTGATCTTTCCTAGAGACTGGAATACAGATGTTTGATGGATGTCAATCCTGCCTGTATGTGATTGTGATTTGTTGCTTTGTTTCTTTAGGATGGTTTCGAATAGGGAGTCGGCTAGACGATCGAGAAAAAGAAAACAAGCACATTTATCAGATCTTGAAGTTCAGGTATGATTAATGTTTAGAGTATTAATTGGATATCTGAATTGTTTAAACAAGTTCAAGCTAGTAGTAGTTGCTGAGAGAAAGGTAAGTAGATGGATAATCGGACTGCTTTGACTGTATACAAGAATTTCAGATTTGCGTTTCACAGGATTTCAAAGTTTGTTTCTGTCATTAAGCATTTCTAAAATCAAATGGAGCATGATTTCTATCTTATAGCACTTTTGCTATATTTCCAAAAATTGTTGTTCAAGTAGAACAAGTTCATTGTTCTACCTAAGATGTAGCTTTTTCTATCCAATCTCTTTAAGAGTAATTGATATTTGAAATCATGCCCGATTCATGTTTTCTCAGGTTGATCATATGACAGGAGAAAATGCATCTCTATTCAAGCAACTTTCAGATGCTACCCAACAATTTCGTACTGCTGAAACAAATCGTCGTGTGCTTAACTCAGATGTTGAAGCTTTGAGAGCCAAGGTGTGTCTACTGCTGGAACACAAAGCAGGACTTTTGTATGATAAATAAATGAAAGACTTTCAGTTCAGGTTAACAAAACTTGATTTTGTCTAATGGAGTTTATGATATAATTTTAGGTGAAGTTAGCAGAAGATATGGTTGCTCGAGGTTCATTGACGTGTAATAATTTGAATCAATTTCTTCAGAGTCATCTAACTTCTCCTCAACTGCTCAATAATCATAACTTACATCTGATGCCAAATGTCTCACCAACTATAACAATCCAGGGAGATGAAGCATATGCCGGAATGTCAGTTTCGGGACAGAATTCAGGACTTGGACTTGGAAGTGCAGATATCAGCAATGGCAATCTTAATAATGGCATCTTAAGTGATGCAGCAAGCTGTATAACAAACATTTGGTCTTAAGAATCTGATTAACTCTTCGTATCCAATTAGGCCGATTCCCATGCTGCATGGATGTTATAATTCTATCATCATCATTATTCTTGTATTAGAATTAAGTATCAACATTTCTAAGATACATGATATTTATGCTATATCTTAAGATATTTGCAACTAGCTAGTGATGCAAATGACGAAAAACCTGGTGAGAATGCACATGAAGAACCTGTTGATAAACAACATGATCAACCCAAAACCAATAGAGGCAGTGAAGTGGAGTCTAATGGAGGTGATAGCATGTTGAGGGAGGGTAATTCTGGTAGTTAAGCCATGAAAGTTTATCAGAGAAGAAAGTCTTTGGTCAATGGTTGAGTCATTAGATTTATGTCAAACAATTAGTGACGAAGTTTTATAGTAGCAGTTATTATCAATGTTTATCCTAAAATAACAATTAACAATAGTTAATGTTAAGTTATGATGGAAAAGAACTGTTGTAAGAGAAATGAGAGATTTTAAGATTATTATTGGAGAGATTCCAAATTATGGGATGGATTTCCACTTTTAGGCAATGAGATTATGCAGTATCTGATGTGATCTTAACAGTGTTGAAGATTAATGAATATTACAGTTCTTTTAACTACAGAATTCTCAATCAATTCCATTTTCCCTAGCATCATATGGTATCAAAGCAAACCCCACACGATCCTTACAAAACAATGCCAGACACCCGGAGTGGAAATTCATACAATCCAGTGACTTTTGTTGCTTATGAAACCGGCCCTTCAAACACCAATCACAACCCTCACACAAATGCTAATCCTCCTACCCACGTAAACCAGCCAACAGAACCTATTCCCACACCTATACACTTGCAGGCTTGCAGCAACAACTAGATCAACTTACTCAAACCATGAGGACTATTTTGTGTCGTCTCAATACCATTGAAGAAAGAAGCATTACTGGTGATGCTGGGGTTTTTTAGGGCTTGACCACAACAGGATCATAGAGCCATATGGGGGAACGAAGGGAAAGCATGGTTGACAGTGAAGAAGAGGAAGACACGCCAGTTGGGGGTGGTTTATAAGATGGAGTCCAAGTACTTACCAGTTAACTATGAACAATTGGTTTACGAAGACATGCTACGGTGGAGTCAGAGTTCTAGAATATCGATTGACTAATACACAGAAAAATTTCATGAACTAACAGTTCGTAGTCGAGTTATTGAAATTGAACTACAGACTTTGGCATGCTACTTGAATGGGATGCGTGGTGATATTAGGAGGGACATGTCTACGGCTCGTGTGTTTTCTGTGGAAGAAGCTTACCAACTAGCCTTGCAACTATAAAGGCAGAACGTGGCAGGAGGAGGATAAAGGTTCCTAACGTGGGAGTCAGGGACATTACTAGCATCTGCAACAGGAGGCTCCAAGACTACAGTGGGTGCTAAGAAAGCAAGTCTAAAGGGCGAATTGAGGGAAAAGACGCAGGGTAGCCACGAGGGTCCTCAATGCTACAAATGTTGTGGTTTTGGCCATTATGCTGCGGTTAGCCCTAATAAGGATCACAAGCTGGCTTATATGGTAGAACGTGATCTTGAAAAAAAGTCAGTCATCACTCCTAAGGAGGAGGAGAGAGGGACTGTCAATTTTCAACAGGATTTGGAAGAGGAGCATCTCCAACCAACTGAACTACCCCTCTATGTGGTGCATAAGGTATTTATTGAACGATAGCTATGTTGGTGATTCATCTATCATTTCAGACTGGAAGAGAAAAAGTATATTCCACACTCGTGTGGAACATCGAGGTAAAGCCCTGAATATGATCATTGATAACGGTAGCAGTATGAATGTTGTATCTAGAAAAATGCTTGCAATACTTGTTCCTAATGCTGCAGAAATCGGATTTGATTTATTGTACTGATAGTACTGCAGAAAACTATATCAAGCCCCAACTAATGATCATTATCTAGTCATTGTATTAAAATTCAATAACATCACTGAGTAACTCTTGTGAACAATGCTCTAAATGTTTCAATGGAATGCTTAGAACCTGTTTCAGAGACCGGATTGAGGAGTTCTAAAATGATGATGCGAGGTTCTTATGCCTCTCTTCTTGTCCAATCGGCTTAATGGAATCAGATGATGCAGAGTTGTTTGTTTGTATAACCTAGACTCAATGCGAGAAGGGTTCGTTTGTTAACACGGCCGCGTTAACAAACACACACTATGCAGTCCGATACTCTTAACATCCAAAAGCAGCATCTGCCTCTTAAGTCAAGTTTGCTGTAGTGAAAAGGGAAAGCAGGAGGAAAAAACAAAGAGCAGAACAAAAGAAAGGAATGGAAAATGACATAATATTTACGTGGAAAACCCTCTCATTATGAGGGAAAAACCACTACACAATCATCAAAAAACTACTGTTTCAATGTTAAGGTTACGAAGTTTTTCTCTACAGATAATTAAACTACAAGATACAGAGCATATAAAATACTCAGTGCAGCAAGAATTAACATCAAAATCCAAGTACATTGGCATGTGCATTCTGATGTCCATCTACCAACTTCACAAGAATCAACGGTATAAATCGAAACGTATCTCATGAAAAATCCAAGAAGTGGAAATTTAGCATTCATTTTGAATATGGAAAGTCTCTATTTTAGCTTCTTTACAATTTAATCTTGTTTTTAAATTTTCTCCTGTAGAAAACACAATGAAGTTTGCCAATGGTGACATGCGTGCGCCGTTCCTAGCTAGTCACAAATTCAAAGGTTACTGCTTTAACGACGACAGCTGCGAGACTATTTGCGTGAAAGCGGAACGTTCACTTGGTGGTCAATGTACAGGGTTCTTTAATAGAAGTTGCATTTGCTATAATACATGTTAACTAATTTATAAAAATTATAGAACTCATATAATTAATAATGTAATAATTATTGGTTCTTCTGCCTGTTTTCACTCGATTACAATGGCAATTCCGATGCAAACACACATTGAATAATATTCAGCATCAAAATCTCCCATTACAAATCTTTTTATTTTTACATTTTAAAAGCATCTTGAAAAAAAATTGAATTTTTTTAATTTAAATTAATTTTTTTTGGTATTTTTATATTTTATTGAAGTGCTGATGTTAAAAATAATTTTTAAAAAATAAAAAATATTATTTTGATGCATTTCCGAGCAAAAAACATTTTGAAAAACAACCACTACTGCCTTCCCAAACACATGTAGATGCAAGTATAATGCCCATTTAACACATTCTCCCCATGAGTTTTCCCGACAATTCTAGTACCATTCAAAAAGGACTTTAAGGGGATGTTTGAGAATCTGATAGCGATTTTTTTTCAAAGTGATTTTTGTTTAGAAATACATCAAAATAATATTTTTTTTATTTTTTAAAAATAATTTTTAATATCAGTACATCAAAACAATTTGAAAGCATAAAAAAATTAAATTCAAACTAAAAACAAAAAATGGTTAGATTTGAGTTATTTCAATGGTCTTCAAACTGATCCAGGGCATTATATAACTCATCTACAATATGCAGATGCTCTGATATTCCTGCCAGATGATTGCTCTTCTTTGCTGCATGTCAAGAGGATTCTTCGTTACTTCAAGATCATTTCGGGTCTTAAAGTTAATTTCTATAAAGGTTCTCTTATAGGATTAACTTCAATGAGGATTACACTTCATGTTTAGCTAAAGCGATTTTCTATCGTAGTGATTCTTTTTCGAATAGATACCTTGGGTTATCTTTAGATGCCGATCCAAGTAGGCTTTTTTACTTGGAAACCGGTGTTGTCTACTATCAAAGCTAAGTTGAGTACATGAAAAGGGAAGATGTTGAGCATGACTGAGAGGATATGTTTGATTAAATTAGTTTTAAGTTCTTTACCTTTGTATTTTATGTTTGTTTATCCTATGTCGAATGATATAATAAATGTCATATCTTCTATTAATTGCTTTTTTTTATGGAGTGGTTGTTCGACTTCTCATGAAATTTTCAAGGTGGCTTGGCATAAGGTCATCAAGTCAAAATCTCTTGGTGGTCTCGACTTGGGGTCTTTATATCACAAAATTTTGGCTTTACTCTTTAAATGGGATTGGAATCTAGACAATGAAGTAGCAAGAGGTTGGCAAAAATTTATTCTTCGAAAGTATCAACCTAATCTTGCTAATGAGCTTCATGTGTTTGTTGGTTCTCTTTCTTCAACCTGGTGTGGCATTGTTTTGGCTTTCTCCACAAGCGAAAGCATAGCTATTCCACTTAAGCCCAGCATTGGGTTCAAGGTGGGCGATGACAGTAACATTCGGTTTTGGACCGATTCTTGGTTAGGTACTCCAGCTTCTCTTCAAAATTTATTTCCTAGACTATTTAATCTTTCTTTGCAGCAATCAGTTAGTCTTATAGATGTGTATAGCCTAGATGATTATTCGATCAGCTTGACTTGGAGGAGGAATCTCAGGTACCGGCATCTTTTTCCTAGACCATTTTCAGGGTGGCCCGGCATCTTTTTCTCAATGCTATTATTTTTTATTTTTAGTTCAAATATTTTTTGATATTTTGAAAGAAAAAAATATTTTAAAAGAAAAAAAATGAATTTAAAAAATAACCCAAAAATAAATTATGACACTTCTCATTAGATGTTGTAAAACAGCGTTCAGATAGTTCAAAACAAGTGGAAATACTTAGATGGAACATCCTCCATCAGAATACATGCAGCATCCCTCTCCAGAATTAGTAGCTAGATTTTCCAAGTGATAAGCTACCAGTTCTATGAATTTGACAAAAAGAGCTTGATAAACAGAGGATGTCTTCAGCTATCATCCCATTTCTCGAATTATTATTCCACGTTTCCCTTGTATAAGCTAGATTGCCTTTAGTTAATATTCTTAGTGTGTGTGTGTGTGTGTGTGTGTAAAAGAAGAAGAAATATGTTATATACTATCCAAATAATTATAATTAATTTTTATTTTTTTTAATGAAAAGAGCATCATTCTCTCCCCATGAAAAAGGGTGAAACATTTAACTATTAAAAAAAAAAACCCTGTATTAATACTGCCTCAAAAGAAAAGAATACTGGTCAAATCTCTAGATTGCCAATTCTTCCACTACTGACATGACAACATTAACTCTTAATTTAGATAAAGTTTAATTAATTAAATAAACGAACAAACAGCAATTAATTAACGGCGAGGCAGGGGCAGGGGCAGGGGCAGGGGCAGGGGCAGGGGCAGGGGCCGAGGGCGGCAGAGAGATAGAGGAGGCACGATTCAGCCCAAAAAGGGAAGCGGCAAAAGTGGTCAAAGAAGCAAGAGACCAGAAAAAGGCGTAAGTTACTACTGTACTGTGTATGAATGTAGTCAAGTCAAGACCCAAGATAACCGGTCAAAAGTTATGAAAGGCACGCTCCCCGGTGGCCCCTTCCTCCCACGGGACTCCCCTCCTTTTTTTATTTCTCGTCTTACTCAAATTGATACCTTTTTTATTATTATTATTATTATTAAGTATAAAGTTAAAAAGTGGAAACTATTCTTCACATGTAACTGCGGGTTGAAGTTTAAATTTTTAAAAAAAATTAATATTATCCTTGATTTTTTTTTCCTACATAATTAAACCCTTATTAGCATCATAATTTTTCTAAAAGAGAATTGAATTGAAACATCGATAACTAAAGTGAAAAACAAGGATAAAACATTTCATGTCTTTTAATTTTGTTTGAAAAGTATATTTGAGCCTTCCTGTTTTTTAGTTATTAGATGATTGATCCCTCTAATTCTAGAAAAAAAAAATTGATTTTAGTTTGGGGTTAATCGAGTCTATTTGGTTTGATCAGTTTGGGGTATGTTCGAGATCAATCATGTGAATTAATTCGGTATTATAATTATATTTTAATCTCTAAGCTCAGAGTTTTAATCTTTTATGTTATTTTACTTTGAGTCGTTTTTTAGTGTTTTTTGTATTCGTTATAGGTTCTGCTGACATTACTACTAACGATCTTTAGTTGTCTCCGGTTCCGTATCCGTTTGTCTTTTTTGTTTTGTTTTTCGGGTGAGTAAGATAATATTTAATATGCATTTAATATAAATATTATATGTATGTTGATTATATGATGAGTACAATTGATAAGTTCTTAAATATCTATATATGTTGCTTTATTTTCCGAGTACTCATCAATTCTTGATTTCGCGCAAATTATATTTGATATCACATTCGTTTGCTTTGATAATTATACGAATATATATTATGTCTTTATATTGTATTTGTCAGTAACTTCATACTAACATAATGTAACTAGTCTATGTGCACTTCATTATGGCGACTGATCATCCTATAATGATCAGAGCTGCAAACCCCGTTTATTATCATAACCTTAGGGTTTTGTCTGTTATCTGAGCCCATGGTTTTATCTGATATCTGACATGTATTGCATTATCATATGCTATTATGCTTGATGTAATTGCGTGCGTGCGCGCGAGTGTGTGCGCGCGAGTGTGTGTATGTTTCATTCCTTATACTTATAAATAACTAAAATGTATATTAAATGTTATTCCCTCACTAAATTAGCTAAACTCACCCTCTCCATTTTAATATTATTTTAAGTTCTTAACTTCCGTTGCAGGTTGCCACTTTTTATAGAGTTCCTACTACATTATTTATTGGTATGTCTTACTTGCTTCCGCGAGGCTTTTCTTATTCTCATTTATTCAATGTCTTGGATGCTCCACTATTACTCTATTTTTATTTAAGTTTAGATTTTTATTTTGAATATTAGATTTTATTAAATGTAATAAGTAATTTGAATTATAAATTGTTTTATTGTTTTGAGAGATATTTGAAAGTTTATGGAATGTTATGTGTAGTGTGTGTGTGTTACAGGTAGATATATATGTTATGAGGCTTAACATCGGTAAGGATTTCTCGTGGCACTGCTCCTGCATTGCTGGTCACGGACCCATGATTTGGGTCGTGATAGTCATCTTGAATTATTTTTAAAAGTTAAGTAATGTTTTTACCAGTCATCAAGGATGTATTTAGACCCATGAAATTAATCGATGTAATTCGAGCTAGCTCCTATGTGTTTTAGTTGGAAACTCGAGTTAGATAAAAAGCTAAGTTGCGAGGTTTCAAGATTGATCTATTTAGCCAAGTTTAATAACATAATCAAAAAAATTATTCATGCTTTTAATACTTTTTTTAAAATTTAAAAGAGTTGATTCGACCTACAACTGATTACAACATATTGTTAATGATATCCACAATCTATCATTTATAAATTCTGAGTATACTATTTTCTCAAAAGTTTTTTTTTAGATTAATTTATATGTTAATCCTATTAAACCTTTTACTAAATAATTTTTAAGATGTATTCTTATAGCAGTAGGATGTTTTGATAAAAATTTATTAAATTTTTCTGATTGTTGACTTTAATGTTTAAATTTTAGACACTATTTGGCCATAAGGCTTTGTTTGGCACAATGATTGAACCACTGTTTTTTCTGTTTTTTTAAATTATTTTCAATTAATTTTTTTAATAATTTTAGATGTATATATTAAATATAAAAAATTATTATTTTTATATATTCACAAATAAAAAAAACACTTTAGAACGAAACACCCTCTAAACATTCACTTAATCACTAAGTTTAAAATTAAACAAAAAAAAAAAACAATAGTAATTTTTTTCTTTTTTTCATCTAAAGATTCCAGCAAAAAGAGACCGATTTCTTTAAATTTCCCATTTCAAGAAACAGGATATTATACGACTGCACGTGTGGTGCACAGTTGCCAGTGGTTTGAAGGTGCTGTTCAATGTCATTTATATATATATTTTAATCCTTTTAATTGTTCTTTAGGGTTGTTGCTGAGATCACCCTTTTCTTTTTTGAGCTTGAAGAGGACCACTTTGGTATTAGAGTAGAAAATTATATGCTGTTGATGATGATGATAATGATGGAAAAGACTGTTACTGTTTTGACCAGAGACTGAGTCTTTATGCCTTCTCTCTTTTCCTTTCCCACAAAACGTTTCTTGTCCCCTGGATTTGACAGGTCTCCTTCTACTACTTCTTTTTTTGGATTTTCACTTCTTGAATTGGAATATTAGATTTAGATTTAGCTCTTCTTGTGGGATTGACAGTATTGTTTTCTATTCAAAAGGATATCCCAAAATGCCGATGTATCAGCCAAATAGTCATGGAAATGTAAAGCTAGACATGGGTTCTGGTGGGCAAGTTTTGGATCTACAAACCACCATTAAAGGTGGCATTTTGGGCGGTGTTGGCGGCGGTTTAGTTTGTACAGGTGTGAAGGAGAAACTGGATCTGAGGAAGATGGTTGGGGAGCTTGAATCAATACAAGTGCCATCAGTGTTTATATGTCCAATTTCATTGGACCCTATGCAAGAACCAGTGACTCTCTGTACTGGACAGACTTATGAAAGATCCAACATTCTCAAATGGTTCTCTTTGGGTCATTGCACTTGCCCCACAACAATGCAAGAGCTTTGGGATGATACGGTGACACCAAACAGGACTTTGCAGCAGCTGATTCATAGCTGGTTCTCGAGTAAGTATTTGGCTATGAAGAAGAGATCAGAGGACGTGCTAGGGAAGGCTGTTGAGCTTTTGGATTCTTTAAAGAAGGTTAAGGGCCAAGCTAGAGTGCAAACTTTGAAGCAACTTAGGCATGTCGTGGTTGCTCATTCTATGGCGAAGAAGACAGTGATGGATAAGGGTGGAGCTGCCTTGGTTTCTTCTTTGTTGGGTCCTTTTACAACTCATGCTGTTGGGTCTGAGGCCATTGGTATTCTTGTGAATTTGGAGCTTGATTTGCCATCCAAGGCAAATTTGAGGCAGCCTGCAAAGATTTCTTTAATCGTGGATGTGTTGAATGAGGGTTCGATTGAGACCAAGATTAATTGTACGAAATTGATCGAAATGTTGATAGAAGGGAAGGATTCAGGATCGGAAAATGTGTCAAGTTTGAGTCTTTTGGCAGGTCTATTGAGGTTGGTGAAAGATAAGAGACATCCCAATGGAGTATTGGCTGGACTCGGTTTGTTAAATACGATTTGTTCAGATGAGTCCCTTAGGAGCTCAGTTGTGAGCATCGGGGCAGTTCCTCCATTAGTGGAGTTATTGCCTAGTTTGAATAATGAGTGCTTGGAATTAGCTCTTTATATTTTGGAGGTCCTCTCAACTGTTCCAGAGGGTAGGTTGGCTTTGAAGGATTGTGCCAACACAATTCCTAATGTGGTCAAGTTAATGATGAGCAAATCGGAGAGCTGTACTCAGCTTGCATTATCAATACTGTGGGCTGTTTGCAAGCTTGCACTGGAAGAATGTGCAGCACTTGCTGTGGAGGCGGGTTTGGCAGCGAAGCTACTTCTTGTAATACAGAGTGGCTGCAATCCTGTATTGAAGCAGCGGTCAGTTGAGCTCCTGAAACTGTGTAGTCTAAATTACACGGCTACTATCTTCATTTCCAAGTGTAAGCTTACCAGAACGATACAGTGAATGAAATTGGCAAATTGTTGATACATAACATCTTTTCTTTTACCTCGCAAGACGCAAAGGAGCTCTTGGGATCACTTGGAACACATGGCGGGCTCTCTGGCCCGTGCATATTAAAGAGCTTTGATACATACCATTGATTTTCCATGATGAATGCATCATAATGTGGATTTTAGGCTAATCACAGTGTCTGTAAGCTGGTGGTTTTACCAAAAATTTTCAGAAATGCGCAGCCGAGTGAGGTTGCTATTGAATTCAGCTGCTCTTGTATGCCAAACTGGACTACGCTGGGTTGTGGATTTGAGATTGTTTCAATCCTCAACTGATGTGTATAGTATGTCTCTGGCGGAGCGTTAGTGAGGTTCTGGTGATTTAGAAAGCAAGAAAGGGATTTGGGGATTAGGAATTCACACAGGGATGTATTTTTCACGGTAATCAACGAGCAAACATTTGTATTTATACATGCAATTTTTCATTTTTGCTTGGAGCTTCTTTAAAATCGTGCTTATTTGTGTATTCACTCTCATAGTTCTCTGCAATTCGAGCTTTGCTCTGCAAGGCTGTGATGCAGAGTCTACGTTGTTAGTACATTTCAAGATTTGATTAATCAATAACATATCACTCCATATTTGTTTGAAATATGCATCTGAAAATGGGGACAGAAATGAAGCCATCATGCATTTGCTCGAAGAGAACAGGCTTGGTAAATTTCAATTTATGGAGTATGAGAGGTGTTGTGCTAGCCCTTTCATATACCTGCTAGGAGATAATCTTAGAGTGGATTTTTATCTTTTTAAAACAAGAAAGTCCTGAAATAATAACCAAAACACAGGGAGTGCTTTCAAATTTAGACAATTCTGAATTAGAAAGGAACGATGGACATGTTTTCCTCTTTTCCAGCTCCCATCGTCGCACTCTTTCCAGGTTTTTAAATTAAAAAAGAAGAGCCTTCCAGCTTGGAGAATGCAATAATAATATCTGATAGTGCCGTTTCTCCAATACCGACCTTCTCTCTGGTATCAGCATTATTAAGGTCACTACCATGATCAACTTGCAATCTCAAAAATTTGGCCCACCTTTTTCACGCAATCCGTCCCACATACTTCTAAATCTTCGAGAGATGGCTTGTTCTCCAGAAAGGCAGATTCTCAATCTTCCCGCACTTTCAGAGTCCAAGTACCCTTCTTAGCTTGGTTAGAGACACGGAAAATGTGATTCCTTGGTAATAAACTATGTCCAAAGATTCTAAGTTTGGAGGTTCTCAGTATTTTGAGTAAAGATATGACATAATCAGATATGAATTTGACACTATGAGGATGCATGTCTAGCATATATTTCTTAAACTTCAAGGGCTTCATCATCTCGAATTACACTCCTATCGGTCCTCTCTAGTAAATAGAGATTTTCTTTGAAGATGGTCTTTGGGATGCCTGTCTTGATCCATTCAGTGTATACTTACACCCTTCTTTCTAGACAGAGTAGCTTAAGCAAGAAAGTGATGTAATTGCATCAACCAAGAAAAGTGAAACAAAAGAACAAAAAGGAATCATCTAACGCTAGAAGGAGGGCTTGAACCTCCGACCAACAGCCACACGCTCTAGCCAGCTGAGCTATTCCAGCTCGTCGTTAACGATACCCATCTTGTTTGAAATTCACATATATAGGAGGAATTTCCACCAAATCTTTATTATATTTTTGTTTTTTACAAGCTGGTGTAACATCAGTGTTTTTGTTAGTGTGTAAATAAATTTAATTCCAAATAATTGTTAGTGATTGAATCTATGATCTGGCAAGAGACCACCATGTAATTGTAAATAACCTGTAAAATAGGAATTCGTAAAAAGATTAAAGAGATTTTATTCATTGTTGTCTTCACAACAGAATTGCCATGGTAGTCGTGAGAAAACAGGCAATAAAACCGATAATGATTACATAATATGAGTTCTATAAATTAGTTAACATTGCTTATGGCATAAGCACCTTCGAACAATAACCATCAACTGCACCTTCTTCTATGCAAATATCCATCAATCAAACAGTTGCTTTGCACATGTATTATTCCACTATTTTATAAAAAAATATATATATATATTTAGGGTTTTTTTAAAATTTATAAATGAGTTAATTCGAATATTTATTAAGTTAGAATATTTAAAACATATTTTCATATTTAGTAATTTGTGGTCAATATAAATGTGTGATCACCAATAGTAGCTAAGAAACTGAACATTAAAAGAGATCTGCTTGTGGCCTCCATTGTTACAAATCACAAGATTTCAAGTTCTTGGCTAGCAAATGGCCACCACATAACAAAACTTTGTGTTTCCACGTGTCAGCAACCCAACTACTTAGAGTTTAGTCAAAGCCACCCCATCTTCTTCTGCCTACAAGCTCCAAAAACGTTAAAGGACTCGTACATGGCCATTTTTTGTCACACTCTCTCCTCCCTTTCCCTCAAAAAACTCATAAATCCTTCAAAACCCACTTCAACATTCACATATATCAATCTCCATATCCGATTTCAAGCCATGAATTCGATCTCGGACTCTTCTTCTTCATCTTCTTCTAAAGTGATGTGTCAGCTGGTTCCAGGACTTGACACCAATGAAAAGGAGTACATTTTGGATCAAACCTTTGAACGATACACATCAAAGATGGTAAAGAGGAATGGAAAAGGAGCTGCCATTGTTTGGTTCAGGAATGATTTGAGAGTTTTGGACAATGAGGTGCTGTTCAAGGCTTGGGTTAATTCTGAAAGTGTTTTGCCTGTTTATTGTGTGGATCCTAGACTTTTTCAAGCTAGTACTTGCTATTTTGGCTTCCCTAAAACTGGAGGTAAACATACACGCATACACATTGTTCCTTTTTTCTATGTACTAATTGTTTTAAAGTGCTAAGTACCCTTTGAATTGCTTTTGATAGAAGATTATCATGAGAAGGTTTTGTAAATGTGTAAAGTGTTCCATTCTTGTTGCTTTGGCCAGGCTTAAGAGGGCAGTTTATTGTAGAGTGTTTGGTTGATTTGAAGAAGAATTTGATGAAAAGGGGTCTAAACTTGCTTATTAGACATGGTAAACCTGAGGAAATCATCCCTGCTCTTGCTAAAGATTTTGCATCCCACACAGTTAAGTGTTTAATTTGCTTATCTGGTTGATATGTGCATTAGCCTTTGGTTGGTTTAATTTCCATGTATTGAAGCAATAATAAGTATGGGATATTTCGATTTAATCCAGTTAGGTATATGCACAAAAAGAGACATGTAGTGAAGAAGTAAATGTTGAGAAACTTGTCAGCAAAGCGCTCCGGCGAGTTCATCTGCCACATTCTACTGGGAGATCTACCAGCCAGGGTTCTGCAAACAGTCCGACACTGCAACTAGTTTGGGGTGGCACTATGTACCACTTAGATGACCTCCCATTCTCTACCAACAGCATACCTGATGTGTATACTCAGTTTCGTAAGGTATGAATATTCCTTGTTTGTTGCTTGATTGTAATGTCCATGATATGTGGTTGGCATTGTTTTTTGGGAGATGTGTGCTGCTGAAAAGAAAATCTAAATATGCAGTCTGTTGAAGCAAGATGTTCCATCAGAAGCTGTGCAAAAATTTCAATGTCCCTTGGGCCAGCTCCTCGCGTCGAGGATTGGGGATGTGTTCCATCAATTGAGCAACTTGGACTCCAACCACAAGAGGCAGGGTTTATGTTCTACTTACATGTGATTTACAGAAACTAGTTAAGAGCCATGCTCTTAGAAAACACATGATTCGCTGCCTGACTAAAACTGAAGTATGTTTCGGTCCATTTCTTCTGTTGATACAGGTTAGCAAAGGAATGAGGTTTTTGGGAGGTGAAACAGCTGCACTAAGCAGGGTGTATGAGTACTTCTGGAAGAAGGCAAGTGGAAATTGTTTTCTGTTGTCTCTGTGTTTGGTATTGTGGTGCAAGGTGCTTTTAAAAATTAATTTTCATTTAAAAATATATTAAAATTATTTTTTTCAGATTTTTTTTATTTTTTATATCAACACGTCAAAATTGTTGGAAAGTACTAAAAAACATTAATTTAATGTTTTTTCAAGTCAAACACACTCGAACAAGTTTTAACACAATGCTAAACAGCTAATTAGTAGTATGTTAAAAACTTTAGTTGACAGTAAAGAGAAATGAAATCATACTGCTCTTTATGATGCATATGTGAACAGGATTTCCTAAAGATATACAAAGAGACAAGAAATGGGATGCTGGGACCTGATTACTCAACAAAATTCTCTCCATGGCTAGCTTCAGGAAGCCTCTCTCCACGGTTTATATATGAAGAGGTCAATAACATATAATGATTCTTTTGCATCGCAGTTTATGATTTCATTACATAGTTGAAACATCATATTAATGTATTTAAGATGTTTGGATTGATTTATTTAGGTGAAGAGATATGAAAAGGGAAGGCTAGCAAATGATTCCACATACTGGTCATTCTCTTTCCCTATCTCACTTTTTCATGGTAGTGGACTTTATTTTCATCAGCATTGCCTCATTTTTGCCACAGCTACTCTAATGCTAAGTGACAACTATTCCGTTCTCTGTTAGAGGTTCGATGTCATGCCTGAATCTGAGATTACTGTTTCAGGGTTTTGTTTGAGTTGATTTGGAGGGATTACTTCAGGTTTATCTCATTCAAATACGGAAATTCCATCTTCCATATAGGTAAATATTCTCCTTCACTATCGTATCAATCCAATTACCCCACAATGTAATGACATCAACCTCTTGAACCAAAAATCTGTCTTGTCAAAAACCATTTTATCATGTGAAGTTGCCTTTGGTTTAGTTTTTAATCATGTACAATCAATTTTTGTTCACAGGCGGGCCACGAAATGTTGAGCGTAGATGGAGTCAAGACCAGAGATTGTTTGATTCTTGGAGAAATGGCTGTACAGGGTATGTTGCTAAATACTAGATTGTGTTTATAGTATCATCTTTGGCAAGATCATGTATGGAAGAAGAACAAATCATACTTTCTGTTGTTAAAGCTGTACTGCTTCTCCATCTTATCGTTACTTTCTAGGTACCCTCTCATAGATGCCAATATGAAGGAATTATCAGCTACTGGATTCATGTCCAATCGAGGAAGACAAGTAAGCTCGTGCTTCTTCATCTTATTGCTATCTCAATCGATTCAAGCAAACACAACAGCTGCTTTGCTATTGTTGCAGCTTCACTTGTTTCAGTATATTTGTTGACAAGGATCAGGGTCATTTCTGCAGATTGTATGTTCCTTTCTTGTTCGAGACATGGGCATCGATTGGCGCATGGGAGCTGAATGGTTTGAGACATTCCTCTTGGACTATGACCCTTGTTCGAACTATGGGAACTGGACCTATGGTGCAGGTGATGCATTTATTGCTGTGATTTGTGAGTTTGCCAGTGAATAACATATATCTCAGCAGCTGTTTATATGCTGTGAGCTACTACTGATTCTCAGTTCTTGTGTGAAGGAGTCGGGAATGACCCTAGAGAAGATCGTTATTTCAGCATCCCCAAGCAAGTAAGTGCATTTTGCTACATAAATTGCAAAGAAAGATTACGCAAATCAATTTAAGTCTGTGATTGTAAAGCAAAACTGAGGATTGTTGAGAGGGAGATGCTTAAAATGATTGAGGGATTCCTGAAGTACGTAGTAGAATGAGCTAAATCTTATCAAAAATAAAATTATTTAACTGATTGTTCAAAAACAGAGTAATACTTTAATTTTCTAAGAAAAATAGAGTTAGAAAAAAAAAACTGGAATCAATATAATATTTTTTTCAAATGAAGAAAAAACATAACAATATAATTCCTTTTCCTTATCCTTTTATATACATACTTTTTTAAAATACATGTTTTTATCATCCTACAACTATATACTGGGCACTCTATTCATTTGTGCAAACGTTTTTCATAATTCTCAGGCACAAACGTATGATCCTGAGGGTGAATATGTAGCATACTGGTTGCCGCAGCTGCAAGAACTTCCCAAAGAGAAGAGGAACTTTCCTGGGAAACTATACATGGAGCAAATTGTGCCTCTCAAATTTGGAAACCCAAATGGACACCGAGGTCAAGACAGGGCCTCCGCGGCAAGAAAAACCAATTATGGAGGCCGAGCGAGGAAGACGTAAGGATACTGAGTGAGAATAAGAGAAACAAAGATTTGAATTATCAAAAAAGAACAAGGATCCACACCCCAAAAAAAAAAAGCTGAAACCAATTTTGGATTCATTAAGAGGCTAAGAACATTGATTCGTTGAAGGAAACTATCGATAACCACTAGGATAATTTGCAAGTGATGCATGCCATAACATTCTTAGACAACCATGTTGATTGATAATGTTAATTTGCGATATGGAACCTTACAAATAATAATTGAAGACAACTTTCACTCTTACAATGTTTTGTTCTCTTTCCAAACAGTAACTCTAGAATGAGCTAGTGACTGAAACTCAAACGAACTATACCACTATGGGTAAGACTACAGTCCCTGCAGCCTGTGTAAAAGGAGGGATGGCACCATTTTCTGGGAGGGATCACTCAAGAGGGTTTCATATTTCAGACTGTCCAATGCAGGTGTGGGAGCAACGGTATATGGAAAATAATCAAAAGAATTGTATGTCTGTAGTTGCAACCTTTATTGCACTTGACAGATCAGAGGTATAAGCTGCAGATTTGTGTGACTTTCTTTTCGAGGCTGCACAATGATTCTTTTTGTGTGTGTTTTTAACATTCCTATGAAGAAATCAAAAGGGAACTTTGGTTCTGTAAGCCACTTTGCTGAAGGTCTGGATGATCATGTCTCAATAAACTATGGGACTATGAACACTTACACGGGACGGGGTATCACCACAATTTTCTAATCATGGAATTCTTCTCTTTTTAGCAACAAGTCGAAGTCTCAGCTGCAAAATAAATGAAATGATTACGGAAAATGCAGCATCTGAAAAATGAGTGATGAAAACACACACAGAAGAACGAATTCACTTAGAAGTGGCCATGTCGCAAAGTTAGTCGACATGCATATTTGTCAAGAGTACAGCATTTTCATTGAAAACAATAGAAAGCATGCCAGTTTCACGGAAGAGATTCACGTTTTCCCAAATGACATTGTGTGCTAGAGGCCATCCATGCACAGTGTTCTTGTATCCTATCTAATTCATTAATCTTCCATTCTCGTTCGAATGACAAGAAAACACGAGGAGATATCACTATCCCGCCAGCAAAATTTCAACTCGGTACCAAAAGGTTCTACCCACTAAAGCAGCTAGAGCCTAGATCCATACTTCTGACCTGTATTAGGGAAGCAAAAAGCATTCTAGTGTATTATGTTTAAAATTCTGAACCAATATTGCATAGGACATGGGACTATTTCAAACCGCTATAACTTTTCTTTTCATTTACCATTTCAACATCCTGGATAATTTAAAACCAACTGCTTGGCATGGGGACAAGGTTGCACTAAGAATCTATAAAAATTAGAGGACATGGGTATGCTGTAAGAGGAAATTATGACAACTCTAAACAAAACCCAGGTTGCAGGTAGCAGATAGCAGCTCTAGAATTACATTCGTGTTAACTGCAGCTGTAGATAAAAACGATAAAACACGGGCACATACCTGTTCTACATACTTCAGTTGTCGTAAAACTTCATCGGTTTCCAGCTCCTGAAGAAAAAAATTAAGAAAAATATATATTAGTACATGAACATACGGTGCTTTACCGTTGAGAAAAGGTAGTGTTGGGTATGAAGAAGCAAACCTTTTCAGAAAATGAATTACATACAGATAACTTGATAAAGATTTGATAGAGGTTATCAGCTTTATGTATTAAAAAACGACTAACATCTAAAATTTAACGCACTGAAAGAATGTTGCAGCCCATGATTGTATGTAGAAAGAGAAAAACAGAAAGCAAATACCACCTGAGGAGCAGTGCAGTCTGAATGGGATGGGTCCCAAAGAACAGAGCAAGAACAATCCCAGGAGTCAGTTTGGACTTCAGAAAATGGCGCCCTGTAAATTGAAAACTTCTTCAGTCTCTAGCTAACAAGAACAAAACCAAACAAAAGGTATCCAAAGAAAAATTCATCAGTCAATTATGCAACAGGAGTAGGATCCTGTGTCTGTATCCTGGAGATAAGGGTAAAAATGTGCATTTCTTGTTAGGAAAAGGAGATTGATGGACTATTTATCTAAAAGAAATGGTCATAAACAGTAATGGCAACCTTATACCTTCCATAATTTTTTATTTAAACATGGTAAAATGTTGCAAACGGGGCACTGTAACATTTTACCTGCGCCACTTCCCACATATGGTTCCCTCAATACCTCTTGCATCATCGTGTAGAACTTCTCGGCATTGGAGCCAATTACTCATAGGCTTGGCATTTGAAGACCTGTCTTGAGGGCATTCCTGCAAAAAAGAACACTTTCACATGTCAGTGCTGTCTTACTCAAAACAATCTCCCCACCCCTAATGCATGTGCTCATATATGTACTGAAACTTAATTGGAAATGCATATTCATAAAATGAACTGTCAGAAAATTATCTAATCCTGCCTACTCTTTATTAATCTCAAGAGATATGTTTTATAGATTGTAATTTGGATCTCTTTTGAGAACAACCGAAAGCAATACTCAGTTGAAGCGAAGCAAAAATATCAGGAAAATCCTTTGTTTCTATGACTCGTCATCTTTTGCCCAAGGACATAATCATTTCTGAAACTCTGTAGCCTGTTCAGGGTGCATTTTCAGGCGCATTACATCCCCAGAGATGCAATGCTGTCAATTTAAGGTATGCTGAAAAAAAAGAGTGAGTTTCCAATGACTAGCACAGGCTTTGTTGAAGAGAACTTGGCTTTGGGAATGCATATGGCCCAATGCATTCCTGAATGGACACTTTGCCAGGTCCTGAAGCAGATAAAACCTTACCTTCAATGTTTAAAGAGCACTTACGTGTAAGCAAACAGTCTGCGATGTATCTATTTCAATAGGCTCACCGAAGCAATCAGAATCCCTACAGACAAATAAAAAATTAGAAAATGGTGTGATTACATCCATCCTCTACCCATTCATCAAGAAATTTGAAAACCAAAGAAAATAATTTGCCAGAACCAGTAAAGCATGGCTATCAAATTACAAAACAAAAAAGCGGTCGATATGAAGATTGCCATCATTAAAATGAGCTCCTATCAAATTACAACTCATATATCAGCAACATCTAACAAACTGGCAATCGTAAATGAATTTTTCCACTTTGTTTTGTAATTCTGGGTTCTGAACTTCTTTACCCTATTGTCATAAACGTTCGAGTTTGGCTTCTATGATCCCAAGTTCATATCAATAAAAACATTATAGGCTCAAATGCTCCAAAATCAATCAAATTTTTCTTATATTTGACAGAGCACAACCATCCAAAACATAGCCTAATCTGTACCATACTAGTCTATCTAAAGCCAACTTGAAATGAAACCGGACTACTGAGTACTGATCCTGTAAAATCATTTGCGAGTCATAATGCTGCCTGTACGTTTGAAGATTTTATTTGAAAGCTGCAGTGCATTGACTAAGGCATTCAATCATGCATACACAAAAGGTAAACATCAATAAAACAGCAATGCGAATATAAAAAATCTTAGCAAACAAGGGATCAAAGTTGAGCACCACAGGTAAGACATACATGGAAAGCTGATCGGACCACTCAGGAACTGTTGCTTGATAAGATGTACCGATCCTCACACGAGATGTGTGTGCCTCAGGGTATTTCAACATGGAAGCTATAGGACCCAGCTTAGATTTTTCATTCCACCAACTGATGCTACATGTTTTGAGAAAAGAAGTCTCTTGTGAAACGTTGTGATTCAGTTTTGAACAGGATGGACAAAACCACAAGTCAGTGGGTAACATCTCCATGTTTAGATTGCAGCAAGATAGATGAAATGCCTCTTCACAATGATCACAAAGTAACATATTAAGTGCTTTCTCAAGATTCCCACATAGCTCACATGACTGAAAAAAATTGTTGTTCTTAATATTTCCCAGAACTTCAATGGGAGCACTGTTGCTCACAGGACAATCTCCAGCGAGCAGCCCGTGACTTCTGAGAACTGAAGTGCAGAGTTCTCTTATTGAGAGATCATCACCTGACACCTCTAGCTCAGAATCGGGGAGCTCTACAATGTTGCTAATGTTAATCCTTGCGGTTATGGAACCAACTCCCATTCCTGACTTTGATTTAGCAACAACAGATGGGATAGTACGAGCTCTAACACCATCATCATTTACCACTGGAGGATCACAGTTCACTGCATTGGTTGGTGCTTTATCAGTTTCTGGCTCAACCGAGGACATTATAGCAGACTTTTTCCTTCGCTTCCTTGCCACATATGATCCCGGAATTTCATAACAATTGCCGGCAATCAATGGATTTGAACCATCCTTCCAGGCTTTTTCTGGCACCCACTCAGAGAATAGATCTTGTCTGCTGTAATTGGGAGCAAATGGTAGAGCAGCCTCAACTGAACTTGGGATCAAACTATGCAACATGATGTTCACCTGCTGAAGAATTCCAAATATCCTGAAATTAGTATCCTTGCTCAAGTGTTCATGGTACGCCACTAAATTAAAAAAAAAAAAATACAAACAAGTTTTTCATGCGAAAACATGTGACAACTACTTTTTTCATAATAGGAAAATCAAATAAAAAAAATCAAGGGATCGACGCTTTACCACTCACAGGTTACCCAGCAGTTTGTATAGAAATTCAGCATGGAAATCATTTTTTAAAACATAAATACCCATCTAAAAACAAGAATCTTAATTATAAACACTCTCAATGGACAATGCTAGCATGTATGTTTAAAAATAATGCTAACGTCTAAGTCAATATACACTATTCCACGTGTCAGAGATAAAATGATTTGTTAAACGTCAACCCTAAAAAGACAAACATGCACCAAGGCTATAAATAAAAGATATAAAACTTGTTTAATATTCATTATAAGGATCTAATCTTAATTTTCTGGAAGCATGTCTATTTATAGATCAAATAAAACCCTAAGGGATATAGAGTACACTCTCTGAATTAATTGCTATTTATCTGCACCTGTTCTAATAACAAGATTAAAATCACTTGTAATTCTTAGAGATAATTTGGAGAGATATAGCTAAATTGATTATGTTTTGGGTTTGTTTTCAAAAATTTATTAGTCTGAATTTCATAAACCTCAGAGCCACTGAAAACTTACATGGTTGTTAACTTCAGGATCTCATAGAATTAATCGAGGTGCATGTAAGCTAACTCGAATACTCACTATTAACAAAAAAAAAAAAAAAGATTAAAGGCATTTATTTTGAATTATTAAAATGCAAATAATCACAAAATAAATCTAAATTTTTAATTATTCAATATATATATTTACTGAGTTAGCTTTCCCACTCCAGGTT
>Ga0307515_10004484_pt1 | contig 28875 bp, 14 predicted proteins | sample 17_EM_MG_FD_194513 | JGI IMG/M metagenome (GOLD analysis project Ga0307515, IMG submission 194513) | Populus trichocarpa ectomycorrhiza microbial communities from riparian zone in the Pacific Northwest, United States - 17_EM | ecosystem: Host-associated > Plants > Roots > Unclassified | place... | reverse complement strand
GGCTTATAAGGCATTTGTCTTAGAAATTAGAAGCCATAAAATGTAACTTAATTTGTTGCCATTTATATTGTCGTGTGATATATATAATTAATGATCTTGTGCTTATATATATATATGAAACCTTTGGATCTGCTCAGTAATATATGAAATATACTTCTCATTTTACAACTCTAGTACTCTATTTCATTTCCAATTTTTATTTTTTTTAAGTTTATTCTTTAAAGTTTCAGAATTTTTTTTTTAAAAAAAACATGTTTAAATCATAGTTATTTTTCATTCATTGAAAATAATTAAAAAAAATAGAATCCATGTTCAAATTACACTTAATTACCAAAATATTCTACACATTTTACATCGACAAACTCTTATTTTACTTGAGAGTTTTCTAAGAAAATTCCAGATAATTAAATTAAATCAAGAGCAAGAACAAGCACACCAATAGTTTGCATTCACTATTACAATTATATAATAAATAATACCAAAAGAACATCATAAAACACTGTAGCTATAGTGTTTTACCATGTTAATCCCAAAAGATTTAATTAGTTTTCCATTATTTGGTATCTATATATAATCTTAAGTTGTTGCACTTTGGTACTTGAAGTTTTTATTTTTTCATATTTGGTCTCTATAATTTTAAATTTGTTCATTTCAATCACTGGATTTTTATAAAATCAAATCTGGGGGTATGATGGTGGAATCCAACTTTAAAATCAAATCTATATGATATAAATATAATGCCTTTCAAAATTTATTTTCAATTCTACGTTAGCGGATATAAACTTCGTGAACTTTCCTTGCCTTTCCTTTTCAATCAAAAGAAAAACATCTTCCAATGCTCTGAATTAGGGTTGGTGATTCTGTTGCTGACCCATCAAGCTGCAAAAATTGCAATTTCAAACCTCTTTTTTTTTTTTTTTTTTTGTGTGCTCTAAGCTACAACTCTATACCTACATTGGTTTGCGGTTTAAGAAACACAGTTGCAATTATTATTATTATTATTATTACTATTATTTCTTGTCTAGCCAGTAGCTAGTCACCATCAAGAACTCAACATTGCAAGGGAAGGGGTTTCTCTCTATTGGAACTAAAATCATTTGTATAATACATACAGAATATATATATCATTACAAAAAGTGGAAATTAAGGTTATTACACTCCAATTATGCAAAGCAATTTTTTTTAAATTTTATTTCGTACATCTAAGCTTGAAAAACTGTTCTAATTAGCACCTTTGGATGATGTAATTATGGTGTTACAAGTTATAAACGGTACCAAAGCTATTTTAACTACAATTCTTGTGAAATTTTGGATTTTTTATAAAAACAAAAGTTTAATTTTAACCCGATATTGTTTTCTAGAAAAAGAATACAAATATCAAGTTACATTACAAGTTTATTATAAATTAAATATAAATTGCCTTGAAAGATTGTAAAACTTGGATTCATCCGGCAAGTCAGCACAGAACCTGAACTTATTCAGATTAAAAATAATAAAAAACTTATTTGGTCTGGTTAAAAACTCAATTCTCAACTCATTTGTTTTTTTATTGAAACAAAATTGGTTTGATTTTTTTGTTTTGATTTTGATCTTTCAAGTTAGATTTTACAATGGTGTTTTCACGTGTAAGTGCTATAAAAAAAAGTAGTTAAGCATTCATTTAATAGTCTTAAACTTTGCCCTTGAACTAAAGAGCATGGGCTATCATGACGACATTCTAGTAGACTCAGTCTAAGTAAACTGAAAATGATCTTTTGGAGGACTACTCTCCAGCTTCCCTCCGGAATATGCAGATCGCACACCACCCTTGATCTAAGATTTAAGTACTAGAGTAGATCAACTATGATTCAAGCAAGCAAGCATTGGATGGATGAGGGAGGTTTTTCTGGTTAATGAATGAAAGAGAACAATAAAGAAGAAGAAAACTTGGCTTGAGGTTTCTGTTTGTATGATTTTTCATTTTTGTTATACTTGTAGCTAGCTAGATGCATGGTGATCCTACAAAAAAGAGTCATATGAACATGCATCTATGCTTGCCACTATAATACTTTTCAACTAATTAATTTGATTAAGCTTATGATCTAGAGTTATACAGTTGCATGCCTCTTAAGTCGACAAAAAAAGTCATGTAGGAATCAAACGTAAACTCTCTCAAGAATCTATCAGTCCCTGATTTGGTTTCTAGGTATTACATTTGTGCAGGTCATGCTTGCCTCTTAATTAACTCGACAAAATCCAGAGTATCTTGTCAGAGTATCGTTATATATATATATATATATATGCTTGTTCTATGCATGTCATCATCACTACGTACATCCTGTAATTAAGATGATTAGGTAAACAAGAATTAACCATGGCATATATATAAGACTTTTTGTTTAATTATCCCCTGCACCCACCATTAATGCGCCGGCTATATATACACAGTCATCATCTATGGATTGTAGTGAAGAAGTAATTAATCCATCAATAACCTATGGCAACTCTGCTTAGCAGAAGCAATGGAAATTAACAGCCAAATTTTCTCTCAAGAATCAGTCCCTGATGGATGTTTTATACTTTTTTATGGTTTTGGAATATGTTCATTCATTAAAAAATTAAAGAAGCCTGCATTTCTGGTAACTTTGCTGTGATGGACCCTGCATTTCGGGGGGGTGTTTACAAATCATGATATATTATATTATATTATATTATATTAAAGATTGGAGTTTGGTTTCTGTCAATTTGTTTTTGGTGAAATAAGTCAGAATAAGCATATTAATGATGAACTTCTTAATTTTTCAAAATGCAATTAAATAATTCAGCACATGAATATTACTCGTTCAATTTGATCCTTGAAATTCTTTATGTTGGATTAGGTGGGAGTTTAGCCTTTTAGAAAGGATTGAGAAAAAGGACGTACGTTAGTTTCAAATACTAAGCTTTAGGTGAACAAATCTGATATTAAAAATAATGCTTTAGCTCCAGAATGTATTCTTGCCTTAGCTCAGATCCTAGCAACAGGAACAATTCCAGCTTTCAAGCACAACAGTTATGTTCTGTTGATCATGGAATATAATTTTTTTGGGTGATTGATTTACTCTACTTTGTTAATTTGTTTTTAAAATGTTGCATTGTTAATTCTTTTACTAGCCGAATTCTAATTTATTAGTAATTTGCTAGTGTTTTTACTAGCCGACGCACGCACGCACGCACGCAGACAGAGAGGAGAGAGTTGCGTACATTCAAAGTACGTCTCCAAAAGAACCAAATGATCATTATAGCATTTTGTTTTAAATAGTGTAATTTAGTTTTTTCTCTCTCATGTGGTTCTCCAATATATAGAAAAATCCATGTACTTTATATGTAAGGATAAAAGTTGGTTGAAGATTAGGGAGAGAAGAGTTAAAATCCTCATTCATTTTATGACTTTAATTCCTTAAAAAAAAAAATATATAGAAATGGCTTTTTATTTGATAAAAAGAATATTATTAACATCCTCCTCTTGAAAACCCAAAATCAATAATAGATAAAGAGCCATTTGTTTTTTGTTCTCCACATACCTTTCTCATTGGAGATGCCCTAACACGTGATTGACGAGGTCTCCCCCTCAAGAGAAACCCTAAAATGCAGAAACATGAAGATGTTAGTTTAAAATACTAAGCTTTATTCGAACAAATCTGATATTAAAAACAATGCTTTAGCTCCAATATGTATTCTTGCCTTGGCTCAGATCCTACCTAGCAACAGGAACAATTCCAACTTTCAAGCACAGCAATTCTGTTTTGTTAATCATGGAATATAATTTTTTTTGGATGATTGATTTACTTTACCTTATTAATTTTTTGCAATGTTAATTCTTTTACTAGCCGGCCGAACTCTAATTTGTTGGTAATCTACTAGTATTTTTTTTTTATAACATTAACCTTGCGGGATTTTTAGCTTCTTTTGCTGCTGCTGGATCTTTTGGATGTTGTTACCGGATTTTTTAACCATGCTGGATGTTTTTGTTCAATTCTCTCTAATTTGGATTTATTTGTATTAGATTTGATAATTTGTTATTGCATCCGCTCGTTTATTTTAACTTTTTTTAATGTGAACATGAGGTGCCAAAAAATCACACATCATTTATTTGGATTTAATGTTCTACAAGCCTAAAATGCAGAAACATGAAGATGAGACATACAATAATTACAGATAACAGAAAACAAGCCATCAAAACTCTGCTCTGAAAAATCGGGTGAAAGAAACTCGCATTCTACAGCGGGAATGTAGAAGGAAAGATTCAAGTAAAATAAGCAACAAGTTGTATGGAGCTCCTCCAGCACGCCAAGTGAAAATCCGGTAAGAGGTGTCTTCGAGTAATCATGAATTGGAAAGAATAAAGTGGCAGCAGCTCAGTGCATAAGAGAATCGATTGCTTCGAAGATTCAGCTGCTTTAACTTTGATTGACATAGAGTACAGGAACTAGTCCGGCCATTTTGCCATCCCTGCCAGGGCGTTTCTTCTTGACCTGGAATGAGTGTTGAATAAAAGCACATTTGATTAGCCGCATGACCAAGAGATCAACCCTTTTTTTGGGTAGGCTAACTACCCACCAAGAGATCAACCACCTACCCCCCATCAATCAACTTGGTTGGCAGGAGATCAGCCATTTTACATTTTGATTCAACCATGACCAACCAAGAAAACGTGATTTCTAACTAATTACAGCAAGTAGAAAAGGTTCAAAAAGGAGTTTTCCTTATTTAAGTTTCAGCCATTCATGTATACTTACATAAAACCATCCATCAACCTCGTACTCAATTTCAAGCTCTTCTCCTGCTGTTAAACTCAACTGCAAGAAAATTCATAATTGATCACCACCTGTGTTTCCACTAAGATAAAAATTATTCTGCTTATCGTCTCATGCATATACCCTTGATTTCAATTTCCACAGGAAGAGAAAGAATCGAGAAAAATCATGCCGAAACATCAGAAAGACCTTGCCTTCTTGGATCAGGAACCAGCTTTCTAATTACAAAGACCAGAAAGTTAACTAACCTCATCATCTCCACCCGCACTGAAGTCATAGAGTGCAGAGCCATATTGTGGATTTGCAGATGATGCTCGTCCTGATTCCTGTGATTCAAAACTCCGGGACCCATGCCCAGCCAAGGGGTTTTCAAATGACCTGTCAGGTGATGTGTATGGCGGGGGCTCTTCCCTAATCTGAAAAGGGTTGGGAATTAGAGCCACAGCTGATTTAAATGCATAACAGCTAGTAAAAAAGAGGCCAAGACCCTCACCGGAGAACCTGCACCCTCATAAAAGGACGAGGGACCGCTATACCTGTTTCCACCTGACCTCTCCTGTTATAAACAATTGAAGTGCATTAATAAACACACAGATAAGCAAACAAAGGGATCTGAGGCACCGAGTCAAATGCTTCGGAGGACTCGTTTTTCATCTAACTACAAAAGGACCTTTTCAATTTTCTTCAACCATCATCAAATGGATTACACATCAAGTGATCAAAATAAGACAATGAAAGAGCAAGAGAACTAAATATAAGTAGTGTTTTAATCAAAGAGCTTCTTTTCTCTCTTTATATGAGACCTTACACCCATAATATGTGAAAGTAGGTTACACTGAATCATGTTGCCAGAATGCTTCATTAGTCAAATTCACAAATTACCACTACATGGAGCAATCAGGAATGATATTTATTAATGACAATTATCAGCAGTTTTATTTGCAAATAACAGCATGGAGTACACCCACACAAATGGAATGAGCCCATGACTTGTAAAAGAAGGGGCCCAGGCATTATGCTTCAAAAAAAATAAAATGGCACAGCATTACCAATCAACATTGCAGATGAAAGTGATGCATTGACAATGTCGTGAAACAAGAAAAGTTTCATATTTACTTCTATTGAAATGACAATAATTTAAGCTAGTTCAGCAAATTCTTTCAAACATTTACCGATATTTGTGATGCTCCATAACTGGTGGGCCGAGAACTGAACAGTGATGGGTAGTTCATTCCACCAAAGTGGGACGATATAGAAGTTTCAACTGACCCTATTGAGTCTGGGGATGAGGACCCAGATGACCTCACGTCTTCCTGCAAATTCAAAGGACCGGCTAAATCACTTTTCAAGGACCACATTGGTCATAAATACAAACCCCAAGCTCCAGATGTAATGTATGCCATTTCAAACTAGGTAAACACAATAGCAAAACTCTTACCTCTAACTCTGAAGACTCCAAAAGTGTCTTTGCCCACATATCATCATAGCTGACTGAAGGTCTAGATATTATATTTTCCTCTTCAACATCCGGAGCTTCAGTTCCCATACCAGCAAGAAATTCGTTGACCTAGCATGGAGTACAGAAACTCAAATAAAAAGCCGCACAAATCAATCCATGCCATCATATCAAACAATTTGAGCATTCACTTTCCATTACCATCCAAATTTGGAAATACTTGCATGATCAGCTTACGAATCATTGACATAGATTCATGAACTGCTTCAATTTGGAATTGGTTCTGCCATTTTAATTTTTTAAGGGAGGTTGCCAAAACAATTTTCTTTCACCACAATATTCTTGAGCAACAAATTACCCCAGTGGAACAGATGAAATAACAATGAGCCAACAACAGGAGTAAGAGATAACTAGCACATTATGCTGGGGCTCTGATTCAAAAGATTAAACTAGAACTTGGCCAGGCCTGTTCAACACAAAAAAGATTACCAGCATTATATATGATCGAAGCCAGACTTTCCTAATACTATAAATCAAATAGAACACCATTGGACTCCAGTCAAAGAGCCCAATAAATAAGAATTTTTAGAGGCTTTCGATTTCATGCTTCATTTGGAAGAAGGGTTCCCCGATGTGGCTTAGGAGAACTTATTTCAGTTTCAAGTTACTGGAGTTCGGAAACATTTTATGGTTGATATTTACAGATCACCAACACTTACTTCTGTTGTGGAAAAGATTTGAGTTTAACATTCTCCATGTCATTTAGCTCGTCTCCAAATACATATTGAAAGAAAGAAAATTCCTTACCCTACTCATTGCAGGTGCGCTATTTCCCAATAAACCATCATCACCAAGGTTTGCTGCCCAAGCATTTACTAGGTCATCATCAAGCGCATCAGACTCAACAGGGGCCGGCTTTGATTCATACATTAGGTCAGAAATTCCAGTGGCAACAGCTGGATCACTTAAGCCAGTTGATGCACTAATGTTGTGCTTGGTGCGATAAATATCAATAAGCTTAGCACTGTCATTAAATTTTAATCAAAACCACAACTATCAGAAATGCATAGGAATTAGGACAAAAGCATAACCACATCATAAATGAATGAATCACATCAAAATTGCAAAGCAAACCCATGCAGGCTTTGACAACATAAAATTAGAGATGTTTCAGTAACGTCATTTAACACTTCAACAGTTCAATCTCAAAGGCTGATTATGAAGGCAAATGGAGATAAGTTAGAAAACTTGGGTACGTGTCCAATGCAAGTGATGTTGTCACCCTAAAATGTTTTGCTGCTGTTCATATAAATATGATTTATGATAGTAATTGAAATGGTCAACTCCTTTGGTGTCAAGGTAATAGCTATGAATAACCATCGACTCCAAGGAAAGGGTAGATGAATGAGATCTATTATTTACACGCACTAAATCATGGGTGCTCACCTCTTTCCACAGAAAACACACACCAGTCATTCTGATAAAGTCAAAAGAAAGACCTTGCCAGTAAATATGTACCTTATTGGTCCCAAAGGTAGATACTTTGCTCTTGGAACATAACAAAACAATGAAACAATATCTAACAATCTCTCATGCGTTTCATAAAGTTTCTTCAGTTCTTCATCTGTCCATTCTTTATTTGTATTGTCATGGTTTCTTATATCTCTGGAACATGGTGAAATTGGAAAAGTGTTAATATAGATAACGACAGAGGAAACAAGGGGACAAGGTTTGGTTCTTACCTGATCAGTTCATCTTGTGCTCTGTACATTTCATCAAGGACCTTTACCATGGGACTTATTAAGACTCCAAGGCCTGTACCGCTGGCTCCTTGATCTTCCCCATTACTAAGATGCATTTCTGATAGCTGGGACTGCACTCCACCCTGTGCTAAAGCATTTAAAAATTCATAGATCTGCAGCCTAAAGGGCTCACCAGACCTGATTGCCATAGTTGTGAGGGCTTGAGCAGCAACAATTCGAACCTGGAGTTTTCTCACAGATTGAAACAAATAAGGGAAGTGGAAATTTAAGCAAGCAGCTATATTTGTAGTAGAAAGCTTAAGGCACATTTAAATACAAAGGTCTTATAAAACCTTAGTGCAAAGAAAAGGAAGACCATAACAAAATGAGGCACGCTATTCTAAAATGTCAAGACTCGAGAACAATCATTTCAAGAAGGTAGGTTGGGATACCTAAAATGAAGTAAAAGAGAGTCTCAGTGCATGGATAAGTTCTGGTAAAGATAATAAATACCAGTACTAAGCATTGTGCACATTCTGGTCTAGAAAATAAATGACAATCACCATGAGGGGTGCCAGTTAAAATTGGCGGCGGTGCAAATAAATACTGAAACCTAGTTAAGAAAACAGAATTTTCAGTACTGAAAAAGAGAAGAGAAATGACGAAAGCAGCCCTAATTTGTTGATATCAATCATTTTATCCCTAGCCATTTAGTACTTAACTAGATCATTAGCCCGCGTTACGCCACAGGTCGAATCAAATATTTTTTTATGGTAAAAAAAATATTTAGGCATTGCTGATTTTTTTCTAGTAGATAAAAAAAACTTAAAACCATATGAAAATTGATTTGATGTGACTTGGTCGTCTTAGCGGGTCCAAAGAAAACTTAAATGACCGGTAAAAACATAGTTTGACTAAAAATAAATATTTAAGATGAGATCTTTTCAATAAACATTGGGACTACATATTGAACCGATTTGGGTCAACCAGGGTTAACCTGTCAATCCGCACCAAATCATAAGATCACGATAATCTTATAAAAAGAAAATCAAAACAAATTACAAAGTTCAATTCCTAATAAACCCAATATTAAAGGATAAAACTAAAAAAAAATTGATTTTAAAAAAGAAAAAAAAAAACAACCCGAGTCAACTCGGGTAAACCTACCAAACTTGTGACCAGATCATGAGACTGGAATAAACTTGGGTTAACCTACCAAACTTGTGACCAGATCATGAGACTGGAATAACCTAATAGAAAACAAGTTGAAACAAATTATAAAACTTAATTCTCAACCAACCCAATATTGAAAGATGAAATTAAAAAAAAAAATGATTAAAAAATGACGTCAACCAGGGTTAACCCACCAAACTTGTGACCCAAGTCATGAGATGGAGATAACCTCATAGAAAACAGACCAAAACAAATTACGAACCCTAAATCCAAATAAACCCATTATTGAATGATGAAAATGAAAAAACAAAATAGTCAATTAGGAATATGAGAAAAAAAACTCAAGACAACCGAATTAATCCACCAAGTTCACAGTTCGGATCATAAGTCTAGGACAACTTCATAAAAAGCAAAATGAAAAAAAAAACATTAATCTCCAATAAACCTAATATTGAAGGAGGAAATTGAAATTAAAAAAAAATTAAATTGAAAAACGAAAGGAAGAAAAAAACCACTAGTGAAGAGGGACAATAAAACCCCTCCTCATTTAGTTTTTTCGTTAATAATTTTGAAGTTCAAGGGACGTGCTCAATCACGTGCATAGACAAATAAATATAGTACACAATCTAAAATTTAGTACTCTCTTGTCTCTTTTGTTTGTACTCTTAGTTCCTAGACAAAACAATACAAGACTGGCAGAGGTGCTAAAAGACCATAATAAAATATAATATGGAAGGGGAAGAAGCAACATACTAAAAAAATAAATGCATCAATACAACCTGCTATTCCACGACACATCCTTCTTTTTTTTTGTGTGCGCATTTGTGTCAGCCTAGGCTTTAGTACTACAGCCTATGTCTTTCTTCTCATAAAGAACTCTGGCATGCAAAAACTAATGCCACACCATTTGGAGGGGGTTATCTGATACACAAAAGATAGCTGATAGAAGAGCTGTTGAACTTTGTGCTATACAGACCCAAAAATTCAAAGGGGTACCAAGCTCATAAAAGACTTACGGATTATACCTTCAAGCACTAAAATATGTGATGGTGCTAGAAGAAAAGGGCATGTGTGTATGTTCATCTCTCTACAGAGTACTAAATTGTATAGGGAAGCAGGCTGTTCTCTCTTGTTTTAGTACAATCACATATCTATGCACCTAAAGGACAATAATTTCACTGTTGACCCAAGCTACCAACAGTATAACTATAATAATGAATGATCATCAAGGTGGAAACTTATACCTCCCAGCTGCCACTGAAAGCACACCTCTGTAGTCGAGTCAAAGCACCAGCTAGAGTAGGATTACGAGAACTGGCAGCAGCAACCATTTTATCTGCATCTAACATCATCAATGCAGTGCCAGGAGGCGTTGCAGATTCCCAAGCATATTCGGAAGCAGCATAATTTGCATTTTCTCCAAGGAACCACACCTATAGGTTTTTTCAGTTCACAGATTCAGATAAAAGGAAAGAAATATATTCCCTAGTATTCATTTAGATTAACAGTAGAACAATATACAATTGTTGACTAAAGAAAGTTGCTTACTGCTGCTTGGACTAATCTCTGCAATGCCAAAGCTGACTTCGGATCAGATGCAGATACCCTGTCCACTGATGTAAGCCCTAACATTGACCCAGGCTGTGGTGGTGGTAGGTCAAGGACTATAGTGACTGCTTCCAATGCTGTGTGCTTCCCATCAGGACCGGCACCAACAAGGCACGTCTAGAAATGGAGCAGGCAGCCATCAGTTAACATTAGTGTTTTCTTTAAGCAAATCTATCAGTGATTTACTTAAATCATTATCAACATATCAAGCAGATTAACCTCAAACAAGTTGGAGATACTTCATAAGTTACTGGACATGCAAAGAGCAGAGACAACAAGACAAAATTCAAAATGGACATTGAAAACCAACAAAAAAAAATCAAAAAGTATCAGAGAGATCAAGGGTTGAATGGAATCTTACTTTCCACAAAAGCTGCAACACATCAGCATCAATCTTTCCTGGAACCTTAGTAGCAAAGATCCTCGCAATTTCAAGCAGGGTGACAGCCATATCTGGTGTTGCCTGAGCAAGATAAGTTATAGCAAGTGAACTTTCATGGGATGAGACACATTAAAACATTGTATAAAAGAGCAAAACCCTCTTCTATCTCTCTTCATATGTTAGTTGATGCACTGAATCTCTGTTTCCAATTTTTGACATTGGAATGTGCAGTTAAGAAGGTGCAGGAGCGATTCACTATCTAAGCATCTCTCATTGGCATAAACAATAAAAGTAGTGATAAACTAAGCTCAAGTATCCATCCACTATCCAGAGAGAAATATGAAGACTACCTATTCTATCTACTATTTCCCCAGTCATAATCAAACATAGCTGGAAAAAAAAAAAAAAGCAGAACAGAAGACAAGAAAATCATCAAAACTGTAACCAACTATGACTATGAGTTCTTAGGGATCTTAATGAAAATGATAGTTTTCATAACTAAAAAGAGATCTTGACTGATTTATCATTGTTATTAGTTGCTTTTGATTTAGAATATGCATGTTAAATAAAGGGAGAGAAATAGTATAGCTAGGCTAACCCATCCACTCCAACAACAGCCTCTGCATTTTCTATCACATTCATAGAGCTCAAATGTTATATATATACAATGTCAGCACTGGAATCACTGACCAGATGCCATTTGTATCTCTGGCATGGAAAAACAGTGTATCATCTCCATCACTGGTCTCTAATCTCTAGCCATTCTTTATGTACTCTATTCAATTTTCCTTAGTTAGAAACTGGAAGGCGTATAGAGATTTGAAAATTATGCTGTATTATGTCATTGCTATCCCCATTGTTTCTTCTTAAGTTCTGATTTGTGTGTTAAAATGACTAGAAATTTTTAAAAGAGCTTGGAGAGATGTGTTTCTGACAATCTTACTCGCTGAAGAAGCAATTTAAACCAAACGGCACAAAATATTAACAAGGATCCAAACTGAGCAAAGAAAAAGTCATAGAGTCCTTATTAAAAATAAAATAAAAAGCTCAATCATGCAATTAGACTGCCATGGCATGTTACAGTAGAACATGCCTCTAGTTGAAGCAACACCACCGTTCCAGATAACAGAGTAGAGTCAGATGATTTTATTGGAAATGTACAGTACAAATTAGTAACGTAGATAGTTAGTAACGTGGAGAAAATTTCAAACTTGTGTGGAACGTATCCATCCATTACATGTTGAAGCTCATTATGTTTTCTTCTTTCTGATTCTTTCCTTCATTTTTTTTTTACCAAGGATAGATAATCCCATTAGCTTGTTAGGTTTTGTATGGTACCATTGTTAAGGAACACCATTTAACCCAGTGACAACTCTTTTCAGTTTTCAACAAGAATTTTATTTGTCATGTGAATGATTGATTTGAATTTATTTGTGTGTTTTTACAAGCACTCTTAAAGCTAGTGATTTGTCTTTAATTTATGTATTTACCAATAACTCATAACTTATTTATCACTCATCAACCTTCTTTACCTTCACAAAGTTCCCATGGTAGAAGAGTTTAGCCTACACAAACTTATCAAAAGGGAAAAACTAATAATCATCAAAGGCATATCAAAGCATGAGCTCCAAATAAATATGCCGTGCTTTCAAGATAGTATAACATAATTCAATATATAGCATACCTTGAAACGAGCATGCAAAGTCAGCAAAACATCATTCAACAATGTTGCTGGCCATGATGGATCAGAAAGCTCGGATGCGATAATGGATTCCAGTTCCTCAAAAGATTCATGTGGAAGTTGCATCCATATCAAAGCCTTGATTACCATTGCTCGAACATAGACACATTCACAGGCTACAGTTGTCCGTACCACCTCCATTAATGAAGCTAATAAACCTGCAATTGTATCCTTGCTACCTGTTGCACTGGATACAGCAGAGACCTTCCGGGCACCTATAAAACAAAACAAGGAGAGGATGGAAGGAGAAAGACTACAATCAGATAATGATCCATCATATAAACGACATATATCCCAAGGAAGACATTTGAACAGAATGAGTAACCCTGATAATAGAAAACTAGCAGCACTAAATTTCTCTGAAACTTGTGAAAACCCTAAACCCACTAAATGAACTCAGGGATTTTTTACTTGCAAGAGGATGACAGATCAAAATAACAAAAAGACCAATGCAGTTGAGTTCTTAAGAGGAAGAATTTGAGCAATCCTGTACTTCAGCTTTATTCAGAAGTTCATCTTGAGACTCAAGCCTGCACTTTTGAGGTTGCCATTTGCAAAGTTGAAAAGTTAATATCATTGCACAAAACATTGGCCTCTACATTTCAAATTCACAGCCACTAAATATAGAATGATAGAAGAAACGTGAGAAAAGAAAAGAGAAAAGTTTATAATTGGCACTTCACACACACAATGAAACAAGCAAGGAAAATAAGACCAATTTTCTATGACACATTTTTAAAACACATGATGCAAATTCATTTAACAGTTTCATCGGGTTTGTGTTACACAAGTTATATGCATATGCATTGACACAGAATCCCACTCTCATGTAGATACATGCTTCATAAGCAATCCAAAAGATGGTGATTGTAAAAGGCTACACAAGATGTTGATGACTAATATTTCTTTTCAAGTCAACAGAGAATGAAAATTCTAAACAAATTTGCTTCAGGCACCACCGATGGAGCACAACAATAATGCCATGAAAGCAACAACTTAATAGTTTGATGATCAAGGATCTTCCTAAATTTTATTTTTTAAAAAAAAGTTTAGTTTGACTCTCAAAAAATTACCATCTGCATATGGATTTTCATTAAAATCCGAATCGACTGGATCTGCACTCTCAGAAAATGAATTCACATTAACTCCTTCATCGATGTCCTGTAAGCCTACAGCATAAGCAGCAGCGCGACTTTTTCCCATCTCCTGCACAACTCTTGCTGCTGCATGAAGTACTGGCCTGGAGAAATTACGAAAAGAACTTTCCAACCTGAACAAAAAAACAAGGAAAAAAAAGGAATCAGTTTTCAAAACAAATGAAAATGAGAAGAAAAGGAAACCAACAAATAAGTTGCATCATAGTTCGAACATGTTAAAGAATTTTCAAAAGAAATAATAAATCTGACAGATTACAATACCCTGAAAAAGAAAAGGTGAAAGTAGAAGAGAAGGAAAGAATTGGGAGCTCAATCTACCTTCTCATTACAAGTTTAATAAGAGGTTGTGGACGCCTAGTCTTGTGGGATTTATCTTTAGAAGCCTTTGACATATCATTTGAATCAGCAATAGATCCCTTCGATGATAGAGAGGGTGCTTCTGGCAACTTCAGTATCTCCCTTGTTAAACGGTACCAGCCAGCAGCACGCTCCTCAGTCCTATAGTATTGGAATACACAATAGGAATATTTTAGAGGGAAAAAAAAGGACACAATTGCATCCTGATTCCATCCCATGCCAACAAAACTTTGTTACAACACGAGTAAAATGTTACACAAATAAAAGTGAAAAAAGATATAAGATTAAAAAACTACCTCTCTGTATTATCGTGTTTTCCCAAGACACAAAAGATTGCCTCAAAACAGACTCTTTCACTGGGATCTAGGAGAAGTTGATAAAGCACTGAGTTGAACTGAGATTTAATGTCAGGCCTCTCTGCAGTAAACCAGGTCAAGAAGCTAATCATCTCATTAATTCAGGATTTTTCCTTCAAAATTAGTGAGAAATGCAAACTGCATTTTACCATCTAATGCACGAGCTCTAGATATTGTATGACACAACCTGGCCAGCGAAACTCTAGCAAGCACATCATGCAAATGAAGAACATCCTGCAATGCCCCTGATTCAAATAACACCAACAGCTTAAACCGAAACCAGAAAAGCAGTCATGTGATAGAGATTAAGCTAATTAACAATGCCATTTGACTTGCAAATAGAACCATCCTAGAACCAAAAACCTGAATAGACAAAGGTATATATGTCTTGCATTGTAACTCATGATTATAATGTGTTAAGAAAATGAGTCACTGCTCACACAATTTCACAACTAATCTTTCAATCAAACAGCCTCCTATTTTTCATTCAGTTTTAGTTTTAGTTGAAAGAATTGAACATCTAACAAAGTTATGCCACTTGAACCCTGGTGTAGATAACAATCGGTGATCATAGAAGCAGAAGCAGATGATAAGCACAAATAAGACAAGGGACCATACCTCCAGGGACTACAAGCTTTCCTGCAGAAAGATGCAGAGGTATAGCATTAGATAAAAAAGAACAGCCAATCTTAGTTCTAGGATATTAACACGATATGAAATAGTTTCATGATGAAAAGAATGGTGAGAATGAGAAAGTTAAAAGTAAAATGTTACCTAAAGCCATTGCAACTCCATAAGGATCTTTTGTTGCCAACTCAGAGAGAATTTCCAAAGCATGCCTTACAGCAACAGGATCAGCAAATGAAACCCTGCAGTCAAACACAAGCTAGCTGCATATATTAATAAAAAAAAGACTAGCCAATATGTGGAAGATGCTTCTTCTAGATGTCTAAAGTGCAAGGAGGACAAGAAGAAAAAAAGGGATTGGCGAGTGAATATAATAACTGAAACAATAGTATTATACCAAAAGCAAGAACGGATCATGTATTTATTATCTCACGATATCTTGCATTAGAAGATAGAATACTATAGTCACAGCATCCAGCTTTTTCTTAACAATTGTGAGTATACACCGCTTCTGCTGATCAATACAAGACTAAAAGGATTCTAAATACAAGGATAAAAGGTTCTTTCTGTCTAGGCTAATCAGTGAAGCCAAGATACGCATACAGCATTGCAAATTGTAGAGATGGAGAATGGGGAAAGTATTTGTACTATGGGACTGCAGGCACAAAATACTAAAAAAGAAGAAGCAAGTCACGCCAAACACAACAACCAAACCTAACAAAACAAAAGCTAAGTACCCAAAGAAACAGCGATCATCAATATGAACCTAAATCTATGCACCAGAATAAGAAAACTTACCCCTGTACAGCACGGTGCAGAAATGCTGGGTTTCCAGGATCAAGAGGGAGTCTTCTTAATGCACTTAGTGCAGCATATTGCAAATTACTCCGAACGATAGACTGATATGTAGCAATCATTTAAACAAGTATAATAAGCAAACATACAAAATGAAGTATAATATTTCAAGAACATGACTCATGATCATGGGATAATTCTACGGAGGAAACGCAGGCAAAATAAAAAGATTAAGATGAGGGAATGAACTGGCACTTCATAGTGTCAAACAGACTTAAAAAAAAAGTGCCACAACAAATACTGTTACGGAAATAAATTGAGAATATAAAACCTGTGCATTTGGATAGTTAAACAAACTTCATAACTCTCCCTAAGTTTGTGGTGACAAATTCACTATTTTCACTGAAAAACTCTCTTTAACATTAATCATAATATCAAATATAATATCGATGATGTCTCTGCACAAGGGCTAAGTTAGATGTTTTGCTTCATTAGAACATTAACATTCCCCAACATATATGACTCCTAAATTTACTCAAGGCAATACTACATGAGCAGTCAATGTACAAGCTCTCAATTTTAAGTAGCTCTAAATATCATTAACACGAGACAGATTATCACCGTGAAGGTTATGCAGCAATAACATTGTATAAGAAATTGGGAACTTTACAGATAATACCATCGATAAGTTGATATTTTTACCTCCTTATCACCACCTTTAGTCCCAAAAACACCTTTCTTTCGTTTTTGAGGGTTGTCACCAACCTGAAATTCAATATGAAATCTCAAGAATTATTGTAGTAAGCAGCCAGGATGCTTGATTGATTGAGTGAATGTCAAGCTTTGAAAAACCTCCATGAAACCAGAAATGTGAGAAGAAACGATACAAATTTGTAATTTCAAAAACTCAGCAACAATCACCAGAATTTGATAAATAGTGACAAACAAATAAATTGACACCCTGAACAAGTAATTAAGTTACAACCATACTTTCCAGTAAACATTGCAAGGCCTCATCTTTTGTTAACAAATGAAGACAAATATTTGTAACTTACACCAGTACAACAGAGATTCATTCCAGTAACTACAGAGATATTTTTTAAGAAAATTAACATTATATGGCATCTTTTCCAAAAAATACTTGACACACATTTGTAAACTTATCGTAACCATAAATGTTAGAGCAGGATCAGACCAGTTTAAACAGTTAGACCTTCCTTTGGGTGCTTTCTTTAAATTTCATAATATCCTAGTGTTGAGAAGAGTCATGGAATTATCATTAGGCAACTAAGCTGCAAGAAAACTGTCCTTCCATTGGTTTATGGCAGGTTCAATTGTTGAAGAGCTAAATGTATAGAGGCTGCTTTTGTATAGACAAAAGATATCAGTAATTCTGTAATTTTTTTGCGATCCTTGAAGTTTTTTGGAAGGAGAGAAACCAATGAGTATTTAAGGGGAGGATTCTACTCACAAATCTACCAAGGCTTTTAGAAGATAAATCTTGGCATTCCAAACAGCTTTGCTAATGAAGAGGAGTTATTAAATTTTAATAATTTTTTAGTTTATACACAGTCACAAAGGATACATATGCAGAGCAAACTAGAGTTCTATTTTTATTTTTAGCATTAATAAAAAGAAAGGACAACGCAGTATTCTTTGTTGAAACATAAATGGAAGAAATTTAGAGTAAGACCAACCTTGTCAAGAATGCCAAATACAATCTCATACAATCTGGATAAAATACCAGTGTTGCTTTCGGGAGCATATGTAAGAGCCTTCAATGCTTGCAATCTCCGTGCATGAACTTCAAAGATACAAGATAAATTTAAATCAAAATCTAAACCTTACAATTTCAAAGGAGAAAATTTTTCTATAAACAGGTACTGTACTTGAAAAATAACTATTCTTTTGTATGGCACATCAATCATTTTTTTCCCTCGTAGATCTTTGTTTCACTCTATCAATAAAAATAAAAGTTCCCACAGAATAGCCTCATGCAAAATATATCTCTTCAATGCATTTCAATATCATCCACATGGTTGATTGCATGAAATTAGCAAATTACTGATCGCAGATAAATCCCAAAGCACCAGCAAATTCATCCATGGAAAATACAACACAGAAAGTTCATAAAGCATTGGGACTTGATGTGAACATAGTGTTGCCATTTTTATATCCTAAATCAAAATCACTTGATTTATGTGAACTAATGAGACATATTTCAAAGATCCAACATTCAAAATTAGAGCCCATTGTACCAGGAAAAAACTTCACAAATTCTTATCAAACAGCATAAAGCATTCAAACAATTTATCAATCACAGCTAAATTCAGCTTCATCCTTTGCATGCAACTTAGAAAAAAGATTTTGCAAATCATTTTTTGATTAAGAACCACCTTGTACAGCACAAAGCATTAAAACAATTAATGAAAGAAAAACAGTATGAAACCACTTTACATTCAACATTAGCATCTGAAGCCTCTTTCGAAAGCTGATCTACAATCCTTGGTACAACATCAGCTCTAGTCACCCCTCCAACAGCATCAATATCAGCCAAAGCATCCCAATTAGGAGTCGGTATTCCACCACCTGGATTTAAACCTTGAGAACCAGTATCTGATAAAATCCTAGCCAAGTAATAATACACATAGCGCAGAATCGTCCTGTCTTCACATTGCTGATCCAGCTGTAGCAGATTCAAACATATTAACTATCATTTCTTCAAAATTACCGATATAAAATTTCTTCAAACATATAATGTGGAAGCATACCATGAGAAGAGACGGTGCCAACGACGGATCGACTGAATTGTAAACAGCAAGTTTCGGAAATACATGATGCACTAGTTGCTTTTGAGAACTTTTCTGTAAATTCAGGAAAAAAAACTTAAATTCCCATAAAAAATAACAAAAAGAACAGCAAAACAGATATATAGAGAAGAAAATCAAGATTTACTTGATCAGATGTAGCAGCTAGTTCATGAATACTCCTAGCTAGTTGCGAATACGAAACCGGCTACAAAAATCAAGAAAAATCAAATTAAAGAAAGAAACAGAATCTCTAGAGAGATTTCAGAGAAGGAAGCTTAGGTTAGGTTAGGTTAGGTTACATTCTTCTTTTGTTTTTGAGGCATGATATTGATACCGGCAGTAGTTTTCATGGCAGCTTTAGCAGCAGAAATGGTGTCGTTTTGGATCTGCATAAGTGTAGCTCTCTTCGACTTTCTCTCTCCTAGCATTGTCTTCCCTGACCCCGAGGACGAACTTGCCGTCGTCGTCGTCGTCGTCGGCGTGGAATATGACATCGATCCAGTCGGTTGCTGCGATGCCGGAGGAGTTGGCGCTTCCGAGGATCCCGATGACTTCGGAGCCGGCCCGGGGTCCGCTGTTATCAGATCCATCAACGTCGTCCCCGACGAAGAATCCTAAAAGAGAAGGAAAATTAGAATGATTAGCGGAAAATGTGGAGGTTTAGAAAAGAAATTGAGAGAGAGAGAGAGAGAGGATGATTACCGCCATGATTGTTGATGTTTTAGGTTTTGTGCTACCAAATTTGAATCTTCTTCTTGGAGAAATGGGAAAAACAAGCAGAGTCAGGGAGCTTGGAAGAAGTTGAAACGGGTTTTGATCTGACCCGGTAATAGAAATGGTTTGGACTTCGGACGACTCGATGCAGTCACCCGGAAATTTATTTATATGAATAATTTTTTGGGGGTTAATTTGATTTACTTCCAATAGTTTTACTAATCACTCCGTTAGGTGTTAGAAGTTTCAGTCATACCCTTCTAATCCGTATTTGTTGGTAAGCATAACGCAACATTTTTTTTTATTTAAGTATCAATTGACACTTTAAAGACTCGAGGAAATTTTTCTTCACACTAATATTGTGTGTTTGTCAATGGTATAGGTGTTTTTTTTTTAAGTTATTTTTTAATTAAAAATATATTAAAATAATTTTTTATTTTTAATATTAATATATCCAAATTATTAAAAAATAATTAAAGTACGTGCTCAATATTTGCGATAACTTTTAAAGTTATAATTTTAAAAAATAGATTAAAAAAAACTATAAATTATTATTTTTTGATAACAAAAGTTTCAAGAAAAAGTTTTTAATTGAACATATGTAAAATTATGATATGTATTGATTAACTAGATATTTTTAAAACCACGATTAGAGCACGTAGTTTCAACTACACCTTGTTATACTACCAAACAGACCCTTAATAAAAAAAACTTAAAACTATACTACTAAATAGAACAAGAATTACATAATATCACGGATATCACTAGTATTTTTCTAATAAATAGAAAAGTCATTTATTTAATTTTTTGTTTGATTTAAAGTTATATGTTGCAGAAACAAGTGTTGATAATGTTTGTATTATTTTTATGAGATAATTTTATGGTTGTTGACATAATAATAAAAGAATTTTATCTTAGATTAGATTGAAACTTAAAGTTAATTTGGTAATACAGTAATGATTATTTTTTAAAGTATTTTTTATTTGGAAATATATTAAAATAATATTTTTTTTATTTTTTAAAATTTATTTTTGATATTAGCACATTAAAACGATATGTAAATATAAAAAAAGTTAATTTAAAAAAAAATAAAAAATAAAAAAAACAATTTTTTTAAAAACTCTTTGAAAATACAAAAACAAAAGGCTTTTACCATCAAAACTTTCTTTGAACTTCCTAGAGGTCCTTGGTACAATAATAGAAGGTTCAGGTGGTACTGTGAACGAGTAATGGATTTCATGGGCTAATGTATAAAATATTTTTTAAAATATACTATCTTAAAAGGAATATCCCTAAAAGATAGATGTCACTTTTGAGGGTAGCAGTACTATGATTTTTTTCACAAAATCTCCAGCACAAGACACAAGACAGAAGAAGAAGAAGAAGAAGAAGAAGTAGAAGTACTAAAAAGATATTTAAGTGACCATCTTGTTGGGATCTGGAAATATACTCTGTGGTCAACATTTCCACTTCTAGATTTCCTCACCTTGTTACTTTTTCTTTCCCTCTTTATGAGCCTATAACATTTGATAGGCAAAAAAGGGTTTCTGTCTCATAACAGATTCTTGCTTCTTGTTGCTGACTGTCCATGAAATGATAATGGAGAATGCATTAGCAGGTAAGTTTCTTAAGCCATGCTTCCATTTGAATTCAAGAAAAGCAACATTGGTACTGCAGAAAAGGAAGGGAATTGGCACCTCCCACAAGTTCTGCTATCCTTCCAAATTCAAGATTCATCCCCTTGTTTCTCATCCCCTTCATCTCCCCAATTTAGAGGTACGACTCTTCCAATCTTTAGCTTTTCGTGTATAGTTTGTACTTTAAACACATAAAAGTTTCAAAATTTCATGCAAGAATTGGGATCTCTAGGATGCATGTTCTTGAAACAGAGTTGAAATCAATTGAAACAGAGTTCTACTATTTGCTGCAGGCGGGTGGTGTTGAAATACAAGAAAGTAGTTATGAAGGTTTAGTTTCTGATCAAGAAATTGTCTGGCCTTCTCCCGATGATGAAATCCCATTTTGGAAGAGGGATTTCCCTTCCTGGAATGTGAGTCCAGAAGTGCCAAATGAAAGTTCTGTGAAGGATTCTGATCTTATGCACATAATTCATGTCACAGCTGAGATGGCACCAATAGCTAAAGTTGGTGGACTTGGTGATGTTGTTACTGGACTTGCTCGAGCAAGTCTTTCTCGTGGCCATACAGTGGATATAGTGCTCCCCTTCTATGAGTGCATTCAGAAGCAGCAAATCAATGACTTGGCATTGATCAGTACTTATGATTCTTATCATGATGGGAATTGGATTCCTACTAATGCCTATCGTGGAGTTGTTTCGGGCATTCCAGTGATATTTATTGAGCCATCAAATGAATTCTTCAAGGGGCAACAAGTATACGGAGGTTCATATAATGAGCTAGAGGCTTATTTGTTTTTTAGCCGTGCTTGCCTTGAATGGATGCAGGTTTGTCGGTTGATCCTCAATATGATCTTGGTTTTTCCTTTGACTTGACTTCCGATTCTTAGAAGTTCGAGTAAGCTTACACTAAATTGGAAATAGAAGGTTGAGGTATCAAGGGTTAGAGTTTGTATAACTAAAATATGCTCAGACTATAAAGAACATATATGATTTACAACTTGCAGTTGTTTTTTTAGTCATTGACATAATGCTGAAGAAAATTACACCAGCATCTGCACTTACCCCTCCAGCTTCAAAAGTCTGCGTAATTTAGTCACTCCATTTCTGTTCAGCATCTTTTGCAGACCTTTGTTTCCCAATTCATATCATTGTTATCCTTTAGTTCTTAACAAGCTCTTTTTTCGAAATTTCTGACAAGATAGAATATGGTGACAGGTAACAGGTGCTCAGCCTGACATTATCCATGTCCATGAATGGCAAATAGGTGCCTTGCCCCTGCTTTACTGGGATATGTATCAATATCTTTCACTGAAGGTATTTACTCTTCTTATTAGTAACTCTTCAGAATTTAATGCTCTGATTTAGTGTCAATGATGTCAAAATTGTACTTTCTAGAAACCACGGATTGTATTAACTATACATAACATGGAGCATTATGGAGAGTGCCGGTAAGTTATTATTTTCCTGTCTTTTTTACCTTCTTAAGTTTAAATTTCTCATAGCCTGTTCAACAGTATCAGTTGCTCACTATGTGGGCCTTTTGGTGTGTTAATCCTAGCAGATCAAATTGAACATTGTATAAAAAAATTTGTGGTTTCTTTGCTTTGGCAGCCAAGAGCAACTCAGCAAGTGTGGTCTTGATGGTTCTATGTATGCAACAGCGGAGAAGGTGTGTATTTTATAGCATATATTTTTTTAGTTTGTAGTTTTTATCTGATGTTGTTTATATTGAGGTTGCGGAGACATTTTATAAACATCCTAAAAAAATTGGAATTTGTATTTCCTCTGAAAGAATTAGCATGTGGCATTTATCTGTCTTTTCATTAGCATTGAACACATAGAAAGATATGGCAAGGAATTAAATTCACAATCAAGATCCTTTGGGGCTCCTTTTTTTATAGGAATCTGTAGGTGGTGAATCCTTTTTCTCACCAAAAGTCATTCAATTACTAGAAATACCTGCCAAATCCCAAAACTGTTTCTAATATCTCTCAACATGTCAGGCAGTTGATGATCGGACTATTGGCCATAATCCTGAGAGACTAAGCTTATTGAAAGGTGGAATTGTATACAGCAATGCAGTGGTGTAAGTAGTTTTGTTGTTTTGTCTGCAAAAGGTTCGTTCTTGATATGGTGTCATTTGGTCTAAAGTTGCATGTGAAGAACTGTAAATAGCCTACACCTGAAGTTGATTTTCATTCCTCGTATTGTAAAGGGTTTTGCTCTTTGGCAAACTAGTGTTGCTTTACACTCATTATATTTCTTGATTTCTTGATTCTAATGGATAAAGACCTGTTGTCAGGCAGTCTTATTTTGTTAATAGCTTCTTTTTTTCATTTTATGAATATACACAGTTTCTTGAGAATAATTCGATGCTCGGAGTAGTCGACAGTGATTGGAACTAATCAAATAGTGATCCATGTTTGGATCCCCATAAATCAACACCAAAGTGGGAAATCTGCATTTTAAAGTAATGAAAATTGAATCCTCATATTCACCGGGGTTACAAAACATTTAAATTTGGATAAAATATAGGTGTGAAGAACCTTATTTAAATTCTTCATAAATTATGATTTGAATCCTGACAGAAAGTGAGTTTTAACTCGTGCATGAAATGTTTTAGATGTGAATTTATTTGTTTACACGATGCATATCACTGAATCTGATGCCACATTTACAACCATTACAAACATAGAATCCAGCACTACCCTTTAAGTCTATTTTATTTCCAAGAAACTAATTTTCTTTTCACTTTCCAGTACAGTCTCGCCAACATACCTTAAGGAAACTCTCTGCTCTGGTTGGTTGGCCAGCACTCTAATGATGCATTGTGATAAGTAGGTTCCACTTTATTATAAGCAATTCATGATTTAAAATTTCTTTTTCTTAGCTGTTTATTCCTTCAGCGTAATCAAATCAACTATCTTCTCACTTTTTAGCTATAGGAAGTTGTGATTCGATAACTATGCTGCAGTAAATGCCTTATTGAACATTACTAATGTTGATGCAAAATTGTCTGCCTGGTTTATGATTCTATCTATCTTCCAATGTGGATGCAATTCTGCAGGTACTTTGGTGTTTTGAATGGGATTGACACTGCAATGTGGAACCCTGCTACCGATGTTTTCTTGCCTGCTAAGTTCCATGGTAACCTTAGTGATCAACTTAAACTTCTCTCTGTTAAATCTGTCTCTATATATGTCCTTCGAAAAGAACCTGGAAGCAGCCCAATACTTTTATTGACGCGGTTTTGATGTGATACAACTACGTCTGTAGAACCTATACTCCGTTCTATTTTTTGGTTCACACAATTATTTTGTATGAACAGTTTGTCGATAACCACAGGCTGCTTGTTTTCCAATAAATGTATCATTTCTAGATATCTTAACAAACATATAGTAGCAAAAGGAATCGATATATGAATGTTCATACATTAACTGCTTGGAAAGTGTTGTTATCTTTCACAATCAATATCTACTTTCATCTAATTATTCAACCTGCCTTGCTTCAATTCACATCATAATCACGCAAAGTTAACATATGAATTTTAGATATTCATTCCAACTTTCACTTCTTGCTATTTTGTTTCTAACAGCTCAAAAAATTGAGGGCAAGAAGTTATGTAAATACTACATACAAAGGGGGCTTGGTTTGGCTGCTAAAAGCATCACCAGCAGTAATCATGTGCCAGATGCAACAGTTAAGATCCCATTGGTAGTCTGTATTACTAGACTAGTTCCTCAAAAGGGTCTGCATTTGATTACTCATGCACTTAAGCATATTGAAGAACTGGTATGACTCTCCCTCCACCCACGCCTCCTTCCCCCTCTCTCAGCTAAACATGGTTTTGATGTTTCTCTTTCTATATTATTCGAGTCTATGTAGGGGGGGCAGATGATTGTCCTTGGAAAAGCTCCAGATGGTCGAGTTGAAGGGGAATTCAAACGTCTTGCAGATATGGTAATGAGCTTGAGGTTTTCAGATAACTAATGATTGGAACCTCTTTTTTTTTCCCACACCATTTATAATATTAACACCACTTGGTATTTCATGAGCTTGATAATGAAAGAAATTGCATTTCAATAGAAGAATACAATGTGATGCTCAATAGGCAAGATATGAGCAACTGAGATAGTGAACTTGCAGGAATCATTAACTATGTTTCTCATTTTCTTTAATCTCTCTGTAATATGGTCCCTCTTCTCCTTAGCTGCTCTACATAAATATAACAAAAACTCTTATATTTTGCAGCATAACCAAGGTCCTAGCATCCGTATCCTTTTGATGTATAGGTAAATCATTGTAGAAGCCATAACATGCTTTTAATATTTTGAAGTGATGTATAATGTTTGGCTAGGAGTTATTGTCATGGTTGTGTCTTTCTTTGTGACACAGTGAGGAGCTGTCCCACATGCTTTATGCTGCAGCAGACATGGTGTTAGTTCCTTCCATGTATGAGCCATGTGGACTTTCCCAAATCATTGGAATGCGTTATGGATCGGTATGCATGTAGCTTTGCAAAATGATTAAAATTAACCATTGTTATCTTGATATAAAATTGTGTTACTAAAACTACTTATCAATGACTTTGCTCATTTATTGGTCATATTATTGGCAAATTCTTAAGGTACTATTCTCTGAAGATGAACGTGTACACAGTCATGAGTGTATGATTAGTAGTTTTAATTGTAATTCTATTGTGCATATCGTGTGGTTGCTACCTTCCAACAAGATCATTGAATGGACATACAAATGAATAGCAGATACATGGCATAAGCGTAAGGAATGTAAAAAAGGGTGAAGCTCTCATCTGAACATAATGGTTTTTCAGGTTCCAGTTGTTAGAAAGACTGGTGGCCTCGCAGACACAGTCTTTGACATGGATGACCAGTCGAACCCCGAGATTGCTAATGGGTAATTTGAATTCAATTTGTGAAATTTGATTATGTTTTCAAAACCTCATATTGACACAATTTTCACCATTTTCTCCTGGACTGAAGTTTTAGGCTCTCTGGGTTTTATCTTCATAGGGAAAAATGGACCAAATACCCAAATTAATTTCTTATAGATAAATCCAAGTAGGTGTCATGAAAATAGTGGATTGATGAAAACTTATGAACTTTTCAATATAATTTGGTGAAGAGATATTGTCTAGTGCTGGTTTACCTTATTTGGCTAGAGAGTTATCCAGTGCTTTAACTTAATACTTCTGTCTTTATTTGGTCAGGTTTGTTTTTGAAGGAATTGATGAAGGATCCTTAAACTGGGCTCTAGACCGCGCATTTGCTTACTACAGAGATAGTAAGCTCTGCCTATTATAGTTCTTGCATGTTTACTTTCTCATGGATGACAGTCTTTTTTGCCATATACAATTTGCTCCAACAAGACCTCATTGGTGAGAGATACATGGCTCGTTACACTTGCTTGATAACATAGTACTACTGGTGGTACTGTTATTTCATAAATCATGAAAACCATCACTAAACTGGTGAGACGAATTGTGATTGTTGGTCTTCTAGACCTATCTGTTTTAAAAATTCAGTCAATCATCATCTGTAGGGTGTATAAAATATGAAAAAATATCTTGAATTTTAGCTATGTGCCTTACTAAATATCAACCCCCCTACTGCTATGTAGTTCACTCTTGCATTTAACATTTTCTGAATTTGGATTGGGTTTTGTTGATCTGCATAATTATTTCAATTTAAACATGAGTGAATGCATGCGTGCATCTTGTGATCTGACATGTAGATGTAGACTGGTTCGGTCTTGTCAGATATTAAGATGGCATAGAGCTTCCTATCAGGTTAATGTTTTTAGCTCGAGGGTTTTGAATCTTTTCTGTCCTCGATTTGAATTGCAGAACCAGATGAGTGGAATGGCATTGTGAAGAAGGTAATCGAAATTGACAATAGCTGGAACAACACGGCTGGGAAATACATCGAAGTTTACAATTCAGTTAGAGGGAGATCTTGAAGGCACCCAGGTCAGTGATGGAATTCGTTCCTAGTTGTAAATTGCAAGATTCCCCTGATACAAATGCTTTCACTTTTGTTGTGGAACCTTCAATTCTTCTCTAAAGTTTTAGCACTGAAGAGTTTTTGTTTACATGAAGATGACGTACAGCGAGGATCTTGAAGGCACCCAGGTCAGTGATGGCATTTGTTCCAAGTTGTAAATTGCAAGATTCCCCTGATACAAATGCAAGAGCCGGATCTAGGCCAGTAACACGCTTTCTTTTGTTGTGGAACCTTCAATTCTGCTGTAAAGTTTTAGCAATGGAGAGTTTTTGTTTGCATGAAGCTGATGTACAGCGAGTAGGAAGAACAGCCTGAACAATAGACAATAAGGCAAAGAATCCACAATTACTAGCTGCTTGTACTGTTCCAGAAGGATTTTTGTAAGAGTATTGAGCATACTTGCTAGTTTCATGTGTATTGACTTAACAATTTCAATTTCAACAAAATTTGGAATGGGAAAAGATGCTGGTGCTGCTGCACCCTATAAGTTAACCATTGGTAGTTTACATGTCATTATAGGCAATTAACTTTAAAAATATGATAGACTGATGCCTCAGTAGATTGCAAACTTAGTTTTTTTAAAAAATCATATCACTAGCCCCATGATTTTCTGCTGTTAAATGTCAGAATTACAAAGACATCCAAATAAAAAACAACACAGCATTGCCATGATCAGCTTCTCATAAATTGAACATCCAACAACTGCCTTGAATGTAGCATTACAGATCAGCAAAGAATAGCTGCTGGCAGGCATCCAGTAAATATTGTTGTGTTGGAACCTCTGAAGAATAGAGAGAGCTGTCGCAGTAGGCCAATATGTTTTCTGCATGTTTTACTGTTGCCTTGTATGCGAATATATGATGCTAACTATTGGATGAGCTTATTTTGAATTCTTCCACCAACTTTGAGAAGCTGAAGTGCTATCGGTGAGTAACTGAGCAAGGGAAGAACATTCGAGGACATTATCTGCATAGTTATAGAAAGAAAAGAAATGTGTTTAAACATGAATTCTATTCTCATCAATATTGATTGATGAGTTTTAGTCTTTACCATCATCTAGAACTAGAATGAGGTCACTCTCGATAACAGTGGTTATCCGATGAGCAACATTGATGACTGCGCATTCATTTGTTTCTTTCTGCAATGTTTAATGATACTGTCAGTTGCTGAATCGATCAATGCAGTAGCCTCATCAAGAACAAGAATTTTTCTCTTGTGCAATAGTGTTCTTGCGAGGCAAAAGCCTGGACTCCAGTTTTCACCCTCTTCAGAAACTGCATCATTTTTCAGAATTGTAACAACTAAATGAAGCAAAATGGACAGTTCTAGAAAAATGAGTGCTGCTAATCTGTGTTTTTCTGTATTGTTTACCTTGGACATCAAAATCTTCTGATCTTGTCTTGCTATCCCATCCAAATGGCACTTTCTAAGAACCTGAAAAAATATCAGAAGCTTTTGATGAGAACATGATTCTAGTTCATTGATATAAGGAGGAAGATTTCAGATTCTTACTTCACAGATTT
>Ga0307515_10004483_pt1 | contig 28875 bp, 35 predicted proteins | sample 17_EM_MG_FD_194513 | JGI IMG/M metagenome (GOLD analysis project Ga0307515, IMG submission 194513) | Populus trichocarpa ectomycorrhiza microbial communities from riparian zone in the Pacific Northwest, United States - 17_EM | ecosystem: Host-associated > Plants > Roots > Unclassified | place... | reverse complement strand
TGTCGTTCTCAGAGAGGGGGAGATGAGCTCCATGACCTCCAAAGCACGGTCGATCTCGTCGGTGGTGGGAGTCGGGTTCTGGAACGTCTCGGAGAGCTTGTCGTAGATCCTGTTGATTTGAGGGCTGCATTCGTGGCTGTAGCAGGACGGTTTAACTTCATGCCAGAGAATACACATGCAAATTCGACTTACCTCTTGTCAACGACCAACAGGTCATCAATGTGCATCTTGATCCCGAGGACCAAACCGATGGTGAGCAGACAGTCCGCTACGATCGGCGCGGGAGGAGGAGGCTCCAACCGAAGAGAGTGGAGAAGAAAGTCCTTGACGTCGTCAGGCAACGGCTTGCCTTTCCTGAGGACGTCCCAAGCACGGTAGAGGAGGATGTGACCCATACACGCGTGGTGAGAAATAGTGAAGGTGAAATTCTGCCAGTGCATGGGTTCGGAGTCACCAAAGATCCGATCGATGATACCGAGAGTGGACTCCAGGTCCGAGTCTTCGTCGTAATGTTTGGAACCCATGATCGGGTGCCGGTTGGAAATGGACCTGAACACGGCATTGTCGGATTCGTCCCCGATGCACTTGCGCTGGATGGCGAGGTGGAGGAGGGCCTTAGCGCTGAGGTATGCTCTGTTCTTGAGCCTGGGGATGACCATGGGACGTCCGGACGAACGATCGAAACATTCGAGCACCGTGTCGTAGAGACTTTCCAGAGGAGTGGTCCGGATGCCGGCGTGCCAGACGACCTCGGGGATGAACCTCACGATAGCCATGATGACGTCCGCGTCCATCGACATCTCGAACATCCAGGCGATGCAGTTCGAGTCCAACACGTAGCCGGCCCAATCAATCTCCTTGTTGAAGAGCGGGGATGGCTCGTTTGGTACACCGGCAATGGGAAACCCGGTGTGATCGCCGAGGTTGCTCCCATCAAATGTACCGAACCTGCCCAAACCATGAAGACCAGACTTTGGCTTCGGTCGGTTCCTCCTCCGGAAGAACTTACGTCCGAACCACCTCCTGACTCACTTGAGGTACTTTTGTGTTCGTCGTCAAAACGAATCAAGGAGTGAAGGATGAGAGAGAGGGGGGTTTGGAATGGGCAGTTAAAGGATAGCGGCAGAAACGATGAGCAAGTAGAGGAGACCAAACTAAGTGAAACCGATGAGGACGTTGGCGACAGTTCGGTGGACGAAGTAGAGGTAGTTGGAAAGGGCATAACTAAGGAGGAGGAGCGAGGCTTGGAGCATGAGAAGTAGACATTCCATGACGAGGTCGAAGCGCCAGGTCACCATTCCGTTCATCTTGCGTTGTCGATGCTGACTGCGGTCGATAACGGATCCACGCATCTCGAACTGGGCATAACGGTTGAGCCCTTGCTTGCCCAACATGGCGACGAACGCGGCGAGGAGGGAAGCGGCCAAGCTCGAGTAAAGAATGGCTTGGACGTGGATGATGGTGGAATCGGGGCCATTCCATTGAGGGAAAGCGGCATTGTCGCCAGTTGGGATGTTCCCAAGCGACGCACTGGCGACAATCTTGAGGAGTTGGTAGTTTATTTCTTGGAAATCCGGTTCGAGCTTGCTCTGAAAATCAACAATGAAAGCGGATGTGACTGCGGAAAACAAACCGGTCTGCTCTCCAGAAAATCCAAATTAACCTCATGAGCGGGGTGGATGTGAAAAAAGGACATAAAGATTAACGTGGTATTCAGGTCCTCGTCATATTTCTTCATAAAGTCCCGGTCGCACCCGTCGGCCTCACGTTGGAACTTATCGCAGAACCCCACGCGGGCGCCGCTGACTGTCCCAAGGAAGTTCGGGAAGAGTGACGGCAATGCCTTAAGCATAGCATCCTCCAAACTGGAAAAGAAAAACGCGGTCGGCAAAGGTTCAGAGACGAAGGAAGGGTGTCAATTGAACGCACGCTTGTGGGCTGATAGTTGCTTCCCCAATAATGTGCTACGAGGAGCCGGGGAAATTTTCAGACTCAATGGGCGACAGGAAACGGAGGAGATCAAACTGAGCGGTGGGAATGAGCGGCAGTAGGGCAGGGACGACGCCCGGCGCCGTAGAGGGGGAATCAAACCCAATTGGAGCAAGGATATATACTGGATGGATTGCGTGCGGCGGTGGTGGTAGCATGAACGCTGATCCATAAGAATAAAAACAGCTGAGCGCTGTGTGATTGCTGGCAGGCACCGCATCGAATTACGCAACCGTGCTTTTCTTTCTTCTCCCGTTGTCGTTGCCCTTTTCGTCGTCGACCATCCATGCAATGAACCGGATGTCGATCTTTTCTTCGGATGCTCACTGCAGGATCGTCGTGCGGGAGCATCGGCAAGTGGCTTTCTCCACGATGACATCGGGGGACCCGGAAGGGGAAATACCGTCACTTCAACTGGCCGAATTACAAAGGTCACCAACGGAATTAGAAATTCGCTTTCACGCAAGGGCACGGCGTGGTATGAGCCTCCTTTTATAACCTGTTCCAGGATCCCGTTTTGCCAGTTCCCACCGACCTTGTCCTTTTGTGACTTTGACCCTTTCTCAATTCCTACTGTTTATATTTGCCTTGGGTTCCAAGCTACACCCTCATACCGAGCACGTCTCCCAGCCGCACGCGAAGGCATGCACTGTTACTTGTAAAACGGATGTGATTCGAGTTCACTTGGGTCTGACCCGCTCTCCGGCTACGACTCCAAGGCGTTTCGTGCTCAGTCCCAGCAATCCTTGATCATTCTGCTCAATGACTCTGACGACGAATAAGTTGAACAACCGGTCCACTCAAGGGATGGAGGTGCCTCGTCCTGGGGTGTGTCACACGATCTGCTGTGCCCCAGCACCTCGTGACAAGATCTTGGAGGTTTGTCGTTTCTTCAGCATCGCAATCAGCCACCCTAATTTTGTCTTAGGAACTCCAGGTGAAATGTTATCAACAAAGCCAGGTCCCCACGAGGGATCCCTCCCAGTTTTTTGCCTTGGCATGAATCACACGTCCGAACCACCCCCTGGATTGCTTGAGGCACTTCTTGTGTTCATCGAAACAAACCAAGAAGCGAAGGATGGGGGGAGAGGGGTCTGGAATGGGCAGTTATAGGATAGAGTAGCGTCAATGAGAGACGGCATTCCATGACCAGGTCAAAGTGCCAGGTCGAAATCCCGTTTGCATTGCGTTGTCGGTGCTGACTGCGGTCGATAACGGACCACGCATCTCGACTTGAGCGTAACCGTTGAGCCATCACGAACAGAAGGGAAGCGGCCAAACTCGAGTAAAAGATGGCCCGGACGTGTGTCAGTTGGGAAACTCCCAAGCGAGGCACTGGCGACAATCTGAGGAGTTGATAGCGCATTTATTGGAAACCCGGCTCAAGTTTGTTCTGAACGTCGGCGACAAAAGCAGATGTGACTACGGCGAACAGACCGAACAGTTCTCCCAGAAAACCGAATTTACACCACAAGCGGGGCAAATGCGAAAAAAAGCACTCACGATGACCAAAGTCTCCATCCCATTTCTTAGTAAAGCCACGGTTGTGTCGCCGGCTTCGCGTTGAAACCCGCCATAAAAACCGACGCAGGCACCGTTCGTCATCTCAGGGAGGGACAGAAATAGTTAAGCATCCTACAGACTGGAAATAAAAACGCGGTCAGTAAGGGTTTGGAGATGAAGGAAGGGGTGTCGATTGGACACACGCTTTTAGGTTGACGGTTGCTTCCTCCTTGAGTGCCATGAAGAGCAGAAGAGGAACGTTCACGCTCGGTGGGCTACAGGAGATGAGGGCAGACGAGCTGGGTGGAGGGGAGCGGGTGGCAGGAAAGTGAGGATGATGCCCAATGTCGTTGGCGGGAACCAATCCCGATCAGAAGTGGACCCTCAGGCAGACATGCATCGCATCGAGTTCTTTGGGATTCTACTCTGTCAACCTGCGGTGGGATTTCCGTCAGCGACCATTGATCAGAGGGTTTCCGATAGCATCGGGATGGCCCAGCGGATACGAGCTACATCTTTCAGGAAAGGCATTGGCAACCGACCCCTGCACTTGATGGTCACTCAGCGCCCCCATCGACGGTTGTTTGCATCTACCGTCAACCGCCCTGAACCCCGGTGAGTTTGGTCATAGACAGCGATCACCACAACCAACTCCAAGTCTTTCAACACCGAGTCACTTATCTCCCCGACAATCGCCATGCTCGCAGCGATGTGCCCAACCCTGGGTTTTCCCTTTCAACACAATTTCCCGTCTCTCGCCGTTGACTGAACACTCACTCTAAAATTGTTGTCTCCCCACACCACCCGAAGCGTTGGAAACGATGTGTGCGGGGTGTCGCTCGTATCTCAGGTCGCGACAGACCCAACGCAACCGACGCGAAGGAACCCCATCTGTGTCGCACGCCACTACCCACCTCTCCCATTGTCTTGTTCGAGTTCCCTTCTTCGCCGCCCATTGAGCACGAAAAGTGTTGAAAACTACATCCAACCCAAGGTATGTGTTCTACTCCCGTTCATATTTTACCCTTGTTAATCACCGTTTTTCTTGTATCCAATCCAGAAAAGCCGTGGTGACGGAAGGAAGTTCCCGTATCATTGACCATGTCTGGAGTCATCCGAAACGCGACCACCGCCTTTCCCAGCCTACACCACACTTGGGTGAGTGACATTCCCCCCTTCCCTCCTATCGGTGTCCTCCAGAAGTGGCACATTTTCCCGGAGTTCGTTATCCGTTCGGTTCCTCCCCCTCCGTACCCATGATCGCTTACCACTGGCGACAAAGGATTCGCGGGTGAGAGTAAAAACTCAATGCCAGTGCGCAGCGGGGGAGGGAGATGACTTTCTCTCTGGAGATGAGTTTGGGTGACGACGCGCGGATGGATCGAGTAGACCCCAAACTGATGAGGACCCCCATCCTCTGTTATCTCCTTCGCTCTCGGGTATCCTGGTAGCGTTTTGTTTGCACTATACCACCAATACACTTTCTTTGAACGTGGCTCATACACGGTGCAGGGTGCAACCCCATCATCCGATTCGAACCGTTGTCAGAATCAACCCAAGTGTGACACAACAGGATATGCGTGAACGGTGTTCACACTGAATGTGCCTCCTTTCGTATATAGATAGATTACACCGTAATGAAAATATCCACACTGCGCATCCAACTGAGTAGATGAATGACAGAAACTCGCAACCGCACCCTCTCCAGAGTTGCAACCAGCAACAGTATAGACCGTCCCACAGCGCCCTGGCAGCCTTCGCATATCTCTCAAGCGATCGAAAAGTCATTCCTTCTGTAACCGTATCCGTCACTCTGCATGGTCCCGCACCAGCGTTGCATACTGTGGTATGACTGGCCAAGGTTCACCTGGGCAAACGTCAAACAACAGAACTGGGGACGAGTCTGGTGTGCTAAAGTCCCGTCCCCTAGCGGATGAGCCCTCCACGCGAACCAAGGATCAACCCCCGGCAATTAGCCACATGTTTCCCCCCTCTAGCCGGGGTTTGGGGGACCGCTGCAGCGAGAAGCCGAAAGATCTAATGTCCTCGCCATTTCAGTCGAACCACTCGGGATGGTGATTATATGGTTGGCGTGCAGGCCGATGGACTCGATTGACGTGGAATCGAGGAGCGCAGATGCTGTATGAATCGTGTCAGCGCTTGGCGGGGGAGCAACGGTTCGCTAAGGCTTCAGTAATTCAAAGAGTTTTTGAGAGGTCCCTTGGTAAGGTGAACGAGTGATGGCCATGACCGCGAGGTAGAAGGGATTGGAAGAGAGGTTCTCTGGGTACCCGCGCACCGACTGCCCTGGTCTTGATAACGAACAGCAAAGTTGGCTGCGCTGTCTAAGGAAATGGCCAGAGACAACGGATTGAGTACCGAAATAGCGTCTACGTACGATCTGGGGACAACCACAGGGCATCCGGGTGAACGATCAAGGACCGTGTCATAGAGTTTTTCGAGTGGTCCGGATGGTGACACCACAAACGACCTCGGGGATGAACCTCGAAATATCCAGGGTGGCTCCTGTGCCCACAGACATCTTGAGCATCCAGGCGATGCAATTCGGATCCCACACGGAACCATGTCAACTGGCCTCCTTATTGATGGCTAGTCAGATGGACTGGCTGTGGGTAGTTCAATGTGATCACCAAAGCTGTTGTCAATGAACATGTCGAACCGGGCCAAACCATAGCGACCACCGGATTTTGGCCGTTTTTCTTCTGGGGGAACGCACGTCCGGGCCACCTCCAGACCACTCGAGGTACTTCTTGTGTTCGTCGAAGCAGGCAGAGAATGAGGGAGACAGGGGTTTGGAATGAACAGTTATATGATGGAGTAGCGGCGGAAACAGTGAGGAAGTAGAAGCGAAGACCGACCGAGGTGAAACCGATGATGATGCTGGCAATGACTCTTTTGCTTGAAGTAGACGTAGTTGGAAAGGGCATAACCGAGGCGGAGAGTGGCTTGGAGCATGAGAGGCAGACATTTCATGAAACCATTCCGATTATCTTGCACCGCCGGTGCCGACCGCAATCGATAACGAACACACGTATCTCGAGTTGAGTGCAACGGTTACGTTGGACCGTTGCTTGCCTAACATGGCGATGAACGTGACGAGGAAAGCGGCCGAACTCGTGTAAAGGACGATGGTGGAATTGGGACCCTTCCATCGAAAGAAAGCGGCATCGTTGCCAGTTGGGACGTTCTCAAGCGAGGCACTGGCGGCGGTCTTGAGGAGTAGATAGCTCCGGTTCGAGCACCCAAATCAACACCACGACCACGGTGGACGCGAAAAAGAACACTCACAATGATATTCGAGACTTCGTTGTGTTCTTTATGAAGTCGTGGTCGCATCGTCGGTCCGGGTTGGGATTTGTCGTAGAACTCGACCCGAGTGCTGCTGGCCATTCCAAGGAGGTTCGGAGAGAAGGACGGTAATTCCTCAAGCACAGCATCTTCCAAGCTGAAAAAAAAACGCGGTCACCGGAGGTTGGAAGACGGAGGAATGGGGGTCAATTGGATGCACAATTTTGGGTTTACGGGCCGAGAATGGTTGCTTCCCCGCGGTGTTGAGTGCTTCCGCAAGCTATTCGACCCAGCGAATTGATGCATGTTTTGTTTGCCGATTCCCTAGGACAAGGGTAAGCGTGCGTTGAGATTGGCTGGAGCAGACGCAGGCAGGGATCGGAACAAACGCTCGATTGCCATTCGAGATCAAACCCGTTGATCTCACTCTTTCCTTCTCGGCTTGGTCCACGAGGTTGACTTTCTTTCCATCGCTCTGCATCACTACTCTCTTGACCTTTTCGACTCCCGGCTGGACGAAGAGATCCCGAACCCGTACGTTGGCCCCGGTTCGCTGCAAGCGATGTTTTGGTCGTCGAAATATTCCCAACTTGTGGCCTCATTCAACTACTGTCCTGCGTCGATAGCAGAGTGGACGCCGAATCTAACTGTGAGCTCTCCCTTCTCTCTTTTGTTCTCAGTCGTCCGACACAGTTTCCTCGTCAGCCGTAGATACAGCGCGAGCATCATCCGAGTGGAAGCGAGGCCCATTGGCTCCAAGTTCTCCGGACTTGGTGGCCCTGCCGCCGCTCCGGGGGAGGTTTCGGACGTGATCTCGTCAATCCTCCGCTCTTAACAAATGACTAGGTGGTGTCGAAGACTGAGAATAATTACACTGATGGGCGGTATGTCTTTTTCTGTCGTTCGTAAGCTGAAGGCTGTCTAAACGATATCAATGTAGATGAGGATGCGCATGGTACTCGTCGCAACTAATGCTCACAGCACTGGATTGAGGACGCGCATAGGGCCCTTTCACCAGCATATCCAACCCCTCCCCCTCGCGCAGCGCATAAAACATGGATTTAACCAGGGTGGTTGTGATTTTGTGTTTACACCGCAGTATCCCTCCGGGTCACACCCAACTCGCTTCACCCGGCTCACCTGGTCTTTCGCTCATCCACCCCTAAATCACGGATTCCGCAACCCATGAGATCAAGGACGAACAGATGCATCATGTAACTGGTTGGGTGACACCGCCCTAATGTAATTGCGAAGTTCCCTGGCGGGTTCTTCGACCCAAAGGAGTCGGGGAAGTTTGTCGCTGTAGCTAGATACCGCCCGTTGAACACAGGGTTACGGAAGTTCGAATCAATGCACATGCATTATGCATTTCCCCTAAACCCATATGTGCCCCATAGGGCGAGTACAGACGCATGAAGAGCGAGGGCGCGCAATGTTATCGAGCTGCAGCTGATCGAGGAACTCAAAGTCCTATCGTGGCTTGTTCAGCATTTCCATTTCCTCATCCAACACAAGGTTGCAGGAGACGACAAAAGGATTGAAAAACTACGCGAGGGATTGTCTGATGGCCAGCGGCCCCATCGCCCCGGTTGTGAACGCAGGAGCCAAAGGGCCAAGGGGAGCAAAGCGCGAAGTCAATGAAGGGGAGGACCACGAAAAAAGGCCATTGGGTTGTGGTCTTCTACGGGCGAAAGGATGCGGAAAAAAGGAAGGCGCTGTCTTCGAAGCTCTGATTTAAATATGCGGGCTCGGCGGGAAACAAGACGAGTTTTCCCCTTCAGTTGTTGGTTGCAACTCAGCGCTCAGCCTTGGTGGCGAAGAATTGCGTGGCTCCGATTGGTTTCGCCCGCACTGCCAGGAAAGTGAAAGGCGGAAGGTGGGCGGAGACATCCAAACCACCTCGCGGTCAATGACAATCTTGAGGGTCCGTGTTATGCGTCTAGTTCGAGCAAACAGGTTTTGCTCTATAAAAACACCGTATCATTGCCCCTAAATCACCACTATACTCACACCCACAGTCTGCCAGTGCTCGTTCACGAGCAAAAGTTCGAATCCAACGAGCTCAATCACCCTAACCAATTCAGCCAAACTCGATTCCAGTGCCACTCCAGACGGCGTACACAACAGAGGTTCCAAATGATCTAGACGTCGCCGGTATCCAAAAGAGAGTTAATGTGTTGGATGGTTGAATGAGGTGTCGGCGAAAAACGGGGTGACGACGTGAGACCACGCGGTGAACGCGTTGAAGAAATCCAGTTCGTCTGGGCGGAACGTGTTTGAGAGCCGTGGAACCACGTTGGGAAAAGGGATCGGCTTGAACAGCGGTAGTTGATGAACCCATCAGTGAACGAAGGGTTGTTGGTCCTCATCTCGCGTCGTTTGAGGGGAGGGCAGGAACTTGAAAGCGAGGTCCATGAAGTGCGAAGCCGTCGCGTCGAATCCCAACGGGACAAGTAAATGCTGGAGTCTGAAGGCAGACAGATGATGAGGGAACAAACCGAGCTGCCAAATCTCCCAAGCAAGGACCGCAAGTCAGATTCCAAGAGCCGAGACCCTCTTCCTCCCCGCTGTTGACCATTGGGTTTCTTCGACGCATCGAGCACCAACCCGCACGTCTGACATCATTCTCTATTCGCCTCCTCACTCTGATCCCTAACGAAATGCTTCAAAACCTTCCTGACCTTGGCGTGACCCTCCATCTGCACATCGTCAGAAGGCGAACACAGGCTCGTGTCCTCACCACGTTGGCTTTGCCTGACACGGTCGCGGTTAACCTGTAGATGCCACTCGAAACGAAGTATTCGTATTCGCCTCGACGGCCCTCCCTAGCCCCCCTAACTTCCCAGCGTTCCCAACCTCGTTCCCAGCCGTCCGGAATCCAACGCAGAAAGTAGCATGTATCCTCCACATGAAGTTTTCGACGCCTTCTCATATGGGTTGCGCACGGTCACGGTGTAGAGTCCAGAGAACAGCCATCCCGTTCAAGAATTGGTTGGGCTGGAATTGGCCGAGAGCGATGGCAAGGAGGACATACCCGGCCGATCGAGGCGAGATCGTCCAACGACAAGCTGGACTTCAAGTCACAAGGTGGGCGGGAACCCTCGCCCATAGCACTCGGCTAGTAGACGTCGAGAAGCTGCACACATGTACCAGGCCAATATTTAAGCCGATGGGGGGAACTTACACGGAGGAAGAACACCATGATATATAAAAAACGGTCACGGTTGATACCCATGTGAAAACGAAGCGTGGAGAGGAAAACAACGGAAGGTGAGCTTCCGAGTCGTTAATGGAAAGTGAGGACACTCATAGCGCTCGCCCTGAGTGCCAACGTGGAACGGGATGAAAGCCACGAGGCCAATCACTCACTATCGCACCACCATCTGCCTTGATCCAACAACAACACGGACGACATGCGGGCTTCGTTCTCCAGACTAAAGAAGAAACTTAAGCACGGACTAACGGGGAGCAAACGCAAACCGGACAGAACGGAGGCTGACGCGCCTGGGTCCAACGTAGACGGACGGCAAGCCCGCCCGACGGATCGAGCCCCTCAGCCAGAATCTATGCCAACAGGTGGAAGCGACAATAACAAACAAAGGAGAGTGGCAGGTGTCGACGAAAGGGAAGTCAGCCAGAGGTCTTCGCGTCTGGACCCGGACGTTGAGATTGTAGTGGGGAGTAGACGCAGCGGAGAAGCCGAGGGTGTCCATCCCCCTCCATCCACTCCTCCAATCCCGCGCGGTGGGAAACCTGACGGTATGTGAACATCGTTATTTCTGTCGCCACCTCTGATCGTTCCTCCATACAACATAGACACATCTGCCGTTCCTGATCCTGCACCAGAAGTTGTTCACCCCGACGAGAGCGTTGGGCTGGGCGCTGCTGTGGACGAGAACAAGTCGAACTGGAAATCTACTGCGTCCGCCACGGCCAAATTGTTCCTCCGTGGGGTGAGAGATTCCGCAGATGCCTTTGGTCCGCTCAAATCGGTCGCCGGAGGTCTTTGCTTTATCCTGGAAAATTGCGAGGTATGATGCTCCTCCCACATACGCCATCTACACCACTTACAGGTGTATCAGCGAACGAAGGCGAATAAGCAAGCGATGGAATCGTTGGCGCCCCGGGTCAATGCGCTCGCTGAAGTGCTCTGCTCACCTATTCCTTAGGGTGACGTCAAGGAGTAGGAACGGAGAACGAGGCTGGAACAGTAAGCTCACGCTCTCCAAAATCTTGCGCCGAGCCTGACAAACAGGGATCATTAGGAAATTGGGAAATGTTCTCCAAGAGCTCGAGCCGTTGGCAAAACAGGGGAACGTTGAGGGCTTCTTCAGCAATGTCGAGAATGCGGATAAACTTGGCAGTCTATTCGAAGATATTCGTGATTCAATGATGGAGTATCAGGTATGCATCCACGAACTATCCGTCTCCGGCACCTCTGACGTCCGCACCAGACTTCGTTGCAGCAAGACATCTACAATAAGAGTTGTCGGATCATGGTGGGACTCGCTCTCCCGCCTTTCGTCTTCCTGGACTGATTGATGAATAGGAATCAGGGGATCTTGCCCTTCTCGACCGGATGTATCATACCGCGGATGCCGGTTACCGCTGTGGGGACAGGCAGGGGTGCCTGAGGGGAACGAGGAAGGATGTCCTCTGGGAGATCGAACATTGGTTAACAGCCGAACGGGGTCAACGTGTTTTCTGGCTGAACGGCCTGGCCGGGACGGGAAAATCAACTATTGCGCAAACGTTCGCTGAGGCGAGCTTCGCGGACGGAAAGCTCGGGGCCAGCTTCTTCTGCTCACGAGACTTTGCGAACCGGAGCAATCTCCGGGCGATCTTCCCGACGCTCGCCTTCCAGCTCGCCTATCGCTATCCACTTTTCCGAGAGGAGTTGCTCCCAGTCCTAAGGGCAACCCCCGATGTTGGGCAAGAGTCTCTCTGTTCGCAGATGGAGAAACTCATTGTTGGTCCTCTCAAAGCTACCTGCATTCCAACCCTCATCATCATTGATGCCCTTGACGAGTGCAAGGACAAAGAACCCGCCTCCGCCATTCTTTCCATGCTCTCCCGCTACGTAGACGAGATCCCCGAGGTCAAGTTCTTTATCACTGGTCGTCCCGAACCTCGGATCCGCTCTGGGTTTCGTCTCGAGTCACTTGCCCTGATCACGGAGGTCTTCAAGCTGCATGAGGTCAAACCCGAAACAGTGGACAGTGATATTGAACTGTTCTTTAAAACACAATTCACCAGCCTTGCCAAGAACCGAAGTGACTGCAACTTGACAGAAGAGTGGCCAAGCTCATCTGATATCAAAATTCTGTGCAAGAAGGCAGCTGGGTTCTTCATCTACGCTTCAACAGTGGTCAAATTTGTTGCATCCGAGAACTATGCACCTCCCAAACAGCTACACAAGATCATCTCACTCCCACAAAGCACTACTCATGAAGGAAGGTCTGGGATTGACCTCCTCTACACTAGGGTCTTGGAGCAAGTGGTTGATGATGCAGGTGGAGATGAATTCTATTCCAGATTTAAGGTTGTAGTTGGGGCAGTGTTGCTTGTGTTGAACCCTCTTTCTGTGAGGGCACTCTCAGACCTCTTAAAAATGTCTGATATCTCCTCCACTCTCCGTTCCCTCCATTCCCTCCTCCTTGTCCCAACAAATGAGACTACTCCTGTTCGAATTTTCCACAAGTCATTTCCAGACTTCCTCACAGACCCAAAGCGGTGTGAGGATAGACAGTTCTTTGTGGAGCCCGCAGTTTATCATGAGGAAATCTTACACTCATGCCTCAATCTGATGGGTGAAAGGTTAAAGAAGAATATTTGCAACCTGGATGACTATGCTGTTCTCAGTGAGGTCAAAGATCTCTCTGCTCGAAGGAAGGACCACATTGGAGATCCTCTAGAATATGCATGTTGCTTCTGGACAAAGCACCTTCTGGAGATCCCTGGCAACAGCTCTTGTATTGAGGAAGTGCAGAAAGCAATTGTCAATTTCTTCACAACAAATTTGCTGGATTGGATAGAAGTCCTTGCACTCATTGGGAGCCTTGGTGCTGGTGTTTATGCCATCAATGATGTTGAGCAATGGTATACTTTGGTGAGTGCTGTCCAAACTTTTTCCTGAGGCCTTTATTCACATTTATTTAGACAGGAGTTCTGTGTAAGTGGACTGCTGATAGTCAGCATTTTCTGTTGGAACACTTTGACACTATCTGTGACTCCCCTTCCCACATCTACCATTCTGCCCTCCCATTTTCTCCCTCCTCATCTTGGCTTCAAAAATGCTACAATACAGAGCTTTCACTCCAAGTGAAGGTGGTCAAGGGGCTCCCAACAGAGTGGGGAATGTGTTCCCGCACAGTTTCATTGGATAATATCCCACTGGCCCTATCCTACTGGAAAAACACCATTGCAGTTGGGCTTTTGCACAGGGATATTATAATCTTCAATGCACTCACTGGAAGCCAGACAGCTGTTTTTTCTGGGCATACTGATCAAGTGAATTCTCTTGTCTTCTCATCAGATGGGACATCACTTGTATCTGGAAGTTTTGACCAGACTGTCAAGCTCTGGGATGTACAGACTGGTGGTGTTGTCAAAACCTTCTTTGGCCACACTGGGGCAGTCTGTTCTGTTTCCATCTCAGCAGACTGCACAAGGATTGCTTCAGGGTCTGGTGATAATACAATTTGTCTGTGGAACATTCAAGCAGGGGAGTGTCATTGTGTCATAGAGCAACAGGATGATGTGTACTATGTTTGCTTTTCTCCTACAAACCCTCAGTACCTCCTATCACAATCCAGTAACAAAATCTGGCAGTGGGATATTGATGGTCACCAAATCCAACCTATGTATGATGGTTTCTGTGCTGCTTTCTCCCAAGATGGCACTCAGTTTGTTTTGTGCAATAAGGCAGTTGTCACAATTCAAAACTCTGATTCCAGAGCAACTGTGGCTGAATTCCATATGCCCAAAAGTTATCCCAGAAATTGCTGTTTCTCTCCTGATGGCAGGCTTGTTGGTATTTCTGCTGGTGCCACTGTCTATGTTTGGGACATCACTGGTCCAGATCCTTGCCTTGTTAGGACCTTCATCGGCCATACCAGATATATCTCCTCCCTTGTATTTTCCTCTCCCACCTCCCTTATCTCAGCATCTGCAGATAGATCAATCAAGTTCTGGCAGATTGGTGCCTCATCAGCAGACCCAACTGAGACTGATCCACAGTCCACACCCCTCACATCAGCTCTAATCAGGTCTATCACTTTGCAACCCAAAGATGGCATTACTATCTCAAGTGATTCAAATGGGGTAGTACAGATCTGGGACATCTCTACTGGTATCTGCAGGGCATCCTTCCAAATCCCAGCTAAAGACATTGAGTATGGAGATAGCCAGCTGATTGATGGCAGATTGATCATTGTTTGGCATGCAAGGGACCAGATTCACATCTGGGATGCTGAGAAAGGGGAACTTCTACAAACTGTGGATGCCCTTGGACATGAACTTGATGATCTCAGGATATCTGGGGATGGATCAAGAATTTTCTGCCTATACTGGAGTTCCATCAATGCCTGGTCTATATTGTCAGGAGAGAGTGTGGGTGTGGTGGAGGTGGAGATGGTGGAACCCCAACGATCCCTCACTGTGGATGGGTCAAGAGCTTGGATTCACCACCCCCAATCAGAATACCAGGGGTGGGACTTTGGGACCCCAGGCTCATCTCCTGTTCAGTTACCCAGCATGTCCACACTCCACCTCAGTGCTCCCATGGTGTGGGACATCAGTCAATATAGGATCAAGGACACAGTTACTGGAAAGGTGGTTTTTCAGCTATCTGGGAGGTTTGCAAAGCCCACTCATGTACAATGTGGTGGCTGTTATCTGGCTGCTGGTTATAGTTCAGGAGAGATATTGATTTTAGACTTCAACCATGTATTCCCCCAGTCATGATCTGTATGTTATGAATTCCATTTACTCATACCTTGTTCTATGTACCAACAATCTCAGTGCTGGATATACACCATACTCACAATCCATATTATGCAACACACCATAAAGGTAAGTGAGATTGACCACAAAACATTTGCATGCAATGAATAGAGTACTAGAGATGTGGTGACTACTGTCAGCACAAACCTTGCTTGCATAGCACATGTTGTTTGGTCATTGTCAGCAGTGTGACAACAGTGTAAATTTTTTACAGTTTGTGAGTTTTCCTGTGTCTACTAGGTGTATGTAACATACATCTGCTCTCACAAAACAACAACCATTGAAAAGTCATAAATGCAGTGGTCAATTCTTGCATTGTCCAAATCCTTTGAGTTGGAGGAGTTGGACCCCAGGAAGAGGTATCATCAAATTGGTGCACATAAGCAACAATACCAAACAAACGTTAAGATGCTGCAATGTTCAATCATGCAGGAAGCTTCATTTAGGGGGTAGAGAAACCTTGCAAGCAAGGTAATATAATTATTAGGCAACACCTCAGGGGAGATCCGTGATAATTTGTTTAGAATGCAAAGACCTTGAGCAGAAACAGGAGAGTAGACTAAACAATAACAACAAAGATGAGACAGATAAAAAATGAAACAAACAGCCAGAGGGACAGATGAAAAGCACCAGCCATCAACACAGTCAAGTAAGATCAAAGTTAACCCCTCTTGAGAGCAACCAAGGAAACCCTTGCCTGTTGAAGGTTGTCAATCTTTGTCCTGAGAGCAAGAGCTGCCCTGTCAGTGGACCATGTGTTGTACTGAGTCAATGCGTCCTCAGCCTTCCTCAACTCTGAATCCATCACTGACAGATACATATCCAGGTCCATCCTCCTCCTGCCCTGAGCGACCTCCTTCGTGATTGTCTCCAACTGCTCCTGAACCTGAGGGATCAACTCCTTGTACTTCAGCCACAAAATTGCCAGCCAAAGGACCATAGCGGCCAGATCTTCTACATTCCTGACTGCATCCATCAATTCCGGATTGTCGATGCACCTCCTCAAAGGTATAGAGTCATCTGGAACCGAAGTGAAGTACTCCAATAGTTTCCATTTCTCCGTGACAACGTGAGGGCGCCAGTGAGGGGAGTTGATCATCCCGAAGAGAACCGCGAGAGTGGCCTTCTGAACGTCATAGGTTTACTCGATACCGTCGACGGCGGAGGCCCAATCGACACACAGGCTCCTCATCTGATTGGGCTCCATGATAGGATGAGGAGTGTTGAACCATCTGTCGGCGATGAGAGGGAGGAAGAAGAGAGCGGTCTTGCGAAGCTGGAACGGCTTGTCGTCCTGGGGGCTGCATTCGTGGCTGCAGCACGGCGGTTCAACTTCATGCCAGAGAAGACACGTGCGAATTAGACTTACCTCTTGTCAACGACTAACAGGTCATCAATGTGCATCTTGATCCCGAGGACCAAACCGATGGTGAGCAGACAGTCCGCTACGATCGGCACGGGAGGAGGAGGCTCCAACCGAAGAGAGTGAAGAAGAAAGTCCTTGACGTCATCAGGCAACGGCTTGCCTTTCCTGAGGACGTCCCAAGCACGATAGAGGAGGATGTGACCCATCCAAGCGTGGTGCTGAATGGTGAAGGAGAAATTCTGCCAGTGCATGGGTTCGGAGTCACCAAAGACCCGATCGATGATACCGAGAGTAGACTCCAGGTCTGAGTCTTCGTCGTAATGTTTGGAGCCCATGATCGGGTGCCGTTTGGGAATGAATCTGAACATGGCATTGTCGGATTCGTCCCTGATGCACTTGCGCTGGATGGCGAGGTGGAGGAGGACTTTGGCGCTGAGGTATGCTTTGTTCTTGAGCCTGGGGATGACTATGGGACGTCCGAACGACCAATCGAAGCATTCGAGCACCGTGTTGTAGAGTCTTTCCAGAGGAGTGGTCCAGATGCCGGCGTGCCAGACGACCTCGGGGATGAACCTCATGATGGCCATGATGACGTCCGCGTCCATCGACATCTCGAACATCCAAGCGATGCAGTTCGAGTCCAACACGTAGCCGGCCCAACCAGTCTCCTCGTTGAAGAGCGGGGGTGGCTCGTTTGGCACACCGGCAATGGGCAACTCGATGTGATCCCCAAGGTTGCTCCCATCAAATGTACTGAACCTGCCCAAACCATAAAGACCAGACTTTGACCTTGGTCGGTTCTTCTTCTGGAAGAATCTATGTCTGAACCACCTCCTGAATCGCTTGAGGTACTTCTTGTGTTCATCGTCGAAACGGATCAAGAAGCGAAGGATGAGGGAGAGAGGGGTCTGGAATGGGCAGTTGAAGGATAGAGTGGCGGCAGAAACGATGAGCAAGTTGAAGAGGAGACCGAACGAAGTGAAACCGATGAGGACACTGGCAACAGTTCGGTGGATGAAGTAGAGGTAGTTGGAAAGGGCATAACCAAGGAGGAGGAGGGAGGCTTGGAGCATGAGAGGCAGACATTCCATGACGAGGTCGAAGTGCCAGGTGACCATCCCGTTCATCTTGCGTTGTCGATGACGACTACGGTCAATAACGGATCCACGCATCTCGACCTGAGCGTAACGGTTGAACCATTGCTTGCCAAACAAGCGAGGCCGTTCATTGAGGGAAAGCGGCATCGTTGCCGGTTGAGATGTTCCCGAGAGAGACACTGGCGACAATCTTGAGGCGGCAGCCCATTTCTTGGAAACCAAGTCCGAGCTTGCTCTGAACGCCGACAATGAAAGCGGATGTGACTGCCGGATACGCGGGGAAATTAACACCACAACCGCGGTGGGTACGGAAAGAAAAAGATACCCAGGAAGATTGACGTGGTATTCAGGTCTTCATTGGACTTCTTCATAAAGTCATGGTCGTATCGTCGGCTTCGCGTTGGAATTTCTCGTAAAAACCGATGCGGGCGGCGCTGGCTGTTCCAAGGAGGGACGGAAATGGCTCAAGCCTCCAAACTGGAAAAGAAAAACGCGGTCAGTAACGTTTGGAGACGAAGGAAGGGCCATCAATCGGACACACCATTTGCGTTGATGGTGGCTTCCCCATGATGTGCTACGAGAGTTTGAAGAAAGTTCATGCTTGATGGGGTGCGGGAAACGAAGGTAATCGAGCTGGGTAGAGCGGAGCGGATGGCAGGAAGGCAAAGACGGCGATGAATGCCGGGAGAGGGCGGGAATCAGAAAGTGGGTGGCTATCCGCCCTGGGTGTTTCTTTGAAAGCTCGCGGTGGGACAACTGTAAGGGATACGACGGATATTGACCAGAGGGTTTCTTGTGACGCCATCGGGACAGACGCGAAAGGGAAGTGACCTCCGCTCTCACCGATCGAACGCCACTCACTCAACGGCGGTGTGCATGTGCAGTCACGTCACAGTACGCGGATTCTGAGACCGGTCATATCGAGTTCGAATTGTTCGCCATCGCCAAGCACTCGGTTTCCGGGCTCTCTGATTGGCCAGTGTCCCCAAAGGGGGGTGTGGAGCGCGTCCGAGAGGTGAAAATGAAAAGGTACGTAAGGCCCTCCTCCATATCCCGGTAGATGAATGGTTCTGACGCGCCGGCCTATAAACTAGGCCGGTCATGCATCGCTGGGCAGCACTGCACACACCTATAATGGGTTGGGTTAACAAGCCCTGATGTTTATCTCTCAGTCCTTGCGCCCAACTTCTGCACCCAAAAGGTACCCATGTCCGTCACAACCGCTTTAATGTATGGCTTTTTCCCTCGCCGGATAGAGACAACCCACGAGCCGTTCACCGAGGACTTCGGGAGGTAAGGAATGGTTTGTTGCTTTACGAGTCCGAAGGACTGACCGATGAATGGACGACAAGGGCCTATGTTTCGTTTTTACTCAGCCAAATTGGGGCGTTTGTATTTGAGTATGGCGTGTTCCACCACGATGCCCATGTGACTCAATTTACCGAACGTCCGTGGTCTCAACTCACGAACCTACTTGAGCTGTGTGATTCCACCGGTACTCTCAAATACAGGAGGACGTCGTTTGAAGCCCGGGAGAACCTCACCCTTCCAACCAATACACCGCTATCTTGCGCTTCCGAGTACTCCAACCCGAACCGTAGCTCCCGAAGCAGATCAATTCCGAACAGATATTGTTCATCCAAGGTGCCGAATTCGACTTCAGAGGGCGTAGACGCGTGATGCCTCGGGTGAGATGATACCGGTGCGGGATGTCAACTCTGATCGACGGCGAGTTGGGAGGAAATCTGCAGACCGTTCGAGCCCGACCCCGCGAATCCTTTTGCCTTGGCCGAGAGTTTGAACGCAGTGGAGGCGAAGGGCTTTCTTTCCCTCCTCCCCCTTCTCTTCTCAGCTTGGTCCACGCTTTCAGGGTACCGACCTTGGCGTAGGGATTGTCCTGCGAGGTTGGCTTTCTTTCCATCGCTCTTCATCACTCCCCTTTTGACTCTTTCGACTCCCGGTTCGCCGCAAGCGGTGTTTTGGTCGAAACATGCCCGACTTGTAGGCTCATTCAGTCGCTGACCTACATCAACAGCAGAGCGAACGCCAAATTTAACTGTCAGCTCTACCCCTCTCCTTTGTTTTCAGTCGTCCAACACGACGCTGCAGATGCGATGCGAATATCGTCATGGAAGCGACGGCCACTGATTCAAAGTTCTTCGAACTTGTTGGTCCTGCCACCGCTCCGAGGCCAATGACAAACACTATCTCGTCAATTTCCTACTCTTAACAAAAGACTAGATGGCATCTAAGACTGAGAGTGACTTTGCCGATAGATGGTATGTCTTTTTCTGTCGTCCGTAACCTGAAGGCTGTCTAAACGATATCGATGGAGATGAGGACGTACATGGTACCCGTCGCAGCTCATGTCGCAGCACTGGATTTGGGATGCGTATGGAGCCCTTTCACCAGCGTATCCAGCCCGCCCCGCTCGTGCAACGCATACAACACTGATTTAGTCCAGGAGATTGCCGTTTTATATCTCCACCCGCCACGACATCCCTCCGGGTCGCACCCCACTCAATTCACCTGGCTCATCTGGTCTTTCGTTGATCTGCCCCTGAACCCAATACACCGCAACTCAGGAGCCAAGGATGGACGGATGCATCATGTAACTTGTTGGGCGATGTCGACCTCGTGTGGTTACGATGTTCCGCAGCGGGCTCGTCGACGCAAAGGAGTTAGAGAAGCTGGTCGCCCGGGTGCTACTGTCTGTCGAGCACAGGGTCGTGGAGGTTCGAATCAGGCGCAAACGTTAGGGATTACACATCCACCTGAACCCAACGTGTGAGCCCATGGGGCGAGCATAGACACACAAAGAGAGAAGGTACGAAACGTTGTTCATAAGTCATATCGAGCATGCCTCATTTTCAGACTTGGTCAGTCTCTCAGACACGTTCCATATGGACGAAGGGGAGCTCCTTGACGCACTCGCTGGGTGGTCTCGCGTTGTCATGCAGTTCTTCCTTGACACTTCGCTCCGCGTCATCAAGACCATCCGGTACCGTTCCTCTCCCTTGGACCCCAGCAGAATCCGGATCAATTTGTGACATCTATGGACCTCGTCTGGAGTTGTGCCGGAACCGAGGTTGGATGAGGTCGTCGGGGCAGCTCAACTTGTAGGATTTGAGGTTTTGCTACGTTTGCCTGGGAACGAATGTGGGTGGCTTATAAGGAATACGAGCGTACGAACTATTCTGAGGCGATGACACCGTGGCTCTATAGAGCTGTGCTCCGGGTTTGCCTCGGATTGGGTGCATCCCGTTCACGCTCAAGATTGGCGTTGATTATTGACCGCCTGGATACCTCCCGCCAAGGCTCGCGCACGCCCAAGAGCGTAACTCGCTGACTTGGTGGCTTCCTTGCACGCATGAATCTCCCATTACTGTCTCCCCTCCCTCTCAATTCCGCTGATATTTGCCATCCGAGACCTCTGTGTACCATGACTTTGGGGAAACCGTGCGTACTTACGTCTACCAAACCGCCCACCGCGTATCTTAGTATTACTCTCGGTCAGTTCTGTCCATTGTGCGAACATGAATAATCCACAAAACGAGTGCAATACATCCTTCTCGTTCATGACTCTCCCTATCGCTAAACGATCATTCTGAGCTGGGGAGCAGCATGTCCCAACCTCTCTTTCGACCAATCCATATTTTCTTTCCTCACCATCAACTCCTTCGCCTTGAGGTTCCCGGGTTCCCTCTCGTCTAACCTCAAGTGCATCCCCTGTGCCTCCGTACCAACCTTGAACGGCTCATGAGATCCCCATGCTCCTTCAAAACGGTTTCCAACTGATCCACCTGGAGTTGCGGCAAATCCTGTTCGTGGATCCAGCATATCGTGGTCCACAACTTCGAGTCCTCCCGTGTGTTGAGCCCAACGAGGTCCGATATCAACGTCGGCGGCGTGAATGCGGCCACGAACGTCAGTGAATCACACGGAATTTATGCGTGGTATCGAAGGAGCTGGTACTGTAAATGCATTTGAGCCAATTGGACTAGGAGATCATCCACAAGAGCGCGCTGAGGAGAACGATCGCGTTGCTATCTCGGTCCACCATGGGAGTTCCGATTTACGGTGATCGCCCGATTCTGAAAAAAACTGGACCATAACCTAATTCCGCATTGCTGGCGCCTTTCGCTGTTCCCGGGTACTGTTCCTCGTCCCCGACACCGACACTATCTGCCTTTCAAATGAACCCCGGTAACACCGCACTGAAAGGGACGGAAGGACCGAATGCCGCGCAGAATGCGTTGAAAAGGTTAGGAGATACAGTGGGTTCGTCGATTTTGTCCAGTTCAGGCACGAAGTGCGGCACAAGTGCCCCTCGGTCAACTCTGGGGACCGCAGTAGATTCCAAAGAATCGCCTCGGTTGTTTCGTAGTGAGTTTCTCTACGCGGCAATAGATAGATGTGGGTTACGAGGAACTTGAGGGAATTCGCATAGGGTGAGTCCACATTATGCTGAGACCTGATCAAGGAACTCGGAATCCTATTATGGCTTGTTCGGCTCTTCCAATGGCGAGTCCTCCATTCCCACATTGAACGCAAAGTGGGAGGTGAAAAATGGTTTGAGGGCCTGGTCCAGGATTTTCTGACAGCAAGCGGTCTCATCGGCTCGATGGTGAACGCAGGAGCCAAAAGGCAAAGGAGAGGGGAGCATAGGAACGAGGAAGAAGAAAATGACGAAAAACATCATTGGTTTATGGTTTCCTTGTACGGGCGAAATGGGTTGAAAAAGAGGGATGCTGACTTCGAAGGATGTATGGGTACGGCGGAGTTGCTCCCGGACAGGACGCGTTCTCCTCTTCGTTCACCCACCGCCGCTCGGCCTTGTAAAAACGCGTCACCAAATGATCGTGTCTGCCGGGCGCACGCAGTGGAGAGTATCAGCGGTGAAGAAAGCGTGGTTTTGATAGATTCCACCCACACTGGCTGGAGGGAAGGTCATGGTGAAGGCGGAAAGCGGGTAGAGGAATCCGAACCATCTCACGTTCAATATCGATCTTAAGGTTCCGTGTTATGCGTCTAGTTCGAGGGAACAGGTTTTCTAGCAATCCGGAACGCAGCTCCATAAAACCACCGCAACATTGCCTCGGAATCACCAGTGTACTCACATCCAGTCTGCCAACACTCGTTCATAAGCAAAAGCTCGAACCCAACGAGCTCAACCACCCTAACCAATTCACCCGAACTCGGTTCCAGAGCTACTCCGGACGACATACACAACAGAGGTTCCAATTGACCTAGACGCCGCCAGTGTCCAAGAGAGAGTAAATGCGTTGAATGGTTTTGATTGTGTTCAACGAGGTGTCGATGAAGAACGGGGTGACGACGTGAGACCACCCGGCGAACGCGTCGAAGAAATCCCGTTCATCCAGGCGGAACGTGTTTGTGAGCCGTGGGACCACGTCAGGAAAAGGGATAGGCCTGAACGTCGAGGACATTGATAGTTAATGAAACCGCCAGTAAATGAAGGGGTGTAACGCGTGTTAGCACGCCTCTTGAGGGGAAGGCAGGAACTTGAAAGCGAGGTTCGTGAAGTGCGAACGCTCGTTCGCTGTCGTGTAAAATCCTAACGGGATCAGTCAACACTGCGGTCTGAGGGCAGACAGACGGTGAGGGAACGAACCGAGCTGCGAGATCCAAAGCAAACCCACAAGTCCAATTCCGAGAACCGAGACTCTCTTCCTCCTCCTCGCTGTTGACTATTGAGTCTCTTCGAAGCATCAAGCACCGACCCACACGTCTGACACCATTCTCTCCTCGCCTCCTCACCCCGATCCCCAAAGAAATGCTTCAAAACCTTCCTGACCTTGGTGCGACCTTCCATCTACACACCATCAGCGAGCGAACACAGGCTCGTGTCCTCACCCTCCACGTTGGCTTCGTCCGACATGTTCGCGGTTAGCCTGTATATGCCACTGGAAGCGAAAGTATTCACCTCAGTGGACCCAGCGTACCAGATCTCGTTCCCGTCCGGGATCCAGTACAGGACGCAACACGTATTTCCCACATGGAGGTTTTCGACGCCTTCTCTGACACTCGGTCACGGCAGTAGAGAGCCCAGAGCGAGACCATCCAGTTCAAGAATTGGTTGGACTGGGATTAGTTGAGAGGTCCGGGAGCCAAGCGATCGAGTTGGGGTCGTCAAACCGGGCAGCGACGAGTTGGGCTTCAAGTCACAAGGCTGGTTGGAACGCTCGCCCGGAGCACTCGACCACCAGACGTTAATGAGACCCTGCACACGTGTATAAACTGATATTCAAAACCGATAAGGGGACTTACACGGAGGAAGAACGCTACGATATACACAAAACTGCTCACGGCTGGTATCTGTGTGAAAACCAAAGGGGGAGAGAAAAACAACGAAAGACGAAACGGTCGTCAATGGAGAGCAGTGAGGACGCTCTTGAACTTATTGCGCCCGCGTTGAGCGCCGGCACGGAAAAGAACGAAACCCACGAGGCCAATCACTCGCTATCACACCACCATCTGCCCTGACCCAACAGCGACATGGACGACATACGAGACTCGTTCTCCAGACTAAAGAAGAAGGTTAAGCACAGACTACCAGGGAGAAAACGCAAAGCGGACAGAACAGGAGCTGACGCGCGTGGGGAGAGAGTTGGCCCAGCGGGTGCTGCGGGCAGCGGTCACGACCAAGGTGGGAACGGGACCGACGCAGACGGACAGCAAGCCCACCCGGCGGATCGGTCTCCTCAGCCAGAATCTGTGCCAGCAGGTGGAAGCGACAATGACCAACAAGGAGGAGAGCCAGACACCGACGGAAGGGAAGCCACCCAGAGGTACTCGCATCTGGACCCAGCCGTTGAGGTTGCAGTCACGGTGGGAAGTAGGCACAGTGGAGAAGCTGAGCGGGTCCATCCCCCTCCACCCACTCCTCCGATCCCGGACAGCAGGGAACCCGACGGTATGTGAACTTTGTTATCTCTGTCGCTGCCTCTGATCGTCTCTTCAGACAACGCAGGCACCTCTGCCGTTCCTGATCCTGCACCAGAAGTTCTTCGTCCCGACGAGAGTGTTGGGACGGGTGCTGCTTCGGAAAAGAACAAACCGAACTGGAAGTCCACTGCGTCCGCTTCGGCCAAATTACTCCTCCGTGGTGTGAGAGACTCCGCCGATGCCTTCGGTCCGCTCAAATCGGTCGCCGGAGGTCTCTGTTTTATCCTGGAGAATCACGAGGTACGGTCCACTTCGCGCATACACCGTCCGCCACACTTACAGTCTCCCCAGCGTACGAAGGCAAACGAACAATCAATAGAGTCGTTAGCACCCCGGGTCAAAGCACTTGCTGAGTTGCTCAATGCACCCGTTTCCGAGGGTGATGTCAAGGAACAAGAAAGGAGAAATAAACTGGAACGGTAAGCCCAAAATCTTCAGGGCGAAAGCCGAGTCTGACGTGCGACGACGTTTAGGAAATTGCAAGATGTTCGTCGAGATCTGGCCCCACTGGAAGGCCAAGGGAAGGTTGCAGGTTTCTTCAACAATCTCGAGAATGCGGGTAAACTCGGCGGTCTGGTTGAGGATATTCGTGATGCGATGATAGAATATCAGGTTTGCGTATTGAATTATTTGTTTCTAATGTGCCTGACATTTGTGCTAGACTTCATTGCAGCAGGATCTCTACGACAGGAGTTTTCTTCTCATCAATGTGAAGGAATCAGCGGACCTCGCCCTTCTCGATAGGATGTATCACACCCCAGATGCTGGGTACCGCTGCGGGGACAGGCAGGGGTGTTTGAGGGGAACGAGGAAGGATGTCCTCTGGGAGATCGAGCATTGGTTAACAGCCGAACGGGGCCAGCGTGTTTTCTGGCTGAACGGGCTGGCCGGGACGGGGAAATCGACAATTGCGCAAACGTTCGCCGAGACGAGCTTCGCGGACGGAAAGCTCGGGGCCAGCTTCTTCTGCTCGCGAGACTTTGCGGATCGGAGCAATCTCGGAGCAATCTTCCCAACGCTCGCCTTCCAGCTTGCCTACCAGTATCCCCGTTTCCGAAAGGAGCTACTCCAGGTCCTGAAGACACGCCCTGATGTCGGACGGGAGTCTCTCTGTTCGCAGATGGAGAACCTCATTGTTGGTCCTCTTAAAGTCACCTGCATTCCAACCCTCATCATCATCGATGCCCTTGACGAGTGCAAGGACAAAGAACCTGCTTCCGCCATTCTTTCCATGCTCTCCCGCTACATGGACGAGATCCCCGAGGTCAAGTTCTTCATCACCGGTCGTCCCGAACCTCGGATCCGCTCTGGGTTCCGTCTCAAGTCACTCCGACCTATCACAGAAGTGTTCAGACTGCACGATGTTGAACGCTCCTCAGTGGATAGCGATATCAAGCTGTTCTTTAGGACCCAGTTTGCCAGCATCACCAAAACCCGAAGTGACTGTGACTTCACAGAAGATTGGCCGAACTCATCCGACATTGACATTCTTTGTGGAAAGGCGGCAGGATTCTTCATCTATGCTTCGACAGTTATCAAATTTGTTGCATCTGAGAACCGCACACTCACCGAACAGCTGGACCGGGTTGTCTCACTCCCACAAAGCACAGCTCATGAAGGAAGGACTGGGATTGACCCCCTCTACACCCAGGTTCTAGAGCAAGTGGTTGATAGTGTTGATGTTGATGTTGAGGAAATTCATTCCCGGTTCAAAACTGTGGTTGGGGCAGTGTTGTTTGTGTTCAACCCTCTTCCAGTGAGGGCACTCTCAGACCTCTTGAGAATGTCCAGCATCTCCACCACCCTCCGCTCCCTCCATTCTCTCCTCCTTGTCCCAGATCCAGAGAAGACAGATGACCCAATTCGACCCTTCCACAAGTCATTCCCTGACTTCCTCACAGACCCAAAGAGGTGTGGAGACAAGTGGTTTTTTGTGGAGCCCACAGTTCATCACACAGAAATCCTACTTTCATGCCTCAACCTTATGGGGGAAAGATTGAAGAAGAATATCTGCAACCTGGATGACTATGCTGTTCTCAGTGAGGTCAAAGACCTTTCTGCTCGAAAGAAGGACTACATTGCAGGTGCTCTGGAGTATGCATGCCTCTTCTGGACAAAGCACCTTTTGGAGATCCCTGGCAACAGCTCCTGTATTGGGGAAGTGCAGACAGAAATTGACAATTTCTTCACAACACATTTGCTGGATTGGATTGAGGTTCTTGCACTCACTGGGAACCTTGGTGCTGGTGTTCATGCCATCAATGATGTTGAGCAATGGTATACTTTGGTGAGTGCCCCACAAACTGTTCACTGAGACCATTGTTCATGTTTATTTAGGCAAGAGTTTTCTGCAAGTGGACAGCTGATAGCCAGCGCTTTCTGTTGGAACACTTTGACATTATCTGTGACTCCCCTTCCCACATCTACCATTCTGTCCCATTTTCTCCCTCCTCATCTTGGCTTCAAAACCACTACAATGCAGAGCTTTCACTCCAAGTGAAGGTGGTTAAGGGGCTCCCAACAGAGTGGGGAATGTGTTCCCGCACAGTTTCATTGGATCATACCCCACTGGCCCTATCCTACTGGAAAAACACCATTGCAGTTGGGCTAGAGCACAGGGATATCATAATCTTCAATGCAATCACTGGGAGCCAGACAGCTGTTTTTTCTGGCCATAGTGATCAAGTGAATTCTCTTATTTTCTCATCAGATGGGACATCACTTGTATCTGGAAGCTATGACAAGACTGTCAAGCTCTGGGATGTACAGACTGGTGGAATTATCAAAACCTTCTCTGGCCACACCAACTGGGTTTTGTCTGTTTCAATCTCACCAGACTGTACAAGGATTGCTTCAGGTTCTATTGATAAAACAATTTGTCTGTGGGAAATTCAGACAGGAGAGTGTCATTATGTCATAGAGCAACATGATGATGTGTACTATGTTTGCTTCTCTCCTACAAACCCCCAGTACCTCCTATCTAAATCCAGTGACAAAATCTGGCAGTGGGATATTGATGGTCACCAAATCCAATCTACATATGATGGTTTCTGTGCTGCTTTCTCCTCAGATGGCACTCAGTTTGTTTTGTGCAATGATACATTTGTCACAGTTCAAAACATTGACTCCAGAGCTATTGTGGCTGAACTCCATATACCCACAGGTGATGCCAAGTATTGCTGTTTCTCCCCTGATGGCAAGCTTGTTGGTATTTCTGCTGGTGCCACTGTCTATGTTTGGGACATTACTGTTCCAGACCCTTACCTTGTTAGGACATTCATTGGCCATACTGGATATATTACCTCCCTTGCATTTTCCTCTCCCACCTCTCTTACTTCAGCATCTAATGATAGATCAATCAAGTTCTGGCAGATTGGTGCCTCATCAGCAGACCCAACTGAGACTGATCCACAGTCCACACACCCCACCCCAGCTCCAATAAAGTCCATCACTCTACAACCCAATGATGGCATCACCATCTCAAGTGATTCAAATGGGATGATACAGGTCTGGGACATCTCAACTGGTATCTGCAGGGCATCCTTCCAAATCCCAACTAAGGACTTCATATGTGGAGGTGGTCAGCTGATTGATGGCAGATTGATCATTGTTTGGCATGCAGAGGAGAAGGTTCACATCTGGGATCCTGAGAAAGGGGAATTCCTCCAAACTGTGGATGCCCCTAGACGAAGGCTTGATGATTTCAGGATATCTGGGGATGGATCAAGAATTTTCTGCCTATACTGGAGTTCCATCAAAGCCTGGTCTATATGGTCAGGAGAGGGTATGGGTGTGGTGGAGGTGGAGGTTGCAGGGCCTCAGCGATTTCTTACTGTGGATGGGTCAAGAGCCTGGATTCACTACCCCCAGTCAGAATACCAGGGGTGGGACTTTGGGACCCCAGGCTCATCTCCTGTTCAGTTACCCAGCATGCCTACACTCCACCTCAGTGGTCCCATGGTGTGGGACATTAGTCAATCTAGAATCAGGGACACAGTTACTGGAAAGGTGGTTTTTCAGCTGTCTGGGAGGTTTGCAAAACCCACTGATGTACAATGTGGTGGTGGTTATCTGGCTACTAGGTACAGTTCAGGAGAGATGTTGATTCTAGACTTCAACCATGTATTTTCCCAGTCATGATTGGTACTTTATGTATTCTCTTTACTCATACCTTGTTCTATGTACCATCAATCTCAATGCTGTATATACACCTTGCTCACAATTCATATTATACAACTCACCAGAAAGGTAAGAAAGATTGACCATAAAGCATTCGCTTGTGACAAGCAGAGTATATAAGTATTAGAGCAACACCCAGGGGAGATCCACATCCATGATAATCTGTTTAGAGTGCAAAGACCTAGAGCAGAAACAGAAGAGTAGACTAAACAACATGAACACAACAACAAAGATGAGACAGATAAAAATAAAACAAACAGAGGGACAGATGAAAAGCACAAGCCATCAACATAGTCAAATGAGATCAAAGTTAACCCCTCTTGAGAGCAACCAAGGAAACCCTTGCCTGCTGAAGGTTGTCAATCTTTGTCCTGAGAGCAAGAGCAGCCCTGTCGGTGGACCATGTGTTGTACTGAGTCAATGCGTCCTCAGCCTTCCTCAACTCCGAGTCCATCACTG
>Ga0307515_10004482_pt1 | contig 28883 bp, 20 predicted proteins | sample 17_EM_MG_FD_194513 | JGI IMG/M metagenome (GOLD analysis project Ga0307515, IMG submission 194513) | Populus trichocarpa ectomycorrhiza microbial communities from riparian zone in the Pacific Northwest, United States - 17_EM | ecosystem: Host-associated > Plants > Roots > Unclassified | place... | reverse complement strand
TGTCACCAGCGCTCCCAGACTTGTAGCCGGCACTCCTGGGTGCACCCAAAGTTCTCTCCGGCACACCAAGGTGTTCCCAAACCTATCACAATCACTCCCATGGTACTCCTGTACCAGTCATCGGAGACCTCAATTACTCTGAAGGCCGGCCGGAATGCCCTCCTACAGTCTGATACTCTTCTGAAATTGACGCATCTAAGTTTACACTCCACATCCTCTCAGACACTTCTGGAGTCTTCCAGAGACTAAAATACATTTTGCTGATGATGATCGAGTGAACATGCAGATGCACTCCGAGGCCATGATCGAATGAGTATGAAGATGCACTTGCAGCTCATGGTTGTGCGAACTTCCAGCCTACCATCGAGGGAGTTTGGAGACACAGATAGAGGCTGTAATCAGCTGAATGTAGAGATGCACTCCGAGCCCATGACCGAGCAAGTTGGGAGATGCGCTGGCAGGACATCATAGTGTGAACTCGGATGCCATGATTGAGCGAGTTTGGATATATACTTGGAGGCCATGATCGAGTGAACTTACAGATGCACTCTGAGGCCGTGATCGAATGAGTTTGATGACTCACTTAGGAGGCATTGATTGTTCGAACTTGGAGGCCGGAATCAAGCAAGTTTGGTTATACACTTGGGGGCTGGAATCGAGTGAACCTAGAGATGCACTCTGAAGCTGCAATCGAGCGAGGTTGGAGATGTACTTTGAGGCCATGATCAAGCGAGGTTGGTGGAGAACTTGGCAGCAGTCGATGGCAGCTGTGCTGAGTGCTGATGAGAATCTTTTCATCAGTTACTTAACTCACAACCGTGGGAGTATGACGAGGTGACTTGACATTTGCACCATCATGGACAGCTGGCTCAAGGCTGTCGATCTTGTAGGGAGGCACACCAGAAGCTGCAGCTATATTCAGGGGTCAAGTGGTAATCATGAGAATGATGGGAACACAGCCAATCTTGGGTGTATGCTGTACTTGGTGTATGCTGGTGTATTGGTGTATGCTGCTGTACTTGGTGTATGCTGTTGTACTTGGTGTACACTGCTGTACTTGGAGTATATTCCTGTGCTCAGTGTATGCTGTACCCGGTGTTAACTCATAATCATTGCATGGAGAGATAGAGAGAGATGACTTAGCTTTGTATTCTGCAATGATAGTAGAGTTGTGGACGAGAAAGAGAAATAGGGGATGGAGATGGGCACAATGTTGAGGATATGAGTGGCTACGAGAAATCAGGGGTACTACTTGCCTGATCGGGTTTAGGAGACCTAATGTCGGTGTTATTACCTGCTGGATTGGGAGTCATACCTGCTATATCAGGAATGGTGAATTCACTTGCACACAGAATTCTCTTAAGTCCCAGTTTCTCATGATAATTTCCCATCTCCTCTCATCTCTCTCTTTCTGATCCTCAACTCAACCATCACCTAAGAACCCGAAGTTAAGTCAACTCTTTTTATTCTGGCATGCTATAATCATGAGTTCACACCGAGTACTGCATACACTGATTACTGCATCATTCGAAGATTGAGTGTCTCCCACTCCAGGCCAGACTCTCATCTCTCATCTCTCGGCGGACCTTGTGGTGCTCAGTTCTCTACATTCCCACAATTACGAGTTAAGCAATGAATACAGTCTCAGCTACCCTCCGACCTCCTTCCTTATCTACTGCCTCCAGATCAACCACCTGCACGTACTCCTCTAATTTCAATTGATTATGGCCTTCAATTGCATCTCCAAACACTCTCAATTACCACCTGCAAGTGCATGTCCAAACTTGCTCGATTATGGCCTCCAATTGCATCTCTGACTTCTTTTCTTATTGGCTTCCAAGTGCATCTCCATGCTCGCTTGTTCACAGCGTCCAAGCTCACACCATTGTGGTCTTCAAGTGCATCTTCAAACTCACTAGATTATGGCCTCAAAGTGCATCTCTGAGTTTACTTGATCTCAGCATCCAAGTGCGTCTCCAAACTCCATCAATCATGGCCTCCTAGTATATCGCTAAGTTCACACGATTACTTTGCGGTGAGATAGCAGAGCTCTCACGACATCCGAAGGGAAGTTGTGAGAAAGACTGGATCTGGATCGATGAGTGTAGGAACAAAGTGAGAACATATGAACGTGTACCTGGCTGTGCGGAACCAGACAAGTTGCTTGGATATATGAAAGTTCGGCCAGAGTGCGTGGGACCAAGAGCTGGGAAAGATAAACTGTGTATTTTGTACAATGAAATGATGTCTATTTACCCCAGGGTCTCCCAAATATATACTCCCTGTTGCTCAGTCCATTACGATCATCTCAGTATATCCGTATGCCTTTTTGCTCAGTCCGTCTCCATTGTCCCCGTATCTCCGAATGCCCCCTGTCGGCTTCCACCTGCCAAACAAAATGGCAGTGGTGGTGGGAAACTGATTTTCCAGCCACAATTGGCTCTAAGGTCATCTTTAAGTTCTCTCAATTGGCGTCTCCAGGTGCTCCTCCAATTACACTTGAGTACCGTCTGCAGCCAGATTGACCGTATGCAGCCAGATTGACTGTACATATATATATATAGTGACTTAGATAGATAATACTGCCATATTATGATGTAGCGAATCTTGTGACTGTAACAAAGACAAATATGATAGACAAAATGCCTAGTGGTTATGGAACCCTAAGAACCACCTCTGTGAGAATACGGCACCAAGTCTCCTGCAGAGCTTGAACAGAGGTCACAGCTGCTCTCAAAGTCTCCTGCAGTTCTTCGCAGAGGTCTCGGCTGCACCAAAATTTGACTCTCCAAAATGTCAAATATCAGAACATCTTGAATTCACCTCCATCACTGCAGGTGCTTTCAGGACCACCAGGGAATGCACTTCTAGAGTCTGAGAGCACTTTGCTTCGCTCCAGGGGGGTATGGGAAAATCTAGAAGTACTTCAAAGAACTGGTGAGGTTGACCGGAGTGTCTGGGATGTTTGAGTTTGGCATCCAGACTGATTTACGTTTGGCTGATGTGGTCTATCAATGAATTGGGACTTGAAGGAGTGGAACAGAACTTTGAGAAATAAAGTATTAAGATGTTTGTACCATTTGATTGACCTCCTGTACATTTTAACTATTACAGCGCAAAGGGCAAGCCACATATTCTAATCCTTGATGGACATGGCTCTCATCTAACATGGTAATTTCTCAATTTTTGCATGAATAGAAATATTCACCCTATTTGCCTTCCTGCACACTCTACACACATCCTACAACCTCTAGATGCTGGGCTGTTTGCTCCTCTTGCCTGCATGTATAGCAATCAGCTGGATATATTGGTCAGAAATGATGGGAATGCAATTGAGACCAGACAGTTTTATAAGTAAGTCCACCTGCTATATCACTCTACACTCCACTCAAATGCTTTCCTACAGACTTGTCACACATGCTAGAGCTGCAGCATATACGAAGAACAACATCTTGAGTGCCTTTGAGGCAACTGGGATCTGGCCTCTTAACCCTCCCAAGGTATGAATTGGGCTGTCACAACACATCACTCGATTTCAATCCCTGCCAGCTGTTACAGATGTACATCAGCCAGAGCCCCAGGGTTTGTGACTGCTCTCTCATATTTTGTACTCTACTCTTTTCTTGCCCTCTATCTTGGATCATTAGACCTGTACTCAGCTATCGCACCATAGAATTCACCCACACGGTTCTCCCTAACCTCCATATCATAACACCAGCTGTTGAAATACTCATTGCTAGTGAAGCTTTATTCAACTATCTACGAGGGCCACTAGGCCATATATTGACAGTATGAGCATGTATGTCCTCATCTATATATTGAGATGGCTGAGCTCTGTCAGCCCATATCAGAGCTACTCTGTCAGCCCATATTAGAGCCAACCCAGTCAGTCCATATGGTAGCCAGTCCCATCAGCCTGTATGAGAGCTAGCCCGGTAAGCCAGTATGAGTTTTATTTTGCAATACTCACCCCTGTTGCCATGCTCCAAGAAGCAAGAAAAGAACAAACAAACAAAGATAATGTGCAACCTGTGATTCACATAGTCGCCTCCTTAAACACCCTGCATGAGAAGTGAGCAGGGAAAGAGTAATACAGTAGCCTGAAGATAGCCATCCATATATACACAAAGACATCTGGCTTCCAAAAAACAAGTGAAACAACCTTAAAACCTTTGATTGACCTCCAATGAACCACCATTGCCATAAAGCCATTGCTTTCATGAACTTGCTATACTGATCTTTCGATTGTGGTTTTGTGAATATATCTGCCAGATTGTCATCCATGTGTAAGTGGGAGTTGTTGACTATTCAGCCTTTTTGCTGATCTCGACTGTTGTAATTGCAAATATCAATGTGTTTTGTTCGAGCTTTGATGATCCCCATGGTGATTAGAGTGAGAGCACCATGATTGCTGCGGTTGATTCACAGCAGTGGTGAGTCTCTCTGATAACTGTGAATATCCTTCTGCGGCTGCAGAAACCGTTTCGCATCTCTGGAGGCCTGTGAACAGGCGATGAATATGACCTCGAGAGATGACATCGCAATCAGGCCTTCCTTCCGAGACTGCCACCAGACTGCTCCATTGTGCACGAGAAATACACGACCTCCCTCGGAGTTGCAGTTTGTGCTGTCATTGGCCCAATCGGAATCCCAGTAGCCTACGAGACTATTCCCAATGCCATTGTCGCTGAAGTAGAGTCCACAATTGGCTGTAGTTTCAAGATACCGAAGAATTCATTTGGCAGCGGTCATATTACTGGTGAACGGCCACAAATGGTAACCAGAAAGAGCAGACACCCCATACGGGATATCTGGCTGAGTTTCAAGTGCCGCATACATTAGTTATCCCACAACTGCTTGATAGGCTGTGATATCTTACAGTTTCTTCTCCCCACAATCTTTGGCTACGTCAAACTTTAGATTGGGATCCATGAGCGTTGAAACACTATGAATATGCTCCATGCTGAATCGTCTGAGGTTCATGGTGTCATAGGCATTCTGACAAAGATGGATTCCATTCCCAATTTCATTGCGGTAGATCTCGACGTTGAGGAATTGGTGTACCAGGCTGAGGCTTGTACTTGAATAATTGTGTGACAGTGTTGCCTTGACCTCAATCACGGCTGTTGTGGCAGCCTCTGGATATTCTATGGAGATATCGTCAACAAACCGAGCTATCAGAATAGCATCACAGCAGAGATACTGGTTGGGATAGACAGAGGACTGTGTGAACCCGAGAGAGAGTAGAAAGGCATTGACATCGTCGTGCCATAGCTGTGGAGCTTGTTTAAAGCAGTAGTGAGCTTTCCTGAGTCTGACAGTAATCTTTGGTGTGATGAGGCCCTCAGCCATCATTCTGGCAAAGTCATATAGATGTTGTCATCGTTGATTGCAGGGTTTAGGAAAGCGGTAACTGCATGCAATTTGTTCATACACCACCCGGATTTCCCGATGAGTGAGATGCAATACCAAACCCTAGTTTGCTTCCCAGAAGGGGCACAAGTCAGGACGAAATCCGTCTGCTCATATCGCTTCATGACTAGCAATGCTTTATACCCTGTGGACCCATCAGGATTGTGTTTGGTCTTATAAACCCACTTAGAGCCAATCGGCCTAACTTGTAGTTGCCATGCTTGCCAGTCGTTGTGTGTGCAGAAGGTGTTATTGAGTAGGATTGATGCACTTTCTTCTTCGATGGCTCTTTTCTAGTGATCACTTTGAGCACATTCAACAGCTGCCGTGTGAGTGAATGGATCTCCAGTGGCTGTGGATGCCGTGAGTGCTTCTGCAGAGGCTGTACCTTCACTTGATGTAAGACAACTCCCTATTGGTCGAGCTGGAGCTGGAGCTGGTGATACTGGAGGTACGTAGCTTGATTTCTTGATTGCTGCTACTGAATGCTGGGCAATCTGATTCGGTGTGGAGAGCCGCTGGCTCTGGGCTATGGTTTCGCAACGTGCAGCCGCATGCTGGGCGGTCTGATCCTGTCTGAAGAGCCACTGCTGTGGGTGTTTTCTGCTTCTTCATCAGGTTCTTCGTGCATGTGAGATTTGCATCTCTTACCGATCTGCATACATTCATTACCTTGTCCTCGGAGAGGCCCATCTCCGGCATCTGTTCACTCAACATATACCTCATCTTCCGGTAATTGAAACATGTTGATCGCATCCATTCCATGCTGACACGACATGTGGGGATTTCTGTCTTGGTCGAAGACAACTTCCGATTGGGCTTGCAACATCTGGAATTTGTGATCACATATCCTCCACAACATCTTTGAATCATGTGTGCAGCATACCATCAGGCAGGGCATTGACCTTGGGCTGAACTTGCTATGGCGGCATTAAACTGTGGGAATGAGTCTACTGCTGTAGCATCAAAATCGACATAGGTTGTGAAGAGAGGTTTGATAGGATGTTTTGTTGCCATCAGCATCGTGGGTCAGTTTGCCAAATCGATGTAGTATCTTCCATGGTGTTTTGTATGGTGCTTGATAGCCATCACAGTCATCTTGTCTTTTCAGGCCTTCATTTGGTGATCTTTAATGGAGATAAACTGCTGAATTGACTGCTTCTCCCCAGAACTAAACAGGAGCATGGCAGTGGATGATCATCACATGGGCTTTTCCTGTCATTGTATGGATTATTCATTTGGCGACACCATTCTTATGATGAGCAAACAGAAGTAATGGCTGATATGTAGTACCATGGGCTGGGAGGACATATTGGAAGGTTCTATTGTCCTATTCTCCCCATCTAGTATAACATGAGAATCGCTTGATCATGTATTCCATTGAGTCTACATGGGCCCGAAATGAGTGGTAGGCGGAGGTGCTGGTCTCTGCTTCATACTTGTGAGCCGCCATACGGATGTGTCCCTTATGTCATCCTCGATGAGATGTATAAAGTATCAATTGTCTCTGAATTCCAGTGTAGACAACATACTGCACATATCGGAATGTAGAAGTTCAAATGTCTTGGTAGTGCGCTTGACTGGCACTTTAAAGAGCCTTTGGTTGTGCTTGGCCTGGATGGAGACTGCGCACTTTGAATTGTCGTGTGTATATCTGCTAATCAAAGTTTTGAGGGCAGTAGTATTTAAATGACCGTGATAGTCGGGCTTCTAACCTGTTGAAATAAAGATTGCTAGAGACAGATTTTTCAAATATCTGTGAGAGCCACAGGGCCATATATATATGGTACCAGCACGTATGTACTCATCCAAATGTAGACACAGCTCAGCTTCATAAACCCAGATCTAAGCTACTCTGTCAGCGCATATTGGAGTGACTCGATTTGCCCATATGAGAGACAGCCCTATCAGCCCGTATTAGAGCCAGCCATGTCAGCCAGTATGGGAGCCAGCCAAGTCAGCCCATATGAGATCCATTTATGCAATACCAGTCATTTCCACTCCACTCTTCAGTGCAACCCCCAGAGGGTCCAGAGCTGTAAGCCAATTAGCCCGCAGTGCACTTCACCTTGTCACTTGCCAATCACCTTCCTCTCTCAAGCTGTAGGCTCTTATAGCACAGTCAGGAAGATCAGCTCAGAGTTGGCCTGCAAATAAGGATTTATGAGATGAAATGCCGAGAACACTTTGCTCAGGGGCCAATGACACCACTGCAGTAACAGCAAAGGGCCACCTCCGCCTTGGTAAAACTGGTGTGTATACAGCTGATGATGTGGTTCAGCTCAGAGAAGAAAGAGAGATGCTAGACAGAGAAAAAGTGGCCAAAGCCAAAATGCACCAAGACAAGGCTGCAACAAAGGTAGTATCCTCTGGAGAGGGGTCAAAGAGCTCTAAACATCTGGAAAAGAAGATAATAGGTGCACAGAAGGTACCTGTAATTGTGCTTAGTGATTGGGATGATGAGGAAGAAGATATGGTGGGTGGAAAGCAGTGGAATGAGAAGGAGAATGGGGGGGAGGAAGACTCTGTTGTATATATTGGTGATATGCTAAACCTAGAGGATACTATGAAGCATGGAAAAGTGAGAGAAGGGGTTACTAGTCAAACCCCAGTAGTGACTAGGTTAGGGAGAGTGGTTAAGACAGGCCATTTGGGTCAATAACTACCACCTGTGGGTGGTTGGTTTCCCAGTCATTGGCTGTCACCTGATAATATACATTAATTCATTTAGCTTTCCATTGGTTAAGAAATAAGTGGAATTATCTAGAAGTTCTACTGGTTTACACTTCAGTATCTAGATGTGTCGAAATTGCATTGTAGACTGTTTTGCATTCTGCTGATGCCAAATACATCACGAGATTGTTGAATAAATGTAATATACTAATCAAGATGCCATTATTTGAGTCCTACTACTACCATTATATCTCTGTCCGGAATTTGATATTTGGAGTTTGTAATATAATATTACAACTTATACTACATACTTTCCAGTTTTCTACAACCGGAATATTATTTACTACTCTCTGGTTGTACCCAAACACATAGATTACTTCCACAGCCATTATCAGTAAGTATATGTAGTTACTAATACATATTCAACTATTGAAAGAGTGAATTGTATAATTCCTCAATATTCAATGTATTTATCTTCACCACTTAATACATTTGAAATTGAGTGTCAGATAATGAATACAATATGTATATATCTTAATAACTCATGACCTTGAAAGTAACTATTGCTGTATTATCATAGAGTTTCCATATATCTAATTTTTAATACTTTCTATATACTAGTAACTATTACTAATCAATTCAAATGGGTATTATAGTGGTAGAACATGAGTTCTCACTATTCATATATATGGTTCTATTGGGAATGGTTATAATATACTATCCATCGGATGGTGTTGCCATTATTGCTGCAGATGCCATAACTCCAAGTAATGTACTATGACATATTTGACAAATATAGCACATTTGTTGCATCATGTCTAGGTATGTTGTTTACATTCAATTGGAGTAATAATTGTACCACTTGGAGAAATCAATTGAATAAACATTGAGAGGTATCTGAAAACCATGACCATGTGAGTTTAGAGATGCACTTGCAGGAGTGATCAAGTACATGGATTGAAAATCAACAAGGGAATGGAAATATAACCAGTAATAAAATTGATCTGCACAGTTTCAGAGTGGATATTGGGAACTGGTAGTTTATTCACCTTGCAACAGTGGTCAGGTGACATGTATTTGATGTACCATTGTACCATATCTGTCTTTCTCTTTCTCATCAAGAACTTAACTGTTACTTGAAATCATGAAGTTATGTCATCTTTCTCTATCTGCTTAAACTATTTCTCATGAGTTACCACTGTGTACCCATTCAATATATACTGTCCCTCACTTCCACATAGTCTCTCATCACTCATCTGTTTACACACTTTGTTCTACTCTATCGTATTTAATACTTTAGTACATGTCAATGATTAAAGACATTGGCAGTATCTGTTATATCTTCTTCTCATTATGTCTCTCTTTCAAAATACTGCCTCCAGCTTAACCACCTTCTGATACTCTGCAACTCAATGACAACAAGATTACTGTACTCCATTTCTACCATTCTTACTTAATCGAGATATGTATCATCAACCCACTTTAAGTCTACTTTTCTGCCAGTTATCTTCATATCTACCTCCCTGAGATTGACTATTTGAATTCACATGTTTCAATTCTCAAGGTTATTACCTCCTAGGCCTTGATGAAAGAGAATTAGCAATATGTCTCGAGTGAAGCCTGTAGTATTTATGGAGATTGATTCAGTGATACTTATATATATGCTGCCCTGTCTGCCTCTGGTACTGAATTCAGCCCAACTCCCGGACTCAAAAACTTGCTTTAAAATCTTCCACATCTGTAAGGTTGATGGCTGGATTATTCCACAGATCTATCAGCAAGCTTGTAGTAAGCTGAATCAGCTAATTTTGTTCTTTATACAGTTGCTACATTATAGTTTTTGGCTGTTCATTAGTTTGAAACTCAATTTCATGTGTAGAATAATAGATTATACTGGGTTTTGATTTTGCGGATATTTGCATTAATATAGACAGTCAGTAGTGGTAAAGTTGAATAGCAAAAAGTTACTACATTATGATTACTAATTTTATGCCATTGAAATATTTTGAAGATGCGATAATTATGACTGTTATCATCACAAAGTACATATTTAAATGTCTAGAATCAGTTTCATCACTGAAGAAAAAAACGTATTGAACTGATTATAATATTCGACTAGAATATATTTTGGCTTCCATTTCTGCTCTGTGGTAACCAGGCAATATTGATTACTCCTCAACAATGTCTATTGACTACAAACTATTCACTTATATATACTATTTCTGTATATCCACATCTATGTTAATACTGTTGCCACTACAAATAATATTCTTGGCAATGTGATAATTTCAATAAATACAATATATCCTAGTATTAGAATAAATTTTCTTTGAGTGTGTTATTTCAATTGATAGGTGATATCAAATTAATTTAAAGTTATACAGTATACAATTATTTTTATAAAAACTAGAACTTGTCTAGAATATTAGAAGAGACCGTTACTTATGGCAGTATATTTGCCTTTATCATACCAGCATCTCTATATAAATTCAGATCGTGCTTATTCTCTACATCTGTACCAGATTTGTGATCTGTATTGTACAAATTACAGTTGCTGATGAGTGCTTCTGGAATGTCTGATGTACTCTCTCTCAACTCCACTTATCTCATCAGATTAAGTTGAATGGCTGTCATATTTATACCTTTGTCAGTTGATCCCTATTTCTGTTTCTTGCCTAGGGTAAATAACTAGTAGTAAATAAGATATATGTAAACACCATTATGGTAATTAAAATGCTGCAGAATGATCATGTCTGAAGGCTGACAGGGTAGTTTCAACTATCGTCCCCATATCTAAAAAATCCATTGTAGATGATATGGCTAGTCTTGGGCATGGAATCAATTGAGAGTTATGTTGAACATTTGCTTCTTGAACCATCTTTGAACTATTATAACCTTTAGTGTGCTGTGTATTTTCCATTTCTAGTCCTGTTTAGAAATTCTATATGGCTTGATTGAAATTCTGATTACATTCACAAATTGTTACTAGCTAGATATTGTTGACTAAATCTTGAAAACTGCCTGTTGAGCATTTTTTGGGAAGTATTTTGCGAGTGGCTTTTGACTACCTTTGATTAGTACCATAGTAGGGCAATAAGAAGTTAATATCTACTCTAACTACTTGTAGAATAGTGGAAAGGATATCTCACCCCACATTGGTAATATTGACATCCACTTAGTAGGTTTCATTCTTCTGATACCTTCTGTTGATGATGTCTGCTGTCTAAAATTTACCAATAACTGTAATCACATCAAATTTGAAGACATATAGTTTATAGTTGGCTTGTCCCTGCTTGCTGGGAGATTCCATGGATGAATTCAAATACCATCTGCTGGTAGTCAATAACCAAACCTTCCAATAATTATCTCCCCAAGTAGATCCAACTATGAATGTACATAAGCAGTGGTAATTATTACAGAATATACAATATCAATCACATATACACTAACCAACCTCTGAAGTATACCAGTTGAATACGCAATTGCCCTTAGCTATCATTTTGGACTTACTGTAGAGTACTATATATAGTTTAGCACAGTACCTATATTTGTTATACTTTAGAAATTCATACTGGTACTCAGCAGTATTGAAACTCTTATTATTTAGGTTATTATTGAGTTTCGTATCCTGCTGTCTGACAGATTATAATGTATTAGGTAAATCCATAATTTAAACAACAATGAATTGCAATTCCATTGCTATAGTGACTGTAGAGTAGTATCTTGACTTCTCTTGGTATATAAAAATCAAAGTACAATACAGTTTGTAATTAGATTAACTTATCTTCTTCACAAGTATCTATATAAAACTGTATACATGATGGGATGTATTATTGAAAACAGTAATACTATGATGAAAAGCAACAGTGTGCAATTTTGACCATCCAAAGCAATTCTACTAGAAGTGTCTACCAACTCAACAGAATTGAGAACAATAATCCACTTATTCCAATGTATATGACACATTCACATTTGGTACAGTACTGAGGTTTCAATTATTAGCATTCGAAATCTGGTAATCGACATATCTGCTCCTCACACTGCAGTATTTCAATGACTTTATTCCAATACTCTGGGTAGGCCATGCGACAATTTTTGCTTTAAATATTCAGAGGTTTGGAGATTAAATTCAGTTCTACTATAGTAGAGCAAATAATACTACCACAATTCTGCACTATATGAAATATCAGTTTAATGTACAAATAAAGTTCTATAATAAATATCTATTCATTCATCTTTGTCTGCTGACATCAGGGGAACAACTTTTGTAACCCTAGTGTTGCCAGTATATTTGCTGGCAGCCTCCAGGTTTGTACAAGAATTATTCACTGTATATCTAAAATACTAGAATTTGGAACTTTATCAGATTGTTGAAGAGTCTTCTGATATGTCACAAAGTAATTTGAATATCAAATAGCCTGTACAGATGTACTGTGAAATTAGATATAGTATTGTTAAGAGTATATTTCAGTGTCAAAGAGAATTTTAACAGATTATGCAAAAAGGCGTCTAGCCAATATGGGAATTCAAAACATACCCTAAGAATTGTCTAAATTTATACTTATTATCAGTTGTAAAGCAGTAAATATTAGTAGCAATATAATGGATATACACTTCCAATATATTCTTCTCTACAATATAATTAGTGTATTGATGATTGTTTATTTTCAACTTTTAAATCTTACTATACCGGCTAACATATTTCTTTAAATTCTATCTTTTTCCGTCCAATGATAACAAACAACAGAAATTGGAAACTGGTTCACCAATATGCATTAAATTGTTCAACAAATAATACAACTAAGGGAATCAATTTTTTCAATCAAAAACAGTGATAACAATATCCTCTAAATCCCCAATGTGATCATTTTCAACAACTGTAGCGATATACATATTATCAATATAATATACAATCAGTCTGCACTCTCTATAGTTGTGAATATTTTATACTTATTAAACAGGAGAATTAGAATTTCAAAGCAATTTGGCTTAGTTAGTAATATTTAAAAAGATCTACTGAGGATTGAGCTACAAGCAAATGACAATGGATGTTGCCAGGGAATATGGGATATTGAAGTAAACTATGGAAACATGGTCTGGAATAGAAAAGTACAGCAGGGGGTGGAGAAGTACCAAATTAAAATAAGAAGTGCCATTACAAGCTGCAGAGTATTATTAGATATTAAGAAGTTGTTATTCTGGGTGCTGAAATCTCCAAGTGAGAGGTATAAAGCAGCCCACAAATCTAGTAGATTACTTTAGTGTGTACCATGGTATCATTATAATACGTGACAAAGAAAGAAATGTATCAATATTCGATATCTGAAAGCATAACAGTAATCTTGCTTGTGTGATATTGAGATAGTATGCACTATTTAACTGTTGTTAGTAGTATATAAGGCTGAGGAGGAATAGGTTGAAAAATCATGGATATAGAAGCCTAGCATCCTAAGCTATTTGCAGTGCAGAATGCATAATGCTAAATAAAATCCAGTACTGCCATCAATGTGAACCATTTGTTCAGATCTTGGGTAACCTGTGAGAGGTAGACAGGTTGAACAGAAACTTCTTAATTAAGATTTATAGTACAATCTCACAAGCTAATTTCAATCTATATCAATCAAATACTCTTTGGCAAGTTAAATCTACCAATCATGTTGCTGTGGTACAAATCTCATACTATAATTGTGTATATTCAGAGTGTAGTAAATATCTGAGCTACAATATGGAAGCAACTTTACAGAATATAATATTGGCAGCATCACCTGGATGTAAACATAGACTGGCCAGTGGGATCATGTGGAATTTGAAACATTGATTGTATACAAATATGTGTATCTGTTCATATATACTGCCAGTCAATGTAACATATGCCAGTTTTAAGGCTTGATCACGTGGGGGTGATTCTTATTTACTATATTAACCAAGAGGTTTTCGTCAGAATGATTTTCTGAATGAACCATTTGCAATATCAAAAATAACCCTTGAGCAGGGGAAAAAGTATTACTCTCCATATACCTTTGAATGTCGCATGTTACCATCCCAACTGGTCTTTGGCTGATGGAGCTCCTTCACTGCTGTAAGATCAAATTGCAGTAGTGTATCTCAGATTGACTCTGGATACTTGAGTAATCGGGATGAAATAATACCAGTGTGTTTACACAGAGATTGTGAAGAAGGAGGGTACATAATAAATGTATCAGTATCGTACCCTTTCATAGAAAGTCACACTCTGGTAGTTCCTAATATTATACCTGAATATAACCACTATTAAAGTAGAATCATCTGTGGTATACCAAAATTATCTTCTTCAATATTGCATAGCATTTACTTTCTGTCGTAAATACTACTAATACTCGCAATTTCCTGATTGATGTATTTCTCCATCTATATCGTTCCAATCAATACAATGGTATACATAAGCTATCTCTGATCATAGAGATAAGAGTATACACTGGAAGACTAATCTGTGATGAACAATAATCATTCACCATCTTTATTTATACTATGACTTATTCAAGGTGTACGTTTTTACTTTTCTTCCAATTGCAATATCACACCTAGCAGTAATAAGATCTGTTTTGAAGAAATATTGGATATTCATTCCGAAATGGAGCTCATTATAAGAATGACAGTACATCTGTATATAGTGTTAGCAACGGTTCCAAATCAGCGGTTTGGTCACAGGTCCAGGTTGGAACCGAACTGGAATCATTGCAATGGGTTTCACCCCATCAACATAATGAACCACACCAAACCCGCGGTTTTTTGGCTGGTTCCACAATTTCCCAAACTCCAATGTTTGGCTCTAATTAAGTATTTGAGTTCTGATTGTATCACAATATGATATATATGTAAAAGATGCAGTTTTGCATGATCTTTCACCTGCTGCTCTCCAATTTGCGATCCGATTAATATTCCTTGAGTTGCTGTGAAATAATGCCGAAAATTTGGCGTTTTTCGCAGTGACTCAACAAATATTCATCGGATCGCGAATGGGAGAGCAGGAGGTGAAAGATCATGCAAAACTGCAACTTTTATGTAGATATGATATTGTGATACAATCAGAACTCATATACTTCTTTGTAGACAAAGTTCTGAGTTCGCGAAAGATGAGGCTCTTCTGAATGTAAAACCCAGCCAAATAGCCAGGAGTTAAGGTGTGGTTCAGGTTTGGAACCACTCATCTTCAGGGGGTTCGATTCGTTCGTGGTTCCAGAACAGACGCGGGGCCATGGTTCCGGTTCTAACCCAGACCGCGACCAGGTATCCTGGAACTGTTGCTAACACCCTCTGTATACTAATCAAACGTTGTTTTGAGTATATTAATAGAGGTAACATTGTATTAGCAAGTGACTTTACATTACAGTGAATGTATTTTGGAGTAAGTATTGAATGGGATACAAAGAAATGATATAGGCCATTTATATTCGTATCACAAATTCCAGTTCTTTATTGTTATTGATGAACTTAGAGGAATACGAGAAAAGAAGGAATTCTGATAACCAAAGTCATATGTTGGTATTCCTATCAAGCACACTATTAATAAATCAATTGTAGATTACTTAAAACCAAAATCCTGAGTTTTTAATCAAATGTATTTGAAGTACTCAAGACATTAACATGTTTGTATTACCTAATAACCCTCCAGTCTGGCAAAAGATGCACTGACAAATGCTTGATACCTAATAACCCTCCAGTCTGGCAAATGATGCACTGACAAATGCTTGATGATAATTCCCCCTGCATAATATACCACCAGAAGGAGTCATTATATCTGTAGTTTATATATTTAAGGCAACGATATAACATCAAATTGTTCTTTGTGTAAACATTCTACAGAACAGGATATAGTTGAAAGTTGTAAGGATTGACAGTTCAGTTACATTGGTGCTAACTGAGTTTGTTAAGAACTGTGCAATAATATTAAGTGTGATATATGGCCACCAATTGAATCAACATAGTTTTTGACCGATCTTCTTTTGCTTTTGAACACTGAGGCTTTATTTGTTGTGAAAAATCCAACATTGTGTGCAGATCAACCCTGCGACATGATCACCAAGTGGGGGGCCCAGGAAGTATCTATATAATATTGAAGGAATAATTATGATGATTGAAATGCAAATAAAGGAGGTAGTAATAGTATTAGAGATAGCATTCAAGTGCACTAATAGACAAAGTATTATAGAAAAACAATTTTATAATCAAATGAAACTTTAGGGGGAAACTTATAATTGTAGTTTTGATTAATATAATGATTGCTATCAAGCCAATTATAAACTGTTGGCTGTATTTAGATTTTGGATTTATTACCTAGTACACAGAAAAGTATTGAATTACCACTTTATTATCAGATTTGATATTGTACACTCAATTGTTCAAAAATGTTTTAATTGATAGCTATATTATTAATATTATTGATGTTTAGTAACAGATTATGCCACAACGGGCAGATACATTTGAGCAAGTGGCTATAGGAACACATGATGTACCATGCATTGAACTGGTATACAGAATTCAATACAATGAATGAAATTGCTGAACTACCCTACACTGACAGTTAGTTACACTTGCTTAGACCGGCTTTCTTAACTTCAGGTTCAAAAATCAATATTAAATGTCATGCAATCCAACAGTATAATGGTTGGTGAAATCCAAATAAGTTAGTTTATAATATGTTATAAACATTAACCCTACAGCTTTATTCATACAGGGATTGGGTCTGGCTTGCTATTTATCAACTAAGATCATAAGCAAAGGGAAAAATTTCAGAGTCAATCTCTTGAAGCTATTTTGATCGTAAGCAAACCACAGAATTGATTGTATAATATATCCATTTGAATTCCACAAATCAAACTCAGATAGAATTCAGACAGATCTACATTATATGCATTGTGAATATAAGATGATAAGGAAAACCAGCATATGAAATATGCAGGCATTGGAAGTTAATTACTGGGTTACTGTACAATGACTATCTTGAAAGTCTCTCTCTCACACTCAAACACTATTGACAATAGCTCAACCACTCAAGCTATCTTATACTTTGGAAATGTTGGCCTATATATACAATTCTGGCATCATAGAGTGCAGTGATATAATACATACTTGAGTGAAAGCTCAGGAGTGCACAGGGTAGTATGCTTGGTGGTATACTGCAGAGCAAACTTGGTGGTAAACTAGAAGCAATATTGAAAGCATATGGGGAAGCATTCAGTGGAGTACACTCGAAGGGTGCAATTTAGTGCAATCAGTAGTGGATGTGACATTGGACTTGGTAGTGTCATGGGAGCTGATTTGAGAGAGTGTATTCAAACAGGCTGGAAATGTGGCATAAAGCGCATCAGAAGTGTACTTTAGAGTAAGTGTGCCAGCATACAATAAATTATATATGGCTACTTGGTTTCAAGTTTCTTATATGCAGAGTAATGTACAGTATCAAGCACACACAACTACCTGTATATCATTGTAATCTTGTCAATGGACAATTAGAGAAGGCATTATAGTCTCACCCATGAAAGATGGCATCAATTATTATCCCAGAAAATGCTTTATGGTGAGTAATGTGTCCCTCAATGTTACTTTTCCAAGTAAACTGCAGAATGAAATCTGTGTTACATTCATACCTTCACACTTTGGTAATCTGAGTAGTCAATACATTAACAAATAGTTAGAATGTATTTGAAGTACCAGGAGGAATCAAATTGTTGAAATATTGTGTATCGTGAACTTCTGGCTCCTAGACATGCATCAAAATATAGCTGTATAATTAAATACCATTTAATAGAGTCTTCATATATGACTCTCTATTAACAATATTATAATGTTTCAATTTGCACCCATAGATACCAATGATTGAACGAAAATATTCTTTGACATTGTAATATCGTTACTCGATATAATCATATATTTAGGATTTCCCAGGTGATCAATGTCTGAATTCGTTACTTGTTCACTTCTACATTCTGATTCCTCTCTATTATTATGGTTTATTATACACTTTCAGACTATTTACTTGCAATTTAATAGTTTTTCAAAACTAGGTAAGCAGAGTAAAGATAGTGAAATAATTCCGTATAGGTAGACTATCTCTCAACACATATAAATATGCTGGTAGATTCTGTAAATTAACAGCTTTCTTATTAATCTTTTGCAATCTTTTATTCTCAGTTATTGGTAATTCTCCAGCTTTCTTTCTTGGAGTATTCTCTTCAAGATTACATTTATTTGTTGTATATACAATTCTGTATACAAATTTGGTCAGGAATTCAAATCTATGTATTTGCTGTACATTCAAAAACATCATGCTAATGACATATAACTCATTCTGATGATTTGTTTATGCTTCAAAGTTATATAATGGTACTTTGACTTCTAGTTGTCATTGTTCCAAAGATTTAATAGTTGTGATATGCTTTCTATTATAATACATATGTTTACATTCAGCCCAGATGTGAATCTTCCAGTATGATAGCTGGTGTTACTCTTCCTCAATGTCATACTGCAAAGAAACTCTAATCAAAATATAATTAGACAAATCATACTTCATTATACATATCAAATGTTCATTGAAATAATTGAATACTATATCAGATCTACTTGGGTTGACAAAGTTTTCATATATCTACCATTGCTTTTTCTCCAGCAATATGGTTAGTTATTCTTATTTGGTCATGTTGATGGTTTCTGCTCCTGTGTCGATAGTGGTAAACGCAATCCATTAGGAATCACGAACTCAAGATATTATTTTACTTTATATAGATTATGTAATGCTCTTTGGCTGATTTATCTCTAATACTGCAGTAATTAATTTTTTTGACTTTATCAATATCAAATACTCTATAGTTGTTTAAGATAACATGATTCAGATATTCTAAAGCATTCTAACACATTTCATGTCTTTCTGGCTATCATTTTACACTAACATGAAAGAAGTATATTGTTACTGATTTCAGTATTATGGCAAACTGATCTAGATTTTTGATTGGGTCTAATCCAAAGATGTTATGTTGCTCATATAGTAGCAGCTAGCTGAAACCCAAAGCCACTCGATAACGAACTCTACCAAGATTCGGTCTAACACTTTTCCAAGACATTGTTCCATCTCTATTGTAGTACACTGCAGAAAGTTCAGACAGTATACAAACAGAAGACCACAGTAAACTTGAGCCATACCATGAGCAATTCTCAACTGATCATTCACTGAGTAACTCCTGTAGATCATGAATGCTCATACATGTCTACTCATGTTGAGGTATCAGATGTGGTCAGTATTGGTTGATGTTTAAGGGTGTATGCTGTATAGCTGCAAATAATAGGTTCACATCTGGACATTATAGATGTTTATAGATCTTACACATTTATAGCCACAATTAGCACTGCTCCTCTCTCAAGTCTGTTGTCGCAAAATTCATACCACATGTATTTCGCTGATAAACCAACCTCAGGGCATCCCAGAGATATCATATATCTGCTGACATCGCCCAAATATCCACAGTGCATAACCTGTCCACTTGCCATGCCGAATCCAAATACCATCCAGTGTGAACAGTTCATTGGCTAGCCACCAGTTGGCATCTGGATGAAATTACTTCGAAGAGATCCTGATCATACACCATTTGGCTGGTATACATCGCTGAAGACACAGTCTGTTCCTGCGCCAATGTTATTGACCTGATATTAACATCAATTCATCCTGCACAACTGCGAAACTGCTCTCAGTACTGGATACAAATATATTCTGTCAACATGTTGTTCAGTTACTTTAATATTGTATAACCATAGTACTTAATACTCTGGCCATAGCAGCCTACTTAGCAGCTCAGTGTGAGATTTTCTAGATGTGAAGCTTCATTTGCTCTATTCAAACATTGTCTTCAAGGTATACAGTATTCCAATTCCTGTTTCGAATACTTTGCAGTTATCTCTGTGCTGGTATTGGCTTGCTCATATCTTGTATTGTGATTTAACTTTTACCACCTATTGACAGTGTCCCAAATGGTATCCAGATCACAGCTACATGCAGGCTTATAACCTGTTATAACTAATCTGTCCACATGATTGATTAAGTCTAAGTCCAATATAACAGATAGCCTATATAGTGGCTGCCAGCCCAAACCCACAGCAAAGTGATGACATACTCTACAATGACTCAGCACAATACTCCTCCAGTATAATACCATGTCTGTAAAAACATTAATGCATGGAAATAACAGACAGAAAACAAATTACATGACTGAAGCCAAACCATTCCCCATTCTGATCCTCTCCCACAGGATGATTCATTCACTTATGCCATTGGAAGCATCAACCATGTGATGTGCCTGCACTTGGTAGTCGATTGTGCTATTAGTGCTAGCATTGGTTTCAGCATCAGTATCAGTATCAGTGTCTGTATCACTGTTGCTGTCAAAATTGGACTTTCTTCTCCATTGTAATGTTGACTTCCACTTGGCAATTACAGTGGAAGTATTGATTATCATTTCCAGTTGATATGCTAATGTTCACCACATGTTGCATGGCAGTTGATATATTCAGATATATGCAGTGGTGTGTCAGTATCAGGATTATAAGTAGAGACTTTTCTCCCTATGTTACTCATCCATCTGAGCTAGTCCTAGGAATCTCCTTCAGTCAAGATTGTAAATTCCCATATGGTCCACTGAAGAGAAGAAATTAGGCAGTTATTATACAAGGTTTGGAGTCAAAGGGATACAATTTGCCGCTCCGTATATGGCTTTCTTATCTGTATAGTAGTGGAGTCCACAGACTTCATTAATTCATGTCAACAATTGCCGATCTCAGTTTCTTGTGTCTGCTGCCACAAAGTATGTACGCAGCACATCCCTCTGGCAGATTAACCACTGCATTGGGAAGGGGTTCTGGGGGAGTCTACTGACACCTCCCAAGTATCCACTGTCGATTGCCCACCCAATATTTGGAGGATATCCAAATACCAGACGTGGAATTAATTGCTCTTGTGCTCGCCATTGATTTACCTGTGCATAATTCACCCCGAATATATTCTGATGTTGACTCGAATCAATACTGTACTGCTTGCACACACCTTCCATTGCTTATCATGAAAAAATACTGATGATGTTTTGTCCAGTTTCCACTATTTCGTATGTACATGGAATGGTACACCAAGGCAGTTTTATCAATCACATCAATCATGGCCATCCCCGCCCCACAGCCATCCCAGGTATCACAGCCATCACACATATTACAACCATCACAGTCATTGAAGCCATTGGAGCCATTAAAGTATTTAGCTGTGAAATATCATCAATGTAGAGCATTATCTACACACTTCTATTGTGATCTGCCTACAATATAGCATGAAAGTTCCTATCGGAAATGTATTCCCAATGTGACCCACACACTGCACTTTAGCTTGCATTTTTGTTCACGGTTACACTGTTACCTCCAATTGATAATGTTGGAAATCTTATCTATACTGTATTCACAGCTGGTCTCAAAACCTATTGTAACAAACCAGTTGAAATAATCAATTGAGTCAAAGTCTAAAATAACTCATTGCTTCAACACTAGCTGCATACCCTGACCCAAAGCTACATAATGACATCAAATATTCAGGTGGTATCTATGTTCTTTCCCAGAGTAACTAGATTTGAAATATTGTTTTAATAAATTTAAATTTATTATCAAATTCTTTCCACATTTTATTATCATATTCTTGTACATTTGTCAGCACATTGCTGGCGGTAAACTTGATTCCTTTTTAGTCAAAATATCTATACCAAGAGTGAAATGCTATTAAATATATATCTGCTTTCATAGCATTGCATAAATTGTACACACTCTGAATGTGAACCTAGATTTATATTTTGTATTTTGGTGAAATGTTTAACTTTTGAAACATTAAAAGTAATAGATACCAGATCAATATAGTTTGCAGCTTATTTTGTAAAATGCAAGTCAAATGTATATCCAGTATTAGGTATTTACCATCCACATTTGGGTTTAGATACAAAACTGATGATACCCAAAGTGAATATACTTAATAAATTGACATCTTGGATATATAGTCCTTGAGTTGCACATTCATAATGCATGGTACTTTCCAGCATATTAAATACAACATTCCTATACTAGTTTTCTCTTATTGATTCAATTATACTACACAATTGACACAGTCAATGTGGTAATAGATGGTTTTTTTTCACCTTCATAACCGCAATTGACAACATCTCATATTACATAAATATGAATTTGAAGATCAATTTTTACTTAAGATTTTCATATTCAACAGCAGGAGGGTTGACAAAAATCAATATATGAAATACTCGAAAAATTTATATTTTAAATATTACAAATATCAATGTGCTACATGTAATCAGTCTATTTAATTACAATTGCTGAATCAGCCAATATTAGAATTTCAATATTGGCCAGAAGATATCTTGTTGTGATACAAATAGTTTGTCAGAACCTCTTGTACTGGAACAGATCTATCAGTGCAATGAATGGTACAGTATTGTAAGTTAAATTTAATTCAATTTTACAAACTTAACAATTCAATATCATGTAACTTTAATTCGTAAATTCCAATACCAACTGGATAATATTCCAAACATGTAAATCATATGGATATGTATTCACTACACTGCTGGAAAGATTCTATTACTATATATATCCCTACAATATCTTCTATTTTGATAGACATTGTATCAATTCTATCTCCCAGTTATAATAGTACTAATTCAATTAACAGTGTATGACAATTGGAAGAACAATCCTGATTTATAAATAGATTAACTAGTACTCTTCAGTTAATTGGTGTAAGTATCTGAAATAATTGGGCATTTATGGTAACAATGTGTATTATGACATGTTCCATTCTGGCTATTAATGCTTTCGAAATATTCTCTGTACTAATTGATAACTTCAACATTCCAAAACATTGGAAAATGTTAAAATTGAACATTCTGTATTTAATTAAATGGTATTACTTCTTTTCAATCTAGTCTTTTTCTTTTGTTATCTTCCAACCATCTGCTGGTATCCTAGTAGCATGACCTTTTACTCTTACTGTACAATCTGCTGTTCATTACTTGAATCTACCGCAGTACAAATACCATCCATCTGCACCCCTCTTGGATCTGTATTGTTGGAACAACTTTCTGTATTCAGTACTTAAATATCGATGGGTTTAATTGAAGTATTCTGCCACTGTACTAACTAATGGCTACAATAGATATTTCTGATTCACTATAAAATTGGAGATACAGGTAAAACTTATTACTTCTTTATAATTTACCATTTTGTCTATCTTTTATTGCTATATTTAATTATCTTGGTACTTACCAAGAGTAACTAACAAAAAGATAATTCTCAGAGAGATCTGGATACTAGAATAAGTCTTTTATTTTGTTTTGCAGATCTTACCTAACAACAATGTAATAGGCCCATGAACTTTAGTCTAGATTGGCCACAATTCATTGTCACTCATACAATACAGAAGAAATCTAGATTTCTGTTCTTCAAGTTCTCTAAGTTCTGTGTCTATCAGTCTACTCTCTCTACCCAGTTGCAGTTCACAACAGTTGCTTGCTGAAGCTCAATAAAAGTTATGCAGTTTCCAGGGCTATTTATCTATACATATGAATATAGAATAGAATTTGTACCACGGCAATATTTCAGAGCTAACTAATCTGGTAGTACAATATTAGATATTTATTGGGAAAGTTCAAAGGTTTCTCCATCAGCAGCAGTTGAATATAAGCTTGGTTACAGCAGTATTGCATTCTGTTCTTGCTAGAGTATTTGGGAAAGTCAGAAAATTACTTAATATGTATAGCAGTCTGGAACTGGGGAGTAGCTGAAGCCACCCAATCTACCAATATCATCGTGGTGTTTAGCTGTTATATTAACAATCTTGCTTTAATGCAAAATTGAAGATATTGCAAATTATATCTTGCAATTCATTTAGAGTCTACTATATGATATGTTAGTACTTTGATATAACTGTGCTACTACCAGCAAGCTCTGCAGCTTAGCAAATGGTTACTATATTAAAGTATTGTTGCAAGTTAGATATCTAAAGTATTTTATTTTTCAGTTTGTAACTCCTTTCTATTACAAAAAGATTTGATATAGATAACAGAATGATTTGATTCAAATATTACTTTGAATTACAGATTTACTATACTAGTCAATTTGAATCTGCATGTTCCATACTTTTAAATATTTTATTTGCAAAGCTGTAAACTTAAAGACTGTTTGTATCACATTGGCTAGTTACTGTGATGTACTTTTTGTCTTCAAAGAATACTGTTGCTGCTCCAATTCCTTCTGCAGTTTATGTTACTGACATTCCAACAGACTGGACAAACTTAACAATATTTGCAGTATTGCACTGTCTTGAAAGATATTAGTAGGGAAGTTAAATTGTCAATTCGAAGAATTATGACCAATAATACTGTTAGTGGTTCTTGAACAATTGCTTAATGTATTCTGCAATATACATATTCAAAAAGATGTCTTGTCTGAATTGTGATTTATAAAATACTTATTATATAATCTAAATATCTTGGTCTACTGATTCCGCAGTATGTGGGCTTCAATTCTAAGGTTTGTATTAATCTTTACTACTTTGTTTGAATTAGTATTGTGGTGTTCAGATATTTCTAACTGTTGGCCGACTGCCCTGTTTCTGTTGTTCAATAAATTTAACATAAACAGTATTAATATCATTATATAATTTCAAATATCCCAGTATTGACAACAATCTGAAGAATTGAGCAAATCAACTATACTTTATCTGACTGTTCTAATTCTTATTGTAAATTGATAGTACTAACTAGATATTGATGTGGTTTGTACTTGATGTTAAATCTGCTAAGTGGATACAAATTATTAATACAAATATTACAATTGTCAATTCCAGTAAAGTTAAAGGCTAACAAAACCCAACATGTAAAGAAATATATGTGGGTAATTGTTACACCCTGGGAACTGTGAATAATCAGAGTTCAAGTTAGATGAATATTGAGTTGACTTTGTTACTTATAATTGATAAGGATCAGTTATATTTATATAATATTGACATATAATCAAATATCTTCATATCTTAATGTGAGAAAGAAGAAAGTAAACAAAAATTGGTAACTACATCATCAGAGTCATGTATGACTGTGATTTACTACAGAGAGAGAATAGAGAGAAGTACAGAATAACCTTCACTATCTAATATGATGTCTAACAAAACAGTTTAATAACTATTTCTGAATAATCCTGCATATATTGTTATATTATTGAAATCACAATGATAATGCTATATACTATGAACTGTATTCTCAATAATAATAAAATACCGCCTGATCTGTCAATACCTGATATCTGCCCACTTTGTTATTTTACTAAATTATTCCACCACTACTCATTACCTTGTCTATACATGTATATTCCTGTATATTTATAATATTTTTATTCTTTATATCAATTTCCCTTTTACTTATAGTTTCTGATACTGATACTTACTTATTGTCTTATATTAAAATAGTTTGACTAGATATCTTTGATGTAAATAGTATGAATAACATACTGTTTCTTATCGCATTTATCTTATATATCTATACTAATATCTATTTTGTTTTGCCATATAATGTCAACCATTAAACAATTATAAACAAATTATACAGTTTATATTTAGATTCAATAAATGATAGTATATAACAAATATACAATATTCAACATAAATCTGTAATATACTCATATACACACTGTGTGATACTTGTAGATATAATCTATCTCAATCAAGGACGTATTACATGCTACAAACCAAAGATCAAATTATAATCTTTATATAATACTGTTCGATAGTGATACTTAGAGAAACTTGATTGTATAATATCCAAGAGTGCTACAAGGCCATATATATATGAGTACAACTGTGAATGTGTTTTTAAGCATCTAGGTATAGACTGTTCAGGCCAGCAGCAATCTCCAGTTGTACAAGACTCACCTATGGCCATATGAGACTCATCCCTGGCCACAGAGGACAGAGGCCAATCATAAAATACTCCCCTGCTTGCTATACACTGTGGAGGAAGAAATTAAAAGAGAAATGATGAAATAAACAAAGTGATTCCCATAGTAGCCTCCTTATAACCCTGCGAGAGTGAGGAGGGAAAGAGTACTACCATTGCCTGAGGATGGCCATCCATAGAGAGACCAGGAAATCCGTGTGATCAAAAGAAAAGTAAAACAACATTAAATCCAACATTTAACCTTGAATTAACCTCTACTACAATAGCCCCATTGCCTTACTCAATCTCTTGTGCATATACTTTCTCAAGGCCTTGGTGAGTATATCTGCCACATTTTCATTCATATGCACATAGGGGTAGACAACAATCTTACTGGCATGGTGAGCTCGACTATGGTGATATGAAACATTGATATGCTTTGTGCATGTTGTTATGATCCTAGTTGTGATATGACATAGTGCACCCTGATTTTGGCAATTGATTGGGAGCAGAGATGCACCCATGCTGTAACACATTTGAGATTCGTCAAGGTTGCGGGGTCATGAACAATCGCTCGATGAAGCTGTTCTGTGGCGATTAATTGAGGATCATCAATCATATGCCAGCACAATCGCCACACGAATTACCGCTAGGCATAAATCCCTCGACCATGTCATCACCACCCACCCTCGAATGTTGTTGCAACTGCAATGGTGTGGTAATACTATGGAAACACTCATTGCCATATTCTCTTTGGATAGAGATGAAGTGTGACGCCAGCCATCATCACCTCTATACGATGTAAATCTCAACTGGCGTCAGCTATGGCCAGTGGGATGGAGATACTTATGTGTGATATGAGGGAAGGCAACGGAATGGTACAAAGAGGTAGATGGTCCGGACGACAACAGTCCAATGATCCCAATCAGTCTGGAGCGGTGTCTTATTAGGATTGTGTTGGTCCAGACAGTCTGGAGGATTGAAGGGATACCATTTGCTCAGAGGACGTTCAGGCCGACTGGTTATCAAAGTAACGGGATTGCAGGATGAGAGGATAGTGAGCATTTATCTAGAGAAAAGGTTAGTTAGAATTAGAAGTTAGAGCGCAGAGGCAAGAGGTATAAAGAGCTCTGGATTCGCTCCAGGTATAAATGGCAACCGTCTCACGATAGGATACAATCCTTAACAATATATTCGGGTTGCAAAGCTATTCCACATGTGATCTACTCTAATCATAGTCTGCGCCTGAGTGCAGCTTTGAAGTGAACCTGCTATTACAACTTGTATAAGTCCAATATCGATTCCAATAGTGAGACAGGATAAATGATTACGTAGAAGGGATACTTCTAGTTGAGTGTATCTTGGAGTCGATTCCTCCCACGTTACACAATATTGTTATATCAATTCTCCATCAACCATCACCTTATGATATTCGAGATCCTCATTATCATTTCAGATACCCTTCTCTCCCCATATATTGTCTGCACTATCCAAACTTACTTAGACACCCCTTCTACCGAAACATTCTTTGATTGACCTGGGTTTGAGATCTCCGATCCCTGGTACTCTCTAACTGAGGCAGAGTATATCAATGATATCCTTGAAAACTCCTGCAAGGATACAGACTGCTCTCATTACAAACCAGGACCATGGGACATCTTTGGAAACGAAGCAAGCAATTACATCGGTCATTGGTATCAAGCGGGAGGAAAGACTATACACCGCATAGTTCCGAAGCAGACAACCATATCTTCATCAGCAGTACAGCAGTTAACAGTGGAAAGAAGGAGTAATGTCTTGATTCCCCACGAACCAAGTGGAAAAGCAGTGAAACAATATCAGCCTGTTACCAACAAACAAGTCCCACGATGGGTTGTCGCGTTGTATAACCGATTAACTTCAGACTTGGATGGAATTGAAGCTCTCATCCCAGAATCTAGATCAAAATCCATCAATATCCAACAAGAAATGCCCCAGCTAGTGGATGCCTAAATGTCGATGGTCAGCAAACAGAACACCTTTTATCATCACATCACCCAGGGAGTTGAAACCTTGTGTCATAATGTGTATGCTCAATACACAGAGATCATCCTGCAGTCTCAAATCTTTGCAGCCAATGTCAAAGGAGGAATGCCAGTCATTGCAGCCAACGCATCTCAAGATTATGAGAATCTGAAAGACACATTCAACACCCAAATCACAAGCAATAATAGTGCATGGGCCAGAATAGCTGCAGTACTTAGATTGAGACAAGATGCTGAAAATGTGTGGGCAACACAGTTGGAAGCTCAAAAGGTGAAGATTGAAGAAAATAGGCTGAACACTGAAAGAGCAATGGCAAGGGTACAGAATACACAACGTATGGAAATAGAGGACAAGAAGAAGTAGGCAGAGGAAGAGTTGAAGAAGCAACAGTCAGAGTTGGCTTCAACCAAGAGAGAAATGAAAGCCAATAAAAGACAATAGCAAAGGTTCTTCACAGAGTTCCAGGAATAGCTAGAAGAGAAGCTCAAAGAAGTCCCAAAGGAAACCCGACACTCCATCACACCTCTGGCAAAATCAGTTTCAGAGACAATGTGTAAGGGCACGTATGCCTGCGTTCGGCCTCACAGGTATACGTATGGTAATTATTGGAATACGGTTGCAAACGTGGATGCGAGTGATAGTAGATGTAGATATATAAGTAAGATTATCGCTAGAGATCTAAGGCTCGTGGCGAGCCGACTATATAGAATGGCCATTACCCGGCCTCGGGTCACGTGCCGCCGTTACATTATCCCCCTCTTTAGGCGCAGACCTCCTGGG
>Ga0307515_10004481_pt1 | contig 28894 bp, 25 predicted proteins | sample 17_EM_MG_FD_194513 | JGI IMG/M metagenome (GOLD analysis project Ga0307515, IMG submission 194513) | Populus trichocarpa ectomycorrhiza microbial communities from riparian zone in the Pacific Northwest, United States - 17_EM | ecosystem: Host-associated > Plants > Roots > Unclassified | place... | reverse complement strand
TTCGTAATGACCATAACAGGGGGGAAACTGACGTGAAATTTATTGTCGCACAAGTAGAGAGAAGTGTTGATGGGCTTGAAAGGTTCAAAGTCAATGTTGATCTTGCGTTCCTTGCCCTCCGAGGTGATGATTTCACCACAGTACACGACGAGGCCATTTGGCGGGACTTTGGAGTATAGCTTGAGACGCTGCTGGGTGGAGGTGATGGCGGACAAGACCGACAGGCGGTTAACTCGCGACTTGATGTTAGAGGCGGTGCCCTATTTCCTTGTTAGCGATGAAAACTCGGAGCCGTAATTGTAGTTTGAGACTCACGAATTCTTCAGCCAACATCTTGGCGGCGCGGGAGACTTGATCCTTTGGTGCTAGAAAAAGCAGCGAGTCAGCCATGGAGGCTCGTGAAAGAATTTGCCACACATAACACATGACACATACGAATGATGAGCGAGATCATGCTTGTTCCGTTGCCGCGAGCAGCCTCGAGACGTTTGATCAGCTTTTTGACCTTCCATATCTCAATGTTCTTTTCGGCGTCGTTTGCCTGGGGGGCACTCATGTTGGCGACGGTGGAGCGGGGTTGTGCGTCTGTGCGTTGAGAGCGAGACTTTTGGAATTTTCTGTCGCAGCCGACTCAAAGCGTGCCGCGAAGAAAGAGAAACGAAGGAGCCGACCTCCGCGGCAGGTTGGGAATGTAGCAGAACAGCTACTCTAGTCGAGAACGGCTGTGGGGTTATTGCACGGAAAAGTTGGTGGAGGAAGAGGAAGGGAGGACGAGCAGTGGAGGAGAAATTTATGGGAGGTGGGCTGTGTGGGTACTAGGACAAAAGTCTCCGGTCGGGAGCCTTTTTACACAAAACTCACCTAAAACACTTAAAGATTTTATACCTACCACGAAATTAAGCTAAGATCAAAGTCATTAGTAGATTTTTACTTTAACTAAAACTTTCTATTAATAGTATTGCATAATAGTAACGTAGAAAATTATTATAAAGCTCCAAAGTTAAGTAGAGGTTAAAATTCTCTATTTTCTATATAAATTCGCTTAAAAATTAAATATATAAACTTTAGAGTATATTTATCTTAATAATAATAATTTATTGTTAAAATTTAAATAGATAATTTTACTTATAAAGTAAATATTTATAAATTATAATTTTTATAGCTTAAATCTTTAATGGTTCTTGGTATAAAGATACGCTGCGAAGAAGTTGAGTTTTGGTGGGAAATCGCTTCCGACCGGAGACTTTATGACCCATGACTGTATGAGAGGGCAAAGGCAGCAGCAAGCTTCGGCCTGCTACGGCCTGCCACAGCCCCACCGCCGTTATCGCCAATTTAGCGAGAGGATATGAGAGTCACGCAGCAGCTGCTCCGAGCTTCGCCGCATAGCTTTTCCCCAGCGTCCACCTGCAGCTTTTCCTGATGGTGTCCTAATTCACCTATCCTCGTGATGTCTTCTGCTTTCCTATCTTGCCCTCTACTGGACATGTACATATCGTTTCCCCGCTCTATGATATAATGAAGTTGTGCCTCGAAAATCTTCTCCCACACAGACCCTGTTCCTCGATGATAAGAAGCTCCCGTCCCATTTTGAGCCGCCAATTTATACCCTTCCCTTCCCTTCCCTTTCTCCACCTTTCCTTTCATCCTGCTCCTACTCCTGCTCCTCACCTTCCACCTGCTCGCTACCCTTTCTCTCCAGTGTGCTGCCCTAGTAGGCTAGAGTTCATGACCCTATATGGACATCAAAGGCAAGCAACCTTCAACGTGGGACGAGTATGATCATGGCGTTCACAGGGGCTCAATGGAATCAATCGGGAGTCGAGTGCATTGGGATGAGCTGGAAAGACCACAGAGTAGGCAGAGTGGATCAGCCATATGCGCGGGTTCACCAAGCAGGAATGGCCAGGAGGGAGAATTGAGGCATCGGAGGTGAGAGCAACACCGTGAACATTAAAAACCCAACCAATTTCTTACAATGTCACACGATCAAAATCAACAAGCTAATAAATTGCAATGATCAGGTCCTCTATGTCTCTGCGAATCAATGCTCTCGGCGATGTCGGCGGAGTAAACAGCATCAACAACTTTGCTCGATCATGGCAACGTGCTGCAGGTTTCTTCGAGATAACACCGTCCAGATCCTCATTCCGTATAGCATCAGACGATGAAACTGGGCAATTTCCACGAGAAGGATTACCAGGGCCCCAGGACCACCAATCACTGCTTCGAGCCGCGCTCGAAAATGAGGGACGCCGGTTATTAGATAATGTGTTTGATGAGGAGAATGGGGTATCCGAAGAGACAAGCCTGCTGCCTCCAGCTGCAGAACAACGCCTCCAGGAGAGAAGATCATGGAGGGACGATAGCATCTTCAACGTTGAACCTTCCTTGGCCTCGCCCTTTGGAGGGAGCTACGGAACCACGTATGGAAGCCTTTCCGCAAACGTAAACGAGTCTTCAATGCGCCATGCTGGCCGATTATTCACAGAGCAGCAACTCAAAGGAGTGGCTGAGCCCGACCAGGGGAGGGAGCCACTGATCGTCAAGCAAATTGAAGAGGATGGGCAGATCATCAATGTTGTGGTGGGCCAATCGACACTCCCGCAAACGATATTCAATTCAGTTAATGTTTTGATTGGCGTTGGGCTTCTCAGCTTACCTCTTGCACTCAAGTACTCAGGCTGGGTTATCGGCATGATCTTCTTCCTTTATTCTGCCGTAACTACCTCCTACACAGCTAAACTACTCGCGAAATGTCTGGACGTTGACAGCTCTCTCATCACCTTTGCTGACCTAGCTTACGTATCCTTTGGTCACCGTGCTCGGATTGCAACCAGTGTTTTGTTCACTGTAGAACTGGTGGCAACTTGCGTAGCTCTCGTGATCCTTTTCGCCGATAGCCTTGACGCTCTCATCCCAGGCTGGGGTATTTTGGCATGGAAAATCGTGTGTGGGATAGTTTTGGTACCTCTTGGATTCCTTCCTCTACGACTTCTTAGTTTTACAAGTGTGTTGGGTATATTGTGCTGTTTTGGAAGTATGTCTACTTTACCCGTTGTCTCTCACAGCCAATCACAAAGTGCAACAAACTAATCCAATCACAGTTGTCCTTGCTGTCTTCATCGACGGTGCCATAAAACCTCACTATCCTGGCTCTCTACAAGAACCCGCTACGCAATATCTCTTCCCTGCAAACTGGCTCACTGTCCCTCTCAGTTTCGGGCTCCTCATGTCGCCTTGGGGCGGTCACAGTGTCTTCCCAAACATCTATCGCGACATGCGACACCCCTATAAATACCGCAAAGGTGTCAATATAACCTATATATTTACGTACCTTCTGGACCTTGGCATGGCATGCGGTGGCCTCCTCATGTTCGGCGACAGTGTACGAGACGAGATAACCTCCAACATCTTCCTGACCGAGGGCTACCCCGCCGCGTTAAGTGTTTTCATTGCTATCTGCATCGCCATCATACCGCTCACGAAGATTCCACTGAATGCTAGACCAATAATTTCAACGCTGGAGATTCTAGCAGGATTGGATAGTCGCGCGCTGGCTGCTTCAAGCTCTATGGATGGGATGTCAGGTATGAACCGGGGGATCTTGAAACTTCTCTTCCGCGTTTTAACGACGGTTCTTTTTGTGGTTATTGCCATAGTGTTTCCGTCATTCGATAGAATCATGACGCTGCTAGGAAGCGTGGCATGTTTCACGATCTGTATTATTTTGCCGCTGGCGTTTCATTTGAAGTTATTTGGGAACGAGATCCCGGCAGCAGAAAGGTGGATGAATCGGGCGTTGATAGTCGTAAATGCAGTTATGGCAAGTGTAAGTACAGTGTTTGCTTTCTTTCCAAAGGAGATGCTTGGGGCATAGGAAAGGGTTCACTATTATATAATGGGATGTAATGGCACAAAGTGGAGAGGAAACAAAGACTTTTCTCGGCACGTTGGGTGCGTTAGGTGCATTGCATTCCGCGTCTCAATTCGATATTCCGGCTTTTACATAATGCTGCAGCTGTTTTTCCATTTGCTCTATGTCCGTGACCCGCATCCGGGTCCATATTTCTTCCCCTTGCATCTATCAGCCAGCTGGTCATATATCAACGTCATCGAGATCCCCCCTAAAGCTCCACGGATATTCTGCCGGAAACAGGGGACCAGTTCTGACTCATTCCCTTGTATATTTTGCAATACAATTTGTGCAATCGCTATCGATCCGATTATATCGATATCAATCCAGGAAGCGAGGCTTCTTCGGTGCATTAGCGTTCTGCTGCGGATGGCATTAAATCCCTTCACTTGACTTCAACTTCTTTCATTCCAAAATCACACAGAAGTTATTCCTGCTCCCACCAGCACGCAGACTTTTCTTTGGCACCGGGTTCTGCGTTCCACCGCTGTGATATCGCCACAAGTAGTAAACCAGCTTTGCAGAAAGCTTCTTGTGCATGAGAACAAAACCCAGGGTATCCATAATAAGTGTTAGGTGTTCTTCGGTTAGATATCGAGAGTTCATGACGCAAGGCGCGGGCAGGACAAGAAACAAAGCCGGAATTGTCGAATTCTCTTCAGCCTCTTTGCTCTGCTTTCCCAATCGCAGGAACTTGCAAGTCCGCCTCAGCATCTCCCCTCTCGCAACGGCATCAGGGACATAATTTAGCACAAGCGAGAGGCTAATAATGTCAAATTTCTCCTCGTCACTGTTGGGGATAGGACGCTCCATAAAATCCTGCGTTTCAATCGTTGGGTGTTGGGAGTGCAGATCGATACATGTAATATTCAGACCTGGGAGGCTAGATATAGCGTTTAAGGGTGACAGAGCGCCAACTTCAAGGACTTTGAGCTGGAAGGGTTCTTTTATTTTCCTCCCACAGTTTCCAGCTACTTCCCTGTCAGACTCAGCGAAATCCGATCTAGTGCTTTGTCCGCGGGCGAAAGTCCCGCGTTCCATCAGCCATTGCACCAGGACTCGACTTGAATCCCCTCCTCGCTCAGCGCTCTGTCCTTTGATGCTTGCAGCTTGGTAGAGCTCTAGGCCGCCATTGTCCTCTATAGCTTTTGAAAGCTCGGTTGCCTTCGCGTTGTCGCCTGCTCGGAGCGCGGCAGCGTGCTGTTTCTGAAGACGGTGGTGGGTCCGAATCAAGGTACGAGTTGCTTTCGAGGTAAGAGAGCGAGAAACATCACTATGCTTTGAGACAACAGGCGGGCGACCATGTGATAGGGATTTTGGTCGCTTTTTCACGGCCATTAAGCCTGAGGCGGGTAAATAATTTCATATCATGCCCAGAATGAGACATTCGGGATGGCAGACTCTACGGCGAAGAAAAAAGCGGCCGAAATTGGCACGTGCACAATACCAAATTTGACACCTATCTAATACTTTGTCATTTACCCTCCTACAATCATATAGCAAGTGGAGGCGTAAAATAACGTGCGTGAGACTTGCAGGACTTAATACGAGCCATAGGAAGCTATAAAAGTTGGTTTATTTACTTGTAAATAGTTAAATTTTTGTGTTAACGCACGGGTCAATTTCGGCCGCTTTTTTCTTCGCCGTAGAGGCAGAATAGTTGAGGTGCTAGTCGCAAAACAGAAGGCGAAGCGAACTTTTCGAATCCAGCCCACACGTCGAAATCTCTCGACTTTTGACAAGACGACCTAACGACTAACGACAGCGACATCAGCAATGGCCCCGAAAGATAGCAAGAAGAGTAAGTCGCATCTCATTCTGGATTTATATCTACCCCAAGACCTGCTCTTCTTCCCGGCATCGGCGCAGGAAATTACTGGCTCTCCAGATCGCAATGTCCCAATTTAAAACGTCTGCTCACATATCCACAGGCGGCAAGCCCAGCAAGCCTTCGGCGAAAGCAAATGCTGCTGCCAAAGCAACTCTCAAAGGTGTAAGGACCATAACTTGAGGCGTGTCAGAACCGCATCTCTGACGGCCTTTTTTGATATTTATTGCTGAATTTCAAAAAGGTCAATTCGCACAAGGTCCGCAAAGTGAGACTGGTAAGTTAGAAGACCATCTCCCACTACGCTCCCGCGTCTCTCAATGTTATGAGTGAATGGGCTCTGCTCGATGTTTGGTCGTGCTAACAGATCGCAGTCGACGTCTTTCCACCGCCCAAAGACTCTTAAACTCCCCCGCGCACCAAAGTACTCGCGCAAGTCGATCCCCCATCAGCCTCGCCTCGATGCCGCGAAGATCCTCGTCCACCCCCTCAATACGGAGAGCGCGATGAAGAAGATTGAGGAGAACAACACCCTGGTGTTCATCGTCGATGTCAAGGCAAACAAGAGGCAGATCAAGGAAGCCCTGAAGAAGCAATACGATGGTGAGGAATGATGGACCACAGTTTTCGTTGGCGGAACACTAACTGGCTATAGTTGACTGCGTCAAGATCAACACTCTGATCCGGTATGATTCTCGCGAATATTTTTCGTTTGGGATTCAAACTAACATTTGGCTACAGACCTGACGGCACAAAGAAGGCTTTCGCACGATTAACGACTGACGTTGATGCACTCGACATTGCTGCGACTAAGTTGGCGATTGTTTAAGCGTGGGGAAAAAGCGGGATTGGGTTTCTGTTTGTCATAGCTGGCTGCTTCACAAATCCTGGCATGTGAGACGGCGTTCAAATGTACTCAAATGTCGAGGCAAATGCATATTCCTCGTCGTCAACCTCGTAAAAGTCCGAAGGTTATGAAACGTGAATGATGGTGATGCCAAAGCTCTTACTATTTGGGCGCTTGATGGCCTTAGATCATTTGTTATACCCGTACAGAATGGAGATCTATGTCCCAACTCAACATTATATGCACAATCGTATACCCATGCCATGGTTTCCCATCCAGATATCATGAAAGAATTTTTCACGGGCTTTTCTTCCAGCCACATCTCAGCTTAACAGTACACCATGATAATCGTACAGCTCCGTCGGTTCCCGTACACAGTTCCAAGGCAATGACAATTCGTCCTTCTACCAGGGAAACTTATGATGAACGCATCTTTTCCAACTCCTTCAAGACAACGTAGTTTGCATCCATGAAGCGGTCGACACAGTTTTGCATGCAGGGCTCTTCGTAGCGGTCGAGTTTACCAGAAGAGATTTTGCTTGTAATGCACTTGCGGAAGCAGATGTCAGTCAATGAGTGGATCGCTGGAAACTATCTGTCAGCTCTGGCCGGAAGGGTGCGCACATGGTGATCAATCGACACATTTGGCATACAGGGTGTAAGTAAAGGAGAAGCGAAAAGAAAGATGATGTGAATTGACGTACACTGCTGTATCCTCGCCTTCTGGCTCTCGTTGACTACGAATTGCTGCAACTCCTGCTTGTCACGGTCTGTGAGCTTGGAGAGGTCGAGATTTGCAGCTGCAGTGCCGGCAAGGGGAGAGTCCATGATAAGAAAATTGCAGACAAGATACTTAGTACTTCGGTAGGAATTCGTGATGGAAATGAGATGCAAGTGAAATTTAGGTGCAGGGTGCGAAGCAGGGATTAGTGCCGTCGACAATGATGATTGTGATTTTGGGCTATTCCTTTCTACTTAGGTAGAAGCTTCTACCATCTTAATTCTCCACGTTCTTTGGGCCTAATTAACGTCCAGATATATTATACATAAAATTCTAGTATTTTTAAGGCTTCGTAAAGAGTTTTCTAAGGAAACTCAACCACCAAGCATAACTCTAACACAACTCTATCACAACACCATGCCGTGCTCTCTCGTCAGTGGTGCCCATCGGATCGTCTTCAGATCCCGCGTCCTGGTCGGTCCCTGTCCCTGTCCCCGGCAAGGCAACAATGTTCCCAGGCAAGCCAAGCCCGCCCAACCATCTCATCTGCAGTGAGGTAATTTATTTTGCCTGGCAGAAGCTATTTTCAACCATAATTATTCTCGTATTCCCTATCCGCGTCGAATAACTTGTGGCCCAAGCGCGGCCAATCAATTAACTGCATTCGTTGGCGGTCAGTCGTCCTGCCATGCTTGAAATTAGGTTGTGGCGAGGGCTAGGGGGGTAATTTTCTTGCAACCCCGCGCGGTGGTATAGGATATTGGATAGGTTAAACAAGGCCTTCGTCATTGATTTCATGATTTCAAACTATTGTGGTAGTTAATTCAATAATTGAAGCTTGGTACGGAGTATTTGTTGCTGGTGTTCACGAAATCGAGTAAAATTGTTGGGGTCGGGCTTGTCTTCGTGTTGCCGATGCCGATCTCGTCCGGTCTGGAAGACCACGATCTTTTTCTCGTTAGCTCGATGATCCCGCAAGTCTGTTTAAAGCATCAAACGTCACGTGGGAAAGCGTTAGTTCGGTCGCGGAGTTATGGGCTGCAGATCTGGCAGGGGTATTATGTCGCCAAGGCCAGCTGAAAAGCACTGCGGGAAGGTCATTGCTGCCACACCCCGGTTCTTCCAATTTCCACTAGATTAAAAGCAACCCAGCCTCATCTTGGCACCACAGCCATGGGGCCAGACAGTCCACCTCGATACCCCCCCCGTCCGTATCAAAAGAACAAGCTTAAATAAGTCACAACGCCATCCGCCATGCTGTCTTCGCTTTCTGGTATCTCTGCCTGTGCGGATCGAGAGTCGACAAGAACGCGCTCAATTCAATTCCATAGCCGCCGCCATGCTCTCCGCACGCGCCTTGGCCGTTTTGGGGGCCGTTTTTGGCTTTTACGCATTTTCTGCTGCAGATGCCGGCCTTGGTGAACGCGCCGCTTTCGATGCCCATGGCATTGTAGGTAAGAGATATGGTGGTGAGGCAAAGGCCGCCGACGACTATGTGGCAGATTTTGCTCCAGGTACCTTTTTCGGAGAAAAGACGGATAATGAGACTTCGCCCATGATAAAGGATCGCTCTCTTGAGTTGGTTGGAAGACAGAGCTGTAACGCTGGATACTGGTACTGTGAGGGTATGTATATTATTTTGTACCATGCGATTCCTAGCTTTACTTTCGTTTTGTTGGAAATTTATATATTGACATCTCACCAGCATTCGACAGCTGCTGCCCAACCTCTACCCTTTGCTGCAGTTACGGCTATTGCATCTACCCGGAACGAACGTGCTGCCCAGGTGCATCTTGCGATCCGGGCTGGGGCTGCTGTGGCTCAAAGTGCTATCCAGAGGGTGGAGACTGCTGCTCTAACGACGGCTACTGCGAACCCGGCAATATTTGCGTCCGGATCGTCTCGAGCGGTCGTATCGTCTGCTGTACCGACCTTGAGTGCACCGCTGCTGTTGTCAGTGGAACCACTTCATACGTCTCCGTCCAGCAAACTGCCGCACCCTCAATCACCGCACCACCAAGCTCAGTTCAGGTCGCTGCTACCACCGTCCTCGGAGCAGACATCTGGTACTGGACAGTAACCTGGTATGTTCCCCCCTCTCTCAACCTCCCTCCTTACCCCGTCTGGATGCCTTCTAACAGCGTACACAGGTGGTACCTTTCATTTTGGTGGACAACCTTCGACGCCACCTCCGAAGTGACCTACACGACAATCTACTCCACGACCACCTTCACGACCACCGCAACAGACGAGGAGCAAGCCTCCTCCGAGTTCGCCGCGCTGTCCGAGACGCTGTCTTTCCCCGTCCCCGCCTCCGCCCACACCTCGCTCGCCTACTACCTCACCGCCTCGCCCTCCGCCGCCGCCACCACCGCCTTCCCGTCCAACACCGGCTTCACGTTCAATCCCGGCGCGTTCAGCTCCGAGGAGAGCAGCAGCGTCAGCGTCGCCGTTGTCACGCGAACTGCGAGCGCGGGGACCGCTACAAGGAATACGGCGACTGCGGCGACTGCGGCTGCGGCGAGCACGACGGGGAGTTCAGTCGGTGCGGAGACGAGGGTGCGGTGGGCGGCGTTGGTAGGGGCGTTGGTGGTTGCGCCGGGGGTGCTGATGGTGTGGCTTTGAGCGGATGGGGGACACAGTCTGGGTGGATACGACGTAGATGTAGTTGCTTGGACTGCGCATGTAATTATGGCTCATGATGAGAGGGTGCATGAGTTTGGCTGGGACTTTTAATGTTGGGAGCAGATTGGATCGGCTTGGATTTATTGCTAATATCGAGATGCCTCCCGTGAGCCCTTGCTTTCTGGGCGTTGGTGCTTGAAGCTTTGGGTTGCGGTGGCTAGGTTTTGTGAGGTCTGTTGATACGGTCTGGGTTGATGTCTATAGCCGAAATGTGATTGTATTAAATGAATATCCAGTTTTGAGTATTATAGCTCCCCCTTTTTCTATGATAACGGCTAATTCTAGTTTAGTCATCCGAGGTCAAGGTTTCTTGCACTCAAGATGCAACACATGTTGGACTGCGCATGAGTGGTGCGGAAATGTTTGTATCAAGGCAACAGTTACTGTCGTCTAATCGTTGAACATGCTGGGTTTGAAATATTGCTTTCATAGCCACCACGGTTTGTGAACCGGAGCTGTTTAATTTGACGGCCTCACTCCACGGCACCACACGCACCATACTTACGAACTGCTCTAACAAGTGCAAGCGAATGGTTCTGTCTGCAGATCTGCCAAGCACCTACTATTCCTCGTTTATTTCTTCATCTTCGTCTTTCCTCATTCCACTTCCATGCGTCATTCCACCCCTGGCTAGTCCTCTTAACATGTGTGTCTACTATACCGCCGCCAGAGTTATTGTTGCGGCTATATATTTACTCCGTGTAAACGCATTTAACTTGAACATCAGCGACCCAAGTGAGTGCTTAAAAGTCGACGAAGCAAGGGTCGGCCCTATACTAAACTTCATCTATGCTCTATCATTGCTGAGCTGAAGCAGCTATCACACAATACCATCACTTCTTACTATCTTAACTCGGATGACCAGGTTGGTACCGATGGTACTTTTGGATCCCCATATTCTTGGGGAGAGTGGGGAATTGTCTGGATGAACCCCTTGATTATCGATTCCTGACCGGTGACGAGTAGAACACAGGTCTCAGGCGCTAACTACTAGACAATGGATTGGGTATGTGGCAGATTCGCACCGAAGGTCTCTTGAATGCATCAGCGACAATTTTCAGTCCAGAATTCCAACTGAACACATCTACAGTCAGCCAGGGCATATTATTTATGAATCCTGCGAGCCCAGCAACACTTGTCAGATCAATGAGTGTGCATTCCAGGACACATTCGTACGTTATCTTGGATGGACTGCAATCCCTGCGCCCTTACAGCGACTAAAATAATGAGCCTGCTACAGCTCTCCGCGCAAGGCGCTGCACAAGCGGTACTGAATGCAGTTTCAATTGGTATTAGAATAGCTAGGATGGTCAATGCGGCCTCAGTGAAACCCTTAACGCGCTTGAAGCCATTCAGGCCAACCCTGTTAGTGGAAGCCTGCTAATTCCCACTGCTAATTCTTCTGGACATCTCCATCTGGGACCTCGAGCTCCGATACAAGCTTATCGGCGGCAGCTTCGAACACTGCTACAGCAACTACAACCAAACTATCTAATTTTTATCTCCCTTTTCATGGATCTTAAGTCTCCCCTGAGAGATACTTCCTCTGCGTTTGTATAACTTCATTAGACTATTTTGTAGAGAGAAACGCAATGATTTGCCCAACTAACCTTTTATTTTCTTACCACACCCTCAAACCCCCTTCCAAACATCTCCACTCCCCCGAAACAGCTCACTCTCCGCCAACCCCTCCCAATCCTCATCCATCGCCAGTTCACTTTCAATCCCACTTTCACCAGCTCCGCCGTCTCCGTCCTCGTCCCCCACTCCACCACCGTGGGCCAATACGCAACATGCACGCCCCAATGCACCGCAACCCGCCTCACAAACGTCCTCTCCAGCGATCCCGTCACCGCCGCATACCCCGCCAAAAACGCCCGCAGCAACCCCCTACCCCCCCGAAACCGATCGAGCAGCCACGCCTCAGCGGCAAACTGCCCGACATCCGTCGCCCCACACCCGCGCCGCACCATCTCCCAGTCCACGACCGTGAGCACGGGCCCGCGCTGCCCTTCCCCCCCAACCAACACGTTCCCCGGCCAAAAATCCCCATGGCAAACCACCCCGTCATCCCCGGCTAACAACGCCCCAAACTCCGCATCGGCCCTCTCCCCGACCGAGCGAGCCTGCCCGAACGCCTCCAGCGCGCCCGCCAGGCCGCGGTAGGAGTGCCGGTACATCGCCTTCGCCACCGCGTTGTCGCCGACGTCCAGGGCTGTCGTGCGGGCGTGCAGACACGCGAGCCAGCGGCCTAGCGCTGCCCCCGCGGCTGGGGGGGAGACGGCGGGGTCGGCGTATGCGGCTTTGAGGGTGCGGGGGCCGCCGTCGGCGAGGTGGAGGATGTGGTTTGCGGCGTCGTGGGCGAGGAGGTGGACGGGGCGGACGGGGAGGGTTGGCGGGGTCGGCGTGGCGGGGTTGAGTGTTGCGGCGGGGTCTAGGTCCAGGTCCAGGTCCAGGTCCGGCGTTGCGAGGTCCTTTAGGAGGGGCGGGAGGGTTGTCAGGACGCGGGCTTCGAAGGTCATGCGCGCGGGTGAGAACGCCATGCTTGGGTTCGAGGCGATGAAGGGCTCGGCGTGCTTGATGATTATGGTTGAGGGGGGCGTGGTTGGGAGGGTGGCGCGCCAGACGAAGTTGGCGGTGCCACCGGTTAGGAGGGTTAGGGTTGTGTAGGGGATATTTTTGGAGGCGAGGTAGGCGGCTAGTTCGGGGGTGGTGGTGATGGTGAGGGGTGGCATGGTGGCGGATTGGGCGGAATGGGGACGGAAATGCAATTCGAATATTTTGAGAGATTAGGAGTGAGAGGTTAAGAGTGTTTGAGAGAAATTGGGTGGTGAGTTTGGAAGGGAAGTATCACTTGTCTTTTTCAAAAGTTAATGGAGAAGATTTATGTCTTTCGCTTCTTCTAGATGCACGGCTCGGAGTTCTCCCTCGCAGGGTTTGGCTGTGATTGTGAAGAGTCATTCTTGCCAAGCGGCATTTTTCGGCATGCCTAAGGCTAGTGGACCAGTTGTACATGCGGATTGGAGTATACGAAAACACGAGAGCTTTATATTTCGAACGAGTCACAAAGGCTGCATGGGAACTGCAGCGGTGACTCAATTTAGTGTTGGACCCACTCCGAGTGTAACCGGATAATATCAGCGAAACGACTAAAATTCTATACAGTATCAGTTATTCTTTACATGAGTATAAAGAGGCTTGATGGAGGTATGGACAGTGTAGATTCTTGGCGGTGTGGTTTGTGGTGGTTGAGACCGTGAGGCTTGGGAGGCACGCCATTGACAAAAAAAATGAGACTGCAAATAAGCGAGAGTACCCCAAAACTCTCTCCCCCATACATTTTATTATACATTTTGCAGATGCAGAGCACTCTACACTATGCCCCGTCCCTATACTTCTCAAAATAATAAGCAATATCTCTACTACGGGCAGTATAGGTCTCAAAAAACTATACAACGCCGCAGAAGGCCGTATTACTGGCGCGATTAAGTTTCACCACGCGATAGGCTTCCAGGGCCTTAACAATAAAGTCTTTAATTACTATGGCTGCTCGAAGGCCTCTGGCTATCGTATTCTTAGTAGTAAAAGTAGTCAAACGGAAAGACGACTATAAATTCCGGTGGTGGGCGATAAGAACGTGGACCTCGCGATTTTGCAGTCCCACTTTTTCTGTCAATCGCGTGGGAGGGTCCAACGTTGCAGTATTGCTGTGAGTAAGCGAGGGTAGAACGCGATACAAGAAGCGATGATGTTGACAAACCCCAGAGACGGGAGAGGCTGGTCGTGCATTTGTAACTATGGATTGTACGCACATGAAAATAGCAGCTAATGATAGTGGTAGGGGGTACTCCAGCAGTCTCTTTGAGCTCGGCGACGTGCACGTGACAGGTCACGTGATAGTGCGCGGGCCACCTTGTAGATATCATCGAGCCCCTTAGAATCATTCATATATTCCATGCCAGCCTGGTTACTGCCCTGATAGATAGTTATCCCTTAACCCGTCAACATTGGTCCTTACGGTATCGATAAGAGCCCACCAATCAAACCGGTCGAATTAAGCAGCCGTTCTTAGAAATACGAAGCCTTTGACTTCGTTGAGAACAATGTTCCGCACGGACCACTTACGCTAAGGGGATAGACACTTCGCAAGGCCCGACCGGGCACGCGACGGTGAACTTGTGAAAGGTCACTTGAACACCTAGTTTTCTGTTGACAGCATTGGTAGATTCGGGGTTTACTGAGGCGAAGAATGCAAGGGCATACCAACACTCGTCTACGTTGGCCTCAGAATATCCAATTACTCTCAAAGAGAGTCGGTACGTCCTGAATAATAAATAGACAAGAATGATACCCCATGGTCTCAGCAACTAACCCTCTGCTTGGAGAGCGAGTATACAACAGTGATCATCAAGAACGTAACTTTACTGCTCCAGGCATGCTCCTACTAAACCTTACTCTTTCATGACCAACCCGACGCCATCAGAAAACCCCCCGCCAAACCGTCCTTGCCGCGACTCCTATTGCTTTCCCAAGGCTCCCCCCTCACGCAAAGTTTCCACTAGCAGTAACCTCCGTCCCGGAAGCGACCCCAACACTATTCACGGTGATGACCTTTCCAGTTGAGCTCGTAACCTTCACATTAACCGTGTCGGTCCCAAACCCGCTAGCACCCACAAAGAAGTTGTAATTCTGGCGCGTCGTCGCCTGCCAGGTGGCGCCGCCATCCGTAGAGACCTCGAGCTTGGCAACCGGGATGTTCGCGTTGATGACTTGCATGGCGAACCAGTACCGCGACGTCCCCTCTTTGTTGCGGAGGCGGAGCGGCGAGGTGATGCCGCACGGGACGATGTCCCACGACACGTTGATGATGCCGAGGGTCGGGTTTGCGAGAGCGGAGAACGCGTCCGGGAAGAGGTCGAGGTGGTTGGTGCCGCAGCCGGGGCATTCGTCGACAACCTGTTGGTGTTAGTGTTTGGATTTCTTCGGGTACGGTTAGAAGGAAGGGATGAAACTCACCATCGCCTTGATCGAGTTCCCGCTAGGCCCGGTGACTTGGATGCAAGCGCCGCAGTTGCCGGCGTTATCCCAGTTGGAGTCGGAAAGCGCGGTGCCGAAGATGCCTGAGGGAAGTGAGTAGGTGCTGAAGGAACACGTGCCTCCGCTGATGTTGCCACCGTAGTAGGTTGCTTGGCCGGAGTTGGAGCCGCTAAGTGCAGTGCCGGAGGAGGTTGGCACGACGGTTCCAGCGGTAGACCTCGACGTTGCTGAGTGGAGTACTGTCGTCGATAGAGTCGTCGGTGATGGCTTGGCGACGTTTTTCTCGGCAACCGATACGGAGCTAGATTGCGCGATGGCTTCACTGGTCGAAGAAGGGAGAACGAAGGAGAAGGTGCCTTGGGTAGATGAATCTGAAATGAATGAGGTGCTGTTCAATGGTGCTACAGAGGTACCAGCAGCAGACGAACTCTCAACTGCCTGGGAAGGCTGAACCGTAACCGTAGTTGTCGTTGTCCGGGTTGTTGTCGTGTATGTGGTCAAACCGCATGTCTGCTGGGCCGCGGTGATTGTTGTTGTGGGAGTGACCGTGACATAGACGATGTTTGGGGAGCAAAAATCTGACTGAGCAAAGACAAGGCTAAAGCTCGCGCATAGAGCGAGTATTGGAAGAGGAATGGATACTAGAAGCTTCATGGTTTCTAGTCCGGCAGAGATCCAGTGTTCAACACAGAGGGAAGGCCGTGGCTATAGTCTTCAATGAGCGTAGAGGACGAAAGGGTCGATGTTCAAACGAATGGGATTGAGTCGAAAACTCAAAATATGTACTGAAAATAAGCGTTGAAAAGAACAGTGCCAGCAGTGAAAACAAGAGAAGAAGACTTCGGTGGCCTGAGGTAAAACCAGCACGCCCTCTGTATATGTATTACCGCCATCGAAGCTCGCCTAAACAAATTGAGGAAATTAAGGAAACTGCATCATAATTGCCCCGCTCCGCTTACGCAGCTTTCCACGACGCCACTGTCGGAGTGAAGACTAAAGTAGCTAATTCTAAGTCTCTTTTACCCGGAGCAAGCTATGGCTGCACCAGACGAGATGATTCCATGCCCGTTAGCTGGGGATCAAACGTAGCGAGATAATCAAGGACGAAGCCACTAACTACGGAACAATGTTTTTCCCCTACGTCTGAGTGGGACCTTAATTACACTAACGTCCCAAGCTGCATCCATCGCTAGAACTCTAATAACTGTCAGAGAGCCCAGATGAGGCCTCCAGGCACAGGCTAAACGGGAAATTCGTCTATTGGTCGGTGCCTGGATTACCTTCTCGCTATCCCTCTCTACCCGGCTTTACCGCCAACGCTACTAACAAACCTCGCTCCTCTGCATGCAGGATCATGCTTATCCCTCCGTGCTATGTCCCTCTATCGAGTCATGAGTGTCCTTTTTTCAAGGAACTGAAATATTCCGCCAAAAGTATCCAGCACGGTCCGGGTGCGCGCAGGGCGCAATTTCTATCCCTTGACACGGCAGTGTCCTTTGCCAAGGTCGCTCATATTAGCGACCGGATTCAATTGGATATTTATATTAACCCAGCTTTTCCGATTGGTTGATTCTTATCGATACCCTAAGGACTCAAGGATAGGCTTTCTTCAATTCATAGATTCCGGGGAAAGGTAAAATCTCATAGACTGTGTGCCCGATTTCCTATGGTATCTTAGAGCAGACGACGTCCCAACCGTGCAGTGCTACGCCATTCAGCAAGCTGATTACCAGGGGCTTTTTATGGAAAACGGGCTTTTTTGGCGTTGCAGATGCCTCGTATTCTCATGTATACATCAATCCCACACCCAAATTTAGGTTTGCCTGCGCCTTGCTTAAACCTGCCTTGCCGTTGTGGTGAATGTCGCAGGGAAGGCTGCCAAGCCGTCACAACCTGTTACAAGCCAACAAGGCTACAGGCAGGTATATAAGTTTTTCTTTAAACTAATACTATTGGTAAGGGCAATATATTATCCCTTGACACGGTAGGGTCCTTTGCCAAGGTCGCTTATATTCGCGACTGGATTCAATTTGATATTTATATTTAACCCAGCTTTTCCAATTGGTTGATTCTTATTGATAACCTAAGGACCAAAATTGCCGTGTCAAGGGATAAATAGTAACTTTTTATGGTTATAAATAGTGTTAAATTTTAACTTCGTCCAAGCGTAATAGTTATATGCATCCCTGGCCGTCTAAGACACCTCTAGATCTTAGCCTCCCGGAAGCTTGGTTGACCCTCCCTTGGAACCTCGTTGAGGTCTACCTATGCCTCCACCAAGTCGCCTTCCTGAGGTTCCTCTTAACAGGTTGAATGAGTCGTTCGAAGCACACCATCAACCTCCGATAACCGCGAGGCCTGATAACTCAAGGCGCCCTCGAAATTTGCTGCCGCTGCGCATGGGGAAGCACCAAAGTCTCAACAAGGCCATCAATCTTCTATGCCTATCCCATACGCTGTTGAGGTCGTTTAGTAATGTGGCCCGTGCGCGAACACCAAAATCGGCTCAACCATAGTATCTAGATAGCTTTCTACCTCAATTAAACTACCACAATGGGCCGTAAGCATTCTTCTAATGATGAAGATCCCGTGTAGCCTGACTAGTATAATATATCTCAAGTTCGAGCTTTATTATCGCGATATTGCGTTATAATTTGATTAATTAAATCTACAGCTTTATTTTACCAAGACTACGTTAAATCTTTCAGCTAGGCAGGTATTACGACAAATGACTTAAGCTGGCTGGTAGGTAGAGACACAGAATTGTATGAGTGATCTGTCTTATTTAAGGTGGCTCTAAGAGCCCTAATATATATAAGAGAATTAACCCCCTATAGGGGTCCCTAGGGAGTAATAATATAGGTTAAAACTAAGGTCGAACAGCACCCGTCGCACCTCTGTAGTAAAGCTACCTCCGTGGCTAACATACCCCCTCAGATCTAACGCAGAGCGGTAGAGCTGGATTACCGGATTAAGCAGTTAGGATAGACGAGCTAGTAGTTAGCTTTTCTATTATCCAAGCGTTAATTAACTAGATATCTAATATTACGGAGCCCTACTACTTTAATAAACTTTTAATAATTTTACTTTAAGAGAGCTTTAGTTAGTCTATCTATAGCTATCTTACTTATTAGTACCTATTATACAATAAAGCTTCCGTTTTAGACCTCTTAGCGAAGCTAGAATTAATAAATATCTATATATTAGAGTTTTATAGATACTATAGGGGTTTCTTTTATTACAATCCGTACTAACTACTAATTGTTATAATTAATAATAATGTCCTGTTTTAGATCGAATCTAATAGCTTTAAAGATCTAAACTATATGCTCTACCTCTCCGCCAATATATAAGAGAGCTAGGAGTTCTACCTCTATAGTAAACTTAGTAACTACCTTTTATCTAGTTGCCTATTATGCTATAGGCCCATTAAATAAGCTTATTAAGAAACCCTATAAGCTCCGATATATTAGAGTATTATTAGTAAAGCTAGTATTAGAAGCAGCTTTTAAAACCTGGTTTATCTTATATAGCGTAATAGTAGAGAACTTAAGAGCGAGGTATCTGGTATTATAGAGATAGGTAAGTAATCTATTAATCTTCGCAAGATAAGCTGGTAACGGATTTGGTAAGAACTTAGCTAGCCTACTAACTAAAAAAGCAACGTCTGGTCGTATAGTAGATGCAAAATATATTGCAGAACCTACACGGCGTTAATATCCTTTTATCTAATTCGGCGTAGCTTCTCCCTTATACGGTGTCAGTTCCTAGCCCAATAGTAGTATAGCTAATAGCTTTAGATATTCTAGATAGTATATTAAGACTAGCTTCTTAAGATACTAATCTAGATAAAGCTAGAGCTTTCCCTTTTATTAATCTCACACAACACGAGTATTTAGGAATGACGTGAATTAAGGTATTTGGCGTATCTCAAATCGATCTTATAGCTGCTGTAGAATGTCCTATATCTGCTAATAACAGCTTAGGTGTCCTATAATTAGGATGTTATTAATATAAAAGAATATAAAGATAGGTTTAATAGGGTATATATAGAGATATGGCTCGTCTAGTATAGCTTTTAAACCTATACTTTATAGAGTAGTAGACATTTCTAAAAACTATAATTTAGGAGATTTACATAGTTTATATATTGCCTTTCTTAGACGGAGAGAGAATCTAGGTAGTAGGTCTATATTTTTAGGGGGAATAAGGTAAACCTTATCGTTAATTAAGGCATTAATAAAGGCGTTTATAGCGTTAATCTATATAATGTCTAGGTTAAAGCTAGCGATTAGAGCGTAAAGTAGACGGAAGGTTTAATATACTGCCGTTATAGCTTTAACCTCCTCTTATAAAACTGCTTAGAGGTCTCTACAGATAACTAGACAAGCTTTAAATCTTATAATAAAGCCATCCGAATCTTCCTTATACGTAAAGACCTATATAGTAGGAAGTTAATAAACCTTTTTAATTAGACGTACCTCGTCCTAGGTATATTTTCCTATTAAGGCCTTTATTTTAGTATAAGCAGCTACTTTAAACTCCATAGCGTACTTATAATTAAGCATCTCTTTCTAAGACCTTAATAGTGGTAGAAAGTTATCTTAATATCCGTACATCTTTATAGCAGTAGTGTAGAAAGCGTAAGCTAATAGTGTTGTATCTAGATTAATAAGCTTATTATTACCGTTATTAATTTAAACTATAAAGGCTCGTCATTGTAAATTATAATTTAGTATATTTTCCTTCTTTGCTATAGGCCGCTTTTTATAGCTAGAACGTCTCTTACCCTCTAATAATAAGCCTACTGTTATCTAAGGTTTAAAATAAGGTATAGGGTCTATAAACAGTAGTTTAGTAACTTTAGAAGATAACTAAGTAGTAGATAGTGTCTATGGCGTAAATACCACTATAGATGGTAATTGCTAAGGCGCCGAAAACGCTAATGGTATAAATAGTTCTGGAGTTAGCTTTAGGGTAAGTAGCTAATAGAGTTCTTCTATTAAGATCTAAATGCTTTTTATTACGGACGCTTTAAGTACAATGCTACGACTACTTAGAGAAGAGTTAGAAGAAGCTAGTTGGTTAATACAGGCACGGTCCAAGATAGATCCGGTAGAACCATATAATAAGGAATAGTAACCAAGTCACGTAATATAATCTATATAATCTATATAATCTATATAATCCGTAACAGAGTAGATAGAGTATACGTACATTACATACAAGAAGGATTTCATAGGAGTACGGTTGTGTATTTAAGGACCCTTAGTCCCTACCTAGATAGTTCCTTCTTTATAGTAATTCTTAGAATACAATTAGAGTTAATCTATTGGGCAACCACTCCACCAGTTATTATTACATTGTTAACTTTACGCATTACCTATACACCTAGCCCAATAACAGGACCCATCGTAGTACTTACTATAAGGTTCCGTTATATAATCACTACCTAGTTACGGTATTAAAAGTTAAACAATATACCACCAAAAGCAGCCACCACAACGCCATTAACGGCGGCAACTACTTTAAGGTTAGGAGGTAACACTAGTATAGCAGATACTAACTTATAACAACCTATAACGGTCGGACAACTACAAGAGATAGTTAACTAGTTAATAGAAAACAATGCGGCACTTAAACAAAGGATTAACGGGATAGGCGCAGTAAAGGTTAAGTTACCATCAATTAAAAGATTCTTAGGAGAGAGATTAAAGCTTAAAGGATTTCTTACGCAAATGCACTTTAAGGTAGCGCAGGAAGGAGCAAAGCTGGCAATACCTATGGATTAAATAGCGTATATAGGATTGTTCTTATTAGGAAGAGCACTTAAATAGTTTAAGCCTTACCTTATAGAGATATAAGCAAATAGAATAATAACGACAAACTAAGAAGTACGGTTTATATTCTTAAGCTAGAATAGATTTATAGAGCGACTTATACAGATATTTGGAGACCTAAAGGCAACGACTATAGCGGAAAGGAAGCTTTAAGATATTACGTAATAAACCTTAGCTATTAAATATATAACGTAGTTCTAAACGCTAGCAATATAAGTTAAGTGGAATAATAGGGCGCTTATAGCATAGTATAAATAGGGACTTAAGGCTAAAGTCTAGGACATAATTATTCTAATAGAAGATACGGACACCCTAAGGGAGTTAATAGATTAAGCGATAAAAATCAATAATAGGATCTACCAAAGGGAATAGACTAAGAGAGGTTAGGATAGAGTTCTATAGTTATATAAGGCGCAGAGTACGCATTAACTAAAGCTAAGTTAGAAACTATAGTATAGCGCAGAGCTAATGGACCTAAGTAGTACCAAAGAAACCTATAAGAGATGGAGTAAGACACTATAGAAACTAAGAGGATAAGGATTAAGTAATTAAAGGTCTAGGGAGCAAAGGCCGAATTAGGGATCTTAGTAGTAGAAGACATTTAGGCAGACTCTATAACAAGAAAGATAGTTTAAAGAGGGAGCTTATATAAATTGCGGAAAACAGGGTCATTTCGCTAGAGATTGTAAAGATGGTTAGAGTTACTATATAATAAAGGGAACCGGACTAGCAGACGGCATATATGTATAGAGGGACGATAATACACTGCAAGGAATAAAGGATTGTTCAATTAACCACTTTATATTTTACTATAATAACGCGTGCTGAATTTATAAAGACGCTAAATATGGCGCAAGCTATTGGCCATAGGAACCTAGTTTAGAGAGACTAAGAGCTACCCAAGACTATAAAGAGCAAGATAGGCTCTATAAATGCGACGAAGATCTAATAGTAACTTTTAGTACAGTGTTAATAAGGCAGTACTTAGAAAGGGACTTTGGGAAAAATCCATTCAGTAATATTAAGAAAGAAGATCTTAAGATATTAGCATTAGAAGTAGAGACTGAGACCGCTATAGAGCAAGGTTTAGTAATAGGTATTATAACACCATTGGATACGGCATCTATCGCTTTATAAAACGGCAGGAGTAGTATCTAAAAGGGATTAAGTAAGCAGATAACTACTAGTGCTAGCTCACCACTTAATAAAGGTAAAAGGCTAAAGGCTTAAGATTCTTAAGACGAGATAAGAGAGATCTAAGATTCTATAAACAAGATAAGGACAACCTAAGGACCCATAATAGACGAAAACCAATAAAGTAGAGCAGCAGCTTAGTTTAGGAATATACGAATAAGCTTAGGATAGAGTTTCCTATAGGCATTAGATTCTTAAGACAAGATAGATAAGATTTAAGACTCTTAAGACGAGATAAGAACACCATAGACGCCTAGTTAAACTAAGGCGGGAGCCAAGCTTAAGTTAGAAGCAAGCTTAGGATTAAAGAATCTAAGGGACTAAGAATTCGGGGTATAAATAAGGACACCTATAGGTAAGAGGTAAGGAGCTTCTTTATAGATTAGAGAATCTGTAATCTAGGCAGCAGTTAGACTAGGAGACAGATATATAAACCCAGAGGACTTACTAGTTAAACACAGTGTTCAGCCTAAAGATTAAAAAGTTAATACTAAGATTAAGAAGTATAAAGACTTTAAGGATCTACTTATAAGACGCGAAAGAAAAGAAACCACGGAGGAATTTAGAGTAAGAATTACCTCATAGTAAGAGCAGAAACTAGATAAGAGATCTAGTTTACTAGGTTATATAAGGGACAGAGCACCTATATAAAGAATTATTAATAGGCTAAGAGTAGGCATATTAAGAGCTAAGTGGCTTACCGAACTGGAATAAGAAGAGGATTTAGGAATCCTAACTAGATTTAAAGAACGATATATAAAAGGCTATTACAATGCAGTAATAAGAAGATACTTCCTTACGGATAGAGCGTATATACTTAAGCAGCTATACTAAAAGTGGTATAGGCAAAGATATAATAACGAGTGGGAAGATTTCTATATATAGTTAGATAAGAAAGTTATCTAAGACTACCCGATTATAAAGAAGGCTATAACTTATATTAAGGGAGCCTTAATTATAACGTCAAAAGATCTAAAGGAGTAATCAGAGGACTAGAGAAGCGAAAGATAAATCTTAGTACCTGCGAATAAAGTTATAACGCTCAGATTAACACGAGAAAGGTTTAAACTTAAGGACGAAGATAAGCCAAGAGTTAACCCGAGACACTAAGCATATTACACACTATTATAGATAGCATGCGTGGATAATACGTGTAATATATATAAAGCACCTAAGGATAAAAATTGGAAGTATCTAATAAGGATATATTAGATAACGGATGAGGCGAAATATTAAAACGCTAAGTATATGCATAGTTAGCACCTAGTAGAAGTTTAAGAATAAGGGGACTTAATACTTTAACCAGGAAGATTCCTTATAGAAGAATGCCTAGATAGACGACAATAGTGGGAATGTCCAGAGAATACCTATCTATAGTATATTAAAGATAAAAAGCAAACTAAGTATTGGCCTAAGTTGGACCAAGTATAAATAGGATTAAGCAGCTATTAGTTAGGAAAAGTAGAGGCCTATAAAACCAGAAGGAACCAATAGTAGAGCCTTAAACCCTTAAAGGAATTTAAGGAAAACACCTAAATTTACAAGTTAAATAGCAAGATCAATAGTTTAAAGCACTAATAGATAGTGGAGCAATAAGGAACTATATCTTACTAACAGCAGTTAAAAGAATGGGACTACCATATAGGAGAAAGAAGCACCTATATTTATTAGTAACAATTTTAGAAGATCTAATAGCTTATAGGGATGGCATTATTAATCTTAAAATAGGACCTATTTAGTTAACTATTAAAGGAAGACAAATTCAGATGTCTTTTAATATCCTACTATTAGGGAAGGACGAGGCGATACTAAGGATGCCTTAGTTACAGGAGTACAATCCAAAGATCGATTAGGTTATAGGTTAAGTCGATATTAAAAATACTTAACACCGCAAGATGCGATAATAAGCTAAGTTAGTATAGTACTAAGTAGGAGCAACCTACGAGGAAATAGAAAAGGGACTAAGCCATATACTAAAGAGATACCATAAGTATAGTAAGAAACTATAGTTACCAGAAAGTGAAAAGCTGTTAGAGTATATAGTATGGGACTATAAGATAGAATTAGAACTAGGAATAAGTCTAAGGTTCTTTTCAATCTATAAGCTTACTAAAGAGGAAGGTAGAGCATTAAAAGAGTTTATCTAGAAGAACTTATAAAAGGGATATATTAGACCATCGTAATTATTAGCGGGTTATTTAGTACTGTTCGTCCTAAAGAAGAATGGCAAGCTAAGGCTGTATATTGACTATAGATAGTTAAACAGCATTACTAGGAAGGATAGGTATCCTTTACCCTTAATTAGTGAGATCTAAGATAGGATAAGCAACGCGCAAATCTTTATAAAGATAGACCTAAGATGGGCGTACTATTAGATTAGAATTAAGGAAGGCGATAAATAGAAGGCAGCCTTTAGGTTAAAGGAAGGACTATATAAACCATTAGTTATATAATTCGGGCTTATAAATACACCAGTAACGTTCCAGAAACGAATTAATAATATATTAGGAGAATACTTGGATGAATTTATTATAGTATACCTCGACAATATTATTATCTACTTAATAACTAAGGGAGAATACGAGGAACACGTTAAATAGGTCTTAAAGAGACTATAAGAGGAACAGATGCTAGTAGTAATTAAAAAATATAAGTTCTTTACCAGAAAGACAGATTTTGTTAGATTTATTATTAAACTAGGCTAACTTAGTATAGATCTAAAGAAGATCGAGGCTATAGTAAATTAGCAAGAACTAGAGAATATTACGCAGTTAAGGTTGTTTCTAGGGGTTTGCAATTACTATAGAAGGTTTATAGCGCAATAGTTAAAGGACATTAAGCCATTTATATAGTTAACGAAAAAAGAGGAACTATAAGTATAGGGAAAGGAATAATAAGAACTGTTTAAGGAAGTTAAGAGGTTGTTTACCTAAGAGCTAGTTCTTAAGATCTATTAACCAGGACTAGAGACGGTTATTAAGATAGATATATCGGACTTTGCACTAGGGGCATGCTTTATATAAAGGCATCTAGATAGATGGCACCTAGTAGCATACTTGTAAGAGTATATATATTAGGTCCCGCCGAGCTTGCGACAAGTTCGCAAGCACTCTCAGTCTTTTTGGCCGTATGGCGACGTGGAGGCGGGCCACGTTACAATACTATAGTTAAAAGATGATACCACTAGAGTTAAACTATAACATCTATAACAAGGAGTTATTAGGTATAGTTACAGCACTAAAGGAATAAAGAGCATTCTTATAAGGCATAGAAAAACCATTTATAGTTAAGACGGATTATAAGAACCTAACAGGATTTTTAATAACAAAGGAACTTAACCAAAGACAGGTTAAATAGGCAGAGATGCTTACAAAATACTATTTTAAGATTTAGTATACTAAGGGTACAAACAATATAAGAGTAGATGCTCTAAGTTAAAAAGCTAAACTATAAAATAATGAAAAGCCATTAGGGGCTTTACTGCGAAAAGATATAGATGGGTTAATTAGGTATAATTATCCGAAAATTATAATAACTTAGAAAGAATTAGAGAGGATTTATAAGTCACTAAAGAGCTTTTAGGCGCAGAAAATTCTAAAAGTATAGCTAGAAGATCTATAGACGGATATATACGAAAACTAAGAAGTAAAGTACATCCTAAAAAGCATAGCAGAGTAATTCATAGAAGAGTTCTATAAGGGATTAACTTAAGGACACAATAGGGCCACGGGCTTAGTGTTAAGACTCTAAGAGGAGTATATTATTAACGGAATTTAAAAAATAGCTAGAAAGGTTACTAGAGAATATTTAGATTGCTAAAGGAATAAACTAATAAGGTATAAGCTATATAGAGGGCTACAACCTATTAAAATACTAGAGAGACTATAGGAGGTTATATTATAGGACTTTATTATTAAGTTACTAAAATTAAAAGATCTTATTACCGGATAAGATTATAATGCGATCTTAGTAATAGTAGATAAGCTTATAAAGTAGGGATACTTTATAGCCTATATGGAAGAAATCTTAGTGGAAGATGTCGCTAGAATCTATATTAAAGAAGTGTTCGTAAGATATAGAGCACTAAGTAAGATTATATTAGATAGGGATTTAAGATTTATAGTAGCATTTTAGGAGGTATTTTTAGCGGAGCAAGGAGTTTAAGCAGTAACTTCCACTATATATTATCCGCAGATAGACGGTTAAATAGAAAGATTAAATTAGACACTAGAATAGTATCTAAGACATTATATTAATTACGCATAGAATAATTAGGTATTATTATTACTAATTATATAGTTTGCATATAATGCAACACTATAAGAAGAAATAGGTACGTCACTATTTAAGGCGAATTATGGATATAAGCTAAGAATATTATTATTACCACGTTAAGTAAAGAAAACGAGTAGTATAGCTAAAGAAAGAATAGAGACTTTAATAGAACTTTATAAGAACCTTACAGAAACAGCTAAGGTAGTATAGTAAAGAATAAAGAAATACTATGACGCTAAGAGATCTAAGGGACCAGATCTTAAGGAGGGAGATAAAGTATAGCTACTATATAAAAATTTTAAGAGTTAACAACTAAGCAAGAAGTTAGACTATGTTAGACTAGGACCTTTTAAAATTATTTAGAAGATTTCACCGGTTACGTTTAAGTTGAACCTACTAGCTAAAATGAAAATCTACCTAGTATAGCACATCGCAATACTAGAGCCAATATACGGGAATGTTAAACTACTAGTCTACGAAGTAAATATATATAGGGAATAAGAAGAAGATAAATAGCAAGTTTTAAAGATCGTTAGTTATAAGGACGTTAATAATAAAACATAGTATAAAGTTAAGTGGATAGGCTATAATGAGACTACCTAGAAACCACTAAAAAATCTAAAGAATGCTATAGGAAAGGTATAGGAGTATTAGAAGAGAACAGGTTAGGTAATATTAAAGAAGGATTACTAAAGAATAAGTTACTTAAGAGGGACCTAGGAAGAGCAATTACCGAACTACTTAGAGTTATTTCCTTCACTATTAGAAGAGAATCTGTTCTTTTATCGCTAAGTTCTAGCAGACCTTATTTTATAAGCTTCTACTCCTTAAAACAAACCTTCTTATAAACCCGTTTAAGATGTAAAAGACAAGCAAAGGCCAAGAGACGAGCTTTAAGGGCACGCTGTTAAGCAGCCGCAGCCTCTTGTTCCGCCTCTCGCGATCGCCGCAATTCATTAAGAGCGCTTAAGAGCTCACTATCAAGCTTCGCAGCAGCAGATTAAATACGAGACCCTATAACAAATTACTTAGGGAACTTAATAACTATTAAGAGTTATAGGACGCGTATACTTAGTGTTAGAAATAGAGCGAACATCGCAGGATAAATAAATATTTACTTTAGTGCACTCTAAGCAAGAGGAAGGTTACTAAGATAAGGGACTCGCTAACGCAATATAGACTAACCCCTCTTTAGCATAACGAGAATACAAAGACGGCATTATTTCACCTAGCGATAGTATAGCAGCAACAGTATAAGCACGTTAAACTGTGGAAGAGAGAGAAGTTACTTTAGGTATAATAAGTAACGATATTAACTAAATTAATTAGACGGATATTATACCTCTAGTAAACGACTTAGAGATATTTGGAATCTTTAAGGACGAAGATAAAAAGGAGGGAGATAGTGTTACGGACGCTTTAAGTACAATACTATAACTACTTGGAGAAGAGTTAGAAGAAGCTAGTTGGTTAATATAGGCACGGTCCAGAATAGATCCGGTAGAACTATGTAACGAGGAATAGTAACCGAGTTATATAATGTGATCTATATAATCTATATAATCTATATAATCCGCGATAAAGTAGATAGAGTATATGTATATTACGTATAAGAAGGATTTTATAGGAGTACGGTTATGTATTTAAGGACCCTTAGTCCCTACCTAGATAGTTCCTTTCTTATAGTAATTCTCAGAATATAATTAAAGTTAATCTGTTAGGCAACCACTCCACCAGTTGTTATTACGTTGTTAACTTTACGCATTACCTACACACCTAGCCCAATAACAGGACCTATTGTAGTACTTATTATAAGGTTCCGTTACACTTTTTAATATAGGAGTAATATTAATATTTGCTAAATACGGCAGTCTTATATCTAGTTCTTTATTAAAGTTCTCTATTTAGTCCTTACTACTATCTTAAAGATTATCTAGTAGGTTTTAGACTTACTAAAAACGGTCCTTTTAAGCCTATAAGATAATAAGGTGTTCTAGTATTTTGGGAGATTAATATCTCTTTAACTTATTAATTCGTATATTACAAGATCGGATAATGCGGTTAGTAGTTAGTATCTATATCCTATAGATATTTAACGCTTCTATACCAATAAAATAACCTATTTAGGCTTATAGCTTAAACTTTGCTTTCCTAAGAATGCTGTGTTTAATAAGCACATAGGTTAAAGATTTGGCTATACAAAGCCCTACTAGCTATGGCTTCCGTTTATATAGTATTTTAAATAGGGTCTTCTAGTTAATAGACTTAATAGGAGTTTAATTAAGTAGGAATACTATAAGGAGCATAAACTCGGGCTATAGATCTACGGGTAACTTTGCTTTAATAACAGCAGTCCTTACTTATTTAGAAATGGCTCTCCCTAACCTCTCTATAGGTCCATTTTAAGCTAGGGTATCTAGTATTAATTACTTAATAACACCTCCGTTAAGTTAAATAAGATTCTTTACCCTAGCGCCTATACCTTACTCCTTATCTATATGCTAAATACGGATACCTTAAGTATTAAATTTCTTTATAAATGCTATTATTG
>Ga0307515_10004480_pt1 | contig 28895 bp, 10 predicted proteins | sample 17_EM_MG_FD_194513 | JGI IMG/M metagenome (GOLD analysis project Ga0307515, IMG submission 194513) | Populus trichocarpa ectomycorrhiza microbial communities from riparian zone in the Pacific Northwest, United States - 17_EM | ecosystem: Host-associated > Plants > Roots > Unclassified | place... | reverse complement strand
CCAGCTGCGGACCGGGATGCAGCCCGAGATCGGCACGCCGTACTCGAAGATCACGGTGAACGGCAGCAGCTGGCAGGTCCGGCCGCTGCCCTTGACCGCGCCGAACACGAAGCGCAGCTCACCGGCGTTGCCGGTCGATCCGGCGTAGCCGCCCGAGCCGGAGCGGAGGTCGAGGCGGTTGACGATCGCCAGCAGACGGAACGGCGCGATGCCGAGGTCGAGGGTCACCCCGCCGCTCGCCGCGAGCCAGGGACTGATGATCTGGGTGTTGATGTTGATCCGCGCCGGGACGTTGAACGTGTTGATCGTCTGGTTGACCTGCCAGGTCCGCAGCCACTGCATCGCGAAGTTCGCCGGGGTGATCCCCGTCAGCGGCTGGTTGGCCATCTCGGTCATCAGGTGGCCGAACGTGAACGCGCCCATCCGGGTGCCCACGTTGCTGCAGGGATCCCAGGTCCGGGTCGGGTCGCCCGTGCCGACCACGTTCGGGTCGTTGATCAGCAGGGTCTTCGCGGGCGACGGCGACGCCAGCGCGAAGATGATCGACGGGTTGAACGCGACCGCGACGCCCCGCTGGAAGTTCGGGAAGTCGAACGGCACGGGCGGCACGTTGGCGGCCTGCGAGCGGCTTTCGAACGTCGGCACGCTCTGGAGCTTGAACTCGGTGACGAGGTTGGTCTCGCTGCGGTTGCGGACCGCGAGCGCGGTCATGTCGACGTTCGCGAACGAGGAGTACACATGATCCTGGCCCTTTTCGTCGGCGCCCAGGCCGTCGTCGCGCAGGATGATCGGGTTCTCGGTCTGGCCGACGACCAGGGACAGCGGCGCGTGGGTGCCGGGCGCGGGCTGGCTGAGCAGCGTCACGCGCGCGTTGCCGGCAACATCGGCCTTGTCGAGCAGCTGGATGCGCAGACCGCCGGGCAAGTCGGTGGCCGCCTGCGAGGTCGTGCTCACCGGAGCGGCGACATCGGGGTCCACGGTATCGTCGTCGCTGTCGGTACAGCTCGCCAGCGCGAGCATCGCGCCGAGCGCCGCCGCGGTGCCGGCCCATCGCGCCCGCCGCCGCATCACTCCGAGCATGCTGTCAGATACATTATGATTCACGAAGTTCATGAGTTACAGCCCTCCCTTTCTGGTTCAACACTGGCCAGCTCGCACCTCCCGCGATTGTGCGGGAATGCAGACACTGGCGGATCGCCGCAAGCCACGCTCCCCGCCCCCGTCCCCCTGATACAGGTCGACGCCGAAGTGGCGTTATATTGCGCTGACACGGACTGACACGGCGAGGTGAGTGCGAGCGCGGCAAGCCTTGCCGCGTCGACGCCGAGCGCGAACGTCGCCACCCGGCGCGCGCGTGCGGCAACTCGTTCCGATCGCGGACAGGCCACGGGCCTTCCGCCGCGATCTCGTCGCGGTGGCGTCATGTCGGCCCTGATAGAGTCCGGTCGGCCCGATCCGTGACACGACATGTGCCAGTTTTCGGCGGGAGCTTTCCACAACGCGCCGTTGCCGCTCCGCGAGGTCGTACTACCGTTAGCCACAGGCGTGGACGCCGGACACGGTCCGGGGAAGGTGGAGGACGGATGGCAAGCGAAGCCGCGCGCGATCGGCGCGGGCGGACCGCGTCAGCGCTCGGGCTGGCGGAGCGGCTGATCGCGCCGCAGCGCGCGCGGTGGTCGCGGTCCTACGTCGCGGGCGCTCGCGGGCGAGAGCTGCGGATCGACGCGGGGAGCCAGAGCGTCACGTTCTACGACCCGCGGCTGTTCGCGCTCGGCGAGGAGCTCGCGACCCGGACCTGCTTCACCGGGGCCGAGGCCGTCACCTGGGGATCGGGCTACGCGTGGGACGAGATCCGGCCGCTGCTCGAGGCGCTGCTCGACGAGGGTCTCCTCGAGCGCGGCGGCGCCGAGGGCGGCTGACCGACGCGCGGGCTGCGCGCGGCATCCGACGGCGGTATGGTGCGCCGCCATGGATCTCCCCCGTCCAGACCTCCGCCTCCTCGGCGCCGCGCTCGCCGCCGCGACGCTCGCCTGCTCGTCGCCCCCGGCCCACGGCCCTGCAGCACCCGCCGAGCCCGCGCCGGCACCCGCCCCGGCCGCGCCGGCCCCCGGCCTGACCCCCGATCAGGCGTTCGAGGCATTCGCCCGCGACACGCTCGACGGCTACTTCCGGCGCGCGCCCGACGAAGCGACGCAGGCCGGCGAGCACCGCTACGACTTCAACTGGCCCGATGTCTCGACCCAGGGCGAGGCCAGCCTGCACAAGTTCCTCGAGGACACCCGCGCCTCGCTCGCCGCGATGCCGCGCGGTCGGCTGTCCGAGCAGAACCAGATCGACGCCGCGATCCTCGACGACCAGCTGCGCTTCGGCCTGTTCGCGCTCGATCAGCTCAAGACCCGCGACACCAACCCCCTGGCCTACGTCGGCCTGGTCGGCGACGGCCTCGATCCGCTGGTCACCCGCGAGTTCGGCACCGTGGAGTCCCGGATGGCCAGCCTGGGCAGCCGGCTCGACGGCGTCCCGGCGATCGTCGCGGCCGCCAAGCACCGGCTGGGCCACTCCGCCAAGATCTTCACCGAGACCGCGATCCAGCAGAACAAGGGGCTGATCGCGCTGGTCGAGACCGAGCTGCCGGCGACGTTCGCCAAGGTCCCGGCGCAGAAGGACAAGCTCACCGCCGCCGCCGGCCGCGCCGCCGCCGCGCTCAAGGACCTCCAGAGCTTCCTCGAGAAGGATCTCCTGCCGCGCTCCGACGGCTCGTTCCGCCTCGGCCGCGAGCTGTTCACCACCAAGCTCGGGTTCGCCCTCGGCGAGGACGTCGACATCGACGCGGTCGCCGCCAGCGCCCGCGCCCTGCTCGTCCAGACCCAGGGCGAGATGGTCGACACCGCCAGGCAGATCTGGGCCGACGACAAGCTCGGCAAACTGCCCAGGCTCGACACCGCCGACCAGAAGAAGGCGTTCGTCAAGCAGGTCCTCGACCACGTCGCCAAGGATCGCCCGACCAACCAGACCATCCTCGCCGACGCCAAGAAGTGGCTCGACAAGGCCACCGCGTTCGTCCGCGAGCAAAATCTGGTCCGCGTCCCCGACGAGCCGGTCTCGGTGATCGAGATGCCCGAGTACAAGCGCGGCGTCGCGGTCGCCTACTGCGACTCGTCGGGCGCGCTCGAGGCCACGCCGCAGACGTTCTACGCGATCGCGCCGACGCCGTCGGACTGGCCCGCGCCGCGCGTCGAGTCGTTCTACCGCGAGTACAACCAGGCGATGCTCGCCGAGCTATCGATCCACGAGGCGATGCCCGGCCACTACCTCCAGCTGATGCACAACAACCAGTTCCCGTCCAAGCTCCGCGCCGTGTTCGGCTCGGGCCCGTTCGTCGAGGGCTGGGCGGTCTACGCCGAGTGGGTCATGGCCGAGCACGGCTTCGGCGGGCCGCGGGTCAAGCTCCAGCGCCAGAAGATGGTGCTGCGGCTGTCGGCCAACGCGATCATCGATCACGACATCCACGCCGGCGACATGGACGAGAAGGCCGCCCTGGCCCTGATGAAGAACGAGGCATTCCAGGAGGACGGCGAGGCGGTCGGCAAGTGGAAGCGCGCCCGGCTGTCCAGCGCCCAGCTCACCACCTACTTCTTCGGCTTCACCGAGCTGCTCAAGCTCCGCCGCATCGTGGAGACCCAGCCCGGGTTCTCCGAGCGCGCGTATCACGATCGCCTGCTGTCCTGGGGCTCGCCTGCGATGAAGTACGTCCGCCAGCTGGTCGCCAAGCACTGACGGTCACTGACGTCAGTCGCATGTTCAGCGCCGCTGTAGTGAAGCGCCTCAGTTGCGCAGTCCGATCGGTAGGTGAGGTTGATTGTCGCGATCGCGCCGTGGTAGCCGCATCGAGGAGGTTCCATGGTGCTGTCATCGGTCTCGCGGACGACGTCCGCGGTCATCCTGGCTGCCGGCGCGATCGCATGCTCGCCGCCGGCTTCCGACCAGCCCGAAGCGCCGCGCGCGCGAGCGCCGCGGGGCGCGTACGCGATCGGCGAGCCTCGCGAGCCGGGCGCACCGCGGCCGCATGGCTCGATCGCTCCGGACGGCGCTCACCTCACGTACTTCGGCGGGCGGATCGTCTCCAACCTCCAGGTCGTGCAGGTGCTCTACGGCCAGGGCAGCTACCTGCCCGAGATCGAGAGCACGGCGCCGCCCAGCATGGCGGCGTTCTACCAGGGCGTGCTCAACAGCTCGTACGTCGACTGGCTCGGTGAGTACGACACCGCCGCGCAGCCGCCGCCGAGCACCAACCAGGTCATCGGCCGCGGCTCGTTCCTGTCGCAGGTGACGATCGCGCCGTCGGCCGCCAACGACGGCGTGGTCGTCGACGACGCCCAGCTCCAGGCGGAGCTGTCCGCGCAGATCCGGGACGGTCGCCTGCCGGCGCCCAGCCACGACGCGCAGGGCAACAACAATACCTACTACGCGGTGTTCTTTCCCCACGGCAAGGCGATCCGCCTCGGCGGCGCGAGCTCGTGCGAGGCGTTCTGCGCCTATCACGGGACGATCGCCGATGCCGGCGGGTCCGGCGAGATCAGCTATGGCGTGCAACCCGACTTCCAGTCCGGCTCGGGGTGCGAGCGCCGCTGCGGCACGGCCGCGACGCCGTTCGGCAACGCCACCCAGATCGCGTCGCACCAGCTGATCGCGACCATGACCGATCCCGAGCTCGGCGTGACGCAGGGCCTCGGGCCACCGTTCGGCTGGTTCGATCCGACGTTCGGCGAGATCGGCGACATCTGCATCGATCAGAACGATCAGATCGTCGGCGCGGACGGCATCATCTACGACGTCCAGACCCAGTTCTCGAACGCGGCCAACGACTGCGTGGTCTCGGCCCCGCCGACGAGCTCGCTCCTGATCGAGACCCCGGCGGAGGCCTGCCGCGGCGGCGCCGGCGCGACCACGGTCACCGTGCTCGGCGGCGACGGCCGGTTCACCGGCGACGTCGCGCTGAGCGTCACCGGCGTCAGCCCCGCCCCACCGCCCGGCGGCGAGCTCACCGCCACGTTCGATCCCGATCCGGTGCCCGTGCCGCCTGGCCGCGCCGCGACCGCGGCGATGCAGATCGCGACCACGCCGGCCACGCCGCCCGGCACGTACACGCTCGCGGTGCAGGGCGCGAGCCCGAGCCTCACCACCACCGTGTCGACGACGTTCGTGGTCCGCGGCGAGGCGCGCACCGCGCCGGCCCTGGTGGCGCCGGCCGACGGCGCCGACGGCGTGCCGACCGCCGCGACGTTCCGCTGGACCTCGGTCGACCAGGCCACGCTGTACACCCTCGAGCTGTTCGACGGCGATGGCTGCGCCGGGCCGCCGATCCGCGCGTTCGACACGACCGGCACGGCGTTCACGCTGCCGCCGGACAAGGCGCTCGACGAGTTCCAGCGGTTCTCGTGGCAGGTGACGGCGAGCAACTCGTGCGGCCGGTCGCCGATCTCGGCGTGCTCCCGGATCCGCACGGCGTCGTGCAACGCGCCGCGCGACCTGGTGGCCGGCGGCGGGTTCGAGGACGGGCTGTCGGGCTGGACCGTCGACCAGAACGTCCCGCCACCGCTGGTGAGCAGCGACAACCCGCACACCGGCCGCGGCGCGGTGCAGCTCGGCACCGTGTCGGGGTTCCTCGAGCCGTTCGGCGACGCGCAGATCTCGCAGATCGTGACCCTGCCGTCGGGCGGCATCTCCACCCTGCGGTTCTTCGAATGGCCGCTCAGCGCGGACTTCATCACCTTCGATCAGCAGTACGTCCGCGTGACGCCGCTCGATCCGCCGGGCTCGACCGTCGAGCTGATGCGCGAGACCCGCGACGACGAGATCTACGTGCTGCGCGAGTTCGATCTGTCGCGATTCAACGGCGCGACGGTGAGGCTGACGTTCGGCGTCCACGAGGACGGCGCCGGCGACATCACCGGGATGTTCATCGACGACGTGTCGGTGACCTCGCAGAACTGCGGAGCGCCGGACTTCGTGATCCGCACGACCCCGCCCGCGCCCGCGGTCTGCGCCGGCGCGAGCCTGCCGCTCGGAGTCGCGGTCGAGTCGCAGAACGGGGTCAACTTCACCTCGCAGGTCGCGCTCGCGGCGAGCCACCTGCCGCCCGGCGCGACCGCGAGCTTCGCGCAGAACCCGATCCGCCCCGGAGAATCGACGATCCTGACGCTGGCCACCGCGCGGCCGACCGCCGGTGATCACTTCGCGATCGAGGTCTCGGGCGTCGCGGTCGCCCCGCCGCCCGACGGGCCCAGGACGGTCACCACGACCGTCCAGATCGACGCCAACCCGCCCGACGCGCCCGAGCTCGTCAGCCCGCGCGCCGGCGAGGTCAACGTGTCGCGGCGACCCACGCTGACCTGGACCGCGCCGTTCGTGCCGGACTCGCTGGCGAGCCGCGCGCCCCGGCCCGGGCGTGCGCTGTTCCCGTGGGAGCTCGGGGCGAACCGCCCACCCGGCGCGGCCGGGCTCGCCGCGGCGCCGATGGCGATGGTCCCGAGCGGCGCGGCACCCGCGCCTGCGACCATTGCGCCGTTCGCGTTCGGCGCTGCGAGCTATCGCGTCCAGGTCGCACGCGATGCGGCGTTCACCAGCATCGTCGCCGACGCGCAGGTCACCGAGACCAGCTTCACGCTGCCGGTCGACCTCGACATCGCGACCCCGTACTTCTGGCGGGTCAGCGCCACCAACGCGTGCGGCACCGGCGCGCTGTCGGCGACCGGCACGTTCATCGTCGGCGCGTGCTTCGAGGGCTGGACCCAGGGCCCGCCGATCCCGCTGGTCGATGGTCCCGCCCAGGCCAGCGTGGTCGCGTCGCCGAGCACCCGCAAGATCTACGTCGTCGGTGGCGGCCTGGGCCCCAACCCGGACGCCCGGATCGATCAGGTCTGGGCGTTCGATCCCGCGAACGGGAGCTGGACGCGCAAGGCCGACGTGCCTGGGCCCGGAGTCGGCGCCAGCCTCGGGTCCGCCGTCGAGCTCGGCGGCACGATCTACGTGTTCGGCGGCCTGCTCGGCCCACCCGGGGTGGTCAGGGCGCACCGGGCGCTGTGGCGCTACGACGTCGCCGCCGACCGCTGGAGCCGCGGCAAGGACCTGCCGGCCGACGACTTCTCCTCGGCGGTCGCGGCGATCGACGGCAAGATCTACCTCGCCTACGGCTCGGGCCTGGGCACCCAGACCTGGCGCTACGATCCGGTCGCCGACACCTACACGCCGCGGGCGAACGGGCCGCTGCTCCCAGGGACCGCGCGCGTCCACGCCGCGGTGCTGGGCGGCGAGATGCACGTGTTCGGCGGCGGGTTCAACGGCAGCTCGCACGTGATCTACAACGCGGTGACCAACACCTGGCGCATCGGTCCGGCGATGCCGTTCACCGCGACCGATCCGGCGGTCGGCGTGATCGCCGGCAAGGCGCTGGTCGTCGGCGGCCGGCCGATCGCGCACACCCAGATCTACGATCCGGTCACCAACAGCTGGTCGCAGGGCCCGGCGGTCGCCGGTGCCGCCACCGGCCTCGACAACACCGCCGGCGCGGTGCTCGGGCCGATCTTCCACGTGATCGGCGGGTTCGACGGGACCAACGGCGTGAACCGCCACGCCCAGCTCCACGCGTGCACGACCGGCGCGCTGTCGTCGGCGACGATCCTGCCGTTCGTGGTCGACGGCAACGGCAAGAAGACCGGGATCGGCGACGAGCGCACCGCGCTGGTCATCGACAACGCGGTCAGCACCAGCGCGCTGTCGGTCAGCTGCTTCCTGTACGGCACCAGCGGCGACCTGCTCGGCGCCGACACGATCCGGGTCGCGGCCAACGAGGTCAAGACCGTGACCGACGTGGTCCGCGTGCTGACCCACACCACGGCGGTCCAGAACACCGTGGGCAGCGTGGCGCTGTTCGGCACCGACGTGTTCCAGGGCATGGCGTCGCTGGTCCACAACGCGAGCAGCGACTCGATGATCGAGGATGGCCAGCCGATCACCGGCACGACCAGCGGCTATGTCTCGACCGCCGGCACCGCCGGCTACCTGACCCAGACGGTGTTCGCCAACGTCTCGACCGGCACGTCGGCGGTATCGCTGTTCGCTTACCCGGCGGCCGGCGGCGACACCCCGGTGGCGGGCACGCTGGTGTTCCTCCCGGCGCACGGCCAGGTCAGCTATCCGGACGTGGTCAAGAAGCTCGGGCTGGCGGCGAGCTTCACCGGCCAGCTGACCTGGACCGCGAGCCAGCCGATCGCGGTGATGGCGCGCGACCTGGTCAAGACCAAGCAGAGCTTCAGCGGGGCCGTGCCGGTGCACGGCGCCGGCGACGCGGCGTCGACGGTGCTGGTGCCGTACGTCGAGGACACCACCGCGTTCGCGACCGCGCTCGAGATCTCGAACCCCGGGCCGACCACCGCCAACGTGACGGTGCACCTCATCGAGGCCGGCGACGCGACCGGCACGACCGCCGGTGTGGAGCGCACCCGCGACCTCCCGGTGGCGGTGAACGCGGCCGCGCCGATCGCCGACATCGTGCGCTGGGTGCGGCGCGAGACCACGACCACACCGTCGGGCAAGCGCGGCTTCCTCGTGGTCACCACGCCGCAGAAGGTCACGGCGCAGGCCCGGATCGTCGATCGGGCGAACCGCGATCCGGCGATCCTGGACAGCAACGTCGCCACGGCCAACGGGTTCTCGCCGCTGTTGATCCGCGTCGAGCAGACGGTGTTTGCGCTGCCGGAGGCAGGGGCGGACGCGGCGGCGCCGACGACCAGCCAGTCGCGGTTCGCGCTGGCCAACCCGGGCGCCTCGACCGCGGTGGTCCAGCTGATCGCGTACAACGCGACCGGCTCGCAGGCGGCGACGCTCACCGTGACCCTGGCCGCCAGTGGCCAGTTCTTCACCGAGAACCTGGCCGCCGCGATGGGCCTGCCGCCGGTGTTCCTGGGCTGGGTGGCGGTGCAGTCGACGAGCCCGGTGGTGATCTACAACCACCGTCGGACCGCCGGGGCCGGCAGCACCGTCCCGATCCACGGGCTGTAGCCCGGCCTGTTCCGTCGATCACCGTCGATCAACCTCGGTCGGCCTCGGTCGGCCTCGCCTCCGCCGGGGACGGTATTTCGCTCCGGGCAGCCACCGCCGGTGGTCCTGGGTTGCGCTCGCCGGGTGGCTGCGTGATGATGCCCGCCCGAACAGGCCGCGGGACGGTCACCGGCGGCGCGCGTCCACGAATTCGAGGAGACGAGGTACAGCATGAACATCCTCATCGGATCCCACGCCCGTTCGACGGTGGCGGCGGCGGCCGCGGTGGTCGCCCTGGCCACGCTGCTCGGGCCGGACACTGCCGGCGCCCAGGGCGCCCCCGGCACCACCCCGGCGAAGATCAAGGCAGCGACCCAGATCGATGCCGCGGCGATCCAGGCCAACACCGCGTCGTCGAAGGACTGGCCGACGGTCGGCCTGGACTACGCCGAGACCCGGTACTCCAAGCTCGCCGAGATCAAGGACGGAAACGTCGGCGAGCTCGGGCTGGTCTGGACCTACAACCTCGAGTCGACGCGCGGCGTCGAGGCGACCCCGCTGGTGGTCGACGGCGTCATGTTCGTCACCGCGTCATGGAGCGTGGTCCACGCGATCGACGTGCGCACCGGCAAGAAGCTGTGGACCTTCGATCCGCAGGTCCCGCGCAACTTCGGCGAGAAGGCCTGCTGCGACGTGGTCAACCGCGGCGTCGCGCTGTGGAAGGGCAAGGTGTTCGTCGGCGCGTTCGACGGACGGCTGATCGCGCTCGACGCCGTCACCGGCGGCAAGCTGTGGGAGAAGGACACGATCGTCGACCGCACGCACGCCTATACCGTCACCGGCGCACCGCGGGTCGCCAACGGCAACGTCATCATCGGCAACGGCGGCGCCGAGTTCGGCGTGCGCGGCTACGTGACCGCGTACGACGCCGAGACCGGCGCGCAGAAGTGGCGCTGGTTCTGCGTGCCGGGCGATCCGAGCAAGCCGTTCGAGGACGAGTCGATGAAGAAGGCGGCGGCGACCTGGGATCCGTCGGCGAAGTACTGGGAGATCGGCGGCGGCGGTACGCCGTGGGACACGATCACGTTCGATCCCGAGCTCAAGCTGGTCTACATCGGCACCGGCAACGGCTCGCCGTGGAGCCGGAACCGGCGCAGCCCCAAGGGCGGAGACAACCTGTACCTGGCGTCGATCGTCGCGCTCAACGTCGAGACCGGCGCCTACGTCTGGCACTACCAGGAGACCCCCGGCGACAACTGGGACTACACCTCGACCCAGCCGATGATCCTCGCCGACCTCAAGATCGGCGGCAAGCCGCGCAAGGTCATCCTCCACGCGCCCAAGAACGGGTTCTTCTTCGTGATCGACCGGACCGACGGCAAGCTGATCTCGGTCAAGAACTTCGTCGACGTCAACTGGGCCAAGGGCTACGACAAGGCCGGCCGGCCGATCGAGACCGCCAAGGCCCGTCCCGACGGTCCGTTCGACGCCATCCCCGGCCCGTACGGCGCCCACAACTGGCACCCGATGTCGTTCAACCCGACCACCGGCCTGGTGTACCTGCCGGCGCAGAACGTCCCGGTCGGCCTGATGGACGACAAGGAGTGGAAGCACGGCGCCGTGCTCCCCAACCGCGCCGGCACCGGTAACGGCTGGAACACCGGCATGATCATCAATGCCCAGCCGCCGACCAGCAAGCCGTTCGGCCGGCTGCTCGCGTGGGACCCGGCGACGCAGAAGGAAGTCTGGCGGGTCGAGCACGTCTCGCCGTGGAACGGCGGCACGCTGACCACCGCCGGCAACCTCGTGTTCCAGGGCACCGCGGACGGCCGGTTCGTCGCGTACAACGCCAGGACCGGCAAGAAGGTCTGGGAGTCGCCGACCGGCACCGGCGTGGTCGCCGCGCCCTCGACCTATATCGTCGACGGCAAGCAGTACATCTCGGTCGCGGTCGGCTGGGGCGGCGTCTACGGCCTGTCGCAGCGCACCAGCGAGAAGACTGGCCCCGGCACGGTGTTCACCTACGCGCTCGGCGGCAAGGCGAGCCCGCCGGCGTTCGTGACGGTCAAGCTCGAGGGACTGATCGCCGGTGTCAAATACAACCCCGCCGACGTTCCCGAGGGCCAGGCGCTCTACGTCAGCCACTGCGTGATGTGCCACGGCGTGCCCGGCGTCGACCGCGGCGGCAACATCACCAACCTCGGCTACATCAAGCCGGAGATCATCACCGAGCTCGACAAGTTCGTGCTCAAGGGGCCCTACCTCAGGGACGGCATGCCGGACTTCACCGGCCGGCTCCAGCCCGCGCAGATCGAGAAGATCAAGGCGTTCATCCAGGGCACCGCGGACGCCATCCGCCCCAAGAAGTAAGCCGCGTGCGCTGTCTCGCTCTGGCCTCGCTGCTCGCGCTCATCGCCTCGACGGACGCGCGCGCGGATGATCCGGTGCCGCCGGCCACCGCCCAGCCGGTGCTCCCCGACGAGGTCATCGTCGTGACCGGGCTCCGGCTGCCGCGCCCGGCGCAGGACGTGCCGGCCGCGGTCACCGTGATCGATCACGATCAGGTGCAGAACTCGCCGGACGCGCTGGCCGACGATCTGGTGCGCACCGCGCCCACCGTCGGCACGTTCCGGCGCAGCTCGAGCGCGATCGCCGATCCAACGTCGCAGGGCCTGAACCTGCGCGGCGTCGGACCGTCGGGCGTGTCGCGCGCGCTGGTGCTGCGCGACGGCCTGCCGCTCAACGATCCGTTCGGCGGCTGGGTGTACTGGCGCGCGATGTCGCCGCTCGGGATCGATCGCATCGAGATCGTGCCGAGCGGGGCCTCGGCGCTGTTCGGCAACTTCGCGCTCGGCGGCGTGCTCCAGGTGATCTCGCGGCCGATCGACGGCCGGGCGATCGACGCCATCGCCTCGGGCGGTTCGCTCGGAACGCTGCGGCTCGCGGCGCGCGCCACCGAGCGGCTCGGCGACTTCGGCGTCGCGCTCGACGGCGAGGTGCTCAGGAGCGACGGCTACGCACCGATCGTCGCCGCCCAGCGCGGCGCCGTCGACGGCGCGGCCGCGAGCAGCCACGAGACGATCGGCGCGCGGCTCGAGTACCACCGCGGCGACTCGACCGCGCGCGCCGGAGCGCGGCTGTTCAACGAGTCGCTCGACGCCGGCACCCAGCACACCACCGCCGACGTGCGGACCGTGAGCTACGACGCCGGCTGGCGGCTGGTGCGCGGCCCCGGCACGCTCGATGTCCAGCTGTTCGGCGGCACGCAGCGGTTCGAGCAGGAGCGCGCCCGGGTTTCCGGCGATCGCAAGACCGCGGTCACCGCGAGCAACCAGCGCACCCCGTCCAACAACCAGGGCGCGGTCGCGACCTGGACCGGCCAGCTCGCCGAGCACCACGCGGTCGTCGTCGGCGTCGATGGCCAGCGCGTCGCCGGCACCGCGACCGACGCGCTGTCGCCGGCGATGGTCCTGCCGACCACGCTGGTCAGGCGCGCCGCCGGCGGCGAGCAGCGGTTCGCCGGCGCGTTCGTCCAGGACGCCGTGCGCCTCACGCCCGAGCTCGAGGTCGCCGCCGCGCTTCGCCTCGACGCCTGGCAGAACGTCTCGGCCAGCCGCACGCTCACCCTCGGCAGCGGCAGCGCGACCACCACCGCGCTCGCCGACGCCTCCGAGCTGCAGCTCGATCCGCGGCTCGGCGCCCTGCTCCACGTCACCCACGACGTCGCGGTGCGCGCCTCGGTCTACCGCGCGTTCCGCGCGCCCACGCTCAACGAGCTCTACCGGCCGTTCCAGGTCGGCGCCGTGCTGACCGCCGCCAACGATCAGCTGCGACCCGAGACCCTGTGGGGCGGCGAGCTCGGCACCCAGGTCGTCCTCGAGCACGTCGGCGTGCAGGTCACCGGGTTCTGGAACCAGCTGAGCGATCCGATCGCCAACGTCACCCTCGCCATGCCGATGGACGGCGCCACCCGGCAGCGCCAGAACCTCGGCAAGACCCGGATCCTCGGCGTCGATCTCGACCTCGCGTGGCGGCCCAGCGAAGCGTGGACCGTGCGGGTGGCCCACACGTTCAGCGACGGCCACGTCACCGAGGCCCCGGCGCAGCCCGACCTCGTCGGCAAGCGGCTCGCCCAGGATCCGCACCACCGCACGACCGCGGCGATCACGTTCGACGACGACCGGATCGCCACCATCGTCGGCCAGGCCCGCTACCTCGGGCCGCAGTTCGAGGACGATCTCAACACCCAGCCGATCGGCTCCGTCGTGCTGTTCGATGCCCGGGCCGAGCGCGCCGTGACCTCCGGCCTCTCGGTCTTCGTCTCCGGCATGAACCTGTTCGACCGCCGCTACCTCGTCGGCCGCGCCGGCATCGACACCGAGGGCGCGCCGCGCACCTTCGAGCTCGGCCTCGCCTACCACGCCGCCGCCGCGCGGCCGCGATAGCTACGCGCGCAGGGCCGGGCGCCACACGGCTGCCGCTCGGGTCCCGCGCCACGCTGAAATCGCCGGTAATGGACCGACGCCCGCCAGATGGTTAGGGTTGGTTGCCTGAGCTTGGTTGTCTCGTCTCGAGCCCATCCCCAGGCAATCAGGAGTTCAGCGTGCATCGAGAGCGAGGCATCGACGTTCGGCATTCGCGCCAATCACACGACGTCCAGCGGCAAGCGTCCCCCGGCAAGCACACGCTGGTCGAAGCGGTCGCGACGCAGCCCACCGCGCCGCTGCAGATGCTGTCCGGGCGGCCGGCTGCGACGACCGCAGGTGAAGACCCGGCCGATGCGCACGCGGCTGCGGTGCGCGGCGTGGCGACGCCCGCGACCGGGCTGCCGTACGCGGACACGATCCAGCGGCTGTTCGGACGCCACGACATCTCGGGGATCCAGGCGCACACCGGATCCGAGGCCGCCGCGGCGTCGCGCGACATGGGCGCCTCGGCGTTTGCGACCGGCGACCACGTCGGGTTCGCCGGCGCGCCCGATCTGCACACCGCGGCGCACGAGGCCGCGCACGTGGTGCAGCAACGCGCCGGTGTCCACCTGAAGGGCGGGGTCGGCGAGGTGGGAGATCCGCACGAGCGCCACGCCGACGCGGTCGCCGATCGCGTCGTGGCCGGGCAGTCGGCGGAGGCGCTCCTCGATCAGTATCGCGCGCCGGGCGCCCAGGTCGGCGGCACGGCCACCGCGCAGGGCAAGCCGATCCAGCGCGCGGTCAAGGCCCAGCAGATCGGTGCCACGGAGGTCGTGGACTGCAACTCGCTCGCGAGCCTGGCCAAGCTGTTCGCGCTCGATGGCGCGGGCAAGCTGGAGTTCGCGACGCAGATGGCGACCCACCTGTGGTCGACCCGGATCTTTCCTGCCCCGTACCAGGCGCAGTTCGCCAGCAACGGCGCCGTCAAGGCGGAGATCGGAGAGCTCATCAACGGCCTCGGCGACCTCATCAAGGCATCGAGCTCGCCGACCATCATCTCGGTGGCGGCCAACGACGGCCGCCGGCTCGCCGATCAGCTGTTTGGCATCATCGGTGGCTCGATCAATGCCGAATACGTGAAGGAAAAGTGCCCGCACTACAGGATGCTGTCGCTCGGCCTCGGCGGAGACAGTGCGACGAGCTACCTGACCTTCGTCAAGACCAAGCGGGCGAAGCTGAGGGAGTACCGGCGGCTCTCCGATCAGAAGCACGGCAAGGACCGCAAGCTCACCTACCAGATCGACGCCCTGGAGACGCGTGCCACCGAGCTCGAGGCCATGTTGAGCGAGGCGCTGGCCCAGGCCAAGGAGACGGGCTCGATCATCGCCAAGATGAACGACTTCCGGGATCAGATCGCCCAGATCGAGGCGGCGATCGACCTCGACTACCAGGCCGGCACCCCGGAGGTCGCCAAGCAACTCAAGGACCTCCAGACGAACCGGTCCGAGCACAACAAGTACACGGTCGATGGCGGCGTGAGCGACGGCGTCGATCTCCGCGACACCTACGAGACCAGCAAGGCATGCAGCCTGTTCTCCCTGCTCGCCGTGGTCCCGGGCTTCATGGGCGCGCAGGACGCGCCCACCCTCCACGCGATCCTGCGCAAGACCAAGACGCTGCGCGAGTACGACGAGGACGCCGTCGCGGCGAGGATCCGGTTCACCGCCGGTCTCAAGCCGACCATGCAGGGCCGCCCACTCGGCGAGATCCTCGACGAGATCGTGCAGGGCCGCACCCGGCCGAGCTTCATCGCCGATCCGGCCGGCGAGGCGCATGTCTTCTCCGTGGTCTGGGATGGCGAGACGTACCACCCCAAGGACAACGGAGAGACCGCCTCGACAACCGACCTCCTCGACCCGAAGAAGGGCAAGAGTGTGAGGGCCCGGAAGATCGCCTCGACCTGGACGAAGTGAGCATCGGACCGGCGTGGACAGCTCGCGTTCGCGGAGCTCGCGTTCGCGGAGGTGAGCGCGATGGGACACCGCTGAATGATGCCGAGACAAGGTCAGTGACGAAGACCGCCATTCGGTTGCTCGCCTAGCCTCGCTATTGCAGACGAGCTTGCACAATCTCTGTTGTATATGCGAAACCTTGAGATCCACCAAGAACATACATTCGATCGCCGAGGATCACACTGTTCCATCCCGATCTTTGGCCAAGATTCGAGGACACCGGCGAGAACGGTCCCAGCAATCCATCCGCATTGATCAGTGCACGTTCCGTGTGCGCAGATTCGACAGGCGACAAGTCATCACCACCAAATATATAGAGATAAGGACCCACAGCAATTGTCGCGGCTTGAAGTCGAGAGATCACTGTCGTAATTTCTCGCACTGCCGCAAACTGCCCAAGCGAGCTATCGTCATTGATCGGTGCGCGCTGGACGGTGTGTGATTGACCACGCCCACCGATGAGATACAAGAATTTTCCCATCACAACACTCGCACAACCATCACAACCGTTCTCGGCAGTAGATCCAGAAACGGTGAATGGCCCGAGTGAGCCATCTGCATTGATCGTTGCCATCTCCACAGTTTTCTCCACGTTCGCGGTGACAGCATGGCCACCTATTACATATAGCCTATCTCCTATTACCACACTACAGGCTCCGGCGTGAGGATTGACGAGGGCGATTCCAGGAACCGGTGCAAGAGAGCTCAGTGAACCATCAGGATTGATCATCGCCTGGCTGACATCTCGCCCAAGGGTATCTCTATTAGTCAAGTCAGATCCACCCAGAACGTAGACTCTGTCTGTCATCTCAGCAATCGAATATTCATGTCGTGCAGGCTCCAGCATGACATCAGGAGCCAGTGCAAAGGCACTCAATGAATCGTCGTCGCCAATGGGTGCTCGTTCAACGAGACCCGCTGTGAATACGTAGAGCCACGACCCAGTCACGAAGACTCCGAGAAGATTGGAGGTCTTGGGTGCCAAGACGACATCTGGAATGACAGAAAATGTTCCGAGTGCACCGCTGTTGTTCAGGCTTGCATGCTCGATACTATTCGAGTAACTCCCATCAGAGTTCGTGCCTCCCAAGAGATAGAGATAGTTTCGCGCTATTGCCTTGACGCTGCCACCGCGACCTCGGGCAAGCGAACCGATGCGTGACGGAGTAAAAGTATCGATCGAGCCGTCGGTATGAGCCGTTGCTTGCTCGATGCTCGCCAGTTCACCACTGCTTCCAACACCGCCCAGGATATACAAGGAATTTCCGAATCGCACACTCGTATGACCGGCGCGCGGCGTCATCAAGCGTGCCTCTCCGATGAGCGCAAACGTCCCCAGTGTACCGTCGCCAGTGATGAACGCTCGCTCCACGTTACCCACCACTCCGCTGCTGCTCGAACCACCGATCACATATAGTGTGTCCCGCACAACCGTTGCTGTATGCCCGGTACGCGCGGTCGTCAGAGCCAGATCTGGAAGGACCGCAAATGGTCCCAGAGAGCCATTTACGTCAATGGTTGATCGCTCGACAGAATCCAGGACACCATTCCCGGTACCGCCGATCAGGTACAAGGAGTTTCCAAGCACCACGCTTGCGCTTCCCCTACGCGCCGCAGACAGAGCAAGGCCGGGCACCATGTCGAATTGCCCCAGCGAACCATCAGGCTCAATCATTGCTCGTTCGACACTATCGAGGGCCCCCAAGCTACCTGCACCGCCGATCACATAGACGAAGATACCGATGATAACGCATGTGTGACCTGCTCGCGGTGTGACCAGACGCCTCGCATAGGTTGCGAACGGGCCGAGTGAGCCATCGGGATTGACACGCGCACGCTCCACAGTTCCCAGATAGCCGGAACGATCGGACCCGCCGATGACGTAGATGTAGTTCGCGATCACCGCACTTGTGGCACCGCTACGCCCCGTCACGAGCGTCGCTTCTCGCCGTCCGCCGCTGCCTTGATCTTGGAATCCTTGGAAGGGCTGCAGGTCCAGAGGAAAGGACGTTCGGCGGAACGCAAGGTGCCCCACCGTCGTGGCACCAGTTGTCACCGACAGTGCGCCAGCAGTTGCGGACTCAGGAACGACCACCGTGGCTCGATGCTGACCGAGGACCGCTGCAAGTTTCGAGGTGCCGCCCGGGAAGTTGACGATCACGGTCGAACCGAAGGTGCCTTCGAGCGTGATGGTGTCGCCAGCTGCTGCGATATCTGGGTCGAGGGCGAGGAGTTGGAACTTCGAATCTTCCGGCCTACCATCGCCTTCGACATCGGCCGGTCGAGGATAGCCGCAGGCTGAAGCTAGGAGAACCAGAACGGAGCCCTTAAGGAGGCCACGCAGACGCGATCGCTTCAGCCCCATCACATCGTCCTCAAGGTCATACCCGACATTTACGGTCTCGGCGGTCGGTGTCAAGGTTAACGTGGTGCCCGTTGCCGAGCACGGTGCACGCGGCTGTACGGGCTGATACCGCCCCCAGCCGAACGCTGATCTCGCGATGACGGTTTTTCGCGAAATCGGGGTCGACCCGTCAAATCGACCAGCGGGCCGCTAAGTACCACAAGGCCCATCGTAGGATTCGCCAGCGGTGCGCGGTGAGCGGACGAGATGATGGCGATGAACGCGAGCAAAGGTCATGAAGGATAGACGGGACGACGACGCGAGCCGACGCAGTGGCGCCCCCGTCGAACACGCCGATGATCGGCCGGCCGCCGGAAGGCAAACGCTCACTGAGCAGATCGTGACCCTTGACCCCGCAAAAGGGACTCTGCCGCAGCCCGGAACGTCCTACGCATGGAAGCACAGTGCCAGTGCACCTGAGCCTGGCGCCGTTGGCCAGCCGCAGGGCGCGCAGTCGATCGCGGACAGTCAACAGGCTTCCGCCGGCACAGTGCAGCTTGCTCCGGCCGGCTTGGTGGGCCGGATGGGACCGGGTGGAGGCACGGGGTTGCCCGGACCGCCGAACCCGCAGCTCGATGCGTTCAAGTACTTCGAGAAGCACGGCAGGGCACACATCACCGAGCTCATGCAAACCGAGATGGGGCCGCTGACGCTCGCGACCGGTTCGCCGTTCGCGGTGTGGGAGGGTGGCAGCTCGAAGCACTTCGTGGCCGCGTTCTCCCACCAGCTGTTCGCCGAGACCCTGGCGCGCCCGTGGGACCTTGCCGAGAACACGCTGGCCCCGACCAGCCTGTGGCAGCTGATCGAGACCGGACGCGACGCCGGCAACAAGGACGCGCCGGCCAAAGCCAACGAGTACCAGCTCGGCGTCACGCTCGAGCTCGAGAAGGCGTATCGCGAGCGGCTTCGCGAGGCGCTCACGCGGCTCACTCCGCGGGTCATCCAGGAGTGGAATCGGCGCACGCTCGCAGATCACGCCGAGCGCGCCAGGCACGCGAGCACGCCGATCCCCGAGCACCCCGAATCCAACCAGCCCGGCGTCGGGATCCTGCAATCGCATCCGATCGATCGCTACGTCCTCGCCGCGCTGTGGGGGCTCACCAGGCCGGTCCTCGTGCCCGACTTCGCGGCCTACCGCAAGGCGTTTCCCTCGGAGGCGAAGCCCCACGGCTCTCGCGATACGAGCCCGGCCGAGCTCCGCAATGTCAAGTTCGCGTGGCAGTCGCCCAACCACGCACGGCACTGGATCAAGGTCACCGATCCGATCGACGCGACTGCCGAGGAGGTCGCCAAGGAGCTGTTTGGCGACACCTTGCTCACGTACCTCGTCACGCCCGCGCCGCCGCTGTTCGGCCTCGACGTCACCAAGCACAGCCTGGTCGCTCGGCACGAGACCGCGTACCAGAAGCTCTCCGGTGACCGGTCGCCAGGGGGCTCAGTTGCTCACCAGATCCTCGCCGGACCGCAGAGCGATGACGCAGCCCTCGACCAGGCTGCCGGCTTCACCGCCGGCAAGACGTCGTCGACCGCGGTGCTCCAGCAGCTCGATCTCTTGATCCATCAGCTCCGCACCATCGCGACCAGCGCCGCGTCCTGGGTCACGCTCGACAAGGATGTCCAGGAGGCGATCGCGCGCACTGAGCGTCGGCAGCAGCAGCTGGCAAGCGTCAAGGATCCGCACGAAGCCGAGCGCTGGAACGCGCAGATCCGCGAGCAGCTCGACATCGCCGGCAAGTGCGAGACCGGGCTCTCGATCACCTCAAAGCTGTTCCACGCCTTCGAGGCACCCGAGCCGCGCGATCTGGCATGGCAGATTGGAACGCTGTTCGTCCAGGCAGCGGCGAGCTCGGATCTGATCGTCACCGCGCGCCAGCAGCTCGACCGCGCCAACCAGCGGTTGCTGGCGTTTCCGGCCGACTGGGTCGAGGCGCAGTTCCGTTGGATTCGACGCGCGGTCCTCGCGTCGCAGACCAGGGTGCGCAGTGGCAAGGACGACGCGTTCGTCACGCAGCTCGGCGACAAGGAGGCCAAGCTGCGCGGCGAGCTGATGAAGGTCCGTGATCAGCTCTTGACCAATCCGCTCGCGGTCCAGGACGAGCTCGATCGGATCACCAAGGAGATGCAACAGCTCGCGACTGGCGCCGCGGCGGTCCGCAACATCGAGCTGTGCGACGAGGTCTTCGTCCAGCTCAAGGACGCCAGGTCGCCCACAGGCTGGATCCGCGGCCTCGCGAGCAACCCGGTGACCGGCAACCACGGCAACGAACGGCTGGACGCGCTGGCCCAGCGCGCCGAGAAGTTTCAGGGCGAGTGGGCGCAGATCCTCAAGCAATGGAAGTCCGGCGATCAGCGGGGCGCGGCCGCCGCGCTCGACGCGAAGACCCAGGGCGACACCGAGTGGACCAAGTTCTTCCATGACGTCGCCCGGGAGACCAAAGATCAGGCGACCTACGACGCGTGGATGACGTTCGGTCTGATGGTCGGGATCGCGATCATCACCGGGTTCGCCGGCGCGGTGATCGAGCCGGCGATCGTGGGTGCGCTCGGCCCGATCCTGGGCTTCGTCGTGTCGGTCACCACCGATGCCGCGATGTTCACGACGATGTCGTACTTCCTGGTCGACAAGCACCCGTCGCTGCAGGGCTTCAAGAACGACTTCGCGCACAACGTCATGACCTTCGGCGTGCTGAAGGGCGTGTCCAAGGCGTGGGGCGCGCTCGAGAAGCTCGTCGGCACCCAGATGAAGACCGGCGAGATGATCGCCCAGTTCGCGATGTTGAACGGCATCGCGCTGTACCAGGCCAACCAGGAGAAGGCCCGGAAGGGCGAGACCCTGACCGAGGGCGAGATCCTCAAGATCAGCTTCGACAACCTGCTCTTCCTGATCGCGGTGTCGATCGGCAGCAAGGCGGTCGCACCCGCATTCGGCCGCTGGCGGCTGCGCGGCGCCGTCGCCAAGCAGCTCGACCGCTTCGAGTCACTGCACCAGGAGGTCACCGACCTCGCCGAGGCCGTCAAGACCAGCAAGGACAAGGGGGCCGCCGAGAAGCTCCTCGACCGCCAGCGCGGTCTGCTCGAGGCCGAGCGCGAGCTCCTCGAAGCGCTCGTCGAGCTCACCAGCAAGGGCTGGGAACACGCCCGGAAGCAGGGCATGACCCGCGAGCAGTTCGATGGCGTGGCCGCCGCCCGCAACGATCTCGCCGAAGCCACGCGCGGCCTGCGCGAGGCCGAGATCATGTCGCGGCTCGAGCCGGTGACCAGGAACCAGTACCTGTCGGATCCGGGCAAGCCGTTCGACGATGCACACGAGCACTACGCCGGCGACAAGGCCAGCAAGGTCGGCAACGTGGCGACCGACCCGGCGACCGGCGCGCGGTCGTTCGAGGTGACTCTGCCCGACGGCAGCACGCTGCGGATCAGCGAGCGCGCCGGCGCCCCTGGTGAGGTCGGCACGCGGACCAAGCGGGTCACCACCGCCGGTGGCGAGCCGCCGCCGCCGCGCGCCGAGGAGGTCGCCAGCGCACACGGGATCGATCCCGCCCACGCCGCGACGTTCGAGGCGCTGTACCAGGCGCATCCCAGGGAGCTGCTCGCGTTCCTCGAGGCGCTCCGGGGCCGGCCCGAACTGGCAAATCGCCTGCTGGCCAGGTTCGGCGAGTCGGTGCTGACGCACTTCAAGCCGACGGGCAGCGACATGCTCGACCTCCACGGCGAGATCCAGATCTCGGCCGGTAAGCTCGCGGACCTATCGATCGAGGACCTCGGCAAGCTGGTCGAGGTCGCCAGGAACAAGGGCCCAGAAAAGGCGTACCAATACTTCGAGTCCACGAGCGAGAGCGGCGGCAAGCCCGGTGCACGACTTCGTTTCACGTCACGTCTTGCGGGACGAGCGAAGGAAGTCGCGAAAAACATCCGCGACAGTCTCGAGATGCGGTCGAGCGACCCGCGTGCGCAGTTACTCGACAGCATGAACGAGAATGACGCAGCAAGGCTATGGGACCTGTTCAACGAAGAGGGCTACCAGAACGCCGACATTCGGAGGCAGGCAGCTGACTGGGCGTTCCGCAAGAGCCCGAAGAACGTCCGTGATCTCGTCGCAGAAATGCAGTTCTACAATGCCGAGGTCAGGAACCAAGCTTCGAAGCTCATATCAAGCGCAAAGTCAGAGCTCGCCACAGAGCTTGAAAAAAAGCAAGCAGCGAAGGGGACACCGCTGAATGATGCCGAGGTAAAGTCCGTGACGAGGATGGTCACAGCCAAGCACCTCGGGCGCTCGCTCGACGTCATTGCGCGCGCAGCGGAGCGGGCCGGCATTGATAGAGCTGTCGACCACATGGCGCAGATAAAGCACCTCGCGGACGGTTCAACCACCACGGTGGGTGCAGATGCGGCCGACACGGCCTGGAACACGAACACGGCCGCCCAGTCCGGCGTCGAAGTGCCGGGCCCGAAGCACATCGGAACCAAGACGGACGCCGAGCTCCCATCGCACGTCAGGTCCATCGCCGACACACTGAACTTCGGCACCCGCGCGGATGGTGCCTATCACGCCCACAAGCACGCAACCGAGATCGGGAGGCCGACGACGCCTGCGACCGAGATGACAGACTATCTGACAACGGCCCGCCAGTTCATTCGTGACAAACCAGGCGTCGTGCGGCAGAATCAAAACGGATCACGGAGTATTATTGTCGAAGCCAACGGTATGCGTGCCATTGTCATGATCGGCATCGATGGGAATGTCGCGATCGCAACGTTCGGAAGGAGTACCTGATGTCTGTCATGGACGACACGCTCGCTCACGCTGAAACGGCGCTTGCGGCTTCCGTTCACGGGGAGCCAGCCGTACGTGTCCGAGAGATGACGCGGTTCATGGAGCACTTCGAGCATCTAGCTCGTGATGTCGCCCAAGGAGCAGCCGACTGGGCTCAGGCAAGGCCATGGGCGATGCGCAACGCGGAACGGCTGCGCGCAGCGCGAGAAGCGCTGAGCGATTGGGACCTGGCGACCGGGCAAATCTTCTACGGCGGCGGTGAAGAGGCCGCTGAACACGCGCTTCGTCGTCGGTCACAGTTCGCGTTGGTTCGCGAGCTTTTCAGGCACACTGCCGCGGAAGAAATGCTCCTCGGATACGAGGCCCACGATGTGGATCAAGACTTCCGCGAGCAGGCGCAGCGGCTTGCACTGGACGCTCCCGATTGGGTGCCGCGATCTCACAGCTGGTGGAGGTGGCAAGAGTAAATCCGAGGCCATGTCCGTCACCGACGATACAGCGCTCGTTGCCGCGCCGGAAAGCCAGGGACAGGAGCGTCTCGCCGCGATGACCGCACTCACGCCCGGTGGCGTTGGCAGGAGCGGCAGGTAGACGGGCCGCGGTCGGATCAGGGCAGGTTCAGCGGAAATGGCTTGGTGCCGGTGAACACAGGGCCGGTCATGCCGCCAGGGTTGTTCTTGGGGATGATGAACTTGGCCGTGCGCTTGATGCCCGGGGCGGGGTTCGCCGTGCTCGGCGTGGCGATCGGCCGGTTGATCGTCACGATCGTCGCTTCGATCTGGTCCGCGGTGATCTTGGCGTAACCGTAGCCCTGCGCGTTGGTGTCGACGTACTTGAGGTGCGGATTGGCCGGGGCCGCCACCGCGTGTGCCATCTGCACGTCCTTCGTCGCGGCGTAGGTGGAGGCAGAGAGCGTGCCTTCCAAGAGCAGCAGGTTGAAGTTCTCCGTGAACTTGGCACCGCCGACGGAGGTCGCGTCGACCGTGATGATGCCGCGCAGTGGCGAGTCGGGCGGCAACGGCTTCGTGGCGCTCTCGAAGAACGAGAACAACGAATTCGAGCTGATCCCCGCGGCGACCAGCTCGCACGCCACCGGTATGGGCGATGCGGTGTCGAAGTTGTCCATGACGACGCCGGCGAACGAGGCGTGGATGTCTCCCGACAGCGCGACGACGTTCTTGACCCCCTGGTCCTTGAGGAACGTCATCAGCTCGACGCGCTCGGTGGAGTAGCCGTCCCAGGCGTCGGCGCTGATCACCAGATCGGCCGGCAGGGTCGCACCCGCCGCCAGGATCCGCATCCGCATCAGCGTGACCTCGTTGCCCCACAGCTTCCAGGTCGCGTCCGAGCCCTTCATCGTCGCCTTCCACCAGACCTTCTGGGCCTTGCCGAGCATGGTGCCGACCGGGCTGGCCTTGCGAAGGTTGGGCAGCCCCGCGACCGTGTCCGGCGGGTGTCCGTCGAGGGCGGTCTTGCCCTGGTCGAAGATGTTGACGATCGGCAGCGGCAGCGCGTTGCGCGGCGCGAAGAACGTGCCCGGCGGCGCGGCGGCGATCAGGTCCTCGGGGATGGCGTGATCGCTGCGGTAGCTGCGCTCGTCGGTCATCACCAGTTCGACGTGCTTGCCGAACCGCAGCGAGCGATAGATCGCGATCGCGCCGACCGCCTTGGCGTTGTTCTCCTCGGGGACGAAGTTGTCGTCGTTGGCCGGCGTGAACGCGGTGTCCTTCACGGTCACCGGCGCGAAGTCCTTGGCCTCGCTCGTCACGCCGTCGACGCCGCCGGCGCCGCTCAGCTGCGCCGGGATGTACTCGAACCACGCCTGGCTGGCCGCGACCCGGCGGGTCTGGTCGCCCTCGTCCGTGCTCCCGGTGCCGGTGTAGTTGGCCTGGCTCTGCCAGCAATCGTCGGTGAACTCGTGGTCGTCCCACACCGCGATGAATGGCCAGCGCGCGCGAGCCGCCTGCAGATCGGGATCGGACAGGAACGTGCGGTAGAGGTGGCGGTAGTCGTCGACGGTGGTCGCGAAGTTCGCGCCGGCCCGGGTGCCGCCGCCCGAGGGGAACGCCGCGATCCCGCGCGGCGTGCCGTCGCGGTTGGTCAGCGGGATCGGCTCGAAGTTGTCGTCGATCGCGGTCTGGAAGCCGTTGGCCCGGGTCTCGTAGATCATGTCGCCGAGGTGGACGACCGCGTGGATCTTGTCGGCGGCAGGCCGCGCAGCGTCGTCGATCAGGAGCTGGCGGTAGGCGCCGTAGTGGCCAGCGCCGTAGTCCTGACACGATACCCACGCCAGGTTGATCTGGACGTCGGCGTCGGCGTCGGGGGCCGTGATGGTCTGGCCGGAGATCGCGTCCTGGCCGGCGACGAAGCGATAGAACAACGACGCGCCGGTCGGCAGCTGGGTGACCAGCACGCGCAGGGTGTGATCGCTGGCCTTGGTCGCCAGGACCAGGCGCTCGGCGAACACCTTCGCGAAGTTCACGTCGCTGGCGACCTGGACGCGAACGATCACGTCGGCCGCGGCGTCGCTGCCGCGGACCACGCGCGTCCACAGCACCACGGAGGTCGCACGCGGATCGCCCGACGCGACGCCGTGGGTGAACGTGTAGGTGCCCGCCGGCTCCAGATCCGGCGGCCCGCCATCCGGCATCGTGTTGTTCGTCTTGTCATCGCAGCCGGGAATTCCCACGAGGGACGCTCCGACCACGAACCATCCGGTGTTCTGCAGAAACTCGCGGCGCTTCATTGCGGCGAAGATATCTTCTGAGGGCGTCCATCACGACACGATCTCGCGGCAATGTGACCGATCGCGCAGCGAATGCCGTTCGCCTGCCGCGGCTCCGTGAGACAGCGACGGCGTTGCGCGGCCGGTTGCGCGGTGCGCCATGGCTCCGGATTCGAGGAGGCGGCAGCCATCCCGACCGCCCCGACAGCGGCTCGGCGGTGCGTACGTTTCATCACGGCGCGCAGAGCCTCACACCGTCGGGACTCATGATTGGTATTACGGATTCATGATTGGTATTACGGCGAGTCCTCGCGACGGCGGGCCCTGATGCATGCGGACGTTGCGCGACCGGGGAGCGCGCGCGCACCCTACGGCTCTTCCACCGATCCGGAGGCGATCATGATGAACCTGGTGAATCGTTCCGTGCTTCTGCTGCTGATCAGCGCGACGCTCGGCGGCGTGATCGCACCTGCGGTCGCGGACGCCGCGACGATCACCGCCGCGGCCAATGGCAGCTTCGTGTCCGCCGAGAACGCCGGCGCGACGTTCCTGATCGCGAATCGCGCCACCGCCGGCACCTGGGAGCAGTTCCAGGTGATCGGCAACAGCGACGGGACCACCTCGCTGCAGGCGACGATCAACGGCCGGTTCGTCACCACCGACCTGGCCAACGGCGGGCGGCTGATCGCGTCGCAGGCCGCGATCGGCGGCAACGAGAAGTTCCGCATGGTGACCCAGGGCAACGGCACGGTGGCGTTCCAGGCGCTGTCCAACAACCTCTGGGTCTCGGCCGACCTCAACATCGGCGGCACGCTGATCGCCAACCGGCCCACGCCCAGCACGTGGGAGCAGTTCACGGTGTCCGGCACCGCCGCCGGCACCCCCAACTTCGGCCCCAACGTCGCAATCTTCGATCCTGGGATGGCGCAGGCGACGATCCAGGGCCAGATCAACACGATCTTCAACGCCCAGCAGAACAACCAGTTCGGCAGCCAGCGCAATGCCATCCTGTTCAAGCCCGGGACCTACAATGTCGATGTCCCGGTCGGCTACTACACCCAGGTCCTCGGCCTCGGCGCGCTGCCCGATCAGGTGACGATCGCCAACCAGGTGCACTCCAACCCGGTGCTGCCCAACAACAGCGCGCTCGTGAACTTCTGGCGCGGCGTCGAGAACTTCTCGGTCACGCCGCCGGGCGGCGGCATGCTGTGGGCGGTGTCCCAGGCGGTGCCGTTCCGCCGCATGCACGTCCGCAACAACAACCTGATGCTGCACCTGAACGGCGGGTTCTCGAGCGGCGGCTGGATCGCCGACTCGGTGATCGACTTCGACGTCAACAGCGGATCCCAGCAACAATGGATCTCGCGCAACACCCAGTGGGGCAGCTGGACCGGCCACGTCTGGAACATGGTGTTTGTCGGCATCCCGAACAACCTGCCGGGCGGGACCTGGCCGACCACGCCCAACACGATCATCAGCCCGACCCCGGTGTCGCGCGAGAAGCCGTTCCTGTTCCTCAACGGCGCGAACTACGCCGTGTTCGTCCCGGGCCTGCGGACCAACACCAGCGGCATCACCTGGGGCGCCGGCCAGACCCCGGGCACGGCGATCCCGATCGACCAGTTCTACATCGCGCGCGCCGGGGTCGACACCGCGGCGACGATCAACGCCGCGCTCGGCCAGGGCAAGCACCTGCTGCTGACGCCGGGCATCTACGGCCTCAATGACACCATCCGGGTCGGTACTCCCAACACCGTCGTGCTCGGCCTCGGCCTGGCGACGCTGCGGCCGGACACGGGCGCGATCGCCATGTCGATCGCCGACGTCGATGGCGTCAAGCTCGCCGGCGTGCTGTTCGATGCCGGCGCCACGAACTCGCCGGTCCTGCTCCAGGTCGGCCCGGGCGGCAGCGCCGCCGGCCACGCCGCGAACCCGACCTCGCTGCACGACGTGTTCGCCCGGGTCGGCGGCGCCGGGGCCGGCAAGGCGACGGTGTGCGTGCAGATCAACAGCAGCAACGTGATCGTCGATCACACCTGGCTGTGGCGCGCCGATCACGGCAGCGGCGTGGGCTGGACGGTCAACACCGCGCAGAACGGCCTGGTCGTCAACGGCGCCAACGTCACGATCTACGGCCTGTTCGTCGAGCACTTCCAGCAGTACCAGGTGCTGTGGAACGGCAACGGCGGCAAGGTCTACTTCTACCAGTCCGAGATCCCGTACGACCCGCCCAACCAGGGGTCGTGGCGCAGCGGCGCCGGCGTCAACGGCTGGGCGTCCTACAAGGTGGCGGACTCGGTGACCAGCCACGAGGCCTGGGGCCTGGGGATCTACAGCGTGTTCACCAACCCCGGTGTGTTCCTGACCCGCGCCGTCGAGGTCCCGCGGACCGCCAACGTCCGGTTCCACCACCTGGTCACGGTGAACCTGACCGCCAACGGCGGGATCTCGAACGTCATCGACGACCAGGGCGGCGCCACGGCGCCCGGCATCGTCGGCAACACGCCGCAGGTCACCGACTTCCCCTGAACCGCGCGCGGCGGTGCCCGCCGCCCTTGATGTATCCGCCGTCCCGCCGGAACATGCGCGCCAGGGGGACCGCATGACCGACCCGCAACCGCCCGCCCGGCGCAGCCGCATCACGCTCACGCATCAGATCTTGCTCGGCCTGGTGATCGGCTGCCTGCTCGGCTGGCTGGCCCCGGCGTTCGCCGTGTCGCTCAAGCCGGCGAGCACGCTGTTCCTGCGGATGATCAAGATGCTGCTCGGGCCGCTCCTGCTCACCACGCTGGTGGCCGGCATCGCAGGCGCCGGGGTCAAGATGGTCGGCCGCCTCGGGCTCAAGGCGCTGATCTGGTTCGAGGTCGCGACCACGGCCGCGCTGTTCATCGGCATGGCCGCCGCCAACTTGATCAAGCCCGGGCTCGGGGTCACGCTCGGCGGCGACGTCACGGCGGTCGACAAGCTCGCCAAGGCCAGGACCGCGTCCGACTTCGTGCTCGACGCGTTCCCGGTGTCGCTGTTCGACGCGCTGGCGCGCAACGACGTGCTCCAGATCGTCGTGTTCAGCATCTTCCTGGGGCTCGCGGTCTCGGCGGCGGGTCGCAAGGCCCAGCCGATCAAGGACCTCGCCGACGCGGGCGCCGAGACCATGTTCAAGCTCACCGGCTTCGTGATGCGCTACGCGCCGGTCGGCGTCGGCGCCGCGATCGCCGTGACGATCGGCACCAGCGGCACCGCGGTGCTGCTGCCGCTGGTCAAGTGCATCGCCGCGCTCTACGGCTCGCTGATCGTGTTCTTCGCGCTGCTGTTCACGGCGATGCGGGTCCTGACCCGCGTCCACATGCCGACGTTCCTCCGGGCGATCCGCGAGCCGGCGCTGATCGCGTTCACCACCGCGTCGTCGGAGGCCGCGCTGCCGCGCGCGATGCAGGTCCTCGATCAGCTCGGCATCCCGCGCCGGATCGTCGGCTTCGTCGTGCCCACCGGCTACTCGTTCAACCTCGACGGCTCCACGCTCTACCTGTCGCTC
>Ga0307515_10004479_pt1 | contig 28897 bp, 47 predicted proteins | sample 17_EM_MG_FD_194513 | JGI IMG/M metagenome (GOLD analysis project Ga0307515, IMG submission 194513) | Populus trichocarpa ectomycorrhiza microbial communities from riparian zone in the Pacific Northwest, United States - 17_EM | ecosystem: Host-associated > Plants > Roots > Unclassified | place... | reverse complement strand
GATGGAGTGTGCGGCGATTTCATGGAAGCGCCTCGATTGTCCACAATCGCATAAAATCCAAACTGGATTTTCCTGATGCTCACTAAGTATACTACTCTAATCTTGCAGGGATTCTATCTCTGCCGTACTCTTCCTCAGATATTCCTCGTACGAATCCACTGTGTGTCCTCGTGGTCAGCGAGAGCCTTCAGGAGACGGTGGAGGAACACTGACAGCCAATATCCGAACGTGCTCCATAGCGTGCAACGACCTCCCTATTGTGTTTGATCGCGGCGAGCTGAGCGTGCTTGATTGTCCCTACTCACCAAGGTGAAAGGTTGGGGACGAGCGGGAGAGAGCGGGCTTACCGGAAACGTGAACGACGTTTGGGATGTATTTCTGACCATCTATGGAGGAAAGATAGGTGACTGCACCCCAGGCGATGCGATAGGGATCCCTCGCAACGCGTATGATGCAGGTATTCGTGGCAGGGGAGAAGTACTTGACTGCATTCGTTCTGTTAGTATTTCCACCAGCATATGCGAGGGACATACCGTTCAGTGAGCTTCCGACGGCTCCCCAGCCTGTGTCACCGAAATTGACAATTACACTTTGCTTCAACGCGGCATATATCTGCTTGGAGCTGAGAGCGGTCGACTGCTGGTTGGGATAAGGCAAAGGTAAAAATTCGACCAAAATCCATCGGTTCTGCAACAGAAATTCGTCAACGAAGTGACCTTTGAGCTAATCGCCGGATCTCTTCTCTACCTTGAAGCGGACCATGGGGTTACCGACTGATTCCGTTCCGGTTCCAGCGGCTGCGTGTCACTCACGAATACGACGACGATGCCCAACAACGGCTATGCACCACTCCCCACAGAGCCACCTGTACAACTCGACGTCGAACAGGAGGTTCCGAAACCGAGACCTCCCCGACACGCTTCTGGTCCCACCGTTTTGCAGACTACCGACCCTCGCTTCAACCCACCCTCTCCATCTCCCTTGAAACGAGCCGCGTTGCTCCTCTTCGTCTCCTGCCTCTTCTGGTTCGCCCTCAGGTTACGCATCGCGAAACCTCCCCGGCCTCCCCTTGCCCTCGCGACAGAGAGGTACTTAACAGCGCACACAGCCTACCTTGCACTTTGATTCACCCACCACAGATATTCCACAGATTTCGACTATCGTCCAGCTGTTAGCAGCGAAAGGATCAAGAACACAAGGACGAAGTTCAGGGGTGCATAGTTTACGAGAAGGGACCTAATCCCATTAATCCCCTCCCCAACAAGTCTTGTCAAACACCCGTATTATCATCTCTCGGAGACGACACCCTCCGCTTCGCCGGTCGCATTTCCAAACCACCTTTTCCATTACATTACCCCTTCTGCGACCTGGTCGCCTGAAGTTTTTTCCCATCGTCACAAGGGTGCCCTCGTTTGTTGTGTACCGAAGTGCCTCGGGGTTGGGGGTTAATATACAGCAGATTTCAGAACTCATGGTCCCAAGGTTGTGATGAACTCCCTCGCATACAGCATGTACGGTGTGCCCCCTCGCGGGGCTTATGAGATTTGCCTCAGAGTGGCACGCTCCTACCGGCTGGAGAAGGTACCAGAGATTTGGAGTGGTTTCCTCTGAACTTGAGGTTGGATTCCAGCCTACCGGTGACCAGTGATGAACTGAGTTTTGGCGATATGAACCGCAGCTTCCTGGCTGTCCTGCCAGTGCAACCATTTATACGGGCCCTGAACGGGTTGTCTCACAGAGTTTCTCTACTTGTGATGGAGTGTTCACTTGCAAGGGGGTGGTTTCTCAGCCGGGACACGTCAAGCAATTGTTCCACTCGCCGTATGTCTATCATAATAAACCTCGGATCTGTATGTGTTTTCGTCCGGTAATATTATACTAAGTTTATTGTCAACCACCGGGACACCCGGAACACATTCCGTGGCCGCACCCCCAACAGCTCGAAACACCGATGCCCCAACTTCGCAGGATGAGTGCGACGACACTAACGAGGCCCTCACCCAACACAAAACCGCTTGCTATCACGATCAATGTAATGTCGGTACCTCTTCTCTTGGATTGCCGACGACCTCTCCATATCGCTTCAATCGCTCCACCTATCAGTCTTGCCAACGTAAACGATGGAGTGTTCAAGAAACCGATGGCAAACGCAACTCCGGAGGGCATGTACTTTGTAATCCTTGATTGTCCCTGCGCATAGTATACCTTCACGGCAGAGGCAACACCAAAGACGGTGGCAAAGACGATCATGAAAAAGCCGCTCTTCTCAGGAAGACTCCCATCCCCTGTTCCGCAGGGTAAGTAAGACGGCGGTTGGATAATGACTAACTGGGAACTCACGGAGTAGCCGGGCGAGGTTTAACCAGATATATGCTGTGGGTGCTGGGAATGAAGGTCCGGGTATATCATATGCCTTGGTGTAAATGTTGTATGCGGTTGTGGTCACGAAGATGGAGAAAGTAGAACCGATCAGTTGACCGTAAAATTGTGCTCTAGGGGATGCCCCAATCAAATGACCGGTTTTCAGATCTTGCATCAGATCACCAGCCCTGCGGACGTGTACGCCGTGAGTGGGTAACCACAGTGCTGGTTCATCAACTCACTGTTGTGCACCAGCTTCTGCCACCCCTTTAAGACGACATCAGTAACCGATCGACGGGCCAACAGAACGGAGACACACCTCCTGCGATGAGATTTGCCACGACGTTCGAGGGTTGAACGACCGCAAAGACTAGTTGAGACAATTTCCCCAGTCCGCTGACCGGATTGAGATCTGTTTCCCCGAGTGCTCGTACACTGATTTTAGGGTTGATATCATGATGGGATGGCACCGCGTATTTCCAGGACTCACGCGAGTATGCTCAGTAATCCGCCAATGGCGTACCCCAGCAAAGATGCCCATGGTTTGATACCTTCGTTGCCAAATATCGACCACAACGCGATTGTGCCCAAGACAACGCTCGTTCCAAACCCCCAATAAACCCACCGCAGAGGCACTAATCGCTCAGGCGTTTCAACTTCAAGGTCATCCGTATCATTCTGTGTTTCACGTAAGATCAAACCTTGGGCAGCGGAGGTGACGAACTCCACGGCGACGGGTATGAGAGACACGATGCTATCTGCACACATGATAGCGAGTGACACCCAGAGAATCCACCCACGAGAGCCGGTAGACATATCTCCGACGGGCCCGGGAGCCCAACCCTCGAATTTGGCGAGCGGAGAGAGGATAGCCCAACCAACGATCGCCCCCTAGTGCACGCTTGAGTTCGTAGAAGGGATGGATCGAGCTTCGTACTTACCAAGGTCATGCTGATAGTGGTCGGAAATCCCATGATGATTCCTTGAACGGAATGAGATAGAGTACGACACAGTGGCTGATTGATGTACCTTGTCCGATATAGGATAAACTAGGAGAAAAGGTCCACAACCATTCTCTGGCAAGGTAGGTGCCAAAGAGTGGGATGGAAAATAGCACAGGGAAGAAATAGGCGAGAAGCTACGTGTCTCAGTCGACGGGACCAAGGCGAATAGACAAAGCATGACACACCGTGATCAAAGCAGAGAGCATGAGACTCCACGTCAGCGATCTCCAACTTTGGGAAAGATGCGAGGATGTCTGATCAAGTGGTATGCCAGAAGGCGAGTTGTGATCCTCATGGCTTCCCTCATCCGTGTTGAGCGGGGAATATTCCTCTGTGCTCACATTTGGCTCCGATGGCGGTGGGAGCTTGTGCAGGACGGCAATGAGCTGAGCGGTAGCGGTCCCTGAGGGGAAGGCAAGCTTTTCTTTGATGATCTGTTCGAGATTGGCTTTCGAAGAGCTGGACTGGTCAGAGCACATACGACTTGTTTTCTAATAGGCGGAGACATTAGGATCCTAAACGTATGGTCGGTAAATGGAGGCGGAAGGTGTGAGCGAGAAGAAGCACGAACCCGTAGTATGCGACAGCAAAGGACCACGCGAGGGCAGCGGTCCAGGATAAATGAATTGGTGGGGTACCATCCTGAGCGATGTTCAAAAGGCCGAGGGCGGGAATTATCCCGACAAAACCAGCAGCGAGAGCCATAGTACCTGTAGCGACGGCCGTTGTTTGAATGACGACGTTCTCTTGGGGGGTTACCGAAGAGGCCAAGATTTGCGAGAGTAAGAAACCGATGAGAGCGGACTGCAAGGACATCCTATAGCAACGCCTGAGTGAGGGACAGCGCAAACGAAACTCAGACTGACATGCTGATCCAGCCGGTCTGGAGACCAAAGTAGAGGTTTGTGTAACATAGCAAGGTTCCGATCAGCAGACCAAGGGCTACTGCCCGGAGCTGTGGCCGATGTCAAGGATGTGTGCTAGAGTGAGGAGACGAGAGGCGAACTGTAAACTCCCTCGGAGGAGATAGTGGGCCACTAGAAGAAGAGTTTGGGAAGTCAACGGCGAACGGGGAGATGAAAATAATGATAATTCTCACTTGGAGCTTGACATGGGAGGCGACCCGTGGCAGTCCGAAGGCATCGTGGGAAAGCCTGCGATCTGCAGTGCAATCCATCGTTCGACGACAGCGCCAGCTACGCAGCAGCAACCTCTCTCTCTCTAGATCCTCCACGATATCCAATCCCCTCCAAACTCGCGTAGGGCATGGGCTTCTCAGACACCGTCACCGGTCTCGTCGACCGCTTGAAACCGTCCAATAAATCCACCTCGTTTTCTGGCATTGGAAGCGGAAACCAGGGTATCGTCTCTTTCGAAGACGACGTGAGTTCTCTTCTACCTATGTGCCGACAATGCGCCTGTGGCCTGCCACGCCCAGCCCCTCGACTGATAATTACATTCCTTAGATGATCGTCTCTAAACCGATGATCGTGTTCCATGCGTCTCAAGTATTCTTCAATTTTATCGCCATGGCCTGTTTCGCAAGCGTGGCCAGTTTCCAAGCCAAGTGGAACGTTGGCCCATGTACGTCGCACGCCAATTCCGCTCCAACAACATCCTTCGCTCACCGTGTGAACCATCTGCAGCTGGCTTGTCTGGGTTCGCCATCTTCGCATCAGTGACCAGCATTATCCTCTCGTTGTTCATGTTACTTGTGCCGGTGGTGTACGAAAAATACGATAAACTAGCGCGCCTTGCGCGAGCGTTGAAAGAAGTTCGTGTTGGTTTTATATTGAACGGAAGCGGAACCGTTCTGAGTCTACTAATCGCGTATGTCTCGCCGTTCCCTGTCTCGTCCGCGTTCTAAACAACCCCCCGCTCTAGCTTCATTACGACAATTTCTGCCTGGACGCAGCCCGGGTGTAAGGACCCCGAGAAAGACCCTCACGCCGGGGATCGTGATGACGGTTTCAAAAACGGATTGCCCAACTGGTGCAACACCAAACGAGCTGGAGCCATATTTTTTTGGCTGGGTTTCGTTTTCTGGACGGCATCCTTCGTATTGACCGTCATGGATTGGAGATCTGGCAAGACTTTGCGACCCCGTGATCCACCATTCACACGACCCACCGAGGCCGACGACGATTATGACGACGCTGCTGATGAGGAATCCCCGTACAATCGTCCAGTTGGCCACAGAGACTCGACCATCGACCAAGCTCATCCCGAAGTGAACAAATATTCGTCCGCTGCCCCTTCAATACCACCAATCTCTTTCCCTGATACTTCCGCCCCTGCCGCGATTCCCCAACCCGGAGGTTACACATCGCCCACCTCTCGACCGTCGATGGATTTTTACGGGGCATTTTCCGACCCCGTACCCTCCGGTTACTCGAACCCGGATCCATATTCCCAACCTGAGCCCAACAGGGTGAGCAGAACTATGCAATACGCTGACCCCTACGCTGCGGTGAAGGCCAGTATTACCCCCCCACAACAACCCGGACCTCCCAGCTACGGGCACGATGGCAGATACTAGCGAAGACGACTTGGTCGTGTTAGATCTCTGTGTGATTTGTCATACGCGTAAACCCATTGCTCTAGCGTAACCCGTCATTATTTTCCGCACGCCTGTTGTACAAACGATATACTACCGCAACACGGACTTTGATCATATACTCCGAGAATATGAACTTGTTGGATGGCCAGGTATCCACCCCCGATATAAATTCCTGTGCCTGGAGGAAAAAGGGATGAGTAACATTCGGCACGAGCGGTGGTACCTGGATAGGAATCAGCTGATAAAGTTGTCTCACACCCGAGATCCCAGGACGCTTAGGCTGTAGCGCCTTTTGGTACAGAATCTCGGGCAATCGAACGCAAATTACGAAGAGTACTGCCATCACGCAAATTGGCCGAAACCAGCCCGAGCACTCACATGGTAGGTGGTCGTTTTGAGCAAAAAGAAAAAAGGAACGTGGGAAACAACGTGATGGCTCCGATCTCTGTAACGGTCTTCACCGGATTCCTAGGTATATACGCCAGAGCAGAGTTGTCTAAGAACGCGATCATACTCATCTGTCTCTGTCGTAGGTGCTGGAAAAACGAGCTTGATTCTCAAGTGCCTTCCCCAATTACCTCAAGATTACAAGGTCGTTTTGTTGAAAAACGAATTCGGTGATGTCCAAGGTGAGACGAATACCGGGCAACATCGATTGGAGTGGAAACTCACCGATGGTGTCGTTGTCGCATTCAGTGGACAGCCAGCTCGCGAAACAGAGTAATCTCTCCGCCGTGAGCGAGATTCTAAACGGATGCATGTGAGTAATATTCCACCCGCACGGCTTCCGGGGTACCCACTCCGACTCAGGTGTTGCGTACTTGTCGGGCAGATGAAATCGGCATTGTTAGAGATTCGGGGTAAAGTGTGCTGGTGTAATCGGATCGCAAATCTCACATTACACCGCAGATAATTTCCGCCCAGATCGAATAATCATCGAATGTTCCGGTTCTGCATTCCCAGCGACACTCGCGTTCCAATTGCGAGAGCTGGAGCGAGAGACTGACGGTGATTTCAAGATGGACGCGATAGTCACCGTCATAGATGCGGAAAACTTCATGGGGTACGAGGACACGTCTCCTACGGCTCGGATGCAAGCCAGCTACTCAGACCTCCTTGTTATTGTGAGTACTTCAATCTAATCGTCTTCGCAGCATTTCAACTCTGTGCGCCAGAACAAATGGGAAGAAGTTCCGGAACGTCAACTGGACATCGTTTTCGACCACCTTCATACCCTTAACGACCTAACGCCAAAGGTCAAAGCGTCCAGGACGGCAGGCATCGATTTGAACCTCCTATTTGGTTTAGACTCGAAACTCTTCCACGAACCGATGCCGGTGGCCGTCTCGGACCATGATCAAGAAGTGCAAACGTTTACGATCTTGAAGGGTGTAGAAGGGCTGGCTCACCGCCATTGTGGGTCGGGGGAGGTGTGCGGCGGAGAAGGACTCAGTCACTCTGAGATCGAACCGAACGGAGTGGACGACACCAAGGGATTGGAACGGTCACTTCTATCGAGTGCTCTGGCATCGTTATCGAAAGAAAGCATCTGGCGCGTCAAGGGCTTTGTTCGTCTCCTCCCAGAAAGTCGGGTCTACATCTTGAATTGGGCGTTTGGGAGATACGACCTTGACTCCTGTGACAGTCAGAACGGTTTCCCAGTAATACAATTCACAATCATGGGGCAGCGAGGGGAGATGAAGAGGCCAGTACATAGGTTTGCCGAGAGGCTCGGGGGAACTGTCCGCGCGTAGAGCCCCGCGCGGGGATACCAACGTAGATAGATTCGCAGTTTGTATAGGTGGGTGATTTGTTACGAGGACCTACACCTCTACGGTCATAGATTCGATTATCGCAGCCGCTTTTCTCTGTTTACTTCTCGACCTCGCCTTTGCTGATTTTGATAACGTACGAACTAGTGGTGGTTGGTATCTGTAGGGTTTGGTAAGCGTGAGTGCGGCTCGTGACAAGGCCATTTACGACTCACGTTGCACCACGGTCGACAAGATGCTGGAGTTTCTTCCTTGAGAGTGTAACTTTCATGAAAACCGTCTTCTTGATTCTGACGCTGTGATACACGATTAATGGAACCTTTGGTGAAGACTGAGGGAAGTAACAAACTTCGAGCCGGAGAGCATTTCCGTTACGTCCGGGGAGGGTGCACGTGGCAGAGGGAGATCCTGAAGCGCCCCAACCTCGTTGTACTGGTGTACACCAGCGAGGGAGGAGCTCCTTCTCGCCTTAAGTCGCTCCAAATGTTCGCGCTTGACTATTTCGACCACAGTGATGAGACGAGGTATTGTGGCGGTGGATGCCTTTGAACTGGGAGGGGTTCCAGGCGGAGGCAGAGTGTGGAAAGTTAACGAACGTTCCTCATTCTCCTATGAGGATTAAGCAGGAGAAGCGTTTTGATAGAAATGACGCACGTCGAGGAAGTCGAGGGCAAACTGAACCCAGGCCTTTATCTTACCGTTGGTGGTGACGCGGACTGGATGAGTGTCGGGATCAAAGTCCATTGTGGTTCTCCGGACTCTAAGAATCGGTGGTAATACGACATCCCTCCTCCCACACAAAATTCGCGACGTCCTCCCTCATGGATGTGGTGAATGCATGGCCTACGTCTGGATATACCACAACCTTTTTAACCCCTTCCTCCCCCACTTCGATCCGCTCGACAAAAGATTCCGAAAACACCCACGGAACCAACTCATCTCTACTGCCTGCGAGCACCAGGATCTTCTTGCCAAAGAATGGTTTTCTACCAGTCGCCGGGGTACTTACAGGACTCTCTCTCTCGATAAGTTCGAGCAACGAGTCTGGGAGGATCGGCGGTCCAAATTCCAAGCCGCTCGTCTTTGCCCTGTCACGCATTAGAGCCAGATAATCTGGGCAACCGACGATGGGGATGCCAACACTCAGGCGCGGTTCTGTGAGCCGGAGTTTCGTTTGATCGTTTCTAAGTCGTTTCAGCCTGCACTCACCATGTTGGAGAGCGTACCACGTCGCATGCCCTCCAAGGCTGATACCTGCCAACATCCACCGTTTGATTGTTTGCTCCCCGTGTGGGTATAGGTACGATGGCAGAAAGTCGATGAGGAACGAGATGTCCTTATAGGTTCCTGCTATGATGACCGACTTTATCACCGACCCGCTTCGCTCTGAGCGAGCCCCACCTACAAATTATGCTGAACATGTCAATCCTAAGTCTCTGCCATCAGCGTTGCCTGTCAATCTACCGAGGACAATAGGACACTTGCGCATGCTGAGGGTTGTTTTCGTTCGCCTTTTGGCTCCATTGTTGGTTTCCATGAGGGTTGATTATCCTGTCGCCATGATTCCTCAGGTCCTGACGGACGGTGCAGTCAGTGGCTTGTTTGCCTCTCACCGAGCAAAACGGTTCTGCTCACGAAGGTGATAACCACGAGGCTTAGTGCGGCCCCGTCTGGGGTCGACAGTCTTCTATGCTCGCTTTCCTCCACTAGTTCCGTTGCTGTAGCTTCAAGGACATCGGCTTTGGACAACCGGCCATGCAGCAGGAATAAAACTGAAACCCGGGTCGTTGTCTTGCCTGGATCTGGCAACGGGGAGAACACGTTGAGCTGGATGCCTCCCACAGCCAGAATTCGCTTTTGCGATTTGGACATCTCCAAGATGACTTGGATGAACAAGAGGGATAAGGTGATATTATGTAAGGTTGTTCTAAAAGACGGACCCGAACCGGGGCCGGCTATGTAAAATAAGTCGAATCACAGAAATCGATCTCCTCAGTTCACCACCGGTCGCGCCCTCCTCCGTATCCCCCACCCCCCCCACCATACCCACCACCGCTGCCACCGCCATTGTAGCGCCCCCCCCCTCCGCCCCCACCGCCACGACCTCGTCCGCCTCCGCCACCACCTCCTCGACCACCAGCGCCGTAACGACCTGGACAGCGATCAGTGAAAATAAGGGAAGTGGATAGGACGAAACAAACTTCTACCGCCTCCGCCACCGGAGAACATGGCCATTTGTTCCAACTCCGGAGGGACTTCTGACTTTGATTCACGCAGGATCCCAATCAACTCTCGGGCCTGCTTCGCGTTGTCCGTCGTGAAGTACGTATACGAGGTTCCTTTCATTCCGGCACGCTGCCATTCCGCTTAGCATTGTCGAGGGTGAATCACGGGTGCGAAGAAACATACCCCAGTACGACCGATCCTGTGGATGTAGTCCTCGCAGTTGTTAGGGAAATCGTAGTTCTGTGACCACCCGTGAGCCAAAAGAAACAGGAGAATAATTGAGATACTGACGATGACGTAGCCTACATCCTTGACGTCTTTCGTCAGGAAGCCAACGTTGAGTTAAGAATATGGTAAAAAGAATCCACGACGCATATTGGAGGGGTGCAATCGACATGATCAATACGAATACTAAACAAGGGATGACACAAGCGCTTCGACAACACAGGAGGCACAGGGTGCGACCGTTCTGAAGTCCAGGGAATGTATCTCATCGAGATACAACGAATCCAGGTGGAGGGACAGGAGAAGCTTCAACCAAGGAAATATCGGGAGTCCTGGAATGCCGTCGAGTCCGTAACCACTTCCGAATCAGAAACATAGCCCGTAACCCTCAATGAGACGAAGGTCACGGGAGATCATGATAGAGGTCAGAGGGAGACGTTAGCAAAAACCACCGATCTTCTCCAGGTCTTGTGTGAAAGCCTGCCCAAGTCCTGGAAACGAGCCCTAGAAACGGGAATAGAACTTGCACCCATCACGATCACATCAACGGGAGCAACGCCCCGGCCGTATACGTACGTGCAGACGCGAGGGATCCAGTGAGTAGCACACCCGAGAAACCACAACAGATTGTCTCAGCGCTTGTCGTAAAAGAGAATACACACCAAGGCCACGGGACGCAACGTCTGTCGCAATCAGGATCGGGGACCGTCCCGATTTGAATTCACCCAACACCCAGTCACGTTCGCGCCTGTATGAGGACTCAGTGCGTTAGAATACCTACATAAAATGAGGACTCACTGTTCCTTGTCGCCATGGATGGCAAGGGCTGGCCATCCGTCCGTGCGCAAGTACTTGGTGATGTCATCCGCAACTCGTTTGGTGCCCACGAAGATGAGGACTTTGGCGCTTTCCTGGCTGATCTGGTCGAGGTGTTTAATCAACTTGGTCCGCTTCTCAAAGTCGGTGCAGACAGAAACGACTTGACGAATGTTGTGGTTAGCTGTAAGTTCCATCGAGCCGACATTGACTTGAATAAAATCGTTCAAGAAGTCCTGTGATGTGTAAGCACCTGATATCCGGAGAGTTAAAGCAACCCTTACATTGGCAAGCTTTTGGACATCCTTAGGCCACGTTGCACTGAACATAAGCGTTTGGCGATCAGGGCGGATCTGAGAAACGATCTTTCTGATTTGAGGCTCGAAACCCATGTCCAGCATACGGTCAGCCTCATCCATGACAAGGTACGTGATGCGGCGAAGGTTAGTCTTCTGGGTTTCCAACATGTCGATGAGACGACCAGGAGTGGCGATGACGATTTCGACACCCCTGGAGAGGTCACGAATCTGCGGGCCCTTTGGAGCGCCACCATAAATTGCAGTGTTGCGAATTCGCGAGTTCGAGCTAATAGACGTCAGAACTCGAACGCTACCACGTCGAGGGATCCTTACCCAAACTTTGTACACTCTTGCTGGATCTGAACGGCAAGCTCACGAGTTGGTGCAAGGATCAACGCTATTGGACCATCTCCGGGATTGAGCAATGGTTGGCTAAACTTGCCCTTGAGCCGAGAACGCGACTGTGAAGGGATTGAACACTAACGCGTTTATGTGCAGCATCGCAGGTAAAGCGAAAGAAATTGTCTTTCCACTTCCAGTTTGAGCGATGGCCACGAGATCCCGGCCGCTCAGCGCCATAGGCCACGCTTGACACTGAATGGGCGTTGGCGAAGGGAACCCCTGCGCGCGGATTGTGGTCATGAGATACTCAGGGAACCCGACCTCGTCAAAAGCAGTGACAGGTAGGGGAACGCCACGACCTTGGACCTGGTGGAGTGTGAACGGAAAAAACGTGTCAATGGGGAAAACGAAGCACACCTTGATCTCCTTTTCCCGCCTGAAGTCCTCTATCTCCCCTTCAGAGCGACTGGAGACTCTCTTGTCCTCTATGTAGAAGTTTTTTTCGAAGTGCTCCAGCTTGGTAGAGCTCCAGTCTACAGTTCGGAGACTCCCGCCAAGGTTACCCATCCTGTCATCGTAACCGCCGCCGTAGCCTCCGTAGCCTCCACCGTAACCCCCGCCGCCATAGCCATTACTATAACCATTGTAACTCTGTGCAAATGAAAGGGGTGAGTAGGGATGAAGGGCTGAAAGTGGGTGGGAAGGGCAAACCATTGTTGAAGAGAGACGAAGAGATCAGGACAGGGAAAAGCAAGGTGCGGAATTTTTCCCACGCGGCTGGGGCGGAACCGTCAGCCACCGGAACTTACCGGCCGGGATTTCGACCCCCGATTAGCATCACTTTCTCTCATGGCCGCCCTCAGCATTAATGCCATAGCGGAGAATGCATCTCGCCTGGGGGCCCGCCTTCAGGAATCTCTCTCGGAGCGCACAAGGGACCTGAATCTCCCCAGAGGCACATCCTCAGAGTTTTTTGAAACGACCGAGGAACGGCTCAAGAACATCCACCACCAGCTTGACTCAAATAGCGACAGAGAGAAACTCGACGCCATGAAACGTCTGATCGCTGTATGATTCCGCTCATCATCTTTTCGAGTTGTTTCGCTCAATGTATGTAAGATGATATCCAAGGGTCGCAACGTCTCCGAGTTCTTTGCTCAAGTGGTGAAGAACGTGGCATCGAACAATCTTGAGATCAGGAAGCTCGTTTACATTTACCTACTCCGTTATGCAGAACAGGAACCCGATTTGGCCTTGCTGTCGATTAACACCTTCCAGAAGGATCTCACAGACCCAAACCCCCTCATCCGCGCAATGGCTTTACGTGTCCTGAGCGGCGTGAAAGTTCCTATGATAGGCAGCATTGTTGTTCTTGCGATCAAGAAATGTTCTGCGGACCCGAGCCCATACGTCCGCAAAGCGGCTGCTCTCGCGATTCCCAGGTGCTTCAGGTGCGCGTGATGTTTTGAGTGTAACTATGACTTCTAAATAGGTTACAGCCTAGATCCATCCCACCAACCAGAGTTGATATCAATAGTCACAACACTACTTCGGGATAGATCCCCGTTGTCAATCGGATCTATTGCAGTCGCTTTTGACGCGATTTGTCCGGCACGGCTGGATCTTTTGCACCCACACTATCGCAGAATGTGTCGACTTTTGGTCGATCTCGACGAGTGGGGGCAACTGATGTGGTTAAATTTGCTGCTTCGCTACGCGAGGACAATGTTATCAAAACCCTCTTTTGACGGCGCAGGCGATATACACAGCGGTGACGTTGACCTTGAATTCCTGCTGTCATCGTCCGAATCGTTGCTACATTCGCGGAACCCAGCAGTGAGTTACCGAAAATTGAGGTGATTGGTTGGGAAACTGACCGCCATAGGTAATCCTTGCAGTTACTCGTGTCATCTTCTACTTGGGCTCCGACTCAAGAATTGCTCGCGCGATCCCCGCACTCTTGCGATTACTTGGCAACTCTTCAGAGGTCGAGCGAACGGTTTTACCATACCTGTTTTCCATTTCGCGCAAATTCCCTGTGAGCCCATTCCGAGGAATGACCCGTATAGTTGGAACTGACACCCAACTCTAGACTACCCTCTCTCCCCACTACAATAAGTTTTTCATCCGGTCACACGATCTGCGAGTTACCAAGTTAGGAAAATTGCGTATCTTGCGGTCCATCTTGAGCGCGGATAACCACCAGGTCCTTTTGAAGGAGTTCATTGTACGCGTTTCTCTTATCGCAATACGGTTTTTTTGACTCGAGGACTCAGCACTACGCAGAGGACCCGGACGATACTCTAGTCGAATCCTCGATCCGCGCAATTGGGCACTGTGCCAGGATCGTGCCAGAGTGCACTCAACAGGCCCTCAGCGCAATGATGACCTTCATTCAGAGCAAGCACGGTTTGTCAAATTTTCTTGAAAATATCATAAATCAGACTCTAAAATGTACCCCAGACGTCATCGTCACGAATACCGTTCTGGTTCTGAAATCCCTGGTACAACGGCAACTAATGATCCTCAACGAACAGGAGAACAACCTACCTATCACGGTTGTCTCGCGGCTGGCCTACCTTATCGATGACATCAAGCACCCAAAATCCAGGTCCTGCGCGGTATGGCTGGTGGGACAGTACGCGTGTCTCAAGACCGCAAAAATCGACGCTCTTGACGGGATTGCGGAATGGGCCCCTGATGTCCTTCGACGAACATGCAAGACCTTCGCACAAGAGGTGAGCGACATCCCTGCCTGAACGACACCTGAACTTACATGCCAGTAGGATTCAGAAGTAAAGCTACAAATCATCAGCTTAGCTGGAAAACTACTCGCATTGAACCCTACCAACGCTACCTTGCAACTGTTGGGGCGATATGCATTGACACTGGCTCGTTATGACCAAGACTATGACGTTCGCGATCGCGCACGGCTTGTCGCCTCGCTACTGATGGGAGTTGTGCCAAACGTTTTGGGCGACGAGGGGTGCGGTGGGGAAAATGGGGGTGTGATACTCAGGAAAGGACAAGTGAGGATGGTACTGTTCGAACATAAAGCGTCGGTGAAGGAACCTCCCGCATTGGAAGGTGTGTGTTTGTTTGAGATTGTACACCACGGTGCTCACATTGATTAGGAGCGAGTGGCTTCTCCTTGGCAACGTCAAGTCTTGTCATTGGTAGAGACATGGCTCTGGTCCAGGATCTCCCCGAATGGCTTGAGCAAGGGACGGAATCCTCCTTGAGGAACACGGAAGACGACATCCGGCCTCCAGGGCTCGCACAGATGACCGTACCGCGCTCTATTGCATCAACATCTCACGGCCCCACTCCGATCATTCTCACACCAACTGGAGGGCATTCTCCGGCAGCAACTGGCGGCTCTCCGGCACCCTGGACGGACCTGGATAAATTTTACGCAGACACCGACGAAGCGGCTGAAAGTGACAATGGGGATGACCGTACTGACGATAGTGCCGATGACGGGTCTGGTGTATCCGGAGGTGGTGCTGAAGATGTGAGTGGAGAAGAAGAGACTGCGTCGGAAAGTGAAGGTTCTATCACTGGTAAATAACTCACGCGGACTCGAATGAAGATGGGTTCTACCGGCCGCAAGGCCGTCCTGTCTATTTACAACATCAGCGAGCTTGAGGCCTGGTGTATCGGTGGTCATTGATCCCTGCGTGGCAATGGCATGTCATTCACTTCTTGCTCACTCGAGTGCCCCTCCCCGTCCTGGTGGCTGGTATAGGTGGCTACGAACGGCCTCCGCTCTTTCTTACTCATCCCAAAATCCGCGACCGTCAATGCCATGGATTCGTTTGTCTCGGTGAACTGAACTTGCGATCGTGTCCTATGTGCAGTTCTTTTTCTTCTTCAAAACCCCAAAGGTCGGGGGCGGTAGGGGAACCGCCTATGGTTGGGTCAGAAAATACCACATCGTGAGGAATGGCAAAGGAGTCAGTTTTGCACAGTCAGTAGATGCCCCCAGCAAGGGTGATGTACTCCGTGCAGTAGTATTATCCTCGCCCCTTGGAGGAAAGAAGGTCATCACCGGTAGCATGGACAATCACAGTGACAATGCTGCCAGCACCGCGAGCCCCACAGGGATGGCAACCTCAGGATCAGGCCACAGTGTCCACCGTACGGCACCGCTGAGACAAGATTGGGATTGCCAGAGGGGGTGGGATGTGCGAGTGCTTTCCTACTCGCAACCTCGGTGATGAGGAAATCTCCGTTGTAGTTGTACAGAAGAGCAAAGCGAGCTACACTGGTTCCTGGATCGATCTTAGATCGCGCCCATCCGCTTAACAACCTCCAGATCAGCCTTTCGCCAGCCCCGCGATGTGTTACCCTGCAAGTACCCTTCCCAGCGAAAAAGTGGCGGGGGATGATATTTCCGTACCGCGAACAACCCCGAGGTTCGTGCAGGGTACTCGAGTAATAATTGATATTCGCTATCGAATAATAGACTTCTAGAACAACTAAGTTAATGGTGTTTGTCCACCGGAGGAGTGTATACTGGTAAAAAAAGTCAGTCGAAGAGGAAGTAAAGTGTCCGTTGGATTTGCACGCACAGATCTTTCTCGTTTTGATCCCAGCCCACTTCGCACGCTTGACATACAAGCTGATAACAGTCAGGGCGGAAAAGAGAATAACAGCCTTCAATCCAATCTTTTTGCGTTCGTCGTGTTCTGGTTCAGCAGCCCAATGGAGGAAAGTGACGACGTCCTTGGCCATCTGGGAGGTCGTAGCAGGAGTACCTGGAGGAAGAAAGAATCCTCGCAAGAATTATCTCAGATATCCGAGATACCATGCTTACCGTCTTCGTACTCGACCAATCCATCAAAAAGGACACGGGCCATTGATATAGCGCCACCGGGGAAGAATGGGTTGTAGTTCATTCCGTCGCGGATTTCGACGCCAGCAGGAGGGTCGACGTAGCCGGTAAGGAGCGAGAAGATGTAATCCTGTAGTGGACGTTAGAGCACAGTACGAAAGCGGTACAGGACTCGACTTACACGACCGCCATGGCGGGCCTTGACGATCAAACTCAAATCCGGTGGTAGGGCGCCGTTGTTGGAAGCCCGGGCAGCCTCCTCATTGGGGTAAGGTGCAGGAAGGTAGTCGGAGAGTTTTCCCGGACGGGTGAACATTTCACCAGTATCGTTGGGACCATCCTGATACTCGACTTCCTCGGCCATGATTCGTGCCTCGTCGGCGGTATGGGAGACACCGACAAGATTGCGCCAGGCAATTCGATCTAAAGAGTGGCAAGCAGCGCAAACTTCACGATATACTTGATAGCCTCGTCGGATACTAGGAAAACGCGTTGAAAAACGAAGGGGTATGAGGGCAAAGAAGAGTACCTGGTATGATCGAATGTGTCAAGCCATCCGTTGTGTGACCACGGGTATGAGGTAGGATGTAGACCATCTTCAGCGGGAGAGTTGGCGTAAACCTCGCCAACGAATGGAAGCGACCCATAAAGGTGGGTGTACCAGGCAATCGAACCAACAGTGAGGATGCTGGCGGAGGCCAACGCGGTACGAGAGACGAGTGAGGGCTTATGGAACGAGTTCAGAGGTTAGCTACGAGAGGAAAAGAAGGAAGCACGGACCTGAACAGTTGCTTGACCAGCGTTAGACGAGAGGAACCGGGCCTAGAGAAATGGAAAGGTGAGGATTGGACAGCAACCCGAGGTCTGTTTGGACACGCACGGTCGAGCTGGGGAGGGATGGCATGCGCGCCGCGGTTCCGACGGACTTCAAGGCGGCCTTTGAAGCCGACAGCCTCGAGAACATTGTGTTTTGGGAGGATGAGGAGAAGGGGATGGCTGGCTACAGGCCGAAAAGCCAAAGGCCGCCTTGACCCGGAATGGTCCGCGTGACCAAAATCCCACGGATTCGATTGGTTGGGCTACTCTCGACCGACGTGAATCCGTCGGAAACATGCTAGGTACTTGCTACCACCGTTTCGTTCCACCTTTTTCCCCTCCTCCGTCCCACAAGAGACAGCGTCGAGTATCGGTCCCTTCCCCTCCGCTCGTAGCGTTGTCTCTTCCACAGCTTCAAACAGCGGAAACGCTTCCAAATGACTCTTCATCCACACATGCAAGTCCTCAACGTCGGTTATTGTGTAAACCATACCACCCGGTCGCAAAACGTAGGCGTACTCGGCGAGGAGTGTCTGCGATATGATGCGTGCCTTGTGTTTTCGTAGCTTAAAGTGCGGGTCGGGAAACAAAAAGAAGATGGATGAGAGGGAGTGTTTGACAAAGTAATTGGGCAGGAACTTCATGCAGTTGGCGCGGGCGACGGAAATGTTCTGAAACGATCCATCTGTAGCGTTCGCGCGAAGCGCTGCGATGCGATCGCGCACATACTGTGAGACTTGGACGCGAATCTCCAGCCCTGTGCACGCGTCGATGAGTCGAGGGTCGAACAACGTCCCAAAGACTGAATCTCACCCAGCATAAGTGACTCCGGGAAGAGAGGCGCCAGCGCAACCAAAAGGCCACCAAAGCCGCACCCTATATCTGCAAACTCTGGGGCTTTGGCATTGCCCGGATGGTTCGGGAAATGTTCAGCCCAATCAACGTCCTCGGGCCGAGTCGGATAGTCCAAGGAGTGGTCTGAGAATGGGTTTGCATGGGCGCGTTGCCTGTAGTGTCGTTTCTGTGCCGAATCAAAGTCAGAAACAAGTTGGGTCGAAGAAATGGGATGGACCTGGGGCAAAACTGGCTTTTCCGCCTCCACCTCCCCTTCTTCCTCCGTCCTCTGTCTTCGTTTCCTCTTGCCCATTCGAATTTTGATCGAGGAGGTTCGGAGGATCTCCTTCCGGTCACGTGGCAGGCACGAAAACTTTTAGCCGCTGTTCCATTCCGAGTTTTCCCAACGGCCTTTCGTTTCTCATCCTCCTTCCACTCCATCCACCATGTACCGCTCCATTCTCAGGCAGGTAGGTCTCCGCGCTCTTTCTTTCATCTTCTTCTGCCTGCTAAGTCCTCTCCCCAGTCTCCCTCTCCCTCCCGGTTCGCTCTCTTGTCAACCCGATTTACATCAACGTCATCAAAACAGCCAACCCTCAAGGAGAGATTGGCTGCTCTCATTCCCCAAGAAATCGAGAATGTCTGTCTCAACGTCCTGCGTTTACTCCCGCTAACACTCTTCTAGGTCAAGGCAACCAGGGCAGAACATGGCAAAAAGTCCTTCGGACCCGTCGTTGTCGATCACTTATATGGGTGAATATCCCGATCCGTTCGTATCGCCTCCCCACTCACTTCAGGATATAGTGGAATGCGCGGTCTCCCAGCTCTCATCTGGGATGGTTCTGTTCTTGATGCTGGTTCGTCACCATTTCTTCATCCCTCCTTTTGCTGACCTCATTCCAGAGGAGGGCATTCGTTTTCGTGGCAAGACAATCCCTGAATGTCAGCAGCTCCTTCCGAAGGCTCCCGGTGGTAGTGAACCACTACCTGAGGGTCTCTTCTGGCTTTTGTTGACCGGGGAGGTCCCCACTCCAGAGCAGGTTGCCGAGTTGTCCAAGGACTGGGCCGCCCGTGCTGCAATTCCAGAGTTCGTTGAAGAGCTCCTTGATAGATGTCCCCCAACTCTCCACCCCATGAGCCAGTTTAGCTTGGCTGTCACTGCTGCAAGTTATTTTTCCCCTTGTGATACTATTGCTCCCTGATAACCTTGATCGCAGTTGAACCACGATTCTGCGTTTGCCAAAGCATACTCTCAGGGCATTTCCAAAAAGGACTACTGGGGGCCTGTTTTTGAAGACTCCATGGATCTGTGAGGCGTTTTATTTGTTCCTCGCCACCCCTGCCCGCTGACACCGATCTTCTAGGATCGCCAAGCTCCCTAGTATTGCGGGGAGAATTTATCGCAATGTCTTTGGTCAGGGAAAGCTCCCCGCCATCGACCCTGCCAAAGATTACTCCCACAATCTGGCCACACTGCTTGGCTTTGGCGATAACGAAGCCTTCGTTGAACTCATGCGCTTGTATATCACCATCCATAGGTGAATACACCTGTCACCTATAGTTGTTCCCCGCTGATGCGGTGGTTCTAGTGATCACGAAGGAGGCAATGTCTCCGCCCACACAGGAAAGCTCGTCGGATCGGCTCTCTCGGACCCCTTTTTGGCGTTTGGTGCCGCCTTAAACGGTCTTGCTGGTCCTCTTCATGGCCTTGCAAACCAGGAGGTCCTTGTTTGGCTCCGCAAGATGCAAAACAGCATCGGCGAGAATGCATCAGATGAGGCCGTCCGTGAGTATGTGTGGACCACTTTGAAAGGCGGCCAGGTCGTTCCCGGTTATGGACATGCGGTCCTTCGTAAAACTGACCCTCGCTACATGGCCCAACGGGAGTTCGCATTGAAACGTCTGCCCGAAGACCCCCTCTTCAAGCTAGTCAACCAGGTATATACCATTGTCCCCGACGTGTTGCTTGAGGTAGGTATTGGTTACTCCTCCGCGTTTATAGTTTTAATGTGGAATATAGGCCGGAAAAGCCAAAAACCCATGGCCCAACGTCGATGCTCACTCTGGTGTCCTCCTTACTCACTATGGGTTAACTCAAATGGAGTTCTACACCGTCTTGTTCGGTGTCTCCCGTGCGTTCGGTGTAGCCGCACAACTTATTTGGGACCGTGCCCTCGGTGCCCGTGTGTACATTCCTGCTTCTCACACGGGAAGAAAAAACGACTCATGCCACCCTTGTAGCGCTGGAGCGTCCCAAGTCGTACTCTACCGCTTCCATTCAGAAGATCTTTGCCAACAAGAACTGATTGAGTTGTCGGATAAATATTTAACGCTTAGAATATCTTACCATAAGTGCACCTTCTCCGAGTACACTCGAGGGCAACCGGATTCAAATGTGTTCCCACGATCTGTCCCACTTTACCATGTCCGACGTTCGTGCATTACTCAAGGCCAAGCGACAGGAAGCTCGGATCCAGCATCCTTACGCGTCTTACGCATCAACTGGTCAATTGTGGTGCACTGCGTGCGAAACCGTGATCAAGCAAGCGTCTGGTTGGGCAGGGCATGTTGGCAGTAAAGCCCACCGGGAGAACGTTGCGAGGCAGAGGACACCCCAAACCACCGATCAGCAAGGGGAGACAACGAGGTCCACTGGGAAACGGAAGGTCGGAGAGGACGACCCCTCGGATGATCAAGAAACTCCACCCACTTTCGAGTCCAAGAAACGCAAAGTTACACCCGAGGGCCCGTCCAGACCAACACCAGAACACTCCAACGCATTCCCATCGGACTTTTTCTCCGATCCCTCCAGAGCACCTATTCTTCCGGTAGACGATGACTCAAGTGACGAGGACGAAGGCGATCCCATCCGAATGCCAACAGCAGCGACCAATAACCCCATCGATTTGGAATGGCAGAGATTCCAACAGGAAATGTTGACACCCGCCCCTACCTCAGCTGGTCAGCGACACGAAGCTTTCAAACGTGCCACTGTTTTTGCAGAACCAGAACTCCTTCCGGATAACGTTTTAGGTTTGCCTACGCGAGAACCCCTAGACATCGATGCTGTGGTGGCTGAGGTTCCGAAAAACGAGGAGTTAAAGAAGAGGAAGGAAGAGGATGAGAAGGAGCTGATTATGGATAGGTTACTCGAAGAGGAGCGCGCGCAGGAGGAGGTCGATGCGAAAGTGGTGTCGTTAAAAGGCAGACTGGACGCACTAAAGAAGAGACGAAACGAAGCAAAGGCTACCAGAGCCAAAAAGTTGCAGTGAGGTTGTTGCTATTCACTAGGTTATTGAGAGAGATGAGGCTAACTACTCATATCGGATCCCATACTTGTTTCATCTTTCTCCCCAAACCATTCACCCCAGTCGACGCCATTCTTGTGGATCATCATCAAACCGAGGATGGCAGGGAGGTGCCAGAGACTGTGTTGGAACAGACTCCTGGCGTCTTTTTCGCTCCCTGTACGCCACATTCGCCACGCAGCACGAAGTAAAACGGAACCCGGGATTAAGCTGGTCGCAGCGAATGTCCAAGTTGTCAGGCCGGAGAGAGGGAATAGGATGGAACAGGTGGGAATGAGGATAATGGCATGGCGCAGGGAAACGAGCGCGTTTTTAGTGGGGGATAGTACGGAAAGCATTTTGTAGCCCGCCTGTGCGTACGAACCCCTATATAGATGGGAGAGAGCGTTAAAATGCGGAAATTGCCACGAAAATAACAAGATAAACAAGGCGAGTGGACCGAGTGGATTGTCAATCAGGGAGAGGTCCATGAAAGAGGCTGTCACGTCTGAAAGAAAGGAGGGGGGGAAGTATTCTGGGGTATAGGTCGCAGAAGGGAGAAGTCTCCCCCCGCAGGCGGTCCAGCCCATAAGAGGGGGGATGGCACCAACGACTGCACCAGCCCAGGTGTTCCAAATCGTCCTGCGTTTCATCCAAGTGTACGCTCCAGCATACAAGGCGATGTTGGTCAACCCAAGGGCAGCAGTAGTGGGGTTGGCCATGGTGTATAGCAATATTGGACCAAGAGTCCCAGTGACCACCGCAAAGCCGGTGGCGTGGAGGGAACTGATTGCTTTCCTGACCAACGGTCGCATCCGCGTGCGGACCATTTGGGCATCGAAAGGAACCTCCTGGAGTTGATTGAGGGTGTTTGCTGATGCGGAGCACAGTGCGGTCCCGATCGCGGTTGCAAGAAGGGTAGGTACGCTTGCGGGCAAAGGAGAAATTGCCACGCCGGCCATGGAAGTCAAGACGACAAGGAACGTCAGCTGGGACTTGGATAGTTGGGCGTAGAGCTTCGGCAAATTGCGGGCGGTTAGGGCGGAGGAGAGGCGGTACGCGGATGGTGGTACTGGAGGTGAGCCAGACTGAGCGTTGAGGGCGACGTCGGGTTGGGTGTGGCCCGGACGCTTGCCAGACCATCGTTCGTTGGGATTGAAGAACGAGGCGAATGCGAGCGACCTGGGACTCGCCACCGCGGTAAAAGAGCGAGAAACCGCGCATATCCTCCAGGATGAGAGGAAGATTTTCAACCTGGCCATTTTCTGGGGAGGTAAATCATTTCGAAAGACCCTGGGCTCGACTGGGAGACTCACCACTTGCTGTGCCACTGGACGTCCGACGGAAGATCGCTTCGGGTGGGTGCTTCGCGTGACTCTGGGTCACACGTTCACGTTCGCTCTCACTCTCTCCCAATCACCATCGGCATTCACGATGCCTGGCACTCACCTCCTCCCCCCAAATTTACTCAAACTATTCGCACCAAGACCGCCGCTCCCCTATATCCGCCCGGTTGGCAAGGATATTGACCGTGTCACAAAAAAATCTGTCCTTGGCGTCGGCCAACTCCTCGAGCAACTGCGGGAAACTAAGACCGCAGGAATGCTCAGCTCTGGGGAAGCACTCGATATGGAGGATGGCGAGGAACCCTCTTTGACCCATGCTGAGGAAACCAGACGCCAGATTCGCAGGGAGGAGCGGAAAAGGCGAAGAGAGGAACAGTTCAAAATCGCAAAGGATACTTGTAATGTTTTCCCTTTCTCCCCCTCCTCTGCTCGACTAACTCTCTCCCCTTTGCTTAGACAAGCCTTCTGAGGACCAAGAAGCTGTGGGAGATCCGTACAAGACCCTGTTCATCGCTCGTCTGGTTTGCCATGTTCCTCCCCCTTCTGAACCCTTTTCTAAAAAACGTATTTTCATCAGCCAAAAAACGCGACCGAGAGCGATCTCAGACGTGAATTCGAAAGTTTCGGGTCTATCGAACGTGTAAGAATTGTTCGTGACAAGAATGGTCGCAGTAGGGGTTATGCCTTCATCGTTTTTGAACGGGAGAGAGATATGAAAGGTAGATACGATATTCATTCCAGAAAGTTTCGGCATCCTCACCGCGCCACAGTCGCATACAAGGAATCTGACCACTTGGTTATCATGGGTAAGCGCGTCCTCGTTGATGTGGAACGTGGTAGGACTGTTCGAGGTTGGAAGCCCCGCCGACTTGGTGGTGGTCTCGGAGGTCGTCCAAAGCCAGAACCGTCGTTACCTCTACCTGGCAGAGGAGGGTTCCGAGGCCCAGATCGCGGAGATCGTGGCGGATTCCGTGGTCGTGGAGGGGGAGGAGGGTATGGTGGACGAGGCGGAGGATTCCGTGGAGGTGGAGGTGGCTTCCGTGGCGGACGTGATGATTATGCGGGTGGTGGACGTGGTGGTGGTGGATTCCGGTGCGTGTTGCGTTCCATATCGTTCGAACTGTGACTAACCATCTTTCAAGTGGTGGCAGGGGTGGAGGTATTGGCTATCAAGGCGGAGGGGGTTTCAGTGAGTACGCAAACGGCGGACCTGGAGGACCGCCGAATGGTTCTGGTGGGTATGGTCCTCCGGGCAGTGGATACGGGGGTGGTAGTTACGGAGGAGGCGGAGGAGGATTCGGTCCACCGAGAGGTGGTGGTGGGTATGGAGGTGGGTACCGTCCCGATCTCAAACGGGAGGGCCCAGGGATGGATGAGGATCGCGATTCGAAGCGACCAAGGTATTGAACATGTCTTTAGTGGTGTCCCACCAGGGTCACACCATGGCGTAAGTCGGCCTGAGTGTTTTTTCTGTTTATTCACTTTTTCTCTCGCTCGTGGCCTTGCTCTCACTTCCTCCGACGTGTCGTGTAAGTATCCAGTGTTTTTTGGGCTGCAGTACGAATGACTGCAACGAATCCGACATAGCAAGCATGGAATTATCGCATTATAATGTCTTTTTAATTCTGCGCGTATTTTATCTCTTGGCCAATAATGACCCAAAGGATGGCGTGCGGAAAGGACCGGGTCTTAGCTGGTGTTCAAGTTGTCACTTCGCTCTTTGACGAGTCGAGCTGTATAAGTTCGGCTGACGATGTTGACTGCTGTTTGTGAGTGGAAGGAAAAAGTAGAACTTGTGGCATTGGCGTACATGCTTCCATGTAACGGTCAAGGCACCGCGCCAGACACGTCTACACAACGATAGGAAGTCACGAAAAAGCAAAACCGGACCAGCAAACGACTGACCTCTTCAGAACTTGAGAGCGACGACGAGGGCTTCGTGATGCACTTTGTATAACATTTTTCGTTCGTCGTCTATGTCTCGTTAGCGTCCATCAGGAGAGGTTCAACTGGGATGACACACATTAATGAGTTGTTGCGCGTTCGCCAATGCCAGCTCACTCCTCAACGACTGTTTGAAGCCCTCCTTTCTGGCCTCCATATCTGAGACAATGGTAAGCTAGCGTCGGTGCAACCCGAAGTGTACGAACCAGCGGGAGAGGATGGAGAACCGAGTTTGAGAAAGTCCGCCATCCGTTGAGTTCAAGAAGCAAGCGGAAGCAAGCGATCGTGCGAGTTCTGGCGCCAGGTAGATAGCAGCCAGTCGCCACCATGGGAGCGGGAGAATCCAAGCCCCAGCAGGTCACCGACTATTACGAACTCCTCCAAGTGGACGAGAATGCCACCGCGGAGGAAATCAAGGTCTCTCCCTTTTGACAAGTCCGCTTGCCACTCACAGTTATTCCAGAAATCCTTCCGCAGGCTAGCGTTGATCCATCACCCGGATAAAAACGCAGACGATGTGGAAGGTGCGACCCAGAGGTTCGCCCTCATCCAACAAGCATACGAGGTCTGGAAGGTGTTGGTTGATTTCATATCCCCACCGTGCTCATGATTTCGTTCAAGGTGCTCAGCGATGAGCAAGTAAGTCCTTTGGTCTGATTTATAACCGGCTTTGAATCTCCCCGTACCAGGAGCGTACCTGGTATGACAGCCACAGAGCCTCTCTCGTGCCAGAAGTTGATGCGGACACCGTATTGGATGGTATACGGAAAGGCGCTCCACCACCTCGAAGGAAGGATCGTGGGCTGACAGTCAGCCACCTTAACACCTTTCTCAACCCTAGAATATGGAAGACATTCGAAGGCGACGGCGAAAACGTACTGTCCATGTTCCCACTATTTCTTGATCGGTCAGCGCATATAACCTGCCGCAGAGCTTCTTCACCATTTATCGAAACCTTTTCTCTCGACTGGCGTACGACGAGTCGCAGTGGTCTCATTTCTCTCAAGAGGAATATCCTGGCTTCGGAGACCAAAAATCCACATGGACCAAATCCGGGAGTGACCCCGAAGTCCGTCTATTCTACACAGGGTGGCTCCGATTCTCCACGTCAAAAGACTTCTCTTGGGTCGATAAGTGGGGTCATTCTGACGCTTCAGACCGCAGGGAAAGAAGGCACGTATGGAAATACTTCTCTGCTACCTATGTTGACTAGGCCGTAGGGCTATGGAGAAAGAGAATAGGAAGGCTCGAGAAGATGCACGCAAGGAGTATAACGATACTGTCAGGGTAGGTCATTCACTCCCTTGGAAACAGTATCTCCACCCTCTCACACCTAAGCAGTCTCTTGTGATGTTTGTTCGAAAGCGAGACCCGCGATATAAGGCTTACATCAAGGCCCAGCCTCAACCTGTCATCACCTTGCCACCGGCGCTGCAGACCGAGGAAAAACCTGCTAACGTTTACATAGAACAGGAATGGCAGAAAACAAGCACCTCGGGCGTGGAAGATCTCGAGTGGGCGTTGGTGGAAGGAAACGATGACCCGGAGGTATTTGAATGCGTCGTTTGTGGGAAATCGTTCAAGAGCGAAGCAGCGTGGAATAGTCACGAGAGGAGCAAAAAGCACATCAAGAGTGTGGAGGCTCTCCGACGTCAGATGGAGGAGGAGGGGGCGGAGCTCGGCCTTCCTGACCCAAACGACAGATTACAGTCCAGACCCATAGAAGACAGCAGGCAATCCGGGGGTTGGGGGACACCACCCCTGGACGATGGAGCAGGTACGGGACATGGGACCCTGCACAATGCCCAAGAATCACCAGAATCTCGAGCGCAAGCGGACCCAGTAGAGGAAACATTGCCCGAGGGCATTGACGAAACCGAACAGTCTCCACCACATTCTGAACAAATGTTATCAAAGCGAGATAAACGGAGGTTGCGAGAAGCCAAAAAGCAGGCCCAGGCGGTTGAAGACACGCACGTGCGAGTTCTACAAGGTCATGCTGATATTAGACTGACAACGGAGCACAGAAATGTTATGTTTGCGAAGCAAAATTCGAGAGTCGATCGGGGTTGTTCAATCACATTAGAGGCTCGGGCCACGCAATTCACAGGCCAATTGTGGACACGAGCACAAAGACGAAGCGAACGAGAGGAAATGGTAGTGGACAAAGTCGTCAACCCATGAGCTGAGTCACGTCGTCCGGGGGGTATTTGGTTTGGGAAAAAGTCAAGAGCCTACATAAACCGGTTAGATCGGGGGATAAAGTTGGATTGGGTACTATTGACCTCTTGAGACTCTGGATGTACTTCCGGCTGACTTCATCGTTAAGAACGTGGGCTACTTGGTCCGTCGAGATCTTTTCTCGCGCTGAGCGTTCGTGAATTCTGGGCGGGTTTTCAGCGGGCTGAGAATAAAGAAATAGTAGAGGATACCCACCCGACCATGGTAACTCCGATAGGCCATGGTGCGTTTCCAATGGACAGCCGTAGGTAGGCGTCGTTTGCTCGTTGGTACTGGCGTTTCTGCATATGGTGTACAATCTCTGCTACACGTGGCAACATGTCGTCGGGCATTGACTGGGATCGGTGTGAGTGATGATACATGGTAGCAAATGAGTGAACTGACTCGTTGGCGTAACATCTTGAAGAAAGGTTTGAGGTACTCTGCCGACTGACGTTGGGTGGCGGAAGCAAGTTTACCTTGGGTGGACCGCTTGATGTGTTCTAAGGAGGCGCCTTTCAGTTTCCAGTGTACAGGTAAAGGTGAGGGAACGTGCCCGGCCGTTGATCCATCCACTCCTCCCATTCCTTGAGTTTCCTCTTGAGTGCGTAGTAGATGATGGGATAGACCTTTTGAGGGTCTGTTTTGAGGAGGTCAAGATCAAGTATGTCGACGGAATCCTTGCTTTCGTCTTTTCGTTTGCCGGCCGAGGAAGAATCGTCCGCATTCTTGTTCATGAGCTTCTCGACGTTTTCGACATCTTCGAGTGCCTTTTTGAAATCGTTTTGACCCCCTTGACGTTCCTGGTCACGTTCCTCGATAAGTTCGAGGGCCCGGAGACGGAGGCGACGTTCGCGATCCGATTCGCCAAAGAGACGGATGGGTTGGCCTTTGACCCTGAGTCTGCGGACGGTCTCCTCGTTGGATAAGTTATATGAGGACTCGGGATTTGTGGGTGTGGATTCGGAAACTGAGTCAGGGAAAGGGGAATTTGTAGAGGCCCTGGAAGGTCCGACCTGTTTACTCCAGTAGAAAGAGATCAGTTAAAGTGGGAGAGGGTTGAACATGCATGCCCTCACTTGGGGGGCCGCAGGTTTCTCGGCTGCTTCGCGTGCCTTCTGCTCCCTCTCAGTCTTGAGACGTTCGAGGTCACCTCTGCGCATATACTTCGAGGGGCCTTGGGTATCGTCTTGGATTACCTTTCGCTTTGTTGCGATCTCAGCCTTGAGGGCGTCCATGGTGGAGTTTGGCCTAGAATCGTCGATCACTTCAACCCCCACTTGATTCTCTACGGCGAACACGCTCCTACAATGTCCGACTCTGACCTCTCCACGCAAGTCCTTTCCACCCTTTGATTTTCCCTTCACTAATTCGCCTTGTTTTCACCAGTAAATACGTTCTCCAGACCGCTGGTTTTGACGGTAAGGTTTTTCGGAATCTTCCCGCAACAGCGCTTCGACCTCTCCCGTTATAGCCCGGTTCCCTCAAACGAACCAGTCCAAGCATTGGTACGCACAACCTACGGTGAACCAGAGCACGCCTAACGCCACGTACAGCTTCCAAAACTACACGGATTATTTCAAGTGCGTCACTGCCAAGGGCGAGGACTTTGCTCCATGTAAACAATTCAAGAGGGCCTACCACTCCCTATGTCCCAGTGAGTCCCTCTCCATGTTGCGTTCTACATGTTTTTGTTGACTTTTGTGCGCGTTCCAGACGGTTGGGTACGTCTCACCGCAGCCTGGGCCTCGTTGGGGTCGCCTCGACTGACCTCGTCCTTTTCAGATTGAGAAGTGGGATACTCAGAGGGAAGGGGGAACTTTTCCAGCCTCCTTAGAGCCGTGAATTTACGTGTTTAGGTGTAGAATGAGCGAGCTGTTGACCGAATAACTCCGAACAATACTGTGGTTGCCCCGGTTGTGCAATTACAACGGCGATCGGCCTCTATCTCCCGAAGAACTAACTATCAGAAAACAAATTTTCAGAGGCGTTCTCCTTAGGATGTGAA
>Ga0307515_10004478_pt1 | contig 28899 bp, 5 predicted proteins | sample 17_EM_MG_FD_194513 | JGI IMG/M metagenome (GOLD analysis project Ga0307515, IMG submission 194513) | Populus trichocarpa ectomycorrhiza microbial communities from riparian zone in the Pacific Northwest, United States - 17_EM | ecosystem: Host-associated > Plants > Roots > Unclassified | place... | reverse complement strand
CGTAGAAGATCTTAAGGGTAAGGTTAATAAGGTTAAACAGCTCCTTATAGATATAAAAATTAAGGACTACTCCCCTAACTAATACTTTACTAAGTATAGTAAGGTAGATGGCATATAAACTGTTGCTGTTCTTAATAATTAATCTACGCTCCATTCTATTACGAAATTAGATATCTTTAATAAGCTAAAGAAGAGTTCCGCGTTTTCCTTTAACGACAGATACTTGGCATACGTCTTTTATAGTATTATGCCGGATATAGGAGCCGTAGGAGTATCTATAGCAGGAGAACCTTAAGTTTGAGCTCTTTAGTAGCTTAATAGCTCTATTTAGATCGACTAATTAATAGCAGGCTAATATATAATTCGCTTTAGTAAAGGTACTATAATCTTTCTTAGCATAATTAGGGTCTAAACCCCCTTAGGATATATTACTTTCTATATTATTCCTATAAACACTCTGTTTCTATTTTGTATTAAAGATATAAATAAATTAGGCGTTAGGCTTAATAACCTTAAGAATATACTTATTTAGGGAGATAATTGGATACCCGTTATACGCAAGTAGGGTTACCCCTAGTTGCTCCTTTATTAACTAGAAAAGAGTATTACTTAGAGCCACTTAACTAAGTTGGAATTACGCTAACTATACTATTGTTTTAGCCACCTATCCGTTTATTAATTGCTTAGGGTTCTTTAGTAAGTAGGCTATAAAGTTAAGGTTAAGGCAATTAAGTATCTTATAAAGTACTACTATTACTACTAAATAAACTAGAAGTCCCTTAGCCGATTTAAGTTTACCCTTAAAGATAATTATAACTTTAACTTCTATATTATTGTTAATGTTATATATTTTAGCAGTAAGCTAGTACTCTAAGTTATTAACTTCTTAACCTCCTTCTAAGCTGTATAATTCTTAAAGGATATATTAGCTAGGAACGTATGGGATACCCTTTAGTTATACTAGATTAATATCTACCTAGGACCCCCTAATTAAATTTTCTATAACGTAGGAAAGAACTTCTTATTTATAGAGTTCCAATAATAGATAAAGGCAATAGTAATTAAGGTTAAGGAAGTCCCCGTTAAGGCGTATAATAGTATTAGAAAAGTGGAGCGATATTATACGCTATTACGCCGCGTATATAAAATTATCTCTTTAGAACTAAAGGATATTAGTAAAGAACTTACCTTATAAATGGCTATTAAAGCTATTAATAATTCCGCTAGCCTGGATAGACTTATACCTATATTGCTAATCTTTAGCGCCTACCCTTAAATAACTAATAATTCTTTACTATCTTCCTCTATTATATAATAAGCTAAGGCTATTTATAAGGTAATAAAGGAGGTGCGACGTCTCTACGCTATACGCTAGGTTAATAATGTACTAGGAATAAGAAATGGCCTAAATACCTTAACTACGCTTAATTTGTTACTCTAGTCTAAAGTACGCGTATAGTATAAAAAGGGAGAATAATTAGGCCTATATTAACTTATTATAATTAATAGTTAAACTTATACTATTTAGATGCCTTACGGACCTACTTAATTCTGTTTAACTATTATTAAGCCTTACTATAAAGATAACAATTCCGAGCCTTTATAGGATACCCTAGAAGATGCCTTAAAAGAGAACTATAATTAATATACTCTAGAAGACGACTATAATCCTAATATAATTATAGTAGATGCGCCATAACTATAACGCGGTAGAGGTCGTCTAAAGGGATTATAAAATCGCTAATATCTTATTAATTTTAAAGAACAATTTATTGCCGCCATTAAGAATAGAGTTAAGTTATTAATGGCCTTTATAATAGCTAAAGAGAAGGCTAACTTTAAGCTCGCAAAATAGCTCTAAAAGGAAGGTTGTATTATAACCTTAGGAGCTCCCTTCCAAGCATCTAATAAGTAGGAGATTGACAGTCTTATTGTAAGAGGAGTCTTTAAATTTAAGAAGTATAACCCTATTAAGTTTAATGAAGTTCGCATCTTTAAGTTAAGAATAGTTAATGAGATTAAAGGCAAAGCTATTAACGCCCTATTTAAAAAATTAAGGCTTATTATTTAAGGTTATAATAATAATAGTAAAGAGGCGATTCTTACGTAATCTCCTATAATTTAACGAGCTAGTTAGTAAGTTATTATTGCACTAGCTCCCTCCTTAATAAAGAATAGAATAGCGGTTTATTTGCGAGATATTACTTAAGCCTATACCTAATTAGAGACGTACCTTTAGCGCTTAATATTAGCATACCTTTTAAAGTAAATTCGCCACTAGTATCCTAAAGATATAATTATAGTTGTACTTAAGCTATTATATAGAATTATAGAGGTAGGAACTTATTAGTAGGCTACCTATAGTAAGCACTATAAAGAGAAGCTTTTAATAACTACTTTTATATTTAATCCCTACTTCCTTATTATAACTATAGAAACTCTATTTAGAATTGTTAGCATATAAACTAATAATATAATTATCTTAGGGGACGACTAATTCTTAGCTCTTAAAGAAAATAAGCTAGTAAAGGCAAATCTTATAGTAAAGCTAAAAGAAAAGCTTAATTTAATAACACTATTACTCTTTAATAGATGTATCCTCTCCCTAAATAAGGATTCTATTGCTTTACGCCAGAAGGGTTAAGGTAAGAAGATTAACGTTATTAATGTTAATTCCCTAAAGTAAGGATATGTAGAGTAACGCGCTTGTAAAGCTTATATTACTTCTATCTATTAACCTAAGGCTTTATTTAATCTCTTTGTTGCTGCCTAATACTAGGAACTAATTAAGAATAACGTTCTTACCTTAAATAAATGTCTCTTTTAGCAAATAAACTATCTTAATTGGGGACTACTCTACGTGCCTATTAATCTTCCTACTACTAAGCTCTTTATATTTATTAATAGATTATTTATAAATAATAAAGATTTTAGCTCCTAGTTAGGATATAAGATTATTATTATAAACGAATTTACTAAAGAGAATAACTTTATAATATATAGCAATCTTATCTATTAGAGCTTAACTAAGAGCAAGCGCGTTACCTAAAGTATTTTAGTGTTAGAGATATATAAAATAGTTAGCGGAGTTAATATAGCAATTATAATTGGAACTACCCTAAAGAGAATTATAGATTAACTTAAACTTCCCGTTATTCCTATAATTGTATATACTAACTTATATTCCCTTTATAAGTGTTTAGTTAAGCTTAGTACTATAAAAGAGAAGCGCCTTATAATTAATATTATAGCACTTTAGCAATCCTATAAGCGTTAAGAACTCTTTAAGATTTAATAGATTAATAGCTAAGATAACCCGGTAGATATAATAATAAAGGCGAACCCAAATAAGGTATTAAAGACGTTTGTTAATATAAATACTCTATATATATAAGTTAAAGGTTAGGTTAAAAGGGAGTCCCTAGAAATTTCTTAGTTACGTAAGGTCTTAAGATATCTAGGAACTTTAACCAGCGGTTAAAATTATCTAATTAGTTAGATTCTCTTACTAAGACTTTTTTAGAGGGGGAGCCTAACTTAATCCAGCTAATTAGGATTTTCCATCCCCGGGATAGAAAATCGCTATTAGCTCGCTTACTACTAGCGCCTTAGCGGCCCTTTAAACATAATATCTACCTATAACTCTTAAGTAAGAAAGCACTACGTGCTAAAAGGCAAATTTTAAGATAGTGAGACTTATATTATAATAGTAATAGTAAGTAAAAAGGATTAATATTTATTACGCTAGTTAAGCGGTATATATATATATAAATAGCAACTATAAAAGAAGAGTTACTAGTGTTAGGAATAAAGGCAAGTGGTTACTATATAAGGCATATTGCCACTATATGTAGCAAGTTACCGTTATATACGGCAAGTTACTATTACGTACTGCCGCGGCACTAGTGTGGTAAGGAACCTTAAGTTCCTCACCCCTTTCTTTAACAATTAAAAAGAATAACAATTATTATACTATCTACGAACCGTAGCTACGTAATATTACCTTATATAACCAACAGTTATCCATCTAGGTATTCTTCCGTAAGGAATCTTCTTAGCTAAAGTATTAAGTCCCCTAACTCCTAAACTTCCATTAAATGCTAGCTATACATATACTTAGCGTTTTAGTATTTTTATTCCTCGGTTATTTAATATATTCTTATAGGATATTTTTAATGCTTATCTTTGGGTGCCTTATGTATGTTATATATATTATCTACGCACGTAATCCACAATAACGTATAGTATACTTAGTGCTTTAGGTTAACTCTTAGCTCGTCTTTATCCTTAAGTTTAAACCTCTATTATATTAATCTAAACGTCGCGACTTTATTTATAGGTACTAAGATACGTCTCTTACTCCTCTAGTCCTCTAAATATTCCTTTAGATCTCTTAATATTATAATTAAGGCTCCTTTAATATAACTTATTGCCTTTTCTATAATCGGGTGGTCTTAAATAACTTTTTCGTCCAACTATATATAGAAATCTTCCCACTTATTATTATGCCTTTGCCTATACTACCTTTAGTATAGGTACTAAAGTGTATACGGCTCGTCTATAAGGAAGTATCTTCTTACTACTATATCGTAACAGCCCTTTATATGTCGTTCCTTAAACCTAGTTAAAATCCCTAGATCCTCTTCTTATTCTAGTTTAGTAAGCTACTTAGCTCTTAGTATGCCTGCCCTAGGCCTATTAGTAATTCTTTATATAGGTACTCTATCCCTTATATATCCTAATATACTAGATCTCTTATCTAGTTTCTATTCTTGCTATAAGACGATTCTTGCTCTAAATTCCTCTATAGTTTCTTTTCTTTTGCGCCTTATAAGTAGATCCTTAAAGTCTTCCTGCTTCTTAATCTTAGTATTAACTTTTTAATCTTTAGGCCAAATACTATATTCCCCTAGTAAGTCCTCTGGGTTTATATATCTATCTCCTAGTCTAGTTACTATTTATACTATAGATTCTCTAATTTAACTAATAGTCCTTATTTATGTCTTAAAATCTTAGTCCTATAGAATTCTTAATCCTAAGCTTGCTTCTAACTTAAGCTTTACTCCTACCTTAGTCTAACTAGGCTTATTAGGTGTTCTTATCTTATCTTAAAAGTCTTAAATCTTATTTATCTTGTCTTAAGAATCTTGTGCCTATAGGAAACTCTATCCTAAGCTTATTTATATATTTTTAAACTAAGCTACTACCCTACTCTATTAATTGCTATTTATTATAGGTCCTTAGGTCTACCTTATCTTATCTTAAAAATCTTAGTTGTCTTTTATCTTACTATAAAAATCTTAAGCCTTTGGCTTCTTGCCTTTATTAAGTGCTAAAGTAGTTCGCTGTTCTACTTCTCTTACGTCTCGTAAAGCGATAGATATCGTGTCTAGTGGGGTCTTAATCCCTACTAATGTTCCCTATTCTATAGTGGAATTATTCTCTACCTCTATTATAATATCTTTAAGATCTGCGTGCTCCTAGTAAGCCGCCTTTATTACCTTATTATTATGGAATGTTTTACCTTTATTAAATTCATCGTCTTTAATATCCGATCTGTGAATTGATTTATTGGTTCCTCTATATTCTATAAATTTTGGCTCCTAATGCTAATAGCTTGCGTTATACTTAGCGTCTTTATGAATTCGGCATGCGTTATTGTAATAAAACGCGAAACTTCTAATTAAACACTCTTTTATTCCTTACAGTATACTATTATTATATATGTCTTCTGCTAGTCGAGTTCCCTTTATTACATAGTAGCTCTAACTATCTTTATAATCCCTTGCGAAATAACCCTGTTTTCTATAATTTATATAAGCTCTATTTTTAAACTATTGACTTTGCTATAGAGTCCGCCTAAACGTCTTCTGCTGCTAAGATCCCTAGTTTAGCCTCTACTTCTTAGTCCTGTAATTACTAAATCCCTAACCTCTAGGTTTCTACGGTTTTTTACTTTATCTCTTATAGGCTTCTTTAGTACTACTTAGGTCTATTGGCTTTACGCCATACTATAGTTTTTAACTTAGCTTTAGTTGTTACGTACTCTACGTTTTATATAACTATAGAACTTTATCCTAACCTCTCTTAGTCTATTCCCTTTGGTAGATCTAATTATTAATCTTAATTGCCTAATCTATTAAGTCCCTTAAGGTTTCCGCATCTTTTATTAAAATAATTATATCCTAAACTTTAGCCTTAAGTCCTTGCTTATACTATGCCATAAGTGCCTTATTATTCTACTCTACTTATATTGCTAGCGTCTAGAACTATATTGTATACTTAATTGCTAAGGTTTATTACGTAATATCTTAGAGTTTTCTTTCCGCCATAGTTACTACCTCTAGGTCTCTAAATATTTATATAAGTCGTTCTACAAATCCTTCCTAGCTTAAGAATATAAATCGCACCTCCTAGTTAGTAGTTGTTATTCCATTTATCTATATTTCTATAAGGTAAGGCTTAAACCACTTAAGTGCTCTTTCTAATAGGAATAGTCCTGTATAGGCTATTTAATCTATAGGTGTTAGTAGCTTTGCCCCTTCTTACGTGACTTTAAAGTGTATTTGCGTAAGGAATCCCTTAAGCTTTAATCTCTCTCCTAAGAATCTTTTAATTAATAGTAACTTAACCTTTACCGCTCCGATCCTATTAACCCTTTCTTTTAACGCTGTATTGTTAGCTATTAACTAGTTAATTACCTCTTATAATTATCCAACTATTATAGATTGCTGTGAGTTAGTATCTGCTATACTAGTGTCGTTTCCTAATCTCAAAGTAGTTACCGCCGTTAATGGCGTTATAGTGGCTGTTTTTAGTAGCATATTATTTAACTTTCTATACTTATTATTGTAACTAGGTAGTAATTGTATAACGGAACCTTATAGCAGGAACTACGGTAGGCTTATTATTAGGCTAGGTATATAGGTAAAGTAAGTTAAAGTTAATAACGTAATAATAACTGGTGGAGTGGTTGCCTAATAGATTAACTCTAATTGTATTCTAAGAATTACTATAAGGAAGGAACTATCTAGGTAGGGACTGTAGTCCTTTAAATATACAACCGTACTCCTAAGAAATCCTTCTTATACGCGATATACGTGTGCTCTATTTACTTTATTACAGATTATATAGATTATATAGATTATATAGATCACCCTACATAACATTGGTTACCATTCCTCGTCACATAGCTCTATTGGCTCCATCCTGGACCGTGCCTAGATTAACTAACTAGCTTCTTCCAACTCTTCCCTAAGTAGTTGTAATATCGTACTTAAAGCGTCCGTAATAACAACGACGCGTTAACGCGCTATACTTAGACACTAGAACAACTCTACGCTGCCTAAAAAGGCCTTAATAATATTCTACTTTATAAGCCAGATAGAACTAGACCTATACCCCTAGAATTAAAATTAAAGCATATAATACTAATAAATTCTAGGAAGTTAATAATAATACCTAAAGTAAGCTTATTTAAGAGAGCTGCCTTTACCTAAGAGGAACCTAAGATCTAATTAGGATTAGAAATTAAAGATAATAAGAACGTTATAGACGTAAGCGAGTAGATTTACGCCCTTATAGCCAGCTAGAAAGCCAATCGTTTTAAAGTAAAAAATATATAAAAGACCGTATAAGAGATCCTAGAAAGCCTTATAGCCCTATAAAATAGCTTAGCTTCCCCTTCTTAAAGCTCTAGCTAACTTGTTTACTTTACTAAATATAATATACTAGGGAGTACGGATATAATAATAAAGTAATTAAAGTCTGTTAAGCTCCTTAACCCCTAACCCCTATCTAATAGGATAGACCCTACCTTTAATAATTAGAGGATCTAAGTATAAGGAAAACTCCGCGTTAACTATAGCTACTTCCCCTCTAAAGAAGCTAAAATACTTTACCTCTTCGGTTGAACTATAGGAGATGCCTAACGTTACCTTTAAGCTGAATTTAAGGACAACTCCCCTATCCGCTTTATATCTATTAGTAAAATTCTATAGTATTTAGCCGCTATATATATAAACCCGAATAAGCACAAGACGCGCGTCATAACTATAATGGCTTAATAATAAAGCTAAACTAATCCTTTTTTAAGTTTTAGACTTAATTCTTATACCTAGTAGGCGAAGGCTAGGTTCCCCTTAAGAACTACTGTTTGGACCTATAAAATAGCCTAATGGTTTAACTATAGGAGAATATTATAGTAGCCTTAGACGACCTACTAACTTACTAAAAACTCAAAGCCTAATATCTATTGCTTAACTTAACTAAAGCGAATTAATGCCCGTTCTTATTATTAAAAAAGAGCTTATAGTAGTTAAAACTTATTAACTATACCTATAGGAGCTAGAGTAGGAAGATAAGCTATAACGGCTTTTGCACTAAACGCAGTTATATCTATATACCGGCGACCCTCGCCTAATTAGCTATGTACTACACTATTAACTAGTACTTGTTGCAATACCCTAATTAACCCTACCTTAGCTACGTGCTATACTATAATAAAGAGGGTTACTTTACCTTATCTTGCCTAGAGCTAAAGGATATAGACGATATTAAGGAGATAGAGAAAGGAGAAACGTCTAATAAGTTAGGAAAAGAAGAACCCTAGGGAAAAACTCCCCCCTAAGATACCCTATTAATCTTAAAGAGATTAATCTTAGTTAGTTAATAGGTAGAAAGTATTTTACTATTCTATATATAGTATCTTAAAATAGATATAGAGTAAATACAACCGCCCTTATTAATATTAAAGTAAATAGCTTCGCCTTTATAAATACTGCCTATATAAATAATATTGCCAAATTTCTAAATATAAAAGCCACTTAATTAGAGAAGCCTATTTAGGTAAAGGGCTATAATATCTAAGCCGGTTAGCTAGTTACCTATATTTTAAAGTTATATATTGCTCTTAACAGATAATGCTAATATAGTATCCCTTTTTATATCCTAGACCTAGGGTCCTATAATATAATCCTAGCCGAAAATAGATATCCTATTTTAATATTTAGCTAAACATATAATAAAGATAATTTATCTAGCTAAAGAATAAACTAAAACTACTTTCCTTTATTAGGGAAATCCGAACTAACTATAAGACACTAGCTATAAAGGCTAACCCTACTTACTAATAGGATTTCTAGGCCCGTAACCTAGCCTTTACTTAAAAGGACGCCCGCCGCAAAGCTAGAAAGAACTTTATACTAATAAATATACTTTCTTAAATCGCTATATTTAATAAGGACTCTATATATAAAAGCGGGATAGATAGTAATATAGATAATGTCTAAATCGCGCAGATCTAACTAGTATAGAAAAGAATGTATTAATAGGATATAAGGAATAACCTTTAAAAGATGCGATAGGAGCTAAAAGGAGTAATAATAACGCTAGTACCCTAGAAGCCCCTAAAGTTATATATGCCCCTATTATTATATAACCCCCCTTAGTAAATATTACCGCAATTAGCGCTATAGTGTTTTACTTTAATATATACCAAAAGGATAATAAGGTCTTTACAACAAGCCTATATAAGATTAACCGAATTATTAATAATAGGGAGGAAAAGCTAGCTAAGGAAATTAACGAGGAACTAATTAAACGCCTCCTTTTTAATATTTATATAGATTATAAGGATACATTCTTAAAATCGGCCTTAGATAAATTACCCCCTTACTAGATATACGATTATAAGATTTAATTAAAAGCCAATAACTTCTTAGGCTATAGCCCCCTCTATTAATAATTAACGGATAAGCTAAAAGTAGTAAAGTAGTACTTAATTAATAACCTAGATAAAGGTTTTATTAAGCTAAGTTAAGCCCCTTTTATTTCCCCTATCCTATTTATAAAAAAGCTTAATAGAGGCCTTTATTTTTATATTAACTATTAAAAGCTAAACACTATTACTTAAAAAGACTAGTATTCTATTTCTTTAATTAACGAGACCCTTATATATCTAAGCTAGGTAAAGATCTTTACTAAACTTAATATTTGCTAAGCTTTCTACTAAATTAGAATAGACCCTATATCTAAAGATTTAATAATATTCTATACCTATTATAGTTCCTATAAATATAAAGTTCTTTTTTTAGACTAATAAACGGACTGGCTACGTACGAAAGGTATATAAATAATGTTCTTTTTAATTACCTTAACGAATTCTACACGGTATACCTTGACGACATTCTTATATATTTAGACGACGAACTTAAGCATTAAGTTTATATTAAAAAGGTCCTAAAGCGACTACAGAACGCGGGCTTATAAGTTAATATTAAGAAATTTACGTTTGTGGTAAAACGTATAAAATACCTTAGGTTTATCGTGACTATAGAAGGAATTAAGGTCGACCCTAAGAAGGTAGAGGCAATCTATAACTAGAAGCCCCCTTTTATAATAAAAGAAATCCAATCCTTCCTTAGTTTTTATAACTTCTACTACTAGTTTATCCGCGACTATTTTTTTCTTTTTCAATCCATTGTATTATACTACGTATAATACTACACATGCAGCCTCTAGACTATAGCGCTGTACTTCTGTATATATAAATCCTCTCTAGGTAGCTTAATATATACTAGTAGCTATATCCTAATAGTTTATAGACCCCTAGGGTTTACAACTCTCTAGTAAAGTACTAAATTGCTATAACTATTAAGTAGTAAAAGGAAAGAGTAAAAAAGACTTAATAATAGAAATAGAACCTTAACGCCTATCCCTATCCTATTTTAGTTTAATTCTATTCTTTTGCTCAATAATATCTATTTACTAAAAGCCTAGTAGGAGTTACCTCCTTCTAAAGATCCTACTGTTATTAGCCACTTTCTAGTAGCTATTTCTGTACTTTATAAAAATAGAAAAAGCGCCTCTCTTCCTTTCTTTGTGCAAAATAACGTTTTTAAAGAGAGTAACAATCCAAGTTTCCTTTATATCTCCTTTCTGTCTTTTATATATAGGTTATAGTCTAGTAGTAGGTGCTTAGGGGTTTATAGAGCCCTATATTCCCTAAAGCATCTACCTTCTTTATCTTTCCCTATTGTTTTAGAGAAGGATTTAAAATAGCCTTTCCCTAGCATTAGCTAAAAGAAAGCTAACTATAGCTTTTTAAGATATTGATTCTTAGGAGCTTTAAGAGAAAAGGAATAGCTTCCTTTACAGATCCTAATATAGTGTTTTCCTTTATTTTTGTTCTGCTGCCAATTAGTTTTCCACTATTCTAGTATTGTTTCTTTTGCTGCTCTCCCTATATAGGCTAAAGAAGTATAAAAAAAATTGTATTTTTCTTCTAGAGAGGCCCTTTTTAGCTAGTTTATCTGCTATTTTATTTCCGTAAATTCCTAAATGGCTAGGAACCCAATAGAAGTTAATAGAGATGTTTTTACTAGCTAGATAGGAACTATCCACGACTATAGAATTATGGTAAAACCTCTTGTATAACTAACGAGAAAGGATATACCTTTTATCTTTAACAATAACTATATAGAGTCCTTTAAAGAGATAAAGGATTAGCTTATCTCTTCCCTAGTTCTTTATTACTATAACCTAGACCTTAAATTAACGCTAGAAATAGACGCTTCTAATAGGGTTATAGCGGGAATCCTATTATAAGTATATCTAGGCGGTAAATAGTACCCTATTGCCTTGTTCTTAAAAACAATGGACCTGACTAGGTATAACTATAAAGTATATAATAAAGAAATGCTAGCTATTATTTAATTACTTTTTAATAGCGTGTAGAGCTTAAAGGTACGAACTCCTAGATTAAGATATAGACAGATTATAAAGCCCTAGAGTACTTTATAACTATAAAGTAGCTTACTAAATAATAAGCCTAGTAGGCTAAAATACTCTCCTAATTCTTCTTTATAATTATATACTATTCTAGTAAGTAAAACTCTAAGGCTAATACCCTAACCTAAAGAGAATAGGATATAGGACCCTAGGATAAGCTAAAAGCCCAATATTAGACGTGCGCCCTCCTCTATTTAGAATAGCTTAACCTATAGATCCTTAGGGAGCTAGACCCCTAGTAAAACAAGCTAGCACTAATAGAGAAGTTCTTAGATAAGCTAATAGGGCTAATTAACTACCTCCTAACTATAAAACGCACGACTAACGCCTTAAGGGCCCTTTGCAATTAAGCCGTAAAAGGAGACCCCAATTTTAAAACGGAGGAAGGATTGCTCCTATACTAGGAGCGGCTTATAGTCCCTAATGTTAATAATTTATAGATAGAACTAATCCGCGAAGCTTATTACCAAGTCTCTATAGTATACCCTAATAAGAATAAGACCTATAAAATTATTAACTACCGCTACTACTAGCTAAGAATGGTTGCGGATATTAATTAATATATATAGAACTGCGAGGACTGCTGAAGAGCTATAACCCCACGAGATAAAACCCTAGGACTATTTAAGCCACTTCCGATACTAGAGCGCCCTTAGTAGTATATCTTTATAGACTTTTACAAACTACTAATAGACCGCGACGGATATAATATAGTTATAGTTACAGTTAACCGCTTTAGTAAACGCCCGTTTTTAATTCCCTGTTATAAGAATATTAATACTAAAGAGGTAGCCTAGCTATACGTCTACTGTATCTACCGAATTTACGGACTATTAGATACTATTATATCTAATTATAGGCTATAGTTTATATTAGCCTTTTAGAATAAGTTTACCTAGATCTTAGGTATTAAGCTAAAGTTTTTTTTACAGCTTACTACCCCTAGATAGACGGTTAGACGGAGATTGTAAATTAGTACCTGGATTAGAGGCCTGGGCCCTTTATTAACTACTTCTAGGACAACTAGTCTAAACTGCTACCTTTAATAGACTACGCCTAAGCAACCCTACCCTATAACTTTACAGGGTTTGCTCCAATTTAGCTAGAAATAAGATACTTACCCTACATAAGCTTTAACTAAAAAAGGCTAGAGGAACTATAGACTATATAAGAAAAGCTATCCTATAGCAAGGCCTAATGGTACGCTAAGCTCTTAAAGGAAGCTTAAATGGTAGCCTGTAAGAACCTAGGAAAAGCCTAAAGATTAATGGAACAGTAGGCGAACAAACATCGTTAAAAGCCTAACTTTGCCCCTAGTGATATAGTCTAGGTTATAATAAGGAATTAGAAGACCGAACGACCTAGCTATAAGCTAAACTATTAGATAGCAGGGCCGTATAAGGTCCTTAAAAAGATAGGTAACTCGTATAAGGTAAAGCTCCCGGATTTAATTAGGGTGCACCCTATCTTCTTACTAAATAAGCTATAGAAAGATGTAAATGACCTATTACCCGAATAAAAGAACGAGCCTCCCCTACTAACTTAAGTAAACGGTGACAACAAATAAGAAGTTAATAAAATACTAGCCTATAAAAGAGTACGGGGAATATTAAAATACTGTATTTAATAGAAGGGCTATAAACTAGACCCAACCTAGTACCCTATATAGAACTTTATAGGCTGCCCTTAGAAGCTTAAAGAGTTTTATAATTAATACCCTAACATATCTAGACCCCCGAAGTACCTAGACAAGTAGATAAAATACTAGTGTAAGAGGGTACGACCACTCTCAGATAGGAAAGTCACAGTGCTATCTATCTGTCGGTTGGTCGGTCGGTCGGTTATTAGTCGTAATCAATTAGTAGGAAAGCAGTTAGTAAGAAGAAAGGAAAGAATATATTCTAGTAAGTCGTAATAGAGAGAAGGAGAGAAGCCGAAGGCTTGATATATACAGGAAAATGCTAAGGCACTAAGTAGTGGCCCATTTTACCCCACTATACTAGTATAATAAAGACGATAAGTTACTAGAGGAGCATAGGGATAAGAACGCCCTAAAGGCCTAATATAGCTGTCTGCTAAATATCTGCTATATTCTGCCATTTTCTGCCAGTATTGTAAAATTTTAAATATCTAGGAACTTTGACCGCCGGTTAAAGTTATCTGATTAATTAGATTTATACTAAGACTTTTAGCAGCTACTCTTCCTAGCCTAGTGCTTCTACTTAACCTATAATTGCCTTTTATACTTAGTCTGGACGCACTTATATCCCCTTTTTTTCTCCTTATCTTATATTTTGTAATCTTACGTTTTATAAGCCTAGTACTACCCTATTTTTAACTAAGCCTAAAGGTAGGCTGTCTTTTAAAGAGGGGGGTGATGTAACGGCGCTATTATACGTTACCTACTAAATTCTACCATATTCTGCCAACCTATAATTAGCTCGCCCAAAGCTAGCGCCTTAGCGGCTTACTCTATATATTTGTTTACATTAGTCCTAGCGACCCCCTTTCCCTTCTCCTTAGCTTAATATCTTTGTAATATAATATTCTACAAGCTTTAGTTTAGAGGTATTTAAATTGGCCGTAATATAGGCCGAGTTAGTAGTTCCAGCTTTAGAAGCTTATCTTTTTTCTTAAATAGGTTAATATACTGCTATACCTTATTAGTTTTAGTAGTGTCTTAGATAATAAAGAACCATTAAATCTAATTAGATGGCTGGTTAAGTATAAGGTTAATTTTTAATCCGGTAGAGGTTGTTATTTTTAAAATTTTAATAGGTTGGTAAGGGTCTAATTGGCGTCTTAGTAAAAACCTTATTTTAACGTTTTAAACTTTTAATTTAATTCGTTAGTTTGTTCGTTAGTTAGGTATATTTATTAACTAGGATTAATCGTCCATTTATTTAATAGGTAAAGAAGGTTAAAATACTATAAAGGTAATAGAAGTAGTGAATTCTTAAATAAGGTAGTAGATTGATTTCTTAGCAGATAATGTAATAGGTAGTGAGATCTAGATAATTAGTTAGTAGGTAGTGCGATCCGGGCTTATAACTATAAGCTTTACAGTATAAGGAATTATATAAACGACTTAATTGGAAATGTAGCTTTAGAGCCTCTATATATATATATATATAAAAGGTGTAAATAATAAGGGGGTAATTAACCGAGTTAGGGACCGAGTTAGTAACTAAGTTAGTAAGATTGTTAAGGTATATAAGGTGATATATAGGGTATCAGTAGTTAGTTACAGCTAGACTATACCAAAGACTTTAAAATAAGAAAAGGAAAATAGATAATATATATTTTACTCCCTATATTATAGAATAAGCTCTAGGTATAAGATGCTTAAGTACCTATAGCTCTATATACTAAGTCTTAGGCGGTATAAACTCTATTAGCTTCTACTAACGTTCCGGCTAATACCTAGTCCGTTACTATTAAGGGTCTAAATATACCTAGATAGGATATCCTTAATATAAGTACAGAACCTAGTAATATATTATCTCTAATTGCTAAGCTATCCCTTTAAACAAACAGTAAAACTATAAAGCAATTAGAACTTACAGCCCTATAATAACTAAAGGACTTTAACCTTATAGTGGCCTTCCTAATATACGCGCACTAAAGAGTTATAAAATCTATAGTACTATTTAGTCTTATACTTAGAGCAGTATAGAATAAAATTGTTTTTAGCCAGAAATTACCCAAAAGGTTAATAGATCCTATCCATAAGGAATAATAGAGGGGCGCTTTCTATACTATTTTTAATATAGAAGTAGACCAGAAATATAATAGAGGGAAAGCTATAAGGTATTAAAATTAGGAACTAAACCTACTAGGCCTTCTATATAGAAATAGTAAGTGTAACAGCTTAAACTATTACATAAATGCCTCGACGGAGGTTTGTATAAATACTTCCAAGGTGAAGCAAACGAATGCTATATTACGAAGATATTAAGATAAGGAGTAAGAGAAGGTGGTAAGGCCACGTCTATATATATATGCCAAGTCTTAAGCAAACCCCTGACTAGGTGACGCGCTCTAGCGCCGCCATAGTAAGGTTTAGGTGCTATAAGAAGTAAATCTACAATAGAAGATTCTTATAAAGAATTACAATAATCCTCTAAGCGGCTACTATAGTTAAGCTAAAATAGTAGAATTCCTTTAGCGTAAATACTATTAGCTAAAGCTTAAGCAGGAAGTAAAGGGGTATATTAGCTATTATAAGAAGTATTAAGTATATAAGATCTGTAGGTATAAGCTATAGGGTTTACTTAAATTAGTTCACCCTACTAGTAAGCTATAGTAGTATTATGCTATAAACTTTATTACAGATCTCTTGCTTTTAAAAGATGGAGAAGGACGAACATATAATTTGGTCCTTATACTTACTAATAGGTTTTTAAAGTACGTTTAATACCTTTTTATTAATAAGATAATTGATATATAAGCGCTTACCGGCTTAATTAAGGAGATTTTTTTTAAAGTAGACTAGCTATACTCTATTATTACTAAAGGAGCAGTGTTTTTATAAGCCAGTACTAGTCGGATCTATACTTTTATTTAAAGATAGATTACCATTATAGTATAGCTTTTTATTTATGGACGGACGGGTAAACGGAACGCTAGAACTAGGAACTAGAGTCTTACCTATAAATATATTTAAACTACTAGCAAGATAATTAGTGTAAGCTACTTCCATACGCAAAGTACGCTTATAATTTAAAGTAATATATATTATATAAGTATACACCAATCTAGATTACCTATAGCGTCTAACTATTTGGTTTAGTAGTATACCTAATAATTACTAGTTAAGGCTGTATAATTAGTTATAGGATCTTACCAGAAAGTTTAAAGATATCTACTAAAGAGTATAAGGACACCTCTAGGAATAAAAGAAGTAATAGAAGTATATAGAGTTGAGCCTAAGAGTAGTAAAGACTTTAGTATAACCGTAAGTACTAGGATAAGTATTTTAGAGTAGGCGATAAGGTTCTATTATATTTAACAAATATTAAAACCTGTTAACTATTAAAGAAGCTTAATATATGGCACCTAGGTCCCTTTTAAGTAAGAAATAAATTAGTAAACTAGCTTACTATCTTTAGCTACCCCTATCTATGGCCTATATATATCTAATATTTTATATAAATTTACTAGAGCTATGGTATAGACTGCTACTAAAAAAGAACTTCCGTCTGGGCCTAATTAAATACCCTAAAGTAGTATTCGAGCGGTATAAGGTTAATGCTATACTATGCTATAAGTCTGTTAAGAATAAGCTTTAATATAGAGTTAAATAGCTAGGCTAGCCTATTAAAGACTCTATATAGGAACTAGAGGATTGCCTTAATTTATAAAGATATTCTAAAAGAATATTAGGAGTAAGGTCTACAATTTATAAATAGTATTATTGCGACCTATAAAGAAAGCTCGCGAAAAGAGTAAATAGGTTAAATTAGATATAAAACAGATAGGCTCTAAAAACTATAAGGATTAAGGCTATAGCCTAAGGTAAAATAAGTCCTTAGCCTTTTTACATACATAGTATAGAATTAATAGGGCATTTTGCTAGAATTGTATTCCTATTAATTAATTTATACCAGGAACATTATTTCTAGAGCTCTTAAGCCCTTTTTAAAGGCTTTTTAAGGCCTTTCTAAGTACCTAATTAAGGTCCTTAATTGCTATTATATATAAGAATAAATCCTAAAATATCTAATTTAAAAAGCCACTATGCCTTACCCTTAGAAGTAGGATTAGTATCCATTGGCCCTCTAAGGGATGGCTAATAAGAATAAGATTTAGGCCCCTTAGTAGGGGTATAAGTAGGTATAAAAATAGGGGCAGGACGATAAGGTATAGCTAAAGTAGACTCTTAAACGCTTAATACTAATATTAGGTCCAAACTAATACTAATAAAGCTCTTAGGGCATAAGCTTATAGTTAATAATAATACACTTAAGCCTAGAATAAATAGAGACGTTAGCTAGCTAGTATAATCTAGAACTACTAAGACCTTACTATAGTAACTATTTGTTACCTATCTACTAGGTACTAAAAGGGCAACCTACCTAATAACGTATTATATTATGCTCTTTTAAAACTTAACGCGTATATACAAACTCCTTTCTATAGTAAACGGCAACCTTCTTTTTATTACTCTTATCCCTTACCCTATCCTTAGTATACTAGCCTTGTTTTTATATTAAGCGTTATTAGCTAGCTTACTAGGAATTACAGGCAGTATAGATAGCTATGGCATAGTTTTAAAATTAACTAAGTTATTTAGTATTTGCGCTAGATTAAGAGAGAGCCTAGGCGATATAGTAGTTAAGAATATTAAAAAAACGTTGCTACTTAGGCCTAGGCTATTAAAGCTTAAAGTTAGTAATAGAAATCTATTAAGAATAGAAAAGCTTACCTTAATATAACTACTATTCTTAGTATATATGCATTAATTATAAGGACTAAAGGTGTTAGACCTTATATAGTATATCTTGTTATAAGCCTCTAAAATCCTATTATTAGATTTCTGGTCTTTTAAAGACATATAGGCAAAATTATTTAAGTAGGACTAGTACTAGTTATAAGTTAGCGGAGGTTAAGGTTCTATATATAAAGGTAGGGCTAAAATACGCTATAGAATTTATCTAAAAAAGGAGTTAGTAGGAGATTAAAGAGGTATATTAAATTAATAATAAAAAAAAGAAAATCTTAATAATATATATGTCTACGAGAATCCCGTTAAATTTTCTAAGGAAATTTTCCAAATTACTGACTTACAGCCAGTAATTTGGTTCCTTGGGGAAATTTAACGGAATTCTCGCGCCTATGACGGGCTTTTGTCCTTCTAAACTCAGTCTGCCCTACTGCTGCCCTGCTACTGCCCTCTACTGCCTATTACTGCCCTCTACTGCCTACTACTGCCCTACTACTGCCCTGCTACTGCCTTGCTACTGCCCTACTACTACTTACTACTACTTACTACTACCGTCATACTATTTTACTATTTTACTATTTTTATTATTACCCTTACTACCTTTACTACTCCCCTTTTAACTACTAAAATAACTTCTTTTTTATTGCTTCTAATATATCTTTATTTCCTAATTTATAGCTATATTTATTACTACTTATATACTATTTTTTTTACTAATACTTTAGTTACTAATTTATTATTATTACTACTATTTCTACCTTATTATAATTATTATAATTATTATCTATTTATCTTTTATATTAATTATTATATTAGTTTATTAATTTTAATACTTTATTATAACTATTTTTATTTTTATTTTTATCTTTATTCTTACCTTTATTTCTATTTACAGTACTATTACTATATTAAATCTTTTTTAATTTACTAACTTTACTACTTTAGCTATGGCTATAACTTTTATTTTTACCTTTATTCTAATTTTATATAGTACTACTTTTACTTTTATAAAGAGTACTTTATATTATAGAATACATTTTATATTTAAAATTAAATTGTTCTTTTAAAAATGTTATATAAGATAATTATATATACTAAAGACCCAACTATAAGGACTATTATAAAGGCTGTTAATATTTTTATATATATTTATATATAGTAGAAAAGAAAAAAAAATATTAGAGTATTAAAGCTTTAACTGCCCTTTACTGCCTATTACTGCCCTCTACTACCTACTACTACCCTACTACTACCCTACTACTACCCTACTACTGCCGCACTACTACTATACTACTATAGAATTTATATAGCTACCTTGTAGTAACGTAAAGCTGCCTTTATATAATAATCGCGTAATATAGATTTATATAATTAATTACGTGACGTATATTAATAATAGTTATTTACGTTATCGTTATTGTCGTTATCTTCTTTCTTAAGCAACAGCACTATTACTACCACTACTATTACCACTGCTGCTGCTGCTGCTATTGCGTCTTCTGCTCCTGCTCCTACTACTACTACTACCGCTACTACTATTACTACTACTATTACTACCATCACCACTACCGCCGCTGCCGCCGCTATATCCGCGCCCAGCCGCCGCTTCTTAGCCTTACTGCCGCCGTCTTAGGCTAGGGTGCCTACGCGCAGGACTTTAGTCCTAGCAGATAAGCGTATTAGTAAATATTAGTATTATAAAAGAATTTAAGAATTTAAAAAGATACTAATATATAAATAGCTGCTGCAGCTACTGCTGCCGCTAGACTCCTCCCCACTGCCACTGCCGCTCCCACTACCCCTACTACCCCTACTGCCGCTGCCCCCCCCCCCCCCAGCCAGCTTTATAGCCGTAAATTAGCCTACTACCCTTTTGCCCTAAAATCCCTCGCCTACCGCGCTCACTACTGCGGCTAAAGCCGCTACTACTAATACGGCCATAATACGGGCGCTGCGTCCCCTACTACGCGTTTAGGGCGTATCTTTATAATAGGCTTTTAGCTCGGGTAAAGCTTCTAGGGTTTATTAGAGGGTCTGCCTTAAAGCTAGGCCCTAAATACGGAGGCCGCCCTAGCATAAAGCTGGGGTATGGTAGCCTTATAGGCTTATATATTATATATATAGGGCGGCAGCCTATTTATAGAGTATATACTAGTCGCTAGCTAGCTACGCGACAGCTATACTAACTGCTATTATAGTAGTAAAGGGGCGCGCTACTCTTTCCGGGCCTATAAGTTAGTAAGGTAAATAATAAAAAGTATAACTAATAGAGATAATAGCGTCTGCCCCCGCCGTAGCTACCGCCGCTACTATTACTACCCTACTAGTCCGCCGCGGCGGCCCTTCCTCCTACACCCCAGCTCCTCCCGCTGCCGCCGCCGCCGCTAATAATGACAATAACGACGACGATAAGGAGAAGGAGGAGGAGGAGGGGGAGGAAGAAGAGAAGGCCCTACCTACTTACGCCCGTTCCCGCTTTATATGGCTCTAGCAGATTATAGAGCTATACCGCAACTCTATAAAGCTGTACCGTAACTTAGCGGTTTTATATAAAGAGGAGGTAGAGGATAATAAGGAGTAGAGAGGGGGGGAGGAGAAGAGGCGGGGGTTTAGTTTTACTAGGCCCTATAGAGTATTTATAAAAGTATTGCTAGCCTTATAGGGCAGTTATAAAAGCAGTTATATTATAAAATAATATACCTTATTACAAAAGTAAAACTTCTAAATAGATAATATTACCTATCTCTATTTAATTTAGGGGAAGCAGTACTAAAATACTATTTATAGTAGTAACCTAAGATAGGGTAATATAGAGCTAACCATAAATAAAAACCGGTATTTATGAATTAACGCCTATAAAGTTAAAGGACTAACCCTACGACTTATTTACGGTTATAGTAAAGTATAGCCGGATTGGAAACTGCCTTCTACTAATAATAAACGGTAGTTCTTTTTCTGTAGAGATAAGCTTAATATAAGGGATTAACCGCAGCTAGCTATAAAAGCTACCGCTAAGCATCTAAGCTTTAATGCAGCGCCGGCCTAGGCGTATAATAACTATATAGGTGCCGTTATAGAGCCCTTCTTTAGGGTAGAGGTTCCGTAAAAGGATTATAGGCGCGCCTACCTTTAGGGAAAGCTCTAACAGAGGTAAGCTACTAGGGTTAAATATCTGTAAGAGCTCTACTAGTAGTAGTTCTATATAATTCTATTCTCTATTTTACTTTATAAAGTCTATAAAATAAAAGGTGCTTAAGGAGCTATAGAGCCGCATAAGGATAGCCTTATTAATCTTAGCTATAGTATTATTATAAATAGTTAGGATAACGCGATTATAAAAGGTATTAGGAGTAGTATATGCCCGAGTAAGTAGTTATAGAGGGTATATATAGCTATAAAAGGGTTTCTAGGACTAGAATAGGGCTATACTAGGCGGGATACTAATTCTGCTAGCTAGGGCTATATTATTAAATAAGCCTTTATAAGGGAGGAAGGTGCTTTATAATAGCTTTAAAGGAAATAAGATTTTATTAAGAGCTAAGTTATATAGACCTTATAAGTAATAAGACGTTTAGATAAGGAATAAAACAGGTTTAGGTTAACGTAGTTAAGATATAGGGGTAGCCGTACTACGTGCACGTGCTTTAAGAGGCTTTAACAAAATTCTACTATTATTAAGTGTTTTACTAAGACATCCTTACTGTAACGGGATAGTCCTATTATAATACCCCCCTCCTAAACTTAAGCTCCTTTAAGGCGTATAAAAGAGAAAAAAAAATCTTATAAATATTAGCCTTATTCCTATACGTCTTGCATCCTCTACTATATAGGCTCCGCTGGTTTAGTCCTCCTTCTTATTACTTAGCAGAACCAAAGTAAACTAAGCCTCTATTACCGTGTTCCGCTACGTCCTTACTATATAGAAGACGCTTATGCTAAAGCTTGTCTAAGACCTTCCCTCGCTTTTAGTAGCTCTACGGCTTCCTTATATCTATACTAGGTTCCCCTCCACTAGGCCGAGTCCCTAAGGCCGACCCCTTTACTGTGAGGTGATAAGCTCCGCACCACTCAGCCACACAAACCCGCAAAAGGTAAGCGAGTGACCTCGTTACCTGACAATATATCCCTCCCAATGGCGACTGTCCCCAGGCGCAACGTCCTACCCCGTAGGCTTAGGAGCGCGGTTCAGGCCAGGAGGTCGCGTGTCGCGCCCAATATATTGGACCCCCAGCAGCTACAGCGCGGCGCCTAAAGAGGCCGCCTCGCGCTTCGATCGCAAGGACATAACCGGCGTCTTCGGTTACGGTACCCCCCAACCAAGCTAGGCTCAGTTGCGCAACCGGCTCCTTCAGTTGTGCGACCGGTAAAGGCTGTCCCCGAGTTAGCCTAGGGTACGAACGAGGTTTGAACCCACGAGGCCCCAGGTGTTAAGCCAGTCACTATATGAGGTAATAAGCTCCGCACCACTCAGCCACACAAACCCGTAAAAGGTAAGCGAGTGACTGGCTTAACGCCAGGCACGGCTGTGCGGAACAATATATATAAGCGAGGTGACCTCGTCACCTAACATTTACCCCCCCAAGGGCTCCCCCCGGGGGCTCCCCTTTGTGTTATATATTATATTATATCATATTATATATAGGGGAGGTAGGTGGGAAAAAATTTCGGCTCTGGTAGGGTATAGTATTCGTAGTTGTATAGTAGGGTCGGTTCGTATGCAGGATTAGTTAGTACGTAGTACTAGTTCGTGGCAGTACGGAGTAAGGGTTAAATTCGTGTTCAAGTATCGCAGGCATATTGGCGCGATGTTTGTCGTCGTGTTTGAGTTCAAATTTAAGTTTAAATTTGAGTCGTTGTATCGAGTTCGTATAGCAGTAGGGTACTAGCCGTCGTATTTAAGGTCCGTAGGCAAATTAGCACGGAGCTTATTAACAGGTTATAGTTCCATAGGCGTATTAGCATGGTGCTTGTCGGTTTGTATAGTATATCGGCTTAGTCTTAGCCGTCGTATTCGGTATCCTAGGCGAATCGGCACGGAGCTTGTCGTCATATTTGAGGTCGCAGGCGTATCGGCACAAGATCTTGTCAGTTCGTATAGCAGTACAATGCTAGCAATAGGGTCGTTCCTAATTAATTTCGTTCATCGAAGCTTATACAGCTTAGTAATTGGGGTCGTTTATCGCGGCCAGGATCCGGGCAGTAACACTTGGCAGTAACTTTACTGCCCGAATCTTTTGCTAAGTTCAATTCTGGCGGTGTAAAATCAGTGGCTTTAAGCTTGTTTTTAGTGTTATAGATCTTGATAAGCTACGGCGTCGCAATTCAGCTCTGCTTGAGTCGTGATCTGCACCTGCATCGTGAGCCTTGGCGTGGTGTTATACGCGAAAATATGCAATTGTGAGATTTAGCAAGGGGTTATAATTTAATTTAATTGTAGATATTATAATGTAAAGTCCTCGCGGCGCAGTGGTACGGTTAGTTCTGTAATTACTTTAATTTAATTTAAAGCTAGTCTAACGTAATTATACCACTTTCCTAAAGTTCTTAAGTGGCCTATTAGGCTATGATGTAAATATATAGGTTTAATATAACTTGGGGCGTTAAAAATAAGATAAGAATAATATAATTAATTTAAAGCCTTACTGATACGTGATTTAATAGGAAATACTCTTTTTTTTTTTTATGTTTTTGATACGCTACTAATGGGAACTAAACCCGCGACCTCCTACTGCCCAATTAGGCTAGGGGCCTTAGCGACGATGTAATAAGGCTTATGAGGCTCTGCAGTAATATAATAAGGACTAAGGCTCGGCGGCAATGAGACTTAGCACTAAGCATTGGAAGGAAGTTAAGGCCGCTTGGTTACTGCAAGAGAGCTAAAGTGCTTAGGGGTAGTGTTAAACTTTAGGAGAGTTGATTATTTGAGGTGTCTCTGTTACTGTGGTAGCTACTGCGGTAATAGAGACGCCCTAAATAATTAAGATCGCAATCGTTAAAAATCGTGTCGCTAGAAAGCTTGCCGTAGGGGCGTCATTAACGACCCCACTTATATCGTTAATATTAGTAGTAGGATCTAGCCAAGTTATAGAGGACTCCTTTATATGCATATTAAACACAGCGTAAGGTGGTAACTTTAATAGAGTAAGGTAGTAAGCCGTAGGTTACCACTATCGGTTAAAAATAGTTGTATTTGTTAAAGCTGCGAAACGGCGTTAAATGGCTACGTTTCCGGTTAACCCTAAGCTAGTATACAATTTCTAAACTAGGTTTAACCTACCGTGCACTTAATTGCTTGGTCGCATAGGTAGAATAACTATAGCTTATATCTTAAATTGCGACGACCTTAGGTCCTAAGTATTTAGCTATATAAGAGAGTTATTAAAGTTATTGGAATCTTTAGAGTCCTAACTAAAGGATACTAGTATAGGAGACGGTGGGCTAAATGGATGGATAAATATATTTAATATTATCGACGGTTGCTCTTAAGAGGATTTAGATAAGGTTAACTAACGTTTCCGCTTATTAACAGCCGCTCATAGTAAGCACTGTAATCTCATAGGTGCAGTTAATATAAGTAGTGTATTTAACGATATTTTAAGCTCCTTATAAACCCCTACTACTAATCTCTGCCTCTTCTTCTATTAAGATATCTATTGTTTTGCCTGCTCTTTATACTTTATAGCCCTCTCAGCTTACTTAAGGCCAGTAAAACCACGCTTATTGGCCTTACCCTTCTTCTTAAACTCTACCTTTAAAGTCTAAACCGGATTAGGTAGTTTTACTAGTATAGCATTGTCCTTTCTACGCACCCCTTTAAATTTAAGAAGAAGCTGTTAAGTCTACTGCTAAAATAAGTCTATAAAAACTTCTACTTGTTTAGTAGGGTATAATTTAGTAATTGCGTTATATACTACAGTCGCCGCGCCTAATGCTATGTCTGCTCCGTTATTACTAAAGCAGTCGCCGTTAGTAATAGCTTTATTATTAGGACTAAGTTAGGTATTATAACTTAGTTGCTAATTAAATCTAATAGCAGACGGCCCGTTAAGTAGCTATTGGGGGTAAAGAAGGCTTAGTGGCAACGACGCTAATTCCTATAGAGCTTTTTCCATCTAATAATAATATGGGAGGCTATATTAAATAGGAAGATTATAGTTACCTTACTCTAAATAGCAGCCGTATTTGCTATAGCCGTCCTTAGTATTAAATCTTTATGTATAAAACTCTAAGAGTCGCTAATACGTGCAAGCGATAACGTGGTTGCTTTTAAGCGGCCTATACTTCTTACTATTCTCAGCAAGCTGGCCGAACTATCTATAGTCGGATTTAACGACTTCCTATTCGTCCCGTATAAGCCTAATAGCCTTATTAGTTACTTAACCCTATAGTAACCGAAATATATAAGTATCTTAAAGCTGGAAAGACTCCCTATAATCCTTATATTTTAATCTCTTATACTTCTTAAACTTCTTATTAATTACCGACTTAATCTAATTAACGACTTTTAGTAATATAAGGTCCTTATATAACCTTACTTTTATTACTAGGTGAATTAACTCGCCCCTCTATAAGGTATTAGCACTAAGATTACGGTAATAACAAGTATAAGCCCTATTAAAGTAGGCCTCCCTTAGGCCCTAGTAATCTTTAATTTTAAGAGCCTCCGGCTAGTTAAGTTGATATATAAGTATATTATAATTAGCTTTAAGTTTAGCGGGACTCTCTAACTTAGTATACGCCTAAATTAAGTCCTCTAATATCTTCCGTTTCTCCTTTAAGTACTTACTACTATTAACTAATATAGTCTTAATATTTTTAACAACGTGCCACTTATAGAGTTATATCTAGATATCCTCCTAAATAAGCTTTTCTGTAGCTAATACGAAGCTAGCTCCCTAATTACTAATATAAACTCATTTATAAAGTTGTGCATTTCTTTAAATACCTACTCAGCCTTAGATATAATGATTAAGTGTATAATTAGAACTGTCTTGCCGGTATTTATTATTGTTATTATAGTTAATAGCGGCATGCGGAGCTGGTTTGTAGAGAATATTGCATTAGTATAAATATAGAAGCTAGAGGTAAATTAACGTATAAAAGCGATTTATTTAAAAGTTGTAAAGGTAAGTTAAATAAGGACTTAAGAGGTAGGGTTACCTAGGGAGAAAAGTAAGTTAGTATTAAGTTAGTGGCAGATAGTAAATAAATATCCTAGGCGCTTTAATACTAAAGTACTCCGAGACATGCCACCGCACGGTTAGATTATTGTATTTAGTGGGTCCCACTATACTAATTTATAACTTAGATATACTGGAAAATGCTATATTGTCTATACTGCCGGGATTAGAGCCGAAGGTCGTTTATCCAATAAACCCAAATCTATAGCGGTAACTTATTCCTTTCCTATTCTTTCTGCAAAGCTATAAGATATACCTATTTAGAAGGCTAGCAAGTAATTTAGATAAAGAGGAATGTTCTTCTTAATAGAGTCCTGTTATTGCTTAGATATTATAATCGCCCTAATCTTGCTATTACCTTAATCTTACTACCTTTTAGATCTTCTAAAATAAAATAGTAAGCTTACCTATTTTAGTATTAACTTCTATATAGATACGCGAGTAAGTATAGAAGCTAGCTTATTAGAGAGCCGAATAAAGCTTCGCAAATTGCTCCTACTTTATTATACCTCCCATCTATTTACCTTAACAAACTTACCGTCCTATATTCTAGTAGTTACGACTACTTATTAGTGGCAAGTTATTAGCGGATAGAAGCCGCCGTACTTCTCCTACGGATATATTAGCAGCCTAGTGGTTAAGGGCTTCCGCTATAGTTGCTGTATACTATAGCTAACGGTTCCTATATTTTGGAAAAGAGAGGGGATTTAGTATAGCTGCGTAGGTATATATACCATTATTAACTTTTATAACCTAGGTAATAACTTTTTTATCCACGCGCTTGTGAGTAGAGATGTAATAGGGACAATTCTTCTTTAAAATCTTTCTATTTGGCCGCCTAAGTAATTAACCTTCCTTATTCTTCTGATGGTGGTTATCCTTAGTAAGCTTTTAATAGTTGCAAGTCTCTCTACTATAAGCTCTGCATTTTATGTAGAGTTGCTATGTAATTTGGCCACCACTTATGTAGAGTTTGCGGCCTTAAGAGAACGCGTAGTTGTTAAAGCGCTACACTGCTAAGTCTTAAGTGTTATAGTGCTTACTAGCTTCCGGCTCGAGCAAGTGTTTAAGAGGGATTAATTAAATAGCTGCCTGCATTACCGCGATTGCGTTTTTATTTCTTAGCTTCTTGTAAGCCTTCCATTTAACGGACTAAGCTTCCTACGGCGCGGCGGCGGGAGTAACTAAGGTAGGAGCGTCCATTTTGAATAAGAATTTTAGTATAGAGCGTAGGGAGCCATTGTTACGTATTTATATAGAGCTTGGGTGGCGATTGAGCGGTAATGGTTGGCATGGCGGTGATAAAAGTACATGCACGTCCGTTTAACCGTGCGGCAGCCTGCGGGGCATGCCGGGGTGGGGGGGCATTTGGTAAACATTGCATTTGTATGGCTTTTACTAGTAAAATAGGTGCCCGAGTAGTGCCTTGGCTACCCTAACCGCCTGCTAGGCCGCCGCCGATCAAAAGATTTGGGCAGTAAAGTTACTGCCAAGTGTTACTGCCCGGATCCTGGCCGCGTTTATCGCAGCTAGTATCTGAGTATTAATTAACTTCGTTTATCGCAGCTTCCATAGCTAAGTCTCAATCAACATCGTTTATCGCAGCACTAGTCTTAGTATCAACTGAGGTCGTTCTTCGGAGTATACATAGCTTAGTTTCGTTCAAAAAGGATTGTCCTTCCGTAGGCGTAACGGCACGGTCGTTGTCTGGTTCGTCTCGTAGGCGTATCAGCACGAGTTCTTGTCAATTCGTATAGCAGTAGGGTGCTAGCCATCGTGTCGCAGGCGTATCGGCGCGGCGCTTGTCGTCGAGTTCGGCTTGCAGCCGTCGTATCGAATCGAATTTGAGTTCGAGTTCGAGTTCGAGTTCGTGTCATTTCAACTGTAATGCGGTCCGAACGTAATGTAAGGGGACAAGGTGCTTTATGGCAGCTTTAAAGGAAATAAGATTCTATTAAGAGCTAAGTTATATAGACCTTGTAAGTAACAAGACGTTCAGACAAGGAACAGAACAGGTTTGGGTCGACGTGGTCAAGATATAGGGGTAGCCGTGGTACGTGCACGTGCTTTGAGAGGCTTCGACAGAATTCCACTATTGTTGAGTGTTTTACCGAGACGTCCTTACTGTAACGGGACAGTCCCATTATAGCCTTATACCTAAGCTACAAACTACTAATTTATCTTGCCCTAGCGGATATATATATTTAACTGCAGGGATAATATACGGAAGGTAGGTGTGAGGGGATCTTATAGATAGGGGGCTATAAGGACACGATTGTGGAACAGGATAGATTAGTAAGAGAGACGAATCCTTAAGGAGGCAAGGCCTCTAGGATCGTGGAGACTATATACTACGGGTACGTGCCTCCGGCACGTGACCGGCGACTATTTAAGGGGCGTCTAGGGGTTGTCCTAAGGGCAACCCAAGGTGACCGCAATAATATCCCTGATCTTGCGCGCGGCGGGGGGGGGGGGGGGGGGGGG
>Ga0307515_10004477_pt1 | contig 28899 bp, 13 predicted proteins | sample 17_EM_MG_FD_194513 | JGI IMG/M metagenome (GOLD analysis project Ga0307515, IMG submission 194513) | Populus trichocarpa ectomycorrhiza microbial communities from riparian zone in the Pacific Northwest, United States - 17_EM | ecosystem: Host-associated > Plants > Roots > Unclassified | place... | reverse complement strand
GAGATCCTCTTGTTTACTAGAACAATGTAATGGGTTTTCGACCCCCAATTCAAAAATCTTAAATCAGACTTTTAAGAGTATTGAGATATTTTCTTTTAAAATTATATAAGATATTGTTATAAAATCTAATTTGATATCCATCTGATATAAGATTCAAATCACAGATAAAATATCAAAACAATATCATTTTAATTTTTTTAATAAATTAAATTAGATTTTTACAATGTGAACTGAATCATGAGTTGATCCATCCAGTTGATCGAGTCAAATTAGATTTTTTTTTCGACCCAAATTAAAAGACAAGTTGGCTGGATCCTGAATTGACCCGGCTGCTCAGCCGGGTTTAAAACAGCAATGCATCATCACCGTCCAATAACAGGAAAATCAAGGGTAGAATCCAAACCTTATCCTGCCAGAATGCACCGATCAAATGGACACGCATAAGAAATGTCATAAAAAGAAATGAAGGAAATGATCACGTGATAAAACTGCACCACCGCACAAATTGAAATAGTGAAATAGCAGATTACATGTAAATAATTTTTAAAAGAGAACCAAACGAAAACCATGAGCAGCGCACTGACAGTGGCAGGCAAAGGCAAATTGGCCATGGACAAATGGGTGGTGCGTAGTAGCATTTTCCTTCTCTTCATTGCCATGTCCTTAGCCTTTCGATTTTCTCTAAACCCAAATGTGAAACACTTTGATTCTCTTCTAACATGCCAAAATAATAATAATGATAATATCTCTTCTTCTTCATATTTGAAAGAGCGGATAGTTGAGTTGGCTAATGATCCACACACGGTTGACTGGATGAAGAAGATTAGGAGACAAATTCATGAGAACCCTGAACTTGCTTTTGAAGAGTTTGAGACAAGCAAGTTGATTAGGCAACAACTTGATCAAATGGGTATTGCTTATCGGTGGCCTGTGGCAAGAACTGGTGTAGTGGCCACACTCGGGTCTGGTTCTTCACCCTTTGTTGCTTTGAGAGCTGATATGGATGCTTTGCCTATTCAGGTATTATGTTTTGTTCCTGTCAGAAACAAACAAACGAACACACACACACACACACATATTGGTTGATTTAATGGGATTTCTTTAGCAAAATTCTATAAACCATGATTTTTATTCAGACATGGTAGGATTTGATTCTGTCCTAAATATAGATTTAGACATCGCTTGATTTTTCCATGATATGTACATGTTTTTCTGTGCTGTCCAAGCATAACTTAGGCATTTTAACAGAATTTGCTAACTTGGGACTAGGAAAAGAAATTTATAACTTGGACTATAAATGCTGTCTCTCAATAGGAAATGGTTGAGTGGGAGCACAAGAGTAAAGTAGATGGCAAAATGCATGCCTGCGGCCACGATGCGCATGCTGCAATGCTCCTCGGTGCTGCAAGGATCTTGAAACAATTGCAAGATACGTTGCAGGTAAAGCGTGATTTTGTGGCAAACTTGTTGATTTATATTGATGTTACTGTTAACCGCGGAATTAAGAACTACAAATGCAGGGAACTGTCGTGCTTATATTTCAACCAGCTGAAGAACAAGGGCAAGGCGGTAAAGACATGATTGCAGAAGGGGTTCTTGACAATGTAGATGCCATTTTTGGGTTGCACACTGTGCATAGGTATCCTACTGGAGTGGTTGCTTCTCGGCCTGGAGAATTCCTTGCTGGATGTGGGAGTTTCAAAGCAAAGATAATTGGAAAAGGTGGTCATGCTGCAATTCCCCAAGACTCCATTGATCCAATTTTGGCAGCATCAACAGCAGTGATTAGTTTGCAGAATATAGTTTCTAGGGAGATTGACCCTTTAGATTCCCAGGTACTATAACCATGCCTGGGAGCAAGCTACATTTCTTCAGTTTAGTTTATGATTCTAAGGTGCAGCAGATTCTAATTCCTTGTCGAAACTTGGATATTACAGGTGGTTTCTGTAGCTATGATCCATGGAGGTACTGCATTTAATGTCATACCAGACTCCGCTACAATAGAAGGAACGTTCAGGGCTTTCAGCAAGAAGAGCTTCAATGCACTCAGGGAAAGAATAAAAGAGGTAACTTTAACTGCTGACCTTAGAAATGAAACCTCTTCACGATTTTTAGATAAAGGCCACATACGAGTTGTGTGATATCTAGAACAACAAGCATTGTAAGGTTTTCGTAATGATACCAAAGAAAAGAAACAAGGGTCTGAGTTCTTGCCACAGCAAGTCTCTTGATAAATCAACAGATCAGTTGTAGTCATACTGAAAGTGTTAAAACTGGACAAGGAAAAGGAGCAAGCATTTCATAGAATCCTCTTATTGAAGAAACTTGCACTTCATCTCTCTTTTTTTAAGCGCGTTAATGTCTTGTGCCAGGTTATTGAAGGGCAGGCAGCTGTACATAGGTGCACTTGTGAGGTAAATTTCACAGGCACAGAACATCCCATAATCCCTCCAACAGTAAATGATGCCAGAATTTACGAACATGTTCGGCGTGTTTCAATTGATATCGTAGGAGAAGGAAACGTTGAGCTAGCTCCTATCTTCATGGGGAGTGAAGATTTTGCTTTCTACCTCGATAAAGTACCTGGATCCTTTTTATTTCTAGGCATGAGAAATGAAAAGATTGGGAGTATATATCTTCCACATAGCCCATACTATACCATTGATGAGGATGTGTTCCCTATCGGAGCATCAGTATATGCGGTCTTTGCACATTCATACCTTTCAAATTCAACAAGAAACTTGAATTCTTATGACTAAAATTATTTTCTTTTTCTGTTGTAATCGTCTGTCTATGATTTTTTAAGAAGGGAAAATAGAGTTTACCCAATATAGTGACTTTAAAAGGGGAGACGCTAGAATAAACCTCATGTTCAGTGCAAAACTCGAGCATCCAAATCTTTGTATGCTGTAAACTTGATTATTAAATATAGTAAATTAGTGAGTGTGTCTTGTTCATTATAAGTGCATGCTATTCAAATTAGTTGTCCACACACGAAAAGAATAGTGTTTATACATGATAAAACTATAACCATGCAAATATATATTAAATGCCAAGTAAACTTGCAATCAAAATTAAAAACTATTATGTATTCAAGCACATATCTAAATTTATAATTAATATTAAAACAAAGTCTTGGAATGCATTTTAAGAATATAAAATATTAAAAATTTAATTGAAACAAAGTAAAGTGCATGTTAAAGCTTTTAGAATCTGAGTAAGTTGAATGTAGTTGTTGTCATCGATTGATTTTTTATTTTTAAAGCTTTATTGTTTCGCACTTAATGCAAATAAGATATTTGCAAAAAGTCATCCAAGATTCCAACAACACTACCTTATTTAGATACACTTCTAAACAAGATCCACAAACACAAAGAAATTAACTCGAGTACTTATTTATAAAAACCTTATCTAAGCTCTAGATTGAAAAGAAAAATATAGCTTAAAAAAAAAGAAAATAAGTTGAAAATAGAGGTGAAAAAAAATCTAAAAATTCTAAAAAAACAGTGCAGAAAACTCTTCATTTAGTTCATTTTTATAATGGATTTTGAAATAAAAATTGATAAAGAACTTATTATGTAATTACCAGAATTAATTCCCATTGTAAGCTTTGATTACCCGTAAAAAAATCAAAATTAAGCTTGAGAGCTGTGACCTTAAGTATAGTGTTTTTTAGTTGAAAAAACTGTCTAGAAATTCTTCATGTTAGTGAAGAAAATGATCAAACTTTGTTTATGGATTCTGATAATTATCAAAATTAGTTTCCTCCATTATTAGCTTTCATTATCCATCATTAGAATTATTAAATCCAACACTTTTTAGGTGAAAAAACTGTTTAGAAATTGTTTAGGTTACACTTTACACTCGGAGAATAAAGTTGGAGGAGGTTTTAAACTGTGTATAGAACTTTGTCTCTCAATCTCTCCCAAGTGCATAACATGTGGAATCTGGATTGTTTATTGTACATGAGCTGATAATGGTTTGTGGTGAAAGCTGAAAGCTCATGTAGTATAATTTTCAAGAGCCCGTGACAGAGTGGGGCAGCTGCTATTTGAATCCATTCCCGCTGCTGTCGTCAACGTCTGTTTTTGTTTTCCTTCTCCCTAGCCATAGCTTCCCCAAAATGTGCTGAGTATTTTCTACATTAGGATTTCTTTTAATTTGACCTTAAATATATTTATTAACCATGTTTTTAATGAATTTTTCCATAAAAAAAACGACTTTTCAATCCTTAAAATCCATATCCTAACAGGAGCTGCATAAAAAATGACCGGCCATATCCCAATGTAGATGATACAGTCTACAAAAACATGGAAAATCATCTAGGTTATTTCTTCAACTTTTCATTTCAGCTTGATATTGAAGTTTGAGTCTCCTACACCAACACTCCATTTGCTTAGTTCATAGAGTACATTAGGAACAGTAAAACTTGGTTCCGAGATGGCTTAAGACGCCATACAACAGTCTTGGCAACAAAAACAAAGAAGAAGAAGAAGAAGAAGGCCGATTGACATTCGTATCTTGCTGAGGAACCTCTTTAAAAAATATTCAACATCTTCCAGTACAAAAGCAGTTCGAAGCATCAATAGTTTTTGAATTGATTTGGATTAAAGGCAACAACATTGCAGTAAGTTCACTGACCTTTGATTATGAATTCCTAATACAGATTTTGGCACTTAAACGTAAATCATATACAGTAAGTTAACATGATACCCCGTAAAATGTTGTACGTTTTAGCTGTGTCATATATCTAACCCTTTGAAATTGAAGATGCATCATTTCTTGAAACGAAGGTACGTACGTAGCATCTATAGAAAATTGAAGTTACTTTCGTGATATAGGTCGCAATGGAATATATAAAGTTGGATGGACACAGGCTATTAAGCATCTTAATAGCTTTCAGTACGTGAATGGTTGCTTCTACGTAAACGATAGTATTCTCTTGCATTAAGCTTTGATCACTGCCTGATTGGACGTTAGAATGTGATTGACTTGGGCTGGTAGAATTCAATGGGTTAGTATAATTAGGAATAAGCGTGTTTTTATCAAAGTTAAGTAGAGCTAGGTCACTTCGAAATAATCCAATGAGCTCATTAACTATAGTTTCTCAAGCAACATCTAGCCCCTAATTAACGAACATCAAACATAGCTCTCTGAACAAGAAACTTTGTAATACTTCGAGAGTGATTCTAATACTTAATCAACAAGAGAGAGATCAACAATTCAACATAAAAAAATAAGAGAGAGGATTGAATATATATATATATATATAATATTTTCCTTATCTTTGTAAATGTGAGTTTATTGAATAAGCATACTCATCGAATGTTCTAAGATTTCTCCTCTCTGAACTCAACCATGATTTTCTAAAATAAGTCTTCTTTTCCAAATTTTTTAGGTGCAGTTCCCAATTGTATCCCCTGAATATTGAATCTTATCTAATTAATTAATCCACATTTAAAAATCTGTTTTTACGGTCACACGAAAGGAGGAACTATTTGTCTTAGAACATCCTTTTTTGCCAAGTGAAGAAACTTCGAGAATTACCATCTCTAATCATAAATCTTATTGATTGAATTGTACAAGTATATATGGACTGGAATCGACACCTAACATAGCAACTAATGATTTGATTATGTCCTTGAATCTAGAAAGAATATATAGTAATTACAAGATTATCTAAACTAGATAATAAATAACATATCTTAGGTAATATAATAACTACAAAGATCTTGAATATATTGGTGCAGCATTAATCTAGAATCAAGCTTATCACATTGTGATGATGGTAAATGCACAAAACATGTGCATCCAAACACCTTGAGATGTGCCAAATCAGGACTTGTAACTTGCAAAACTTCAAGAAGAGATTTAAAATCCAGCACATGGCTGGGTAAGGGATTTATAAGATAGGTAGTCGTGAGAACGCCATATGACCAAAGAATTTTGGAATATTCAATTGTAATATTATAGCATGAGTTTTTCAAGTAGATTGCGATTTTTTCGTTCAAAAACTCCATTTTATTGGGGTGTCCCAACACAACTAATTTGATGCAATATGCTATTAGAACGTAAATAATATGACATGTCTTTGGACATGTATTCGGTGTCATTGTCTGATCAGAAAGTTTTAAGATGAGTTGAGAATTGATTAGTAATCAACATATAAAAGTCTTTAAAACAAGCGAATACTTCACTCTTAGCTTTCAACAATTACATCCATGTGACTATAGAAAAATTATCAATAAAGGTTACAAAGTATTTAAAACCATCGAGTGAAGTATATAATGGTCTCCATACATCTGAATGTATAAGTTCAAACGCATGAGTTACATCTGACACGAAAGAATTAAAAGGAAGTTTAAATGATTTGGAAAAATGACAGATCTCACATTCAAGAGGTTTCTTGGTTAGTAACAAATTTACTTTGCTAAAAATAGAATTGAACGGATGTCCTAGACAACGATGCCATAAGAGTGGCTCATACGATGTTTTGAAACTAGCTTGAAATCCTCTGGAAACTCGGTTATCATGAGAGAAATAGTAGAGACCATGCAGAAAAAACCACTATGCAGAAAAAAAACTCGTCACCAATCGTCTTCTTGGTTAATTGGTCTTGAAATATAACCTTATGATAAGTGAAAATTACATCACAATTGAATGTAGAGGTTAACTTACTAACTAAGAGTAATTGAAAAGGAAAGGAAGGAATATATAGAATATCAGACATGATTATTTCATAAACTAATTTGATTTTCCCCTTACCCTTCACAAGAGAGCCTTTCCCATTAGCTACCGAAACAAAGGTAAGAGAATCAAATTGTTCAAGAGTATAAATATTTCTCAACTTGTTAGACATGTGATCCATGGCACCAGAATCAACAATCCAAATATCATGTAAATTATCAAGTTCTAATGCAGTCATAAAGGCAGTTAGAATACCTTGGCTGACATTTGTGTCTGCTTTAGCTAGAAAATCGATGAGGTGACTGAAGAGTGTTGTTGGTTGATTTTGCTATTTTCCAGTAGGTCCATTTTGCATCTTTCCATAGTTGTGTTTATCTTGTAAATAATTAGCAAAGTCTTGTATCAAGGCAACAAGATTTGCGGTGAAGTTTTCAGTTAAATGATTTGTTAGATTTGATTTATAGTTTGATGGTCACCTTTGGTATCCTCGCTGTTCCTTAGCAAATCTAGGTTTAATTTCTGGATGAAGTTGCCAACAATGGTTTGTTAGGTGTCTAGTGTTATGACAATAGCTGGACTTTAAATCTAAGCGTTTCTCTTTAAATGTTCTTCCATCAATTGCTTGTCATGATGGAGAGAGATAATCAGACATACTAGAATTCAAGTTCTCACTGCGAGGCATTGATTTGACATGGTAAACATGAGTTGTAGTTGCATTAGAATTAGTATCATGGCTCATCACCTTCCTGCAAATCTCTTCACGCTGGATCGTTGCATATATAGATTTCAAATATGGTAGTTCTGAATTCATTAAGATATGGCTCCACAAGTCCTTAAAATCAGGACTAAGGCTTGCCAGAAGCTAAAAAAATTGGTCTTCCTCTGTTCTTTTTCATAGGACAACAACATCAATGGTGTGAGGACGATACATCTGTAGTTCATTCCATAAGATTTTCAGATTTCCCAATAGTTGAACAAATGGTCTGTTATCCTGATGAAGATTTGCAATTTCACGATGAATCTGAAATATCCGAGCAACGTTGTTTTGGTTACCATATATGTCACAATTAACATTCCAAAGATCATGTGAAGATTCTGAATAGCTGAAAATTTCAGCAAAGTTGTGCTCCATGAAATTGACGATCCAAGACATCACCAATTGATCTTTGGATATCCATCCCTCATATTCTAGGACATCCACATTCAGGGAAGGTATTGAATCATTGATGAATCCCAGCTTTGATCTTCCACCAAGCACAATAGTAACAGCTCTTGACCAAGAAAGATAGTTGAATTCATTTAGCAATACTAAACTCCACCTTTAAGAAGTATTGGTATCATTGGTATTATTGTTCAGAAGAGGAGTTACCTTGGAGCTTTCTTCCAAAACTGTTTTAAAAAGATCTTCCATAACAAAGGAGAGAAATCAATGCAGATTCAGAGAATTATTTGCTCTGATACAATGAAGAAACTTTGAGAATTACAATCTCTAATCATAAATCTTATTGATGGAATTGTAGAAGTAAAATCAGCACCTAACATAGCAACTAATGATTTGATTCTGTCCTTGAATCTAGGAGGAATATATAGTAATTACAAGATCATCTAAACTAGATAATAGATAGCATATCTTAGGTAATCTCTTTGTAATTTTCAAGACCAAGGGAGGGTTATTTTAGATAATGTATGATATAAGGGGGGTTCCCTTTTAGGAATGCTAGTTTATATTGAAACCCAATAAAAAACCAGATGATATATAGTTGAAGGACAAATATGTCCTTCACAGTTTAACATATACATATTTTGATATTGTTGTCTTACAAGTGATATCCATCATATCCTCATGAAAGTACACACAACAATATATATTAAATCAAATTCATTGATTTTATTAAGGACAAACTATTTTTGACTAAAAAATTCATAAAAATATATTTATTTTAGAGTAGGGACTTATTTACATGTGTAAATCTAAGAGGGGAAAATGTCAATAAGTTCACTTTTGAAAAGTAAATTACCATTACTTAAAGACATCTAAAAGAGCTGGGGTTACAACTTATCTCAATTCTATCATTCAATATTTTCTTAACTTTAAATTTGTTTTCATAAATTATTTTGGTTTGTTTTTTATAAGGTTATTGTAATCTTAAACAAGCATCCTGATATTTAGTTTGTGCTAGGTTTTACAAGTGTCTATTTAAAAAAAAAAACAAAGTTTTTAAATCCAATGAAGTCTATAACCCGGTTTACAGATATGAGGGATTAAGCTGCGAATCTCAGGTTGGTCCAATAAATCACTGTCTCAATATTAAAAAAGGTCATCTTGAATCTTTTTTTTAACAAAAAAACAAACCATGTTTTTTTTTTCGGTCATTTAAGTTGCTTTGAAACCCATCAAGTCGACTGGGTCACGTTGAGACAACTCTCATATGCTTTAATTTTAAATCCGAGCTAGGTAAGGATTATGGTTATATGGTTTTAAGATTGAACCACTAAATCAGGTCTAATAATAATACTAAATATTTCCTTGCAGCTTGTATATTTTTTTAGTTGAGCCACATTGTATCACATTTGTAAACTAGTTAAAATCTATATTTTTAAGATTCACTTTTATAACTTATCTTCCAAGAAAGCACATATTTAATTATAAAACCTATAAAACACCCTATATATATATATATATATATATATATATATATATATATATATATATATATAAAATATCATTGTTTTAAATTTTCCTTTTTCTTTTTCCTGTTTGCTTAAAAAATATAAGATTTTTTAAATATTGTTTTTCACTTGTAAGATAGTTTATTATTGCAATATTTTTTTTTATATTACTATTATTCTAAACTTTTTTAAAAATTTGAAGGTGATTACGATTATGGAAAAATATAAATTTTTATTTTTGTAAATCTTAATTTCAAAAAGAAAAAAAAGTCATGATAATCTTATTTTAAAAAACAAAAATAAAAAACTTTTAATATATTGTGTAAGTATTATAGGGAATATAAAAAAATGTGAACTTATTTGAAAGAAAACTTAAATTTTATAGTACTTTTTAAAAGTAAACTTATTGATACTTTGGTGAAAAACTAAAGACTTTACACGTCTTCTCTACCATTTATAGCTTCGAATCCAAAAGTTAATATTTATAGATATTTTTCATTTAATAACACTCTCTTCTCTAATTAAATTTCCATAATACTCTTTAATTTAAGAAAAAACTAAAAGAGATGAGACATTTCTTGTGCATTGTGAGAGGAAATATTGTAGATTCGCATAATATTTCTTCTCTTTTTTTTTCCAGTCATTTTATTTTTTTGTGACTTAATTTTCTTTTTAATTTGATCATTTTACATTAGATTAATTTGGAATTGGACTTTGTTATTTGTTTTGTTTGGCTATTCGTGGCGTTGAGAAACAAAACCAACTCTTGATTGATGTTTGATTTGGAAAACTTAAATGAAATGAAATTAAATTAAATTAAAACAATTAAAGCTACGAAGATCAAATTTGAACACTAGACAAGAACTAAGACCTTTTTTCTTACAAATATCAGAGACTGATCAATTGCACAGGCAAGGGAGAGATTCAACTATTTTTTTGTCCCTTAATTATTTTTTTTCAATTTTATTATTTCACATCGAGGTTTTTTTTTAGGATTGGACTTGATAGTTTTTTGGTTTCCTAGATATGAGAATTCTGCGATGTCAAGGAAGAATTTTGACATGCATTTGATGGTCGATTTTGTAAAATAAAATCTAATTCTATTGATCGAAAACAATTAAGGCTTAAGGGATCAAATTTAAAACTAAAAATCTTTTAGGGATTGAAAAGGATAATAAGCATGACAATTTGGATGACGCGTGTAACACACACGCCAATATGTAGGGTGAAGCCATTGCATTCTAGAACAGTATATGGCTTCCTATGGTGATGGAACACATCCATCCATGGTTGCGTTAGAAGCAATACAATGACCTCTTGTCAATGGTGCGAGGAGCATCAATGGAGAAGCGGCGACGAGGCTCTGATGGTCTTTTCTTTCTTCTTCTTTCTCTTTTCTCTTCTTAAGATTCGCACTAGCCTGCCAAAATTGAAAGGTGTGTCATGTTGTTTGTGTCAAATTTATCCACATTCTTTTAATTGCTATTTTTGGTTTTGAATTCTTTTTCAAAATTGATTTTTTTTCAATTTCATCCTTATTAGGTTGGTTATGAATTAAAATTCATGATGTTTTTAGATGGGATGATCCCGTTCTATGACCCAAGTCATAAGTTTGAAAGGTTAGCTCAAGTAGACATCCACTACTAAAAAATTGAACAATGTTGTTGGAATATTCCGTTGTTATTTATAGTAAATTTGATCGGTATTATAAATTATCAATGAAATACCATAATCAAAAACTTGTTTATTGGGGTTTTTATTTCATTAACAATTTATAATATCGATAAAATCGTTAATGAAATATTTTTTCAGCATTCAAAAGAATATTTCGTTGGCATTTCCATTAGTGCTTTCATTATTTTTTTATTTTATTTGTGGTGATCCCTAAGCCAACAATTTCTCACAATAAACCCATAACCAAAAAAAAAAAGCATATCAAAAAATTGAAAAACCAACAAAGATTCTTTGAACATCTAATTTCACAGTCACTAATATTCTTAGGACATCTAATATAATTCTGCTATTGTTCTTACAACAATTTTTCAATCAAACTTCATATCCTACTCAACTGAAAATGTATTGTCAAAACAAAGTTTAACATATAGAATATGATTATAGTGGTTAACAAAAGTAACAATCTAACAATAACTAACAGAGCAAACAAGCTCATGAGAAGACTTTCCATCCTGAAATAAAAAATGAAACACTTTTACTGTATAAGCCGAAGCCCATTTCTTTCTCATCGAGGTTTTTGTTACTTTATCTTTCAACAGTCTCTCTGTAATGGCCAGGTTGGTTATTAAAGTTGTGTTTGGAAACGCGAAGTAAATTGTGTTTAAAATAATTTTTTATATATTTTCAGATCATTTTAATATACTAATGTTAAAAATAATTTTTAAAAAATAAAAAAATTTTATTTTGATGCATTTTTAAGTGAAAAACACTTTAAACTGTCATCGCTATCACAATCCCAGACATGCCCCATTGAACAGAACTATTGAAATGACTACTACTTTTCCATTGTTCATAACATACATGATTTCTTCTGAGGCTTCAATCTCATAGTCATTCTCATCCTCTTTCTGTGATGGTATAAGCTGATATGCTTCATCCACAAAAGGAATTCCTCCCTCTACTTCTGCAATCTACAACAGGTTTTATAAATTAGTTTGGTAAAAGAAAGCATTACATTCTTTGCTAAGGAAAGATGACATTCAATTTCAGAAACCTTTCTTCTAGCCTGGGGTCTTATTTACCAACAAATTCGCCAATCAAATCTATGTTGTACTGGTAAACCTGAAAATTTATTTAAAAAATTTATTTTTATATAATTGTAAAATTTAAAATAACTTAATAAAAATAAACAAAATAATTACATAGAAATATCACCCTTTCATTCTGCTATCAATTTGTCTGAAATTGAAATATATTATCAAACAATGAACAAAATTCAAAAATTAAAATATATTATCAAACACAAATTCAATTATTTATTAAAAATAAATCACAATTAACCTATACAGACTAACTAATAACTTAATAACCCATCTTTTTTTTAATTCCAAAGAAATATTATTCCTTCAATTTAGAAAAATATAATTCATAATCCAATAACCATCAAATACTTCATAAGTTGAAACATACTTAACCTCTTTATTGTTATCAATTCCACACAATTCCAATTTTCCTCAAATTTTCAACTAAACCATAAAACTAATAAAAAATAATTGATACCCAACTAATTACCTATTATTTACTCATTTTAGAATAAATATCAGTTAATACCCTAATTAATATAAATTACACATTAATTTATTTTTTCCTAAATCTTCAACAAAACCTATAATTGACTAAAATTAATTGGGACCCAACTAATCATTCATCATTTCTTCAATTCAAACTTATTCAATCTAAATTAATACATTTAATTATTATCAATTCCACACAAAATCAATTTTCTTTAAATTTCCAACTTAACCATAAAATTAACACAAAATAACTGGTACCCATAACATCTTTTATAATTATATGTAATCACTACTTAGTATCTCATGAACATTATAATGTTTAAAGTGATTTGTTTTTTTTTTTAATGTTAGATTTGGAAATCTACTAAAATTTTAGCAGAATGTCTTCTATACCAGAAGATTTCAAGTTATTGATGAAATTCTGTTACGCTTCAATGTTCAACCAATTCACATTTCATATATTATTCAATCATTATGAACTCATCACATCACAACTCAACACATTACATCCATCACATTTCATTATGGTTTACTACATACATATACTTATCAATATAAAATTCTTACTTGGAAATTTTCCAATTTAATCATCCATACAAATAACTGGAACATGACAACATATAAATAAAATTAAGAATAATTTAACTACTACATTAGGAATTTAATACAAATATTATCAAATTAAAATCTACATTAGATAATTATGGATTTAATTAATATTTAAGTCCAAAATATCATAAAATCCTAGCATCATAGTTACAACAAAATATTTACTTTCATATTATCATTCCAAAAAATTACACATAGCATGTAACATCATTAATATTCTTATAAAATACAGAATGCAAGAGTTTTGTCATCTACTAATTTCAATGAAGCAGCGAGGATTCTTAAATTATTGTATACCATCAAATAATTAATTAATATGACATAAGGTTTTCCAATACAATTTAATGGATTTATTGAGTAAACTAAGGTGTACACATCTATTAGGAATTTAATTAATAATTAACCTAATCCCTCCATCTTTTCTTTATATCTTTTATAACAATCCCTTGAACATCCAAAAATTTGTCCTTTAACCCGGACTCGGTATTGACCCTCATTCAGGGTAACATCCTCATTACCTATAAACATGGCATTGATCCTAATTAGGATATCTAATTTCACAGCCTAGAAAGGCACTGGTCCCTAAACCAGGGAACAAGCCATCTAGCCTAAAACAAGGCACTAGCTCTTAAACAAAAGAACTAGTCATCTAGCCCAGAACAGGGCAACAATCTCATATCAGATAATGATTCAATTGAAAAATAAAAAATCTAACTACAATGTTTTAACAATTCTAAATAGAATGGAATTAATGGACATTTTTTGCCATAAACTCTTCTTCTTTTATCTCTTTAACTCTCTTTTTTTCTTTTTCTTATTTCATTGCATTACACCTTAATTTTTATTATATTATTATTTTCAATTTATTTCGGGGTTTACAATACTTATTAAATTACCCATCATTTCTTTAATTCTTACACATCTTAAGTTACAAAATCACACGCAATTTCATCAAATGACAAATTAAATAGAACCAGGGAGGAAAGATTAGGCTTTTAGATGTTATGTTGACAGTGACATGTTATGGTAGATGGATTTGTGAGGGGCTGTTGTGATTTTTAAAGGAGAGAGAAGGTTGATGTAATTTGAATTGAAAGAAGAAGATGAAATTAGGAGAGGAGAGAAATATCGAGTTTTAATTCCTTTTAAAATCATCAATGGAATTTCTATCTGCAATTTAACATGTCGCAATGCCAATGGAATTGTCGACTTAGATTGTTTTACCCCATCATCATTTTCATCTAAAATTATTGATGAAAATTGTTTGTTAGCATTTTCATCGGTAAACTAAGATGAAGTTTTTTCCATCAGCATTTTTGTTGTTTTTTTTTCAATTTTGTAGTAGTGATCGGTCTTCTCTTAAGGTCCTTTTTTTACATTGATTTTTTTTCAATTTTATTTTTTCACAGTAGGTTTATTGGAAGTTAAACTTCATGATTTTTTTCGATGGGGGTGATTCCATTCTCATGACCTCGGTCATGGGTTTGAAAAGTTTACTCAGGTTGATATTGGTCTTTTTAGGTCATTTTTATACATTGATTTTCTTTTCAATTTCATTATTTCACAATGGGTTTGTTGGAAGTTTGACTTCATGACTTTCTTCACTTTTCTTTCTATAAGGTTATCTTTGTCTCATGGTCTAGGTCATGGGTTTGGTGAGTTAGCGTTGGTTGACTCGAGTCTTTTTTGGGTCGTTTTTCTTAAATTTTAATATTTTTCAGTTTCATCATCTATAATTGGGCTTCGTAAGTTCTTTAATTTTGCCTTCTTTTAGGTTATTTCATTCACATGATCTAGATTGCAGAGTTTTGATTGAACTTACCATGCTTTGTTGGTGTTTTTTTTTAATTGATTTTTTTTTATTTTATCATTTCACATTGGGTTTGTTGGAGATTGGGTATTGTAATTTTTTTTTTATTTTTTTATGAGATTATCCTAGCTTTATGACTCGGGACGTGGGTTCGACATGCTAACTCAGGTCACTTTTTGTGTTATTTTTTTAATTTTATCCTTTAGCATTTGACTGAAAATTAAGCTTCATAACTCGGATCACTCTTTTTTATAAAAAAATTAAGTCCATTTACTATTGTTATCCTTTTTTATCGTATAATTTAATGAAACCAACTTATTGGATCAGTCAGATCTATGATCCAAGTAATGAATTTATCTTATTTCTTTATAATATGCTACTAGCACCTAAACATCATTTTTTTTACATTGAAAAAAATAATTCAATTTAGCCTGCAACGTACCGTGGAATACCAATCTAGCTATCACCTAAAATCCCTCATTTTCATTACTTTTCGCATTAACTCTATTTAATGGAAGTTTCATGTCATTCTTGTATTTTTTTTTTTATGAATTTTGATAAGCAACATTTTAGTAATACTAACAAAATGAAAACAAAAACAAAAGATATAAAATAAAAAAGTGTTACTTCGAAAATAAATACATCTACATTTTTTTTAGAATACAAAATGATGAAATAACTTGGTTTTAGACAATTAAATATTTTAAATGGTTGAATTTATTTAGGATAGGAACATCAAAAGCCTGTTTCCACTGAAACTTCGTGAAAAAAAGAAGAAGAGAGAAAGACTTAAATAGTAGTCAATTTATTAATCATGGACCAATTTCTTTCTCGTCTCCACTTCATAGGAGAATATTCTACAAAAAAAATAGAGGTGAACATTAAAGCTTTTTTTTTTTTTTTAAAGCAGGATTATGATCTCCATTATTTAAGTTAAGAAAAAATATATGTAATAACCATGCCAGGTTTTGATAGTTCTAAAGTTGGAGTTTTGTTTCTTCTTTTTCTTTGTGTTTATATTAAGTATATAATTTTAATGGAGAATAATTGTTTTTTTGAAAATATAGTTTTAATGGAGAATGAATAAAAAAATAGAAATATGAGTTAAAAAGAGAAAGAAATCTCTGATAAAAATCGAGGAGAAATAAATTAGTAAGGGAACTGTTATAAAATCATACATTTTATATAGATGTTTAGGTGCCTTCCTACACCCCTTCATTATTATGTTTATTCATCATCATCAAGTTCATTTAAATTTCTCCGAGTTTGAATCTATATCTTCTAATGACCTTTGAGCTTACAAGTATTTATGTACATGTGCCTATAAATAGAAGCATTGTTGAGAGAATAGTGGACACACATAAATAACTACAAATTCATATGAAATAAAAGTGCTCCCTCTTCATTCCCTCTAATCTCCATCTCTTCTACAAAGATTAGCCACTCTTATCAATTGTTTACATCCCATTTTCTTTAATGAACTTAACAACATCTTATCGCTGATCAGTCATCACTATGTTGATAGATTCTTGGTTGATCGAGTTGGCACCTTCAAATGAATAAATATGAAGCTACAAACCTTCAAATCAAGAAAGGTTGGATCAAAATGAAAGGTGTGTACCCCTCTACCAACTTCGGGTGGTCTTTAATGACGATGAAGTCGGAGTTGCTCTGGTGAAGCCTTGAAAGTGGATAGCTCAGTCATTGATGATTGTGATACCTATTTTGCAAAACCATTGATTTTTTTTATGTGTTCATTGGTCAAGCCTTCTTAGTAGATTCTTATCAAAGGCCAACCACATTTCTTTAAAGATTAAAAGGCCACGAGCATCTCCTTGGTCTCCAAGTTTAGCAAAACTATCAAAATCTCCAAAACCGAGTTTGTTTCAAAACCAGCATTGTAAAACCAGCATGGGTACATAGCTCACAACTGTACAAACATATCCAAAACTCTCCTATTTGGATCAGAGGGCCAAACATTGATGACTGATGATCAATCTTTAATTAAATCCATCAAATTCCTAGCTTGAAATCCTATAAATGCCCCCTGAAAAATCAAGGCAGAGAGAGGGAAAGAGGGGAGGAAATTCTTGATAAGAAAGCTAAATGTGAAGGTCAACTTGGTAGGGTCAAAGGGTTAATGCCTTGTTTGGTTTACCACTATTTTGATAAAAGAAATTTTGGTTTAAGGGTGTGTTTGACAAACACCCCCTTAGATCTATTTTGACAATTTTATTACAAAGACAAATGAGTTTTTGCCAAATAAAGCCTAAAAATAATAATAAAATAAAAATATTTGAAAAATATTTTCTATTTTTCCTTTCATTTGGCCAAAAATCCTGAAAATTATTTGATTATTATTTTAAAAATCTAAAATCTTTTGGCATGTCTTAAAAAAAACATTGCATGGATTTTACAAGTTTGTAAAATTCTAAAGGATTTTAGCCTATATTTAAAAAATATTAAAAATTTATTTTTAGCAAGAAAATATTATTCACTTTTGATATAAGGAAAAAAAATCCTAAAAGAAGTTAATATTCAAAATATTATTAGGGGTAATAATTTATTATTCATCACTTTAATATAAGGATAAAAAATTTGTATGAGGTTAATATCCAAAATATCATTGGGAATAGTATAACTCATTTACTCATAATATAAGAATAAAAAACTATAAGGAATTTTATATGAAATATTATTTAGAATGACGCAATAGCAAAAAATTCCAAGTGTTTATCCTGAAAAAAGCCTCAACGATAATTGAGGACATTTCACCATTCCAAACCAAGTCTTTGACCTAGGAAACCATGGTTTGTTTATCGTAGCAAACCCGCCATAATAGGTTGATAAAAATAACGACATCATCTGATCATAACAAACAAAGAAAAAACAATGCAACTTATCTCAGGTAAGGCATATTGTGAGTGTTAATACCTTTCCTTTATGCAACTAGTCTCTTGCCTATAATCTCTAAAAGACCAGTTAGGTTCCTAGTAACCATAATAATAGGTGGCGACTCCATATCAACTAAAGACTCGAACACACTCAGAAAGAGTCGCTACGACATCGTGCTTTTGTGATGAGGGGTACGATAGGATGACGACTTGACTAGATAACCTTGGACTAAGTTTTGTTTTATTTGTTTATGCTCTATGAAATTTGATTTTTGTTTATTTTTTAGTTATGAGTGATTTACTTTGTTTAAGAGCTTTAGCATGCATTCTTTTTACATCCTATCATGCAAAGACATTCATGCATCACTAATATTATTTATGAGAGCACACAATTAAGCTTTAGGTTAGGTGGAGGACTAACAGCTTATCTTATGACTTTTAGACAAGGTTTAAGTTTGTGTTAACCATAACTCTTTGCTGAGTGTTTAGATTAATAATGATTGGTACACATAGAATATCATTACTTATTAAGCCCCCATATTGTCTTCTCAAGGGTAATCACTGGGACAACTAGAGACTCTTTTTAGAGACCAAGTAGTAAATCTACCATTTATGTCATGTAGAAGAACTATAATCTGCTTTTAAGGTGTATGCTTTATAATAGTTGTTTTGCATCAAGCCTGAGCCTAATCATAAAACATCTTGAATTACAGGACTTGTGAACGATAAGATGGCTACCACTGCTGAATTTACTACTATAGAATATGGATAAAATTTTGAATTATTACAACTGTCAGAAAGAGACTACCCTAGATGTGATGCAAGAAAACTGCCACCAATCAAGACCCTGAATTGCATAGTAAATGAGGTGAAGATATTGATGGCCCATGTTCAGTATGTTGATGAGGTTGTATTCTTTAGAAAACATAGGCGATTGATCGAAATCATGAGGGTAGAAGTGCTGAACTTGATAGTTAGAGCTCTTGTTCACTTTTGGGATCTTGATTACAAGTGTTCACTTTTTCAGGAATGTAGATTTATATCCTACTATAGAAGAATATGGAATGTTGATGGAGTTTCACAACCATTTATATAGAGTTTATTTCCCTTTAAGAGATGACAAAGTAATTCCTAGATTGTCAAAATTGCTCAAAATTCCTAATCTAATTAAGTTCTTAGAGAAGAATGCTAGTGAATTGAAGTGGAAACTATTAGAAATTGAGTTAGAGAGGAAAAAGTCACAACATGGAGCCCTAATAAAAAGAGACAAACTAGTTGCTTTAGGTATATTTGGCTTTGTGTTGTTTCCAAGCTTAATAGGTGTAATAAGTTTAGAAGGTGGCACTGTGTTTATGGAGTATGAAAATACCCAAATTAACCATGTTGTTGTTATATTAGCTGAAACTATCCTAACCCTTAATCATTGTAGAAAAACTGGAAAATAGGCAATCAGATGTTGCATATAGTTATTATACATATGGATGGTGAGTCATTGAAATGAAGAAACTGACCTTCAATAATTTTTGGTGGTTTAAACAAAGGCCTTTGAAGTTGGTGGAAGAAGAAGAATGAGGAAATTTGGGCAATCAAGATTGGATAGAAAAGCTGCAAGATTTGCTTAGTAGCAATTTCAATTGAAAAGCCCCTTGGTCTTAACAATAGATGTCCTAATGAGTTACGGGCAAAGATGTTGGGTAACTTTAGTCAGGATTACATGTTATGTAAGTTATACTTCATCCCTTGTGGTAAGATAACTAGGGGGAAACAATACATCTCAAGAACTATTGGACTTGCCTAATTTCTAAGGTATTTAAAGATCTGTCTGCATGTAAGATCCTATAAATTATAAAGCAAGATTGGAATCACTTGGTTTTGACCAAAAAAGAGTCTGAAAGTTTGAGGGACCTTAGCACAAGTTAGGAGTAAATAAGAAATAGGAATTTGACCTTGGCTATTATACTGTATTTTGAAATTGGACCTTCACAAGCTGTGGAAGAGCCCATTAAAAGAAAAAATGCTAGCAATGAGGAGGAGCTAAGAGAACAATGAGAAAAGCTCCAAATAGAGTTAGGTAAGAGGAAGAGAGATAGGGTAGCTTTCGAAGCAATGGTGCAAGAAATAGATACAAAGGGAAGGAATTTCTAGATAAGCAAGTTCAATCCAGGGATGCAGGAATAACAATGCTAGAGCTATAATTGGGTAAAGAGAAGGTTGCAAGGCAAGAATATGAGAAAGAGATAGGAGAACTAAGTCTGAACTTGATGCAAAGCAACTCTGAACTTCAAGAATTGAAGTTTGACTTCAATGACTGTCAAGGAAGCACTTAATATTATCATGATAAATTTGCACGAGTTCAAGTAGAATTGATGGACAGGGTTAAAAGATATGAGGAGTTGAACAAAATATATGTGATAATGGAAAGTCGACTAGCCAAAACACAAGAAGCAGTAAAGGTTACAGGAAAAAGGAAGGCAGTCGAGGTTGTTGAAGCAAATCTAATGATTAGAAGAAATGAAATCAAGGTGCTGAGAATGAAGCTCGATAACAGAACGAGAAAAAGTGAAGCACTTGAAAGAGAAGTTAATAGCATTAGAAAAGCATAAAGACCATATTGACATCAATAACAAGGCCTTGAACTAAAGCAACATGCAGCTCATAGAGAGGATGACTTAAATGGATGAGCAAATAGACAAAGCTGCCAGATATGCCCGAATTGTTAGAACCAATACGTGAAGGATTGGAGGGGACATCCTTCACTACCATCAGAGCTTAGCTGAGACTGATGGTTTTCTGGCAAAGATCGAGAATGATGGCTTTTCCTTCCTGCCTCTGGATAGAGACGTGGTTAAAGAAAAAGACTGATGTACTTTTTTTTCTTGTATTTTCTTTTCTTGTTTCGTAAACATTGCAAAAAAGAGACATGTTGTTACCCACTTTTGACTTTATAAAAATAATACAATTTTTTTTCAAAAATACAAGAAAACAAATACAAGAAGAAAGCCTAGAAGATTGCCCAAATTGGTGGTAAAGGACCGAGATGACAAGTGAAAAAGTTGGAGGACCAAAATATATAAGATTGACAAAATTGGCAACCCAATTCTGATTAATAAAAGGCCTCATTGGTGAAAATATTTTTATTTAGGGTAAATAAATACAAATTTGGATGATTAAGGACTTAATGAGAATTTTGGAAGGTTTAATTAATTTTATCGAGGACTTAATTGCAAGGAAATCAGTTTTCAGAGTCAATTTAGGTGTTAATTGGAATAAATTAAAGTCTATGGAATTAGAGACTTGATTGAAGAAATCAAAAACCAATGACCAAACTAAAAAAGGCATGGGATTGTAGGGGCTGAAATTGACCAAATCAGGGGTCAAATTAAAAAGAATTGGAATTTTGATGGTCAATTATAGATGAAATTGAACAAATTGAAAACCAAGTACTTTTTTGTAAAAGACGTTGAACTTTGAGGCTGACATTTGAATTTGACAGGGGTGTAATTGTATGCAATTAAAAGTTGGAAGACAATTACAGGTGCAATTAAGAGGAATTAAAAGAGTAAGGACCAAATTGAAATTGGCCAAATCCCAAATTAAAAAACCCTAATTTCTAGGGTTAAACTAGGCGACATGTTGTTCATCCACTATTCATCTCATTCCTTGGCGATTTTGGCTGGTTAAGTAGAGATCTTCAGGTGAATGAATGTGGCATTTCCGACCACCTCAGAGGTTGTAACCACCATTATTTAACTGAGAAACACCCCCTCTATAACCTCATGCCCATGAAATTAGACATTTACTCCCCAATTCTTCCATAGAAGTCTCCAACATCTTGTCCCCGAATAACTTTCCTTGTATTTTTAAATTCTAGGTTGACCGAGTTGGCACTTATAGACGTGTTGTGATGTCGCGGTCACACAAATTAATTACCCTAACTTAAATAAACAGGATAGTATAGAGCAAGCAAGGGGTCGATCCCACGAGAAAGGTTTAGTTCAGATTTTTATACTAGACGATATGCAATTTGAGGGGATTTTGAGGTTATCTAGACTATAATAGAATTAAACAATCAAGTTAAATTAAATAAACTGGAAAACTATTAAGAGAACAAACTTTGGTTTCAAGTAGACATCCACCTATGAAAATCAGAACCGATCATTGAAAAAATACATCAATTTATAATTTGAATATTTATCTTTTCTTAATGTTAATTAGTTAACTGATCTGCAGTGTAACTAACCTTAACCATCAAACAACCATAGTATCCACACTAGTAATTTAATTGAATAGCAGCCTTAGAAAAATCATATCTTTCTTATATGAACTCTTTTTCTGCTGCAATTTGGTAGACTGATAGGTCTTCAAGTCATAAATCCTAAAAAATTAAGTTTGCATCTAATAGACTTCTCTAGCTCAAGATATTTAAGTTGGAATGGTCGAAGGTCAACATTGGTAGAATACAAGATTTGTCTTTGAAGGTTGTGATTTCCATGCTCTTTCTCTTTTTATTTTTCTTGCCATATATGTGTAAAAAGGTATGGATGTTAAATTTCTAATGTCACTGGAATCACTTCATTTCGACCTCTAGAGTTCAAGCTCTACACAAAACACCTTTGGAGGTAAAATCTGCCAATTATCTCCAATTTACTTCTTTTTTAATTTTACATTCAAAAGTGCATTCAAAACATAAAACAAAGAATATCAATGTATTTTATATATAAAACATAGGCAAAATACTAGGTAAATGTGGATAAAACTATCGAATAGTACGATTGCATCAGGATTAATGAATGTGAAGCTACAAACCTTCAAATTGAGCAATGTTAGATCCAAACGAAAGGTGTACACCTCATCTACCAACTTCAGGTGGTCTCATGCAACTTTGATGTCAGAGTTGCTCCAACGAGGTCTAAAAAGTAGTCAGCTTTGATTGTGACACCTATTTTTCAAAAACCACCCTTTTTTTATGTGTTCACACTTAAAGCTTCTCAAAGTGTTTTTATCAATGGTTTTAAACCTCCCTCTCAAGATCTAAAGGCCAGAAATAACTCATTGCCCTCCAAGTCTAGCAAAACCCCCAAGTACCCCTAAAACTAAAATTACAATTGCAAAATCAGCTTAGTACAAGAGCTTCCAACTATTAGCTTTTGACAGTTTTGTTTTGAATAAAAATGGTTTTTTGCCAAACATGCCCTAACTAAATTCCTAAAAATTCTATAAAAAAATCAAGGACTAATTTAAAATTATTTGTGGGTCCCTTGCATATTTTTTCCAGCAATTTTATTTAATAGACTTATACTGTAAGATGCTGACCTGATATTAAAATACCCGTTTTTCATCGAAATCTCAAAATTTTTCCAAAATTTCTAAAAAATGACTCATTTAAAAAATACAAAAAATATATGTTTTATTTGTTGTGCATACAACCAAGTCTCTTAAAAAATAAAAATCATATTTTGGCATAAAAAATTTGATATGATTTAGCATTTTCTTATACTCACAAAAATACAAAAAATAATATTTTGCATGGATTTTTTTAATTTAATAACTAATTTATTGAATCCATAAGAACTTTGTCAATATTTCAAAAACTCTAAAAAACTAATTTATGAGAATTAATGGTTAACATTCTGGTAGAAATATTGGACCTACAAGTAGGCTGATAATTAAATACCAAAAGTTGACTAAACAATTCTCAGAATTATTTTAGATATTCACCAATTTTAATTGGGAGTATTTTTCACCATGATATATGAGTTGTGGAAAATACTTTTGCCTTCCAAGATAGGTAAACCCTGTCAAGGCACCTATATGATTTTTTTTTCCACAATAATTTATTTGGGCATACGAGCCCATAATGAATTCGAAACGCCAAATTTATTCATTAGAATAAATCTTTATTCTAAGTCATATATATACCATCGATTATGAACTCATCAATATCTTTAAGCCACATCTAGACCACGCAATGTAGTTTACCTCATGTAAGGGGCGCTGAGGTGCTAATACCTTCTCTAGCCATATTCGTTTACCTTAGAATTTAATATAAGACCTGTCCACCCGGGTCTCCTAATGACCATGAACCAAACAACTAGGTAGCGACTTCTCGATCCTGACGTCGTAATATCACGAGCGCACGTGCAATACAGACAATGAGGGTTATACTTCATCTTCCACTCAGATTTAGGTATTGCGACATTATTTTGCAATTTATATTATGTAATTGTAACTTTAAAAAAATATAATTAAACTAACATATTCTTAATGTTATGTTGTGTTCTGATAAATTATTTGAAAATAATTCAACATAAGTGTTAGAATTTTATTATAGCGAGCTAGATAAAAAAAACATAGTATTCATGTATTTTTTGAATCATCTTTTACTAAAAATCATTACACTTCACAAAATTATTGTTGTTTAATATTATACAAGTCATTCGGGCACCTTATTTGGAGGAAAAAATAGCAGTTGCTCCGGCTGTTTTCATTAGCAGGATAAATGTATATATATTAGTGGTCCCACTAATTTTTTGTAGATGATAGAGTTACATTACCTAGTAATGCAACAATTGAAACAGGCGTGATTGTTTGGGCGACAAACATATCCTTTTCCTAAGTCCAGGGTTTATGTACATGTAAAAATGGTGATGATACTCGCAGTTGTTGATTTTTGGAGGGCCAAGCATATTGACGTATTCCGATAGAGAAAGCGTTATAGCTTAAGCAAGTATCGAAATCATTACTTTTCTTCTTTGAAGGTATCTATCTATCTATCTAAACTTTCCTAGTTTATGCGTTTCCGCTCAAAAATATGTTTTTTTTCTTTTTGTTTTTGAGTTTCTAATTGAGTTAGAACTTTGAAATTATCTGATTTAAAACATTAAACAAGAAAGAAATGACATCTGGGCTTGCTTTTATATCATCTCACCTGATATTCTGTCTTTGCTGGAGGTTTTTTATATCGTTCACCAGCTGTTCGATAGAATGCCTCTAAGGAATCGTTTTGAAAACTCTTTTGTAGAGTTGTGAAAGCATACCTGCTGGATGTTTTAAATTATGCAGATACAAAATGCTTAGTGTTGGAACCAATGTATGTCTTTGTTATGGCAAACTTGTTTCAAGTTGGTTCTTGTTGGCTCATTGAAGTCCAAGTTTAGTGCATAAAGGTTTTATTTTGGTGCGTAGTTAACATTGCCGGAGTTTAGCAATATTTATTGGTTTCGAAATGAGACATATGGGAGCTCAACCTTTCCCAACAAAACAAAATGAAGCCTTAAATGAAGGTGCATTGCTTTTTAGTTTTTTTTGCACGAGTGGAATCGCTATTAATTTTTTTTTTCTTTAGCTGGTTTCTTGCAATCATAACTAGAAAATTTTCTTATGGTAATGATTATTGGAAAAGTTATTGTTACAGTTTCTCAAAACACCAAATAGTATTAACTCATCCCAGATTGTTTGTTTTAAGTTGTGGTTGATAGTTACTAATTTGCAGGTGATGGAGTGATGAACACTCTTTGTCCTGCTTTTTCCACATGGAGGGGAGCCAAGGTACTGTCACCCACAGATTTTCAAATTTTATTGTAATGGGTTTCTCTGATAGACATGAGGAGGTGTGCCGTTATTTTCTTGGGATATTCTTTTCCTCACTTTTCTTGTCATGCCTGCTTGGGTTTCTCTCCGATTCGTTTACCGTTCCTTGTTGGAAGATATTTGAGCCAAAGTCTTCATGCTTCATCCAATACCAGACCTTTTCCCAATTATTCTCCAAAAAAGCCCACCATTTTAGACGCTCAACTTGTTCATCAAATCTCAAATGCAATAAAGTTGCGTCACTCTGAGCCCCTCCGGCACATTCTAAAACCGTTTGAGTCCAAGTTTAGGTCTGACCACCTAATTTGGGTTCTCATGAACATCAGACATGATTATAAATTGGCTTTAGATTTCTTTGACTGGGCATGCCTGCGCAGAGACCCAAACCTTGAAGCCCGTTGCATAATTGTTCAGATTGCTGTGGCTTCAAAGGATCTAAAATTGGCTCATGATCTTATTTGTGATTTTTGGGCAATACCCAATTTGGATTTTGGTGTTTCATTCCCTCATTTTGTTGACCGGTTAATATACACTTACAAGGAATGGGGTTCAGACCCCCATGTATTCGATATTTTCTTTCAAGTCCTGATTGAAGTTGGGATGCTTGATGAAGCAAGAAGTTTTTTTGACAAGTTATTGAATTATGGAGTGGTTATCTCTACAGATTCTTGTAACTTATATCTCACACGCCTATCAGACAATTTTGATAGGCGTCGGATTTCTATAAAGGTATTCAATGAATTTCCTCAGGTTGGTGTCTGTTGGAATACTGCATCATGCAACATCATTATTAATTCTCTTTGTCGGTTAGGAAGAGTTAAAGAAGCCCATTGTTTGCTCATGCAAATGAAGTTTAGAGGCGATGCTCCTGATGTTGTAAGTTATAGTACTGTAATCAATGGGTATTGCCTTGGTGGGGAGCTGCAAAAGGTGCTGAAGCTCATCCAAGAAATGCAAATGAAGGGATTGAAGCCAAACTTATATACCTACAACAGCATAATCCTTCTTCTGTGTAAGAGTGGTAAAGTTGATGATGCTGAAAGGGTCTTGAGGGAGATGATAAACCAAGGAATAGTTCCCGACACCGTGGTCTACACAACTCTAATTGATGGTTTCTGCAAGTTAGGGAATATCCAAGCTGCTTACAAGTTGTTTGATGAAATGGAGAAGCAGAGAATTGTTCCTGATTTTATAGCATATACTGCTGTTATTTGTGGGCTTTGTAGATGTGGAAAGATGATGGAAGCAGATAAGGTCTTTAACAAAATGTTTAGCAGAGGAGTGGAACCAGATGAAGTTACATATACAACACTTATTGATGGCTATTGTAAGTCAGGGGAGATGGAAAAGGCCTTTTCCCTTCACAACCAGATGGTCCAAAGTGGGCTGACTCCAAATGTTGTCACATACACCGCACTTGCTGATGGCCTTTGTAAGCTTGGGCAGGTAGATACAGCAAACGAGCTCCTTCATGAAATGTGCGGAAAGGGTCTTCAATTGAATATCTGCACTTATAACTCACTTGTTAATGGCCTTTGTAAATCAGGAAATATCAGGCAAGCAGTAAAGTTGATGGAAGAAATGGAGGTGGCCGGGATGTATCCTGATACCATTACTTTTACCACTTTAATGGATGCTTATTGTAAGACGGGGGAGATGGTTAAGGCTCATGAGCTTCTGCGGGAAATGCTGGATAGAGGACTTCAACCCACAGTTATTACATTCAATGTGCTCATGAATGGGTTTTGTATGTCAGGAATGCTGGAAGATGGTGAGAGGCTACTAGCATGGATGTTGGAGAAGGGTATAATGCCAAATACCACCACCTACAATTCTCTTATGAAGCAGTACTGCATTAGAAATAATATGCGTTGCACGACAGAGATTTATAAGGGAATGTGTGCACGGGGAGTAATGCCTGATAGCAACACCTATAATATTTTGATAAAAGGGCATTGTAAAGCAAGGAATATGAAAGAAGCATGGTTTTTGCACAAAGAAATGGCTGAGAAGGGGTTTAATCTCACAGCTAGTTCTTACAACTCCATCATCAAGGGTTTTTTCAAGAAGAAAAAGATTTCAGAGGCTAGAGAACTATTTGAAGAGATGAGAAGAGAAGGGATGGCTGCTGATGCAGAAATATACAACCTTTTTGTGGATATAAGCTACGGAGAAGGGAACATGGAAACTGCACTTGAGCTCTGTGATGAAGCAATAGAGAATTGTTTTTTGAACAGAATCAAGAAAGAAAAGCAATAGTTTTGCTTTGCATTTTATGCAAGATTTTTTAGATCAACATAGACAGTCATTACTCCTTACCAAGTCGGCTGGAGATTGTTCAAGATCAACGATTTTGATTGTAACCAAACTTGACTTCCGCTGGTTGTGGACACATTGCTTTGTGAATTGTGGCACCAGCACCTCCACCACCAATCTCTTTTTTTTTTTTTTTCTCTTTTGCTATGCTGCCAAAATCTCAACTCAGTTATATCATATAGTTGGAGCTTTGTACGTGGTAAATTACAAAGATTATTTAACCATGTCATGAAACGTGTTGTTTGCTTATATATAATATATATTATATTTCAGTTATACTGCACATCCAGTTTGCATATATGTATACATAGTCAATATAGCCAATACGGCCACTTTTTCCGGATTATCTAGTCAAAAACCACGCCGTTTTTCCTAGAGTTTTCATTTTTCCAGGCTATGATTTGCAGCAGAGCACTACTGCTCATATATTTGACCACGTCTCTATGATTATTTATTTGGAATTTCCAGTAGAGCAGTAGTGTTATTTATTTGCAATCCCTTTTTCTTTTTTTACATATAAGCAGCCTGAGTGTTTTTCTTTAGGCTGTCAATTAAATTTGATTTTTTATATATGTTAATTAATTCAAATCTTTAATTCTTGAATAGATTAACTAAATCAAGCACCTTCAAAACTTGGTCAACACAACAACATAAAATATTCTTAAGAACTTACTATTTAAATTACATAATAGGAATTGTAAAGGGAAATCATATGTTTTCATCCAAAATTTTTTATGTTCACATGCACTGCAATGTATAAGAATCTTCTCTATGTTCTTTAGATGTGTTTGAGCAAAATTTTTATTTGTGTAATTTTGATGTTTCGAGTCCTTGTTTTCTTACATTTCACTTTTATAGAAAAATGACAAGACAAGAGGTGGACCTTTTGCTTTAGCAAAATAACATCAAATTGGAACATATAAAAATGTTGTAGCATGTGGCATGTAAAAAATGTCCTCTTCTCTTGAAGTAAATGAGGAGTTGAAAGCTTACATGAAAGAAAAAAAGACACAAAAGGTTGCATCGTGTGGTCGCCCACTTGAAATTGGTGAAGTTGAAGCTCTTGGGGATGATG